>Ga0164243_10016247_pt1 | contig 10225 bp, 8 predicted proteins | sample OricompcompostOP_FD_108781 | JGI IMG/M metagenome (GOLD analysis project Ga0164243, IMG submission 108781) | Organic Plus compost microbial communities from Emeryville, California, USA - Original compost - Organic plus compost (OP) | ecosystem: Engineered > Solid waste > Mixed feedstock >... | reverse complement strand
GATGGAGATCTCCTTCGAGCGCGACACGACGGTGTTATATTCGAGGACGACCGCGAAGCGGCGGCGGTCGCGGCTCGAGGCGATCTTGGACCCGGATTCCTCGTAGCGGAGGTAGATGCTCACAGGGCGGTGGACATCCGGGGAGTCGCCAAAGGAGACGAAGCCGCCGGCGGGGGGTGAGAAGCGCGGCGGTGGGAAGATCTCGACGAGGCGGAAGGGGAGGGCGGAAGGGCTCGGGGAGAAGAGGACGTCGAGGGAGGTGGGGACCTGGGAGGCATGGAGCCTGATGTTGCCGACGAGATGGCTTTTCAGGTAGACGGGCCGCTTGCTCCGGGATTGGAGGCGGTAGCTCGCGTTTCGGGATATTCGGACGGGTCGCGCGCCGGAGAGGCGGTAGAGCACAATCGTAACCTCGGGGTTGATCGCCTCCGAATAGGTGCCGACAGGCAGGATGATAAAGTCATAGACGCTCTTGTCGTCCATGACCTCGCTTATGATGAGGCAGTGTGTGCAGATGAAGACAAGCTTCATGGCCTTTAGGCCCCCTATGTCGGAGCGGAGCTCGATACCCCGCGGGGTGCTGACGAGGGACTCGTTCCCGATTTCGACCTTGGGGTTCCGGCGGAGAGTGCGGCAACCGGCGAATTCGTCTGGGGATATGGCGAAGGTTCGTCTGCCGTCGCCGAGGATGGGGGCTTCGTAACCCCACATGTAGATTGTGATGTCGGCCGTCTTTTTGACGATTTTCTTCTGCAGACGGATGAAGGCATTTTCGGCGCCCTCTCCGTAGAGGACGGACATGGCGATATCGAAGAGACCCATGAGACAATAGACGGTATCTTCTTTGCGTGTCGTGGTTCGATACGCTGCCCACGACAGCTTCTTTGCGACACACGGGCCAGAGATGTAATCCGTCCCCTCGAGGTAGTTGAAGTCGATCCCCGTGATCTCGGCCAGCAGTAGCGAGTCCGGGAAGATGAAGTCCCACTCCCGATTGAACCAAACCCTCGCCGTCGGCGCAAGCAACTCGATCAATGTCCAGCCCCGCGTGAACCACCAGCTCCGCCTAAACACCGAATCGCGGTCCGCTATCGCATCTTCCGCAGGTACATCGGCGAGGTAAATAAAGCAGACGACGGCCTCCTTGTACAGCCTGTGCGCCGAGATCACGGCCTCGGATACTTCAGCGCTGCTAGACTTGTCGATGCAGCACGTGTCGATCCAAAAGTACCCAATCTGGCTGACCCGGGCGTGTTCGGCGACTTTGAGGATTTTATCGTAGCCGTGCCGCGCGCGGAGCTCCCTTGCCGCCGTTTGCTCCTCGGTGGAGGTTTCTTCGGCTTCTGTGTACTCTGGACAGGCCTCGTCTTGCTGCTCCGGCTGCTGTGATGAAGATCCACCTGGTGTGCTTGGATACTCGACACTGGGGACAACCTCCGGCTCTTTCCCATTCTTCGACTTTTCGTTGATTGAAGGCGGATTAGTATTCGATTCGTAGGCGCGGTGATAGTCCTGGAGCCAGATCATGTCCTTGTAGAGGATTTCATCGCTTCCCCACGTATGGGATAGAATTGCATAGGGAGGATGATTTCCATCCTCGAATTCGTGGAACTCGAGCGTGTAAGAATTGAGCAGCCTCATCTTCTCTCACGATGAACTGCGTCGAGGATGAAGAAGTTGGTTCATACCGTCACAAGTGGGACAGGAGTGAAGAAGGCATCAAGGTGACACTGACACTACAACATACAAATATATATTACACATTTCGGGTGATACGACTTTGATCTCATCCGGCTGCATCTGTGCGGATTAAGGCTGGCCCGTGTTATTGTCTTCATTTTAATAAGTTGGGGGCCGTTGGCTCTGAAATGAGGCCGATGCGACAGTCTTCTAACGTCGCCTTTTTCTAGCCTTGGCGGCTGTAGCATGATCAATCCATGCATTCTGGCATTCTGACGTAGAGACCTCTTACCGAGAATCTCGTATTTACCCTTCAATAACTGCGGTCAAAACATCGGGACCTGTGACTGCGATGAAGGTGGCCCCAAGGTAAGGAAATGGGCGTGTAAGCCAAGCCATATACCCACCCGTGAAGTGGAAAAAGGGGCGACAGGGCATCCTTACTCGTCTTACTCAAAAGAACCTTGTGTTACTCGTTACGGGAGGTTATTGGGGTCAATATAGAATATTTGCCAACTCGTCTCTGGGATAAGCCGCAATGTCCCGAAAGGGAGGCGCAGTTGTACTCTGGATTTTTGAGGCCCGGAGCTCTGATACCTGATTGGGACCCAAGTAAGCCGACCGCAAACGTGGAGAGAGGAGGGACGTCGAAATAGATGTCGTTTATAGATGTATGATCAATAAGACCAGCTCATCTCCCCGTACTACTCGGGAGGAACCATCGACCTCGAAACAAACCCTGCAGAGGGAAAAAGCCGACATCCCGTGCCAAGCCCCAGAAAGCGGCAGCGCCGAACGTTGCACAAAGCCATCATGGCCCCATCGCGTAGCGAGAAGGCAGCCGCTAGGCAAGACTTGATTGCCTTTGTCTCCGAGATTCCGGCGGACATCGATGCAGACCCAGAAATGAAACCCCTCTTTGAGATGCTCGAGAGGGAGAGTCCGGAAAACCTACTCTTAGTCGGTCAACTATTCGTCGAGCTCAAATTGCGGCTGCAGAAACTCCGGGTCGACGAAGCGCGGGAAAGAAGAGTCATTGCCGACTATCAGCAGAATCAAGCGAAGATTCTCAAAGATCTTGCCATGGCGAGATCCATGGTCAAATCTGCCGGCGGCGTGCCTTGCCCGACATCTGTGCGCTATAAGTGGGAACTTCTGAGAATGAAGCTCTCGCCCGAGTATCGACGGATTGACAAGGTAGTTGCCAGACGTGAGAGAAGTTTGAAGATATGGGCTGTGAAAACGAAGAAGGATATCCTTGACGACTTCCTGAGGAAAAGAAAGAAGATTGTTGAACGAAGAGAGCGATAACTTGAAATCACTTCGTTCGACTTACATGCCATACATGTGAATGCGATACGAGGTCTTGCGAAATATACGAGAGAAGCCACCCAAAATAGAGGGACTTTATGTCTTTTGCATGTCACAGTAAGGGTATACACATATACGTCTTTTCTCTACACCGCCTGCCAACCTTTCCCGGGTACCTTCTTCTGCTTCACCTTCACCACCGGTAATGGCCAACCCAGACCCGCTACATTCTCAGCCCGCAAATAGGGCACCACCCAACACTCCTTCATGGCCGCTCCATCGGGCGCAGCCGGAAGTTGCGACTCCTTGATCGGCTTGCCGTAGCTGATCAGCGGCGTGCCCTTGGCCAAAGCCGCCAGCTCCCTCCCCGAAATATCCGTCAAGGCATGCATCCTCGTCTTCGGCTTCTTTTCCAAATCGAGGCCTCCGGAGGACGCTCGCTGGAGATAGGCGTAGACGATGAAAGACGGGCACTCCTGCGTGCTTAGGTGAGCCATGGGCGAAGATGGATGAATATAAACGAGGTTATCGGAGGGATCCTTCGAATCTCGATGGATCGGTGTCAACGGCTGATATGGCACGTCGATGGCTCTGCGAGGCTTCCTGTACATTTCCGGTGGGTTCGGCAATAAGTCGGCTCGGATCGCCACCTGGTCGATAAATCCAGCCGCGACCATCTCCTTGAGTGCCACGATCTGCTTTTCCGTTGGTCTGTCCAGTTTGTCCTCGAACCGTAGACTTGCGCAGGAAGCAATGTTGTTCTTGAGCAAGTCTACAATCTGTCGGCGCAGCTGCTGGATTTCCTTGAGAACCTTAAACCGCACAAAGTGAGCCTCGCACCACTGCTCTGTAGGGTCGTGCGCAAACTCTCCCACGACCTGAAGGAGCTTTATTGCATCCGACTTATCATCGAGCGAGCAGAAGTTGTAGTGGACGGCGTTATATTTCTTCCGTATCACAGCTTGTCGGTCTTCAGCGATGACATCTGCAGTCGTTAGGATCTCATCGTCGCTCTTGGAGGCTAGAGACGGCACTGCCTGGTTCTCCGGGATGAAAATTTCAGCGGCCGAGAGCGCAGCGATAAGGGCGATGGTGTAAGGGAGGCAGTTTTGTTGATGGCCAACCAAGAGAATTCGGGAGAATCGCGGTGATAGAGGGAAAAGCGACATTGTCTTGCCCACTTGTGTAACTGCCCCTGATGGAGAAAGTGCGGAGAGGTACTCGAGCAGCTTCTCGCCTTTGGCAAGGCTTTGCCGGTCTGGTGGCGTAGGGAACGGGAAATTTACGACGTGTTGTAGATTCATCGCTTTAAGTTGAAGCACCACTCCCTCGATTGGCATTCTGAGCAATTCCGGGTCCGTGAACTGGGGAAGATCTCGCTCGTAGACGGCCGAGGAATATAATCGGTAACAGTGGCCGGGGCCGGTACGTCCCGCACGACCGGATCTTTGATTTGCGCTGGCCTTGCTAATCCATCCGATGTCGTAGCTTTGCACGCCGCTCAGCTTGTCGTACTGCCTCTCCTTTGACCTGCCGCAGTCAAAAACGTATCGAATACCAGGGATTGTCAAACTCGTCTCCGCGACGTTGGTAGCGATAATGACCTGTCTCGTACCTTCTGGGGGCTCTTCAAAGACTCGAAGCTGCTCCCGCGTTGGTAAGAGGGAGTATAGTGGTAGGATTTGCATTTTCAGAGGTGGTGGTTCCGTATCGTCCTCGCGTATTTCGAATTCGTCCTCCTCCTCGCCGCTGCCATCGTCACTCTCGTCCAATTCGGAGAGATAACCGCCGTCGTCATTCCGGTCATCCCCTTCACCGAAATCTACATCTTCAACCTCGAGTGGTGCGTCGGTGGCAGAAATCTTCACTTTCGGCATTGTCGAAGTCTGGCCCTTGCAAAAAACGGCTTTGAGCATCTTGCTCAGCCTCATAATTTCGTGCTGACCTGTCAAGAAAATGAGGAATCCGCCTGGAGGCAATTTTCGGTGTCCCCTGCTGACTTTGCGGAACGCTTCTTCCACATAGTCGGCGTGAGTTCGGCGAGCAAAGTGAAGGGTGACGGGGTGCTGTCGACCTTCTACCTCCACAACCGGCGGCGGCGTAGCAAATAGAGTCTGGTTCTGGGTCATGTCATCGACGCGAAGGGTGGCGGACATGATGATGAGCTTCAGGGGCCTGGTGGTCGGATCTTCGTTGGCCATTTCTCTCCTCAGCTTTATAACACGGCTGAGAATACCAATGAGGATATCTGTGTTGACGCTACGCTCATGAGCTTCGTCAACGATGATGGCGGAATACTTGCGAAGAGAAATATCCTGAGCAACCTCTCGAAGCAAGACACCATCTGTCATAAATTTGATAGCTGTGTTCGGATCGGCAGTGCCTTCAAACCTGATTTGATAGGCCACTCTCTTGGAGTGATCCCCGAGCTCCTCGGCCACACGTTTCGACATGCTCACCGCGGCAACACGCCTTGGCTGAGTGATTCCAATCATGCCTGAAGTGGGTGAATCTGGAGATCCGTAACCAGCCTCGTAAAGGAATTGAGGTATTTGCGTAGTTTTTCCCGATCCGGTGGAACCACAGATGACAACGGTGTCATTGTTGTGGATAGCCTCCATGATCCTTTGCTCTTCACCAACAACAGGAAGTTTGAGCCGGGCTTCCTGGATTTCTGGGGAACGCTGTACAGAGACACTAAACGCCTTTCTATCCACATTCTGTGTTGGTAGAAGTTCCTTGGGCAGTGGGTCCTGTTCTGGAGCTCGCGGCGTAAAATTCTTGGGTTTGGGGATTTCGTAGACCGACGTCGTAGCTGTTGCTGGGGTATAGCCAAGAGCCTCGTTACGTTGTTGATGCGCCCATGCTTTGAAGGCAGATGACCTAGCCCTTCTTGATTCTACCTCGCCATCATCATCGTCCATTATGTCGTCTTCGTCGTCGTCATCTCCACTCGAACCATCTTCATCCGAAGTTCCCTCGGATTCTCCACTTATAGAGTCTTCCGAGTTTGCTTGTTCATCATCGCTGGCGGCGGCGTCTTCAGATACACTGTCTTGGTCTCCATCACTGCTGAAACCACTCCATTCTTCATAGTCCGATTCTCCAGCAGGCTGTCGCTCGGGGTGAATCAGGGAAACCTTTGTCACAACCCCACCTCTCTTCTGCCTTTTCTTTAGAACCGGTCGTCCTTCATCGTCGACATCCAGCGGGCGTTTGAGTCCGGATCCGATCTGCACGGACGTCTGGGTGGGCTTGCTCGCTTCACTCGTAATTCCCTCGCTTATTTCGGAGATTTGATGTTTCGCTACGGCAGACTTTTCGCCGTCTTCTTCGGAGTCGTCTTCGTCTTCCGCATCGGCTTGTTGAACGGTGGCAAAGTTTCGTTTCTGGAAAAGAAGTTCCTTTCGAGACTCGTCTTCGATTCCAGCCTTCTCCTCGAGAAGCGCACGACGTAACGCCTGCTTCTTCGTCTCTTTACCCTGACCAAGGGCCTTTGTACTAGAAAATAAGGTTGTATCGATCTTGCTCTTCTCGAGTTTCTCCGCAAAGACACGTCCCTCTTCCTTCCTCATCTTCTTTTCGATATACTTTTCCAAACGCTTGGCCTTCTTCGAGCTGACCTTAACTCCGTCCCTCTTGAGCTGCTCCTTCATTTCGGCTTTCCTCTCCTGCAGCTCACGCTGCTGGGCGGGTAGGATTTCCAGCGCATTAGAGTCGGTGACTTCGTGGGTGGCATTTTCCTGGGCTCGCTCACGGGCGAGCACCTTGTGCTTACGCTGCCGTGGTACGAATTTCTTCGCCATTTTGGCCGGGAGAGTCGCGATGTCTCCGGGGAGGGCCGAGGGATGAGTGGGTGGACGAGAGAATTGAAAATCAATTAATCGAAGAGGCCATGATAAAAGTTGGTCGTTGGCAATTGGAAATTTTGGCGGTGCCCTCTTTCCATAACTTTTTCTGCAGGACAAAAGCTTCACCGCCCGCCGCAGAGGATTTTCTTTCCGAGGGCGGTGTGCATAGAGGGGCAATTCTTCTAGTGGGGCAGAAGGAGCTCTGTCCAAGCAACAGTCCAACACTGAAGCTTGAAACCCCACTACAATATTGATTCGACCCAACGAACAGGGCAGCACAGGGCTCTTTATAGCGCTGCCGAGGGCGGATTGACGGCGACAGATGCGTAGTGATGATCAGGCTGCCAGGCATTGGCGTTTCGTGTTCACATCATACCAAATCACACACCCCAAGACTTAAACTCTGAACGGCTCCCGCAAAGTTGTGAACGACAGATCACAATGGACCAAATCAAAGAGGAGCCCTTCCCTGCAAAATCCCGACAAGTGGTGGGAACCGTCAAGGGCATCCCCACTGAAGTAGTCTCCATGTCATTCTCAGACAAGTATCTACTCACCGTTTCCCAGGGCGGTCGCTTGTCACAATGGGTAGGTTCATCATGATCCCCTGTCTTATCGGAACGCAGAATTTGGATTCAAGTGAGCTTTGTTGACACTTGACTAGGTACAAGTTCCCCTTCTTAGCTCCCCCGCTGGAGCTGTTGAAATGCACCTGCCATCCTCACGGACCGGTCTCGTGCCTGGGACGCACCTGACACCCACGACGCTGTTGGGGGCCGGCAGCGGCGATAGAGAAACTGTAGGACACTTGTTCGGTACTCAAATAGCGAGTTTCATCTCCATGAAAAACCCCGAGGACCGCCGTACTCTAGTTCTTGGCCTCGGCCTTGAAAAGCCTGACACCGACCCTGAAGCATTCTTCGACTTTTTAGAGCTCGCCAGACAGGTCCTCTGAGTAATAGGCTCGAGATCTCTCGATGCATACCAAACAAGGACAATATAGGTTATCCGAGTTGTTTAATTCACCTGCCCTGCTTTCTTCCCTCGAAACCGTCCCCTTCCCCGACGCGCTTCCGGCATATTTGCCACAATACCGCGAATTAAATCTTCGGCGTGGGGTATGAGGCTGCCGTTGGTCCTTCCAGTTCTCGGCTTCCGTTCAATGAGATCAGAGAACGCCATGGACTAATAAAATTAGTATAACTTTCTCATTATCTCTTGCTTGGAGGATCGAGAAGCATAGTGTATGCTCATAGCGGGTGGTCTGATGGATGGAGCTGCATGCACCTCCGGGCTCCGGAGGGGTCTTCCGGGAACTTTATAAAATTGGCAGAAATCCGTGACAACCCAAAACGAAGCTTCAGCATTATTCTGCAGATACTTCAGCGTTGAATATATGAATTATACCTTCCATAAACCCAAGTCTTCAGTCAATTCCATTTCTTTTTATTTCGAATAAACACTCTCAGTAGAATATGACATTGTTTCCCGGAGTCGCACTCGTCACCGGAGCCGGCTCAGGTACGTCATCATCACCTGAGGCCTCTTAATCCTCAACGACAACTTTGAGATAAACATCCATCACCCTTAAGCAAGGCATGATATATCAATTGACCGCAGTCGAGGCATAGGCATTGGTAGGCAAATAGCAATCTCATTCGCCCGAGAAGGATGCAACAAGGTTGCGATCCTTGACCGGAACAAGGAGGGTCTGGATGAAACGGACCGGCTCTGCAAGGAAGCAAACCCTGCCGTTGAGATTCACAAAGAAGTGTACGATGCCCGTGACGAGAATCAAGTCAATGCCTCGATTTCCGCGGCTTATAAGGCCTTCGGTAGAATTGACTACGCCGTCAACTCAGCTGGTTCGTAACACCTTGTAAAGCTGCTAAGCTTTGGCGGACGGTGTCTATAGGTTCCATGACCTCTAACGCAAAAGACCGCCAGGGATATTCGGGCCCATGGCGCCTTCTCATGAACTCAGCATAGCCGACTTTGACGACATTAATAGAACCAACTACCGCGGGCTTTGGATTGCCCAGCGCGCGGAGATTTCTCACATGCTGAAGCAGGAGCCCCTCCCTACTCATGATGGAAGGCCGGGAAACAGAGGCACCGTCGTCAATGTTGCCAGTAATCTTTCACTTGTGAGCCGGCCGGAGACTCGTATGTGGACCCCTCCCTAACTTATCGTTCAGGTAATGGCATTACACATTGAAGTAGCTGCTAACACCCAGGTATCCGTCTCTCAGCCGCCTATAGCGGCTCCAAGGCTGGTGTGCTCAGCATAACACGAAGTGATGCAATCGATGTGTGTAGTCCGCCGCCCTTCACCCGCATACCAGGAAACTGGATGCCTGTTACTGATTCCACGTCGCATAGTATTCCAAGCACAATATCAGGGTTAACTGTGTGTGCCCTGGCCTTGTCGAGACACCAATGACCAAGGACCTGTCTCCGGATGACCCAGCCTTGTTCGTGGCACCTCTAGGCAGGATGGCTAAACCACAGGAGGTTGCGGATGCAGTCCTGTTTCTGAGCAGTTCAAAGGCAACTTACATACAGGGCGCGGCACTCTCTGTAGACGGAGGGTATACCATCAACTAAAACTGCTGTTGGTGGATGGGCATGATGAAAAATGATGTAAACAAGAAATGGGTATCTTTAGGACTCCGTATCCTCTACCATAACATTCTTTTTTTTTTGGATCTCAAACCCCAAAACTCCAGTGTATATGCAACGCTCACCTCCCGCGTACCTATGTCCACCTCCGGAACTCATCACCCCCTTTCACATATCAATGTTAAAAGAAAAGCAAAACGCTTCGGGCTTTCCCTCAACTAGCAGGGGCGACAGAACCGGTTTTCGTCTTACGCCGTCTCGGTTTTGGCGCATTGGGCGGCCTCGGGCTCTTTTCTGCTTTCTTACCCTCCTTTCCATTCTTCGCTATAGCCGGGCCCTGCAGCCCCAAGCCGCTTATACCGTCCGTTTTCGTTGGCAACGAAGGAAGCTTCGCAGGCTTCTCCTTGCGGCCTGTGGAAGCGACGTGGAAGTTTCCAGGCTGGCCTGTTATAGGTTTCTCGTCAATGTAGTCCCCGCCGTACTTTAGATGTCTGATGAAGGAATCTTCGGCGAGGCGCTCGAGTTCGGTTTCGAGAGTATTGTTTTTGACCTTGGGGGCTTCTCCCTTTGCGGGAGCTGTCTTTTCGACGGCGCCACCTTGAGGCTGGGTGGTAGGGGTGGGTGATGGGCGGTATACGCTGCCGAGGGACGGTGTCCAGGTACGGGCGCTATCGGCGGTTGGAAGGACTTTGCTCATGGCGTCTGTTATCGTATTCTAGCGACAGAGTTAGCACGGCTCGGCCTTTGCACCAGGGAGACTG
>Ga0164243_10016245_pt1 | contig 10225 bp, 10 predicted proteins | sample OricompcompostOP_FD_108781 | JGI IMG/M metagenome (GOLD analysis project Ga0164243, IMG submission 108781) | Organic Plus compost microbial communities from Emeryville, California, USA - Original compost - Organic plus compost (OP) | ecosystem: Engineered > Solid waste > Mixed feedstock >... | reverse complement strand
CGCGGTCGCGCGGCTGGCGCGCGGCCAGGAGCGGGCGCTGCGGGCGTGGATGGCCGGCGAGGCCGACCTCGGCGGCGCGACGCTCGCCGGCGCGCTGCACGCGACCGTCGAGGCGGTCGAGGCCGAGGAGCGGATCGAGGTCGAGGCGACCGTGCTCGGCGACCGTCCGCTCGACGAGCCGGGCGGCGCGCTCGTCGCCGCCGCGCGCGAGGCGCTGCGCAACGCCGCCCGCCACGCCGGCGGCCGCGGCGTCGTCCTCTTCGCCGAGCTGTCGGCGGCCGGCGCCGCCGTCTGGGTGCGCGACGACGGCGACGGCTTCGACCCGCGGCTGGTGCCGGCCGAGCGGCGCGGCGTGCGCGACGCGATCGTCGGGCGGATGGCCGGCGCCGGCGGCGAGGCGGCGATCGACTCGCAGCCGGGCGAGGGGACCGAGGTCGTGCTGCGGCTCGGCGACGCGGTCGGCGGCGGGGAGGGCGGATGAGCGGCGGGCGCCCGACGGTCGTCATCGTCGACGACCACCACCTCTTCCGCGCCGGCGTCCGCGCCGAGCTGGCCGGCGCCTGCGACGTCGTCGGCGAGGCCGCGACCCCGGCCGCGGCGATCGCCGCGATCGGCGCCGCCGCGCCCGACGTCGTGCTGCTCGACGTCCACCTGCCCGACGGCGGCGGCCTCGCCGTGCTGGAGGCGTTCCGCGGCGCCGCCGGCGCGCCGGCCTTCCTCGCGCTGTCGGTCTCCGACGCGGCCGACGACGTCGTCCCGATGGTCCGCGCCGGCGCCCGCGGCTACGTGACGAAGACGATCGACACGCCGGCGCTGCTCGACGCGATCGCGCGCGTGCGCGACGGCGAGCCGTACTTCAGCCCGCGGCTCGCCGCCTTCGTGCTGCAGGCGTTCAGCGCCCCGCCGGCGCAGGAGCGGGACGAGCTCGACCAGCTGACGCCGCGCGAGCGCGAGGTCCTCCACCACCTCGCGCGCGGCTACGCCTACAAGCGGATCGGCCAGCGGCTCGGGATCAGCCCGCGCACGGTCGAGAGCCACGTCGGCTCGGTGCTGCGCAAGCTCCAGCTCTCCTCCCGCCACGAGCTGAGCCACTGGGCCGCGACCCGCGGCCTCGTCGGCAGAGGGGAGTAGCGCCCCCCCGCGGCCGCCCGGCCGCCCGCGCCGCCCCGCGCCCGCCGGCCGTCCCTACTCGAACAGCTGCCCGATGCGGCAGTCGGCCGGCGGCTTGTCCTCGCGCCACCGTCTCAGCTTCGCGCCGTGGCGTATGCGGCGGCCGCTGACGTGGTCGAAGGAGACCTCGACGACCAGCTCGGGCCGCAGGCCGACCCACTCCAGCTCCTTGTCGCTGCGCCAGCGGCTGGGGTCGGCGGAGCCGGTCTCGCCGGAGGCGAACGGCGCCAGTCTGCCGACCAGCTCGCGTCTCTCGGCCGCTCTCAGCGACGAGGTGTGGCCGACCACGCGCAGCTCGCCGTCGTCGTCGTAGAGGCCGAGGATCAGCGAGCCGACGGTCCCGGGCTCCTTGCCCGGCCGCCAGCCGACCAGCACGCAGTCGATCGTGCGGACGCGCTTGATCTTCGCCATCCCCTTGCGCTCGCCGGGCAGGTAGGGGGCGTCGAGCTCCTTGGCGACGACCCCCTCCGAGGTCCCCTCCAGCCACTGCGCCGCCTCCGCCGGCGTGCGCACCAGCGGCGTCAGCTCCAACGCCGGCCCGTCGGCGGCCAGCCGCGCGGCGAGCGCCTCCAGCGCCGCCCGCCGCTCGCCGAACGGCCGCTCCAGCAGCGCCTCGTCGCCGTCGGCGAGCAGGTCGAACGCGACGAAGCGGGCCGGCGTCCGCTGCGACAGCAGCTCGATCCGCGAGGCGGCCGGGTGGATCCGCTGCGACAGCGTGTCGAACTCCTGCACGCCGTCGGCGTCCTCGATCACGATCTCGCCGTCGAGCACGTAGCGGCCGGGCGGGAAGCGCAGCTCGGGGAAGTAGCGCTCGAGCGGTCTGCCGCCGCGCGACTGGATGCGGAGCTCGCCGTCGTCGACGAAGACGAGCGCGCGGAAGCCGTCGAACTTCGGCTCGAACGCCCAGCTATCGCCGCTCGGAAGCGACGAGCGCGAACGAGCCAGCTGAGGGCTGAGCGGCGGGGCGAGCGGAAGCGCCATGGTCGGGCGAGACTACCGGCTCGGCGCGACCGACCCGCGCGCGCGTCCGCGTCCGCGCGCGCAGCCGCAGCGCTCTCACGCCCGGCACCTGCAGCACGACGACGGCGGAGACGACCAGCAGCCCGCCGAGCAGCTGGACCGGGCCGAGCCGGTCGCCGAAGACGAGCGCGGCGGCGGCGACCGCGACGACCGGGTCGAGCGCCGACATGATCGAGGCGCGGCTGGGGCCGAGCCGCTCGACGCCGGCGATGAAGGCCGTCATCCCGAAGGCGGTCGACAGCAGCGCGATCAGGCCGACCCACAGCCACGCCGCCGGCGCGACGCCGGCCGTGCTCAGCTCGCCGGAGGCGGCGCCGAACAGCGTGAAGGAGATCGCCGCGCCGCTGCAGACCAGCGCCGAGAACGTCAGCGGGTGGAGGCGGCCGCCGATCCCGTGCGTCGTCAGCACGTAGCCGGCGTACAGCACCGCCGCGCCGAGCGCGAGCGCGACCCCGACCGGGTCGATCGCGCCGGTCGCGCCGCCGAGCAGCACCAGCCCGACGCCGGCGGAGGCGATCGCGACCGCGCCGAAGCGGCGCCGCGACGGCCGCTCGCGCCGCAGCGCGATCGCCGCGACGACGACGATCGCCGGGTAGGCGAACATCAGCAGCTCGGCGAGCGAGGCGTCGATCCGCGTCAGCGCGGTCGCGTAGAGGCCGGACTCGGCGCTGTAGACCAGCAGCCCCATCGACAGCGCGGCGGCCGCGGCGCGCGGCGCGGCCGCCACGCCGCGCGCGACGCCGCGGCGGGCGGCGAACGCCCACAGCAGCGCGGCGCCGAGCGCGAAGCGCAGCGACAGCAGCGTCAGCACGCTCGCGCCGGCGCCGTAGGCGAGCTTCGCCATCACGCCCATCGAGCCGAAGCCGGCGGCGGCGAGCAGGCACAGCACGAGGCCCTGGCGCTCGCGGCTGATGTCGGGGAGACGAGGCACGAGAGCGAAGGTAGGCGCCGATCGCACATCGCGTTACCCTTGATGTACTTGACCAATCCAAGGTTTTGCCTATGACGCTTCAGCAGCTCCAGTACTTCCTCGCGGCGATCGAGCACGGCACCTTCAGCGCCGCCGCCGACGCGCTCTACCTCGCGCAGCCGTCGCTGTCGGAGCAGGTGCGGCGGCTGGAGGCCGAGCTCGGCGTCGCGCTGTTCGTGCGCGCCGGCCGCAGACTGGTGCTGACCGAGGCCGGCCGCGCGCTGCGGCCGGAGGCCGAGCGCACGCTGGAGGCGGCCCGCCGCGCCGCCGCCGCGGTCGCCGACGTGCGCGAGCTGCGCGGCGGCACGGCGACCTTCGGCACCTTCGGCGACGCGCCCGACTGGCTGACCGGCAACGTCGCCGCCGCCTTCCGCCGCCGCCACCCCGACGTGCGGCTGCGGATGGTCGGGCTCAACTCCAGCGAGGTCGCCGACGAGGTGCGCGAGGGGCGGGTCGAGGCGGGGCTGATCGTGCTGCCGGTCGACGACGCCGGCCTCGACGTCCGCCCGGCGATGGAGGACGAGCTGGTCTACGTCAGCGCCGACCGGTCGCTGACCGCGGCGCCGGTCGCGATCGAGCACCTCGCCGAGCGTCCGCTGATCCTCTACGACGCCCGCTGGGGCCTGCAGGACCCGACCCGCCGCGCGCTGTTCGACCGCGCCCAGCGCGCCGGCGTGCGGCTGGAGGCGGCGATCGAGGTCGAGGAGGTCGGCAACGCGCTCGACCTCGCCGCGCGCGGGCTGGGCGACACGGTCATCTCGCGCTCGATCTCGCTCCGCCGCGGCGCCCTCCCCAGCGCGCTCGACCACGCCTCCTTCGACCCGCCGCTGGTCGAGGTCTTCGCCTTCATCGCCCGCCGCGACGCCCCGCTCTCGCCGGCGACGAGAGAGCTGGTCGCGCTCGCCGAGCGCCAGCTCGCCGACATGGAGGCCCGTCGCGCCGCCGCCGACGCCCAGTGACCGTCCCGCCCCGCCCCGTCACTCCCGAGCAGGTGCGGGTTCTGGTCGCTCAGCGACCACGACCCGCACCTGCCCGCGCGGCGGCGCCGCCCGGGCGTGGGCGCGAACCTCTAGCATCGGCCCCATGACGCCCCACGAGCACGTGACGGTCGCCGAGGAGGAGTACCTCCAGATGCTGTTCTGGCTGTTCGAGGCCAACCTGCCGATGACCGGCGCCAACCTCGCGCGGGCGATGCAGCTGTCGGCGCCGACCGTCCACGAGATGGTCGGCCGCCTGGAGCGCGACGGCTACGTCACGCGCGCGCGGGACAAGTCGATCTCGTTCACCGAGCAGGGCCGCCGCCAGGCCGAGGAGGTGACCAGCCGCCACCGGCTGATCGAGCGCTTCCTGACCGACGTCGTCGGCGTCCCGTGGGACGAGGTGCACGAGGAGGCCGAGCGGCTCGAGCACGCGATGACGCCCCGCTTCGAGGCGTACGTGCGGGCGTCGGTCGGCGATGCGACGACCTGCCCGCACGGCCATCCGATCAAGGTCGGCGAGCGCGCCGCCGGCGTCCCCCTGGCCGACTGCGAGCCGGGCGCGAGGGTGTTCGTGCTGCGGCTGGAGAACGAGGCCGAGGACGTCCTCCACTACCTGATGGACCACGGCATCGCGCCCGGCCTGGAGGGGACGGTCGCCGCCCCGCCCGACGACGACCACGTGGCGATCGACGCGGCCGGCGGCGAGCGGCGCACGATCACGCGCCGCGTCGCCGAGACCGTCACCGTCAGAGCCGATCCCTCCCCGCCCGAGCGCACGGCGATCCCCGCCGAGCAGCTCGTGATGGGCGACCGCTACGGGCGCTAGCCGACCGGCAGCGCCGCGACCGCGTCGGCGAGCCGCGCGACGCCCTCGCGGATCTGCTCGACGCCGACGCCCGAGTAGGCGAGGCGGAAGGCGTTCTCGCCGCCCTCGATCAGGAAGTCGGTCCCCTTCACGATCGCGACGCCGCGCTCGGCCGCCGCCTTGAAGAGCGCGTCGGCGTCGAAGCCGTCGGGCATCTCGACCCACAGGAAGTAGCCGCCCTCGGGCGCGACGAAGCGGGCCTCCGGCAGCTGCGCGGCGAGCGCCTCGCAGAGCGCCTCCGAGCGCTCCTTCAGCGCGACCTTGACCGTCTCGATCGAGCGCTCGTAGGAGCCGTCGCGGCAGAACCGGTTGACGATCGACTGGGCGACCATGTTCGGCGAGATGTAGGTGTTGGTCGCCAGCTTCGCGATCCGCGCGATCAGCTTCTCGGGGCCGACGAGGTAGCCGACGCGGATGCCGGGGCAGACGGTCTTGGAGAACGAGGAGGCGTAGACGACCTGGTCGTCGTCGGCCAGCGACAGCATCGTCGGCAGCGGCTCGCCGCTGAAGCGCAGCTCGACGTACGGGTCGTCCTCGAAGATCACGAAGCCGTTGGCCTTCGCCAGCTCGACCAGCGCCCGCCGCTTCTCCAGCGACAGCGTGTAGCCGGCCGGGTTCTGGAAGTTCGGGATCAGGTGGGCGAGCCGCGGTCTGACGCCGTCGGCGATCAGCGCCTCGACCCCCGCCACGTCGACCCCGTCGGGCTCGAGCGCGACCGGCCGCAGGTCGCCGCCGCGCGAGCGCAGCGACAGCAGCGTGCGGTCGTAGGTCGGCCGCTCGACGACGACGACGTCGTCGGGCTCGACCAGCGCCTCGAACAGGAAGGCGTCGGCCTGCATCGACCCGTTCGTGACGATCACGTTCTCCGGCGCGACCCCGTGCTGCTCCGCGATCCACGCGCGCAGCGGCCTGTAGCCGACCGACGTCCCGTACGAGAACGTGCCGGCGGGGTCGGCGGCGAAGGCGGCGTCGGCCGCGGCGCGCAGCCCCTCGACGTCGACGATGTCGAGCGACGGAGCGCCGCGCGCGAAGGAGATCGGAGCGGGTTCGGAGGCCATGCGCCCAGAGTACGCGATCGACGGCGCAGCGCCCGTCGCCGGGCGCTGCGCAGGTCAGGCGGGCGGCGAGGCGCCGCTCAGCTGAGGATCTCCATCGCGATCTCGGCGGTCTCCGTCGGGGTGCGGCCGACGCGGACGCCCTTCGCCTCCAGCGCCTCGGCCTTCGCTCTCGCGGTGCCGGCGGTGCCGGAGACGATCGCGCCGGCGTGGCCCATCGTCTTGCCCTCGGGCGCGGTGAACCCGGCGATGTAGGCGACGACCGGCTTGGAGACGTTGGCCGCGATGTAGTCGGCGGCCTCCTCCTCGGCCGAGCCGCCGATCTCGCCCGACATCACGATGATCTCGGTCTCGGGGTCCTGCTCGAACAGCTCGATGATGTCGATGAACGACGAGCCCGGGACCGGGTCGCCGCCGATGCCGACGATCGACGAGTTGCCGAAGCCGCGCTGGGCCAGCTCGTTGCCGATCTGGTAGGTGAGCGTGCCCGAGCGCGAGACGACGCCGACGTTGCCCTGCTTGAAGAACGACGCCGGGATGATGCCGACGCTCGCCTTGCCCGGCGACAGGATGCCGGGGCAGTTGGGGCCGACGAGGCGGACGTCCGGGCTGCGTCTCAGCTGCGTGTAGACGCGCAGCTCGTCGTGGGCCGGGATCCCCTCGGTGATCGCGATGATCAGTCTGACGCCGGCGTCGGCCGCCTCGAGGATCGAGTCGGCGGCGAAGCGCGGCGGGACGAAGATCATCGCCGTGTTGGCGCCGGCCTTCTCGACCGACTCCTGGACGGTGTCGAAGACGGGGATGCCCTCGACCTGCTGGCCGCCCTTGCCGGGCGTGACGCCGGCGACGACCTGCGTGCCGTAGCGCTTGTTGTTGGTCGCGTGGAAGGTCCCCTCGCGCCCGGTGATGCCGGTGACGACGAGGCGGGTCTCTCTGTCGACGAGGACGCTCATGCGGCAACTCCGGTCTTCGCGAGCTCGACGACCTTCTCGGCCGCCTCGTTCATCGTCGTCGCGGTCGCGACGTTCGGCAGGTCGGCCTCCGACAGCAGCGCGCGGCCCTCGACGTCGTTGGTGCCGTCGAGGCGGACCACGAACGGCACCTGCGGCTTGACGACGTCGAACGCCTCGATCAGGCCCTTGGCGACCTCGTCGCAGCGGGTGATGCCGCCGAAGATGTTGAAGAGGACGGCTCTGACCTTCTCGTCGGAGAGGATCACCTCGACGGCGCTGACGATCGCGTCGGCCTTCGAGCCGCCGCCGGCGTCGAGGAAGTTGGCCGGCGCGCCGCCGGCCTGGGCGACGACGTCGAGCGTCGACATCACGAGCCCGGCGCCGTTGCCGAGGATGCCGACGTCGCCGTCGAGCTTCACGTACGTGAGCCCGCGCTCGCGCGCCATCTGCTCCTGCGGGTCCTCGGCGGAGGGGTCGCGCAGCGCCGCGTTGTCGGGGTGGCGGAAGAGCGAGTTGCCGTCGAGCGTCACCTTCGCGTCGAGCGCGCGCACGTCGCGGTCGGAGGTGACGATCAGCGGGTTGACCTCGATCAGCATCGCCTCCTCGGCGACGAAGGCGGCGTACAGCTTCGCCAGCATCGCGCCGACGGGGCGGATCAGGTCGGCGGGGATGCCGGCCGCGAACGCCAGCTTGCGGCCGTGGAAGTCCTGGAAGCCGAGCAGCGGGTCGACGTGGAGTCTGGCGATCGCAGCGGGGTCCTCCTCCGCGACGGCCTCGATGTCCATGCCGCCCTTCGTCGACAGCATGACCAGCGGCGCCTTCGCAGAGCGGTCGAAGACGATCGAGGCGTAGTACTCCTCGGCGATGTCGGAGGCGCCCTCGATCCAGACCTCGTGGACGGTGAAGCCCTTGATGTCCATGCCGAGGATGTCGGTGGCGTGCTGCGTCGCCTCCGCTCTGTCCTTGGCTATCTTGACGCCGCCGGCCTTGCCGCGGCCGCCGATCAGCACTTGCGCCTTGACGACGCAGGGATATCCGATCTCATCAGCCGCCGCGACGGCCGCCTCGACCGTCTTGGCGGGCTTCCCGGAGGGAACCGGGATTCCATGTCGGGCGAAGAGCTGCTTGCCCTGATATTCGAGCAGGTCCATAGCGTCCGCGGACTCTACTGAGCGCTAGCAGAAGCCGCCCCCAGGACGCGCCGTGGCTCGCCGAACAGGCATAATGGCCGGCCAATGGCCATTCCCAGAACTGTCACCTTCGTCACATTCGACGTCTACGGCACCCTGATCGACTGGGACGCCGGGGCATACGACGCCTTCGCCAGAGAGGCGAGACGCGACGGCTTCACGATCGAGCGCGAGACGCTGATCCCGCTCTTCCACTCGATCCAGCAGGAGATCCAGGCCGGCTCCTACGAGCTGTACGCGGAGGTCCTGCGCCGCACCGCCGTGCGCATCTCGGAGGAGCTGGACTGGGGCCTGGAGCCGTCGCGATCGGGCTTCCTGCCCGACTCGGTGCAGCGCTGGCCGGCCTTCAGAGAGGCCAATCCGGTGCTGGCGAGACTGGCCAGAAGATTCAGAACCGGTCTGATCTCGAACATCGACGACAAGCTGCTCGGCCAGACGCGGCGCCACATCCCGCTCGACTTCGACCTCGTCGTCACCGCCCAGCAGGTCCGCTCCTACAAGCCCGATCCCGCCCACTTCAAGGAGTGCGAGCGGCGGATCGGCGGCAAGAGAGGCTGGGTCCACGTCACCGCCAGCTACCCGACCGACGTCGAGCCGCTGCTGAGAATGAGAGTGCCGGTGATCTGGGTCAACCGCGACAGAGTCGCGCTCGAGAGCGGCCAGAAGAAGCCCGACGCGGAGGTCTCCAGCCTGCGCGAGGCGGCGAGACTGCTCGGCGCCGGCTGACGGTTCGATGCGGGCGGTCAGCGTCCACCCGGACGTCATCGTCGTCACCAGCCGGATCTGGAAGACGACGGCGACGGCGGTCCGCAGCGGCGGCGAGGCGTTCCTGATCGACTCGCCGATCCTGCCCGACGAGCTGGAGATCCTGCCCGCGCTGATGGAGCAGGCCGAGTTCCCGATCACCGGCCTGCTGGCGACCCACGCCGACTGGGATCACCTGCTCGGGATCTACGCCTTCCCGGAGGCGGCGCTCGGCGTCGGCGAGACGACCGCCGCGCGCCTGACCGCCGAGCCGGGCGCGGCCGCGCGCGAGCTGCGCGACTTCGACGAGGAGTACTACGTCGACCGGCCGCGGCCGTTCTCGCTGCCGGGCGTGCAGGCGCTGCCGGTGCCGGGCTACTGCGCGGTCGGCGAGCGGGAGCTGGAGCTGCACCCCTCCGACGGCCACACCGCCGACGGCTGCGCCGTCTGGATCCCGTGGGCGCGGGTGCTGGTCGCCGGCGACTACCTCTCCTCGCACGCGATCCCGGAGCTGTCGCCGGGCGCCTCGATCGACAAGTACCTCGCGACGCTGAGACGGTTCGGCCCGCTGCTGACGCAGGCCGACGTCGTGATCCCCGGCCACGGCGAGCCGCTCGACGGCGCCCGCGCCGCCGCGATCCTGCGCGAGGACGTCGCCTACCTCGAGGGGCTGCGCGGCGATGACCCCGACCGCGCGCCGCTGCCGCTCGCCCGCCGCACCGGCGCGCAGCGCAACCTGCACGCATACAACCTCTCGCTGCTGCGCGACGGCAAGGCGAGCTGAGCGGGCGCGGGGGCGCCGCCCGCGCGCGCCGATCGGGCCGGCGCGCGCCTCGCAACGAAAGGCCCGCGGAACTTTGGACAAAATCCAATGGGCCGGGCGGGCTCCGCCGCAGATACTGCGCCGCATGTCCACGTTCGCTCCCGCCGAGGACACGCGCCTCTGGCATCCCTTCGCAGACATGGCGGCCGTGCGCGACAGCGAGCTCGTCATCGACCGCGCCGAGGACGTCTGGGTGTGGGACGAGCAGGGCCGCCGCTACCTCGACGCATTCGCGAGCCTGTGGTACGCGAACGTCGGCCACGGCCGCAGCGAGCTCGCCGACGTCGTCGCCGAGCAGGTCCGCCGCCTCGACTCGTTCACGATCTTCTTCGACTACGCCAACCGGCCGGCGCTCGAGCTGGCCGACCGGCTCGCGGCGCTGTCGCCGATGCCGGGCACGCGCGTGCTGCTCGGCGGCGGCGGCAGCGAGGCGATCGACACCGCCGTCAAGCTCG
>Ga0164243_10016244_pt1 | contig 10226 bp, 7 predicted proteins | sample OricompcompostOP_FD_108781 | JGI IMG/M metagenome (GOLD analysis project Ga0164243, IMG submission 108781) | Organic Plus compost microbial communities from Emeryville, California, USA - Original compost - Organic plus compost (OP) | ecosystem: Engineered > Solid waste > Mixed feedstock >... | reverse complement strand
GGCGGCGATGGCCGAGACCGGGACGATGCCGCCGCCGAGCGCCTTGCCCAGGACGTACATGTCGGGGACGACCGACTCGTGGTCGCAGGCGAACGTGTCGCCGGTGCGGCCGAGGCCCGACTGGATCTCGTCGGCCACGAACAGGACGTTGCGCTCCGTGCACAGGGCACGCACACCCGGCAGGTAGCCGTCCGGCGGCACCACCACGCCCTGCTCACCCTGGATCGGCTCGATCAGGACCGCCACGGTGGTGTCGTCGATCGCGGCCGCCATCGCCTCGAGGTCGCCGTACGGCACGATCCGGAAGCCCGGCGTGTACGGCCCGAAGTCGTCGTGCGCGTCCGGGTCCGTGGAGAAGCTGATGATCGTGGTCGTGCGGCCGTGGAAGTTGCCGGCCGCCACCACGATCGTCGCCTGCTCCGCCGGGACGCCCTTGACGCGGTAGCCCCACTTGCGGGAGACCTTGATCGCGGTCTCGACCGCCTCCGCGCCGGTGTTCATGGGCAGCACCTGGTCCTTGCCGCAGAGCGCGGCCAGCGACCGGCAGAACTCCGCGAACTGGTCGTGCAGGAACGCGCGGCTGGTCAGCGTGACCCGGTCGAGCTGCGCGTGCGCGGCGGCGATCAGCGCGGGGTGCCGGTGGCCGAAGTTGAGCGCGGAGTACCCGGCGAGGAAGTCCAGGTAGCGCTTGCCGTCGATGTCCGTCACCCAGGCGCCCTCGGCGCTCGAGATCACCACCGGCAGCGGGTGGTAGTTGTGCGCGGTGTGGCGCTCGGCGTCGCGGATCGCCCCGGGCGTCCGGAGCATGTTGTCGAGGATCATGAGTCGGCCCTTCCGCCCGGACGCAGTTCGAGCGTGCAGCACTTCGGCCCACCACCCGCTTTGCGAAGTTCTGACATGTCTACGCCAATTGTGCGGTACCCGCGTTCCTCCAGCGCCGCCGCCAGCCCCTTTGCCTGCACCGGCAGGACCACCGTCCGGCCGTCGCTGACCGCGTTGAGGCCCAGCACCGCCGCGTCGGCCGCCGACGCGGTCACCGCGTCCGGGAACAGCCGCCGCAGGACGGCCCGCGAGCCGGGCGAAAACGCCTCGGGAAGGTAGGCGATCGAGGCCGGCCCCGCGCCGTCGGAGCCCGCCAGCACGCAGAGTGCGGTGTCCAGGTGGTAGAAGCGCGGGTCCACGAGCTGGAGCGTGATCACCGGCCGGCCGAAGATCTCCTGGGCCCGGGCGTGCGCGGCGTGCGTGGTGCGGAAGCCGGTGCCGGCGAGGATCACGTCGCCGGCCAGGAGCAGGTCGCCCTCGCCCTCGTTGACGAACTTCGCCTCCTGCACGTCGTAGCCGGCGTGCTCCAACCAGGCCCGGTACGCCGGCGCCTCGTCGGCGCGCTCCGGGTCGCGGAACTGCACGGCGAGCGCCGTGCCGTCGACGACTGTCGCGCCGTTGGCGGCGAACACCATGTCGGGCAGCCCGGGAAGCGGCTCGATCTCCTCGACGGTGTGCCCGAGGTCGACGTACGTCTGCCGCAGCGTCTCCCACTGGGCGACCGCCAGCGCCGTGTCCCAGGGGGCGGTCGGGTCCATCCAGGGATTGATCCGGTAGTTCACGGCGAAGTACGTGGGCCGGCACATGAGGTACCGGCGGCTGCCCGCATCCGTCGTCATGCGGCAACGCTATGCGGGAAGCCGTTTACCGAGCCATGGGAAAGGATTGCGTCCTGCACAAGATCGTTGCGTGTGCCGCGGCGGCCAGCCGTGATTCGTTGCGCGGACAGCTTTATGGGGGGCAGCGAACCGCTGCCCCCCACGCGACCGCGGGTTCCGTGAACCACATCCCCCAGGTCTCGCTGGATCGATGTGACCCCTTATCGATCCGCGCGGGACATTGCCCGTCAGAACCGGTCGACAAACTGTGAGTCGAGCCACTCGCGCAGCCGCACCACCCAGTCCCCGTCGGTGTTGGGCCACGCGAACGTGCCGGTGAAGGCGAGGATGCCGACGACGACGGCGGCACCCCCGATGAGCAGGCCCAGGAGGGCGTCGAGCTTGCCCGCGACGTGCCGCTTGCGGGTCGCCGAGAACGCGCCGACCGAGAGCAGCACGCCGATCGCGCCGAGGGCGATGCCGTAGCCGGCGAGCGCGCCGCTCAGCACGAAGAACGCGCCGGCGACACCGAAGATCAGGCCGAGGGTCGCCAGCACGCTGGAACGCGGCCTCGGCCCGGCCGGAACGACGTCGGGGGCGGCCGGCTCGGGCCGGGTCGGTGCGGCCGGGGGTGGCGGCACCGGCCGGTCGGCCGTCAGGTCGGTCGTCGCCAGCCGCCGCTCGGCCTCGGTGGGGGCATTGCCACCCACCGGCCGCCGGTCAGCCGCCGGCCGGCGCTCGTCGACCCGGCGGTCGTCGACCCGGCCGGCGGCGGAGGCGCGGTCGGCCGAGCCACGGTCCGGAATCACGGCGGTATCGGCCGAGGTGCGGCCGTCACGGTTCTCGTCCACCACGGCGCCGTCACGACGGGTGAACGACGGGATCTTGACCACTGGACACCTCCATCAAGGGGACATCGGCGTCCGGTTACCCATAGTGGTCATGATCCATGCGTCGCCCGGTTCAGCCCACCCCCAGGGCGTCGACCGCCTTGCGGGCCGCGATCAACACCGGGTCCCAGACAGGGGCGTACGGCGGCGCGTAGCCGAGGTCGAGCCCGACCATGTCCTCCACGGTCATGCCGTTCCAGAGCGCGACCGCCAGCGCGTCGATCCGCTTCGCCGCCTCCGAACGGCCGACGATCTGCGCGCCGAGCAGCCGTCCGGTGCCCCGCTCCGCGAGCAGCTTCACGGTCATCGGATCGGCGCCGGGGAAGTAGCCCGCCCGGTTGGTGGACTCCACGGTGGCGGTGACGAAGGCGTACCCGGCGGCGTCGGCCTCCCGGGACAGCAGCCCGGTGCGGGCCACCTCCAGGTCGCAGACCCGGGTCACCGCCGTGCCGATCACGCCGGGGAACGTCGCGTACCCGCCGCCGATGTTGATGCCGGCGACCCGGCCCTGCTTGTTGGCGTGGGTGCCGAGGGCGATGTGCACCGGCTGCCCGCTGACCCGGTGCACGCACTCGACGCAGTCGCCCACGGCCCAGACACCGTCCACACCGACCACCCGCATCCGCAGGTCGACCCGGATCCCGCCGGTGGGGCCGAGGGGCAGGCCGGCGGCCGCGGCGAGCGCCGTGTTGGGGCGTACCCCGAGGCCGAGGACGACCACGTCGGCCGGGACGGTGCCGGCGTCGGTGACCACCGCGGTGACCGTGCCGTCGCGCCGCTCCAGGCCCTTGACGGCGGCGCCGGTGCGGACGTCGATGCCCAGCGACCGCAGGGCGTCGGCGACCATCGCACCCATGTCGGGATCCACAGTCGACATCGGCTGCGGGCCGCGCTCCACGAGCGTCACGGTGAGCCCGCGGTTGATCATCGCTTCGGCCATCTCGACGCCGATGTAGCCGCCGCCGACTACGACCGCGTGCCGCGGCGCCGGATCGCGCAGCAGCCACGCGTGCAGCGCGTCGCCGTCGTCCAGCGTCTGCACGCCGAAGACGCCGTGCACGCCCTCCCTCGCCCACCGTGGCTGGCGCGGCACCGCGCCGGCGGCGTACACGAGCTGGTCGAAGGGCTCGCGGACCTCGCGCCGGCCCTCGTCGAGCGCGACGGCGACCACCTCGCGCCGGTCGAGGTCGATGCCCACCACCTCGTGCCGCGTGCGCACGTCGATGGCGAACTCGTCGCGGAACACCGCCGGCTCCCTGGCGACGAGGTCGTCGCGGTCGTCCACGAGGCCGCCGACCCAGTAGGGGATGCCGCAGGCGGAGTACGACGTGAAGCGGCCGCGTTCGAACGCCACGATGGACAGATCGGCGGGGGAGCGGCGCCGCCGCCGGGCCTGGGACGCGGCCGACATGCCCGCGGCGTCGCCGCCGACCACCACCAGCCGCTCAGCCACGGGTCTGCGCCGCGAGGTAGTCGACCACCTGGTTCATCTCCCCGGTGCGGGCGAACACCGCGCGCTGCCGGGCGGCACCGGTGCCGTGCGCGTGCAGCCGCCCCAGCAGGCTCCCGACGGTTTCCAGGTCGCCGTGCTGCTCCAGGTGCGGCCCGACCCGCTCGTAGAGCCGGCGCATCAGGCTCCACGCCGGGTGGAGGCCGCCGCCGAGCAGGTCGCACGCGACGCCCTCGAGCCCGTCGTGGGCTGCCCGCCAGTGCGCGGCGACCAGCAGTTGGTGCTCGACGGGGAGCGCGGGCCGGCCGGCTTCGATGTCCGCCAGCGCGGCGGCGACGAGCCCGCGCACCAGGGCGGCGATGAGGATCGTGTCGTCCAGCGAGGGGCAGACGTCGCCGATGCGGATCTCGACGGTCGGCAGATGCGCGCTCAGCCGCGCGTACCAGTAGAGCATCCCCTCGTCGAGCAGCATGCCGGAGCCGATCAGCTCCTCCACGATGCGGAGGTAGTGGGCGTGCGACTCCAGCCACGGGGTGGGCCCGACCGGGGGCCAGCGGTTCCAGAGCACCGAGCGCCAGCTCGCGTACCCGGTGTCCCGGCCGTTGTAGAAGGGCGAGTTCGCCGTCGCGGCGTGCAGGATGGGCAGCCAGGGGCGGATGTGGTTGAGCACCTCGACGCCGATGTCCGGCCCGGGGATGCCCACGTGGATGTGCATGCCGTTGTAGCCGGGGCCGGGGGAGACGTTGCCGTACCGCTCCAGCATCCGGTGGAACCGCGGGTTGTCGACGATCGGCGGGCCGGCGTCGTCCGCGGGCCCGTTGGGGCCGGTGCCGACCGCCAGCAGGCGGAATCCGGCCCGCTCGGCCGCCTCGGCGACGCCGGTGCGCAGCATCCCGAGGGAGTGGCGCAGCGCCTCCAACTGGAGCCCGGGCGGGCTGCCGATCTCGATCTGACTGGTGAGGAACTCGTGCTGGACCTGGCCGCGCAGGTCCGCCGGCACCTCGTCGAACACCGCCTCGACGGCGTTCGCGGCCGCCCCGGTCACGGGGTCGACCAGGAGGAACTCCTCCTCGACGCCGACGGTCAACAACGCCGGGCCATCGACCGGCGGGAACGTCCCGCCTCCGGCGACTTCCCGCACCACGTTCGACATGCGGCCATCGTTACCCAGCCTTCCGGTTCATGGAACGTCAGGAGGGCGGCGCGTCCGGCCGGCCCGCGATCACGTTCTGCAGCCAGTCCTTGCCGGCGATCATCGGCGTACGGATCCGCCGCTCCCGGTCGACCGCCCGCGCCATCTTCCGGTGAGCCCGGGGTTTGTCCCGCTGGTAGCGCCAGCGTGCCCAGGGGGAGTGCGGCCGGGCCAGCCGGATCGCCCCCACGATGATCAGGATAGGGATGAACAGGCCGATCAGCCCCGTCCAGATCTTGCCCTTGAGCAGCGTGATGCCGGCCAGGGCGAAGTTGACGAGCGCGCCGATCGAGCCCACGATCCAGCCGGTCAGGGCCGGCTCGCCGCTCTCCCGGGCGGTCACCAGGTTGTCGACGCCGATCGGCCGGATGCCCAGCAGGAGCAGTCCCGTGAACGCGACCGCGACGAACACCGCGTCGATGGACGTCCGGCCCTTCTCCGTCCAGTAGACGTCGTCCAGGTGCAGGATCAGCGAGAACTCGTCGAGCACCAGGGCCGTGCCGACGCCGAATATCCCGGCGAAGACGGCGTTGGCGGCGGTGTTGTCGGTGTTGAGCGCGAACCCGGTGACACCACTGACGATCATGAAGATGACACCGAACACGACGTGGTGGATGTGGTGCCCGCCCGGGGTGACGTTCCCCGGCCACCACCGCACCTGGGCCCGGATCATCCGGACGGAGAAGCGGATGAACGCGAATCCCACGATGAAACCGGCGAAGAAGCAGAACAACGGGAGGCGTCCTGTATCGACGATCGTCCGCGTGAACCAGCCGCCCACCGCCGCCTGCACCTCCCGCGTCTTTAGTCCGTTTTATGAGAATCATTCTAGGTAGCCGCCTATGGTCGAAGTGGGGAACCGCCGTTCCCGCGATCTGTCGACAGCAACGGGGGGTCGCCACCGTGACCGCGACAATCGACCGTGCCGTGCCGCCCCAGGCGGAGCCGCGGCGGCCCGCGGGTCCGGCCGCCGCGTCGAGCCGGGGCGGCTACGTGCCCCGGATCTTCGGCACGATCATGTGGATCGTCGCGATCGTCTCCGGCGTGTCGGCGATCGGCCGCATCTTCCGGGCCGGGGTGCAGCCCATCCGCGAGACCATCGACGCGTTGATCATCCCGGCGCCGGCCAACATCGCGTACGCCGTCTTCCTCGCCGTCCTCGCCACAGCCACCCTGCGCCGCAAACGGGTCGCCTGGTGGGTGCTGACCATCTACTTTTCGCTGAGCGTCCTGGTCACCACGATCATCGGCATCGTGGTGTCGGCGGTGCCCGACGCCGAACTCGTCGACGACGCCGGCAACCGGCTCTTCGACACCACCGGCGACCTCGTCCTGCTCTGGGTGGGCCTCGGCGTCGCGGTCGTCGCCCTCGCCGCTCTGTTGATCTTCCGCGGCCAGTTCTACGCCCGGGTCGCCAAGGGCAGCCTCCGCCGCGCGATCGGCGTCTTCCTCGGCAGCCTGGCGATCGGCGTCGGGCTCGGGTTCAGCCTCGTGGCGGCGTTCCCGGGGAGCGTGCAGGGGGCCGGGAACCAGCTGGCGTACGCGGCCGAGCGGGTGCTGGGCGGCGGCTTCACCTTCGACATCACCCGGGTCGGCGACGCGCCGGGCTGGGTCAGCTTCGTGCTCGGCCTCTTCGGCGCGGTCGCGGTCTTCGCCGCTCTCGCCACGCTGCTGCGGTCGCAGCGCCGCAACGCCGAGCTGCACGCCGACGAGGAGCGGCGGATCCGCGCGATGCTCGCCCGGTACGGCGACCGCGACTCCCTGGGCTACTTCGCCACCCGCCGGGACAAGTCGGCGATCTTCTCGCCGACCGGAAAGTCGGCCATCACCTACCGGGTGGTCAACGGGGTGAGCCTGGCGAGCGGCGACCCGGTCGGCGATCCGGAGGCGTGGGGGCCGGCCATCGACGCCTGGCTCGACCAGGCCCGGCTCTACGCCTGGATACCGGCGGTGATGGGTGCGAGCGAGGCGGGTGCGATCGCGTACGCCCGGGCCGGCCTGAAGGTGATCCACCTCGGCGACGAGGCCATCCTGATGACCCGGGACTTCACGCTCGACGGCCGCGACATGCGGCCGGTCCGGCAGGCGGTCAACCGGGTCGAGCGGGCGGGGTACACCGCCACCGTGCGCCGGCACGCCGACATCCCGGAGGACGAGCTGCACCGCGTCGCCGACCTCGCCACCCGGTGGCGGGACACCGAGAGCGAGCGGGGCTTCTCGATGGCGCTCGGCCGGCTCGGCGACCCGGCGGACGGCCGCTGCGTGCTCGTGGAGGCGGTCGACCGGACCGGCCACGTCAAGGCGATCCTGTCGTTCAGCCCCTGGGGTGGCCGCGGGCTCTCGCTCGACCTCATGCGCCGGGCCCACGACGCCGAGAACGGCGCGATGGAGTTCATGGTCGCCAACCTCATGGAGGCCGCGCCGCGGCTCGGCGTGGACCGGGTCTCGCTGAACTTCGCCGTGTTCCGTGCCGTCTTCGAGGAGGGTGCCCGCATCGGCGCGGGCCCGGTGCTCCGGCTGTGGCGAAAGGTGCTGCTGTTCTTTTCGCGCTGGTGGCAGCTGGAGTCGCTGTACCGCTCCAACGCCAAGTACCAGCCGCACTGGCAGCCGCGCTACCTCTGCTACGGGGAACGGCGCGAGCTGGCCCGGGTGGGCATCGCCTCCGCCGTCGCCGAGGGCTTCATCGCGATCCCCGGCACGCCGGGGCCGGCGCTGGACGCGCTGCCGCCGGACGCCGGCGAACGTGCCCGGGACGCCGAGGAGATCGACGCCGAGCAGTCGGCCACGGAGGCCGTCCACAACGGACACAAGGCGCCGGAGCAGATGCGGGTACGCCTCGCCAAGCGCGAACGGCTGATCGCCGCCGGCGTCGACCCGTACCCGGTCGGCTACCCGCGGACCGACACCTGCGCGACGGTGGCCGCGGCCCACCCCGACCTGCCGCCGGACACCCGCACCGGCGACCGGGTCGGTATCGCGGGCCGCGTGATGCTGGTCCGCGACCACGGCGGCGTCGTCTTCGCGACCCTGCGTGACTGGAGCGGCGACCTGCAGGTCATGCTGACCGGCCGTGCGGCGGTCGCCGACTGGGCCTCCACTGTGGATATAGGCGACCACGTCGGCGTCACCGGCGAGGTGGTCACCACGCGCGCCGGGGAGCTGACCGTCGACGCGGAGTCGTGGCGGCTCACCGCCAAGTGCCTGCGGCCGCTGCCCGACAAGCACCGCGGCCTCGCCGACCCGGAGGCCCGCGTGCGGCAGCGCTACCTCGACCTCGTCACGAACCGAAAGGCGCGCGACCTCCTGCGGGCCCGCAGCGACGCGGTGTTCGCGCTGCGCGAGTCGCTGGTCGGGCGACGGTTCCTGGAGGTGGAGACGCCGATCCTGCAACGGATCCACGGCGGCGCCAACGCCAAGCCGTTCACCACCCACATCAACGCGTACGACCTGAAGCTGTACCTGCGGATCGCACCCGAGCTGTACCTCAAGCGGCTGGCGGTCGGCGGGGTGGAGCGGGTCTTCGAGCTGGGCCGCACGTTCCGCAACGAGGGTGCCGACTACAGCCACAACCCCGAGTTCACCGTGCTGGAGGCGTACCAGGCCTACGGCGACTACGACACGATGCTGCGGCTCACCCGGGAATTGATCCAGGAGGCGGCGATCGCGGCGTACGGCAGCGCGGTCGCGCGCCGGCCCGGCACCGACGAAGAGGTCGACATCTCCGGCGAGTGGCCGGTCCGCACGGTCAACGAGGCGGTCTCCACCGCGCTCGGTGAGGTCGTCGACGCCGACACCGACGTGGCGACGCTGCGCCGGTTCTGCGACAAGGCGGAGATCGCGTACGACCCGGCGTGGGGCCGCGGCGCCGTGCTGCTGGAGCTCTACGAGCACCTGGTCGAGGCGAAGACCGACCTGCCGACGTTCTACAAGGACTTCCCGACCGAGGTGTCGCCGCTGACGCGGCAGCACCGGCACGACGGGCGGCTCGCCGAGCGGTGGGACCTCGTGGGCTTCGGGTTCGAGCTGGGCACCGCGTACTCGGAGCTGATCGACCCGGTGGAGCAGCGGCGCCGGCTCACCGAGCAGTCGCTGCTGGCCGCGGGCGGCGACCCGGAGGCGATGGAGCTGGACGAGGACTTCCTCCAGGCGCTGGAGTACGCGATGCCGCCCACCGGCGGGCTCGGCATCGGCGTCGACCGGCTGGTGATGCTGCTGACCGGCCGCTCGATCCGCGAGACGCTGCCGTTCCCGCTCGTCCGCGCGACGTCGTGAGGCCGCGCTGGCCCGCGGCCGCGCTGGTGGCGTCGTCGGTGCTCTACAGCTCCTGGGTTCTCGGGCCGTGGCTGAACCCGCGGCTCAGCGTGACCTTCTCGCTGGCGAGCGACCTCGCCGCCAAGGACCAGCCGTGGCACCTGTTGTTCCAGTTCGGCGACGTGGCGGCCGGTGCGCTGGCGGTGGCCGCCGCGGCGCGGATGCTCGGATCCGGCCGGCGCTACCGGCGGTGGCGCTGGCACCGGATCGGCCGCGCCGAGCGGGCCGCGTGGATCATGCTGGCCGTCTTCGGGGTCGCGACGATCTGCGACGGCAGCCTGACCGCGATGCCGTGCGCCGCGTCGCTGGACCCCGGCTGCCCCGGCAACGTCACCCAGGGGCTCGGCCCGGCGATCTCGGACCCGCACACGATCAGCTCCGCCTTCGCGGTGATCGGCGGGCTCGGCTCGGCCTTCGCGTTCTGGCTGGCGTCCGCGCCGGAGACAGCCGACCGGACCTGGACGGCCGGCCTGCTCGTCGGCGGCGTCGCCACCAACATCATCCTGCTGTTCGAGCTGGTACGGGCGGGCGAGTTCCAGGGTGTGTGGCAGCGGCTGCAGCTGGTCAGCCTCGCCGCCTGGCTTGTCTACGCGGCGGTGCGCACGCAGCGCCGGGACGATCCGGCGGCGCCGTCACCCGGCTTCGCGGCGGGCGAGGTAGACGACGTCCGGCTCGCCGCGGGGCACCTCGACCGGCAGGACGGTCACCGGGCCGACCGCCGCGCGTAGGGTCGCGGCGAACTC
>Ga0164243_10016243_pt1 | contig 10226 bp, 9 predicted proteins | sample OricompcompostOP_FD_108781 | JGI IMG/M metagenome (GOLD analysis project Ga0164243, IMG submission 108781) | Organic Plus compost microbial communities from Emeryville, California, USA - Original compost - Organic plus compost (OP) | ecosystem: Engineered > Solid waste > Mixed feedstock >... | reverse complement strand
AGCTGCTGGCCGTACAGCTGGAAGGGGTCGTAGATGTAGCCCTTCCCGGAGTAGACCTCGCGGCCGATGATGACGCCGGAGTCGCCGAGGCCGGGGGCGGCGGTGGGCAGGTACACCGCCTGCGCCTGGCCCGTGGACGTGCGCACCGGTGGCCGGGTCGTCTCGACCTTCCCGAACAGGAAGGACGTGAAGGCGTCGGTGAGGACGGACAGCGGGTCCCGCATCAGGTCCTACCTCCGAATGCCGGTGGCGAAGGGGAGTGTGTTCACGAATGCCCGGTGGTGCTCGCGGTCGCACCACTCCAGCTTCAGATACGACTTTCCGGCCGACGCCCGGATGGTCCGCTTGTCGCGGGCCAGGGCCTCGGGGGAGCGGGCGGAGACGGTGATGTAGCCGACGAGGTTGACGCCGGCGGCGCCGCTCGCGAGGTCCTCGCCGCGCTGGTCGAGCCGGGAGTGGGCGGCGATGTCCCGGGGGTCGACCGTGCGGTTCATCTTGGCGGCGCGGCTGGCCTCGGCCTCGTCGTTGGTCTTCTCGGTGAGCATGCGCTCGATGGCGATCTCGGTGGGTTCGAGGTCCATCGTGACGGCGACCGTGCGGATGACGTCCGGGGTGTGCACGAGCAGCGGCGCCAGGAAGTTGACGCCGACCGGGGTCATCGGCCACTCCTTCACCCAGGCCGTGGCGTGGCACCAGGGGGCGCGGGTGGAGGACTCGCGGGTCTTCGCCTGGAGGAACGTCGGCTCCATGGCGTCGAGCTCGGCCGGCCAGGCGTTGCGCTTCGTCATCGCCTGGATGTGGTCGATGGGGTGGTCCGGGTCGTACATGGAGTGGATCAGCGAGGACAGCCGGCCCTGGCCGAGGGGCTGCCGGACCCGGATGTCGGCCTCCTGGAGGCGCGAGCAGATGTCGGTGAGCTCGCGGGCCATGACGACCGCGAGCCCGGCGTCCCGGTCGACCTTGCCGCGGCCGTGCGGGCGGGCGGCACGGGCCATCGCCTGCGCCTCGGCGGCCAGTTCACGGGTGTAGTGCATGCAGGCGACGAGGTAGGCGCGGTGCTGCTCGCTGCTCGTCGACACCATGGACTGGAGCTGGTCGTACGACTGCTGGAGCCAGCCCGGGGCCCGGTCGTCGCCGCGTACGGCGACGTCCTTGGCGTGGGCGTCGGGGTCGGCGGGCAGGGTGCGGGCCAGCATCTGCAGGCGGGTCACGAAGCCGTCGTTGTTGGCGACGTGCTTCAGCAGGGTGCCGAAGCGGTCGACCAGCGCCTCCTGGTCCTCGGAGTCGCGCAGGCCGACGCCGGGGCCCTCGATCTCGATGGCGGCGGTGACGGTACGGCGGTCGGCGTGCAGCAGCACGGCGATCTCGTCGGGGCCGAACGGGGCCGCCAGCCAGGTGATGCGGCCGATGCCCGGCGGCGGACCGACCTCGACCTCACGGCCGTCGATGCGGGTGCCGGCCTCCATGGCGGAGGAGCGGTAGGTGGTGCCCTGGCGCAGGGTCCGCTTGTAGCTGCGGTTGATCTCGAACCACTTGTAGAACGTCCGGTGCTTGTACGGCACGTACACCGCGGCGAGCGCGAGCAGCGGGAAGCCCATGAGCAGCACGATCCGCAGCGACAGCACGGGGACGAGCAGTCCGCACATCATGCCGAGGAACGCGCCCGCGATGATCAGCGCGATCTCGCCGGACTCGCGGTTGCGGCCGACGATCGCGTTCGGCCGGGCGCGGCCGATCAGATAGGTACGGCGGGGCGTGACCGGATGGGACACGTGGGACTCGGTCGTCAACGCCCGTCACCTCCTGGACGATTGCTGCGGGTGTTGCCTGCGTGCGGGGTGTTCACCGGGCTGCTCGAACGGGGTGCGGGTGCGGCGGAGGGGACAGATCCGCCGCCCCCGTTCGAGGAGCGCGAGCTGTGGGCGGCGACGCCGCCGGAGGCCGGGTTGGCCGGGCGGGGGGCACTGGCCGCACCGCCGCCGTTGTTGTCGGCCCGGGAGCTGTGCGTCTTGATGCCCTGGGCGACGAGGGTGGCCGGGGAGCTGATGACGGCCGCGGCCTTGCTCTCGGCGCCGCGCATGATGCGGTTGTTGCGGGTGTTCGCGATCTCGTCGCCGAAGCCGGGGACGAAGCGGTAGATCATCGCCGAGGCGAAGATCGCGAGCAGGATGATGGCGAGGCCGGAGACGACGGCGGCGAGGGAGTCGGGTCCCTCCTCGCTGGCGAGGGCGCCGGCGAGGCCGAGGACGATGACGATGACCGGCTTCACCAGGATGACGGCGATCATGATGCCGGCCCAGCGGCGGACGTGGCCCCACAGGTCCTTGTCGACGAGACCGGCGTACACGACGACGCCGAGCAGGGCGCCGACGTAGAGCAGCACGGCCCGGATGTAGAGCTCCAGGTAGAGGATGCCGGCGGCGAGGATCGAGATCAGCGAGACCAGGATCAGCATGATCGGGCCGCCGCCGATGTCGTCGCCCTTCTCCAGGGCCTCGGAGAATGTGCCGAAGAACGTGTCCGTCTGGTTGCCGGTCGCCTTCGCGAGGACGTCGCTGACGCCGTCGGTCGCCGAGACGACCGTGTAGAGGACGAGGGGCGTGAAGGCGGACGCCAGCACCGTGAGCCAGAGGAACCCGATGGCCTCCGACAGGGCGGTCGCGAACGGCACGCCGCGTACGGCGCGCTTGGTGACGGCGAGCAGCCACAGGACGAGGGTGAGGATGGCGGAGGCGCCGAAGACGACGGCGTAGTGCTTCAGGAACGTGAGGTTCGTGAAGTCGACGGCCGCGGTCTCCTTCACGGCGTCGCTGAGCCGGTCGACGGTCCACGCGGCGGCGTCGGCACAGCCCTTGGCGAGGGAGGAGAGGGGGTCGAGGGTGGTGGTGGGGTCGGTGAGGGAGGGGGTGTCGGATGTTTTGCCGCCGCCGTTGTCCTTCTCGCAGTAGTCCTTGGCCGGGCCGACGATGAGGTCGCAGTTGTCACCCGTCGGGGTCGGTGAGGGGGTCGGTGCGGCGACGGCGCGCGTGGCCAGCAGGACGACCGTGGTTTGCACGGTGGCGAGGGTGGCGGTGACCCTGAGCACGCGGCGCGGGCTATCGGGCATACGTGAACCCTCCGTACTCATTGACGGCCTTGGCCATTTCCTCAGCGCTGGACGCCTTGTTGTCGCCAGGGACGGGCGCAGGGCCGTCCTTCTGGGAGAAGCTGTCGACCTTCCAGTCGTCGCCCGCCCAGCGCAGTTGCAGCGTCATGGTGAACCAGTCGGTGCTGGCCGGGTTGGTCGAGCTCTCCCCGGCCATACCGAACACGCCCGTGCACCACACCTCGACGGCCGCGGCCGTGGCTGAGTAGCTCGTGACCTTGGTGCCGATCGGCACAGTTCGAGAGACGTAGGTGTTGCCAGCGGTGGCCGTGCCGTCGTCGCTCAGGCCGATGCTGCTCAGGAAATCCTTCGAGTACGCCTTGTCGAGCTTGGCGGAGAGTTCGGCCTGTCTGGCTTCGACGAAGACCTGTCGCACGATGTCGGCCCGGCGTGCGGGTTGCAGGATGTCCGCCGAGACCAGCGTCACCGCGTAGTTCGCCGCCGCGCTCTGCGCCCCCTGCTCGTCATGGGCGTAGCCGGTCGGGACGCCCGCCGACTTGCCCTTCACGGGGCGGGTGCCCGTGGCCGCCGTCGAGGAGGCCTGCGGTTTGTCCTCGTCACCCGCGGCGGAGCCGGAACCGCTGCCTCCGCGGTTCGCGAAGGCGATCGCGGCGATGAGGAGCACGACCACACCCACGACCGTGATCATGCTCCGGGACGACGAACGGCCCCCTCTGCGCGCGCCCCCGTACACGTCACCGCCGGCTTCGGGCAGCCGGGTGCGGGTCTGCCCCTCCCGATCGTCTCCGAGACTCATGCCGCGTACGCCCCCTCGGCGTCGGACGAATACACGTTGGAGTACGACGGTAGCCGCGCTGGTTCCCGCGCGGGCGCGGTGTGGTGACTGGACATCAGGGAGACGCAACCTCAGCCGGTGGGCACGACGGGTGGGTAGGGGACAACGAGCCGGGCGTGCCCGGGAGGACGCAGGGGTGAGGCGCTAGACGGCCATGCCGTACACGATGGTGAAGAGCGTGCCGAGGGAGCCGATGATGAAGACGCCCGTCAGGCCGGCGACGATCAGGCCCTTGCCCTGTTCGGCGCTGAACGTGTCCCGCAGGGCCGTGGCGCCGATGCGCTGTTTGGCCGCCCCCCAGATGGCGATGCCGAGGCAGATCAGGATGGCGACCGCCATGACGACCTGGATCATCGTCTTGGCTTCGTTTCCCAGCGCTCCGAACGGACCCCAGTCCGGGGCGATCCCGCCGATGATGGTGTTGATGTCGCCCTTGTCGGCCGCAAAGAACATGTAAGTCACCGCCCCTGTTGGGTAGTTCCACGGTCCCCCCGCAGTGCGCAGAGGTCAGGTCTCATTCTCGCCGACAATGCCGCTTCCGTATGTCGACTTGGCGTCATTGATGGGCGGGATTCGTACGAATAGCTCGTATGGTCACTCTGTGTATCACGCCAGGTTACGCCGGGCAACGAGGCCTGAGCGGAACCTGGGGTGCGGTTCTGTCGTTAGCCCCTCTTCGCGCGGGTGCCGCTTCTGGCGGCGTCCCGGGTGAGGGGTCGTGCCCGTGTTCTGCGGGTGAAGGCTATCCCCCGCGCGTGAACAGCCGCGTGACAGGGTGTCAGCCTTCCCGGCCCTCGCCGACGTTCGCCGTGATGAGCCGCAGGAGCTGCTTGGCCAGGGCGTCCTGTTCCGCCGTCAGGCCCATGGCGTCGCCGATCGCGACCGGGACGGCGGCCGCGCGCTCGCGGAGGCCGGCGCCGGCCTCGGTGAGCCGGATGGCGACCGAGCGCTCGTCGTCGGGGCGGCGCTCGCGGCGCAGCAGACCGGCGGCCTCGAGGCGCTTGAGCAGGGGCGACAGGGTGCTGGACTCCAGCTGGAGGGCCGCGCCGAGGTCGCGCACGGAGATCGAGTCCTGCTCCCAGAGCACCAGCATCACCAGGTACTGCGGGTAGGTCAGGCCCAGTGTGTCGAGAAGTGGCCGGTATCGCGCGGTCACGGCGCGGGAGGCGGCGTACAGGGCGAAGCAGAGCTGGTCGTCCAGGAGCAGGGAGCCGGGGCCGTTCGCGGGCGGTCCGGACGGTGTGGTCGGGCTCATCGGGGCTCCTGGTGCGGCGGTTGCTGCCTGTGCGTCCGCCAAGTGTATCGGGTGCCACCTCATCGAGCCCTAAGTAGTCGTGCATTAATGCATCGTGTGCGAATGAGTTGCGCACGACTTAATCGAGCGCTATGTTTATGTCGTGCCGCCGACCCCGGTGAACCGACCGGGCGGTCCTGCCCGCGGCACCCCGATCCGAGGAGATCGCCATGACCGAGTCCCGCCGCCCCGTACTCGAGCCCGCCGCCCAGGCCTTCGTCGAGGCGACCGCGCAGCCGCCGTACCTCTTCGACCTGGGGCCGGAGGGCGGGCGCAAGGCCGTCGACGAGGTGCAGTCGGGCGAGGTGGCCAAGCCGGCCGTCGACGAGGAGTGGCTGACCGTGCCCGGTGGCCCGACCGGCGAGGTCAAGGTCCGGATCGTCCGTCCGGCGGGTGTCTCCGGGTCGCTGCCGGTGATCGTCTACATCCACGGCGCCGGCTGGGTCTTCGGCAACGCCCACACCCACGACCGTCTCGTACGGGAACTGGCCGTCGGCGCCGGTGCCGCGGTCGTCTTCCCCGAGTACGACCTCTCGCCCGAGGCCCGCTATCCCGTCGCCGTCGAGCAGAACCACGCCGTGGCGCGCTGGGTCGTCTCCGAAGGTGCCGGGCACGGCCTGGACGCGAGCCGGATCGCCGTCGCCGGTGACTCGGTGGGCGGCAACATGGCCGCCGCGCTGACCCTCATGGCCAAGCAGCGCGGGGACGTCCCGCTGGTGGCGCAGGTGCTCTTCTACCCGGTCACCGACGCCTCGTTCGACACCGGTTCCTACCGGCAGTTCGCCGAGGGGTACTTCCTGCGCCGGGACGCCATGCAGTGGTTCTGGGACCAGTACACGACCGACGCGGCCGAGCGCGCGCAGATCACCGCCTCGCCGCTGCGCGCCACCGTCGAGCAGCTCACCGGGCTGCCGCCGGCCCTCGTCGTCACCGCCGAGGCCGACGTGCTGCGCGACGAGGGCGAGGCCTACGCGGACAAGCTGCGCGAGGCCGGCGTCCCGGTGACCGCCGTCCGCTACCAGGGCGCCATCCACGACTTCGTGATGCTGAACGCGCTGCGCGGCACCCGGGCCGCCGACGGGGCGATCAAGCAGGCGATCGGTGTGCTGCGGGACGCCTTCGGGGCGTGACCCGGCCCCGGTGCCGGGGGCTACGGGCGGCCCCCGGTGTCTCAGGCGGGCGTACCGTCCCCGGCGGGCACGGAGTCCCGTACGGCCTGCGCGGTCGTGGTGGGGTCGTAGCCCTCGGGGACCCCGTCGACCAGGATGATGTCGCCGGTGATGTGACGGGTGCGCAGCGGGGCGATCTCCCGGTAGGCGGGGGAGTTCCACCAGGCGCGGGCCTCGTCGAGGCCGGGGAAGGCGATCATCACCACGGCTCCGGGCCAGTCGCCCTCGACCGTCTCGTGCGTGGTGCCGTGCACGAGGAAGCGGCCGCCGTACGGCGTGAAGGTCGCGGTGATCCGGTCGATGTACTCGGCGACCTCCGGGTGCGGGGCGATGTCGCGGAGGTGGGCTATGGCGTAGGCGGGCATGCGGTCCTCCCGGTCGGAGCGGGACGTGACGGGTCGGGTCGCGAGCGGCCCGTGACGCGATCGTGGCACGCCGGCCACGCGGGATCGATTACCCGCCGGGTCATGCCCGGGCGGCGGGTGGGCCGGTTGCCGGGGCCCGGGCGGGGGAAGCTCCTACACTGGCGCGGGCGGACTCCCGGCGGGTGAGGGGCGATTGACGGTGCGTAAGGCTTGGATCGTGGCGGGTTCCGCCGTCGCGGCGGGGCTGAGCTTCGTGATGGTGCTCGTCATCGGGGTGTACCTCGTCGCCGGGAACCTGGCGGGCGGCCTGAGCGGCGGCGCCCGGAACCTGGCCAAGGGCGCCGTGCCGGCCGCGTACCAGAAGCTCGTGGAGAAGTGGGGCAACCTGTGCCCCGCCATCAACCCGGCCCTGCTCGCCGCCCAGCTGTACCAGGAGAGCGGCTTCAACCCGCGGGCGCAGAGCGCGGCGGCGGCCCAGGGCATCGCGCAGTTCATCCCGGGCACCTGGGCCACCCACGGCATCGACGGCGACGGCGACGGCGACCGGGACGTGTGGGACCCGGCGGACGCCATCCCGTCGGCCGCGTCGTACGACTGCACGCTCGCCAAGTACGTGAAGGACGTGCCCGGCGACCTGAAGCGGAACATGCTCGCCTCCTACAACGCCGGGGCGTACGCGGTCATCAAGTACCGGGGCGTGCCGCCGTACAAGGAGACCCGGAACTACGTGAAGACCATCACGACGCTGGAGGAGAGCTTCGCCGCGCCGGTCTCCCGGCTCGACCCGAGCAAGCAGGCCGCCGGGGCCATCGCGTACGCGCAGAAGAAGCTGGGCACCCTCTACCTCTGGGGCGGCGACGGCACCGCCGAGGACGGCGGGCGCTTCGACTGCTCGGGTCTGACCAAGGCGGCCTACGAGAGCGTCGGCGTCACGCTGCCGCGTGTGGCGAACGACCAGTGGAACGCGGGACCGCATCCAGCCAGGAACGAACTGCTGCCCGGGGATCTGGTGTTCTTCTCGGACGACCTCGGGAACTCACGGGCCATCCGGCATGTCGGTATTTATGTGGGCGGCGGGTACATGATCGACGCCCCGAGAACGGGTGCTGTGATCCGGTTCGACCCGATCGACACCCCCGACTACTTCGGGGCCACCCGGGTGACGGAGGATGGCGCGAAAGCGCTGCCCACGACGGTGTAGACGGAGCGTTAACCCTCCCCCTGAGCTGCGATGACGGGTCTCTCTTCGATAACGTCTGCGTGATCATTCAGTGGAGTGTGGAACGTATCGACGGGGACCGTGCGTTCCTGGTGACGTAGCCGGATCTACAACCACGGGGGTGGGCGGAGCGGCGTACGCAGGATGCGCCGAGAGACGATGAAGGGGCCGCGGCAACATGGCTGGACTCGCAGAATCCGGGTCGAACCCCGACGTCGAGCTGCTGTACGACATCAACGGCCTGGCCAAGGACGCACCGCACTGGTTCGACCGGGTCATGGAGTTCGTCGGTGAGTACGGCGTGCTGCTCGGCCTCGTGTTCGCCGTGCTGTGGTGCTGGTGGACGGTACGGCGGCGCGGCGCGGAGGACGCGGCCTCGTCGGTGGCCGCGCTCGTGTGGGCGCCGCTGGCCGCGGGCATCGCCGTCCTCGTGAACGTGCCGATAAGGGGCTTCGTGGAACGCCCCCGGCCCTTCAACGACCATCAGGGGCTCGAGGTCCTGGTCAGCGGCAAGACCGACTACTCCTTCGTCAGCGACCACGCCACCATCGCGATGGCCCTCGGCGTCGCCCTGTTCGTCGCCAACCGCAAGTTCGGCCTCATCGGCATCGGCCTCGCCCTGCTCGAAGGTTTCTGCCGGGTCTACATGGGCGTGCACTACCCGACCGACGTCGTCGGCGGGTTCGCGCTCGGCACGGCCGTCGCGCTGCTCCTGTCCCCGCCGGCCATGGCCCTGCTGACGCCGCTCATGTCCGCCATCGAGCGCTCCCCGCGCGGCGGTTGGCTGATCCGCGCGCGCGGACGGGCCGGGGACGACGGCAGCGGCGCGCTGCTGCGCGGGACCCGCAAGGACGGCCCCGGGGCCGAGGAGCGGGACCTCGCCGCCTGAGAGGCGCCAGGGCGTGTCGTGGAACGCGCCCTACAGCGACTGCGGGGAGGAGAAGAAGTTCTCCGGGTCGTACCGCCTCTTCAGCTTCGTCAGCCGGGTCGCCGCGTCCCCGTAGTACGCCGTGCGCCAGTCCTTCAGGGACGGGTCGGTGTAGTTCTGGTACGCGGCCCCGGACGCGTACGGCCGCATCGCGTCGTGCGCGGCCGTCAGCCAGGACTGGACGGCGGTGCCCGGGGTGCCCGCCCGCCACGAGCCGATGTACTGGGCCAGCATCCGTGAACGGCGGTGGACGAACGCCGTCGCCGTCGGGGAGACCCGGTTCACGGCCCCGCCCAGGGCCGTCAGGGCGATGCTGCCCGAGCCGCCGCGCACCGACTCCAGCTGCCGGATCAGGGTCCGGACGCCCGCCTCCGACAGCGAGCGGTCGAAGAAGTCCGACTTCGCCGCGTACGTCTCCCGCTTCAGCGCCCCCTGCGGGGAGCGGCCCGGGGTGGAGCCGGGCAGGTGGCACTGCTCGTCGGTGAACGACGCGCAGCCGGCGTACAGCTCCATCGACTCCTCGTAGGAACGGCGCCTGAGGGTGACACCCCGGGCCGGGCCCGGGCCGCCGGGTCCGTCGGCGAGGCGGTCCACGGCGTTCTGGAGTTCGCGGTAGGTGCCCAGCGAGAACGCCGACACGGAGACGGTGGGGGTGGCGCCGGTGCCGCTGAGGTGCAGCGCCGACCAGATCTCGTCCGGCTGGGAGGGGCCCCACTCCTGCCACGCCTTGATCACGGCGGCGGCCTTCGACCAGGGCCAGCTCATGTACGCCGTCACCGACTGCGGGGCGGGGTGGGTCTTGAAGTGCAGTTCCGTGACGACGCCGAAATTGCCGTTGCCCGCGCCCCGCAGGGCCCAGAAGAGGTCCTGGTTCGTGGAGGCGTCGGCGGTGAGCCGCTTGCCGTCGGCGGTGACGAGGACGGCACGGGTGAGGCTGTCGCAGGTCAGGCCGTAGGCGCGGGAGGTGACGCCGTGGCCGCCGCCGAGGGTGAGGCCGGAGACGCCGACCGTCGGGCAGGAGCCGGCGGGTATGGTCACGCCCTTCGCCGCGAGCGCGCGGTAGACGTCGATGAGCTTGGCGCCGGCGCCGACGACCGCGGTGCCGCCGGAGACGCGGACGCGGTCGAGGCGGGAGACGTCGACGATCAGGCGGCCGTCGCCGGAGGACCAGCCGGCGTAGCTGTGGCCGCCGTTGCGGATGGCGACCTTCAGGTGGTGGGGGCGGGCGTAGGCGAGGGTGGTGCGGATGTCGTCGGGGTGGGCGACGTAGGCGACGGCGCTGGGCTTCAGGGTGTCGAAGCGGGTGTTGT
>Ga0164243_10016242_pt1 | contig 10226 bp, 10 predicted proteins | sample OricompcompostOP_FD_108781 | JGI IMG/M metagenome (GOLD analysis project Ga0164243, IMG submission 108781) | Organic Plus compost microbial communities from Emeryville, California, USA - Original compost - Organic plus compost (OP) | ecosystem: Engineered > Solid waste > Mixed feedstock >... | reverse complement strand
GAGCGGTACCGGGCCAAGCACAACATGACCATGTCGCACCCGCGGGTCGCGCAGATAGACCTCGCCTACCACGACATCCACCGCCGTCGTGGCCTGTACTACCTGCTCGAGAAGAAGGGACAAGCCGCCCGGATCTGCAACGACCTGAAGATCTTCGAGGGCAAGTCCGTGCCGCCGCAGACCACTCGGGCCCGGCTGCGCGGCGACTTCATCCGGCGCGCCCAGGAGCAGCGGCGGGACTTCACCGTCGACTGGGTGCACCTCAAGCTCAACGACCAGGCCCAGCGCACCGTGTTGTGCAAGGACCCGTTCCGCTCGGTGGACGAGCGGGTGGAGAAGCTGATCGCCGGCATGTGAGAGGACGCGTCACCCCCGGGAGCCGACTTGTCTCCCGGGAGTTGACGAAACACCCGGAACGTCACACGGGCGCCGTACGTTACACCGTGCGGCGCCCTTCTCACGCCGTAGAGTTGCGCGGACGCCACCCACAAGATCGATGATTACGAGGCCCCCACCGTGCGCCGACGCTCACTTCTCATTGCCGTCCCCGCTGGACTGGCCACCCTCGCCGCGTGCGGCGACGACAAGTCCGATTCCGGCAAGGCCAGCGAGACGGCCGCGCCCTCCGAGTCCAAGGAGTCGGCGGCGCCGTCGCCGAAGATCGTCGAGGGCCCGCTGCCGGCGATCACGGCCGGGACCAAGTTCGGCGAGAAGCCGACCGTCGCGAAGGGCAGCGGCGACCCCTCCAAGGACCTCGCGGTCAAGACGGTCATCGCGGGCGGCGGGCGCACGATCGCGGAGAACGACTTCATCGTCGCCCACTACCTGGGCCAGGTCTGGAGCACCGCCAAGGTGTTCGACAACTCCTACGACCGCAAGGAGCCCCTGGCCATCCAGCTCGCCCAGGGCACCATCATCGACGGCTGGCGCTACGGGCTCGTGGGGAAGAAGACCGGCAGCCGCGTCCAGATGGCGATCCCGCCCACCTGGGGCTACGGGGAGCAGGGCAACGCGCAGGCGGGCATCAAGGGCACCGACACGCTGGTGTTCGTGGTCGACGTGCAGGACACGTTCAACGCCAAGAGCTCCGCCAAGGGCACCGACGTCGCCCAGGACGACATCGACCTGCCGAAGGTCGGCACCAACACCGACGGCAAGGCCCCCTCCATCGACGTGCCCGACACCCAGGCCCCGAAGAAGCTCGTGGCGAACTACGTCATCGAGGGCGACGGCGAGAAGGTCGGCGCCGAGGACAGCGTCCTGGTGCAGTACAAGGGCGTGCTGTGGGACGGCGGCAAGGAGTTCGACTCCACGTACGGCCGCGGGCAGCTGACGTCCTTCTCGCTCCAGCAGGTCGTCAAGGGCTGGGCGCAGGGACTCACCGGCAAGAAGGTCGGCAGCCGCGTCCTCGTCGTCATCCCGCCGGAGCTGGGCTACGGCGACAACCCGCCGCAGGGCAGCGGCATCCAGAAGGACTCCACGCTGGTCTTCTCCGTGGACATCCTCGCGAAGCTGTGACCCCGCCGGGATGAAAGACTGTGCGTGTTCGCCTTTCCGCAGACAAAGCAGGAGCATGAAGACGTGAGCATCGACAAGCCCGAGATCGACTTCCCGGGCGGCGAGCCCCCGGCGGACCTCGAGATCAAGGACATCTGGGAGGGCGACGGCGAGGTGGCGAAGGCGGGTCACACCGTGACCGTCCACTACGTGGGCGTCGCCTTCAGCACCGGCGAGGAGTTCGACGCCAGCTGGAACCGTGGCACCCCCTTCCGCTTCCCGCTGGGCGCGGGCCGGGTCATCAAGGGCTGGGACCAGGGCGTGCAGGGCATGAAGGTCGGCGGCCGCCGCCAGCTGACCATCCCGGCCCACCTCGCCTACGGCAACCAGAGCCCCACCCCGGCCATCCAGCCCGGTGAGACCCTGATCTTCGTGGTCGACCTGCTCGGCGTCTGATCCGACCGGAGTCGATCGCCGAGGGTCCGTGCCTGTCCGGGCACGGGCCCTCGGCTTTTACCACGCCACCCCGGGGCGGTACGGTCATCGGTCGTAAGCACCATAGGGAGGCGAAGCGCGTCGATGGCGATTGCCAAGGCCGAGCGGCTGATGAATCTGGCGCTGTGTCTGCTCGGGACGCGGCGGCCGCTCACCAAGCGCGAGCTGCGTGAGTCCATCGAGGCGTACCTCGAGGCGGGCTCCGACGACTCCTTCAACCGCATGTTCGAGCGCGACAAGGACGACCTGCGCGAACTCGGACTGGTCATCGAGACCGTCGAGAACCTCGAGGGCGACACGGGCTACCTCGCCCGCCGCGACAGCAACCGGCTGCCTGCCATCACCCTGGACGCCGAGGAGGCCGCCGCCCTCGGGCTCGCCGCCAAGGTGTGGCAGCAGGCCCGGCTGGCCGGTGCGGCCTCCGGCGCCCTCCAGAAGCTGCGCGCCGCCGGACTCCCCGAGGATGTCGACCCGTACGGCGCGCACAGCGCGCTGGAGCCGCGCATCCCGGTGCACGAGGCCGCGTTCGAGCCGCTGATGCTCGCCTGCCGCGACCGCCGCCCGGTCGTCTTCGACTACCGCAAGGCCAACGCCGCCCAGCCCGAGCAGCGGCACGTCGAGCCGTGGGCCCTCGAGTGCTGGCGCGGCCACTGGTACCTGGCCGGCTGGGACCGCGACCGCGGCGCCGAGCGGGTCTTCCGGCTCTCCCGGATCACCGGCAAGGTGCGCTCGCGCGCCGGCCGGTTCACCGTGCCGGTGCCCGACGTCGTCACCGTGCGGGAGACCGTGGCGAGCTGGGCCGGGGAGACCGCCGACCGCTCCGCGCGCATCCGGCTGCGCTCCGACGCCGGCTTCCCGCTGCGGGCCAAGGCCACCTCGGTCCGGGAACTCGGGAACGGCTGGGACGAGTTGGAGATTCCGTACGGACACGGACTCGACGCCTGGCTGGTGGAGTTCGGACCGGACGTGGTGGTGCTGGAGCCCGAGGAACTGCGGGCCGACGTGGTGGACCGGCTGCGTGCCGTGGCCAAGGGCTGAGGGGGAGCGGACGACAACGTGGCAGGCAAACCGGTCAGGCCCGTGAACGCCATCGACCAGACCCGGCGGATGCTGTCCCTGGTGACATATCTGCGCGAGCGCCCGGGCGCCCGCATCGAGGACGTCGCGCGCGCCTTCGGCATCACCGAGGACGAACTCGTCTCCGACCTCGACGTGCTGCCCATGTGCGGCACCAGCTTCCGCGGCGGCGACCTGCTGGACATCGACACCGACGGCGAGCGCATCTGGTGGCACAACCCGGCCGCCCTGGGCGCCGACGCGGCCGAGCCGCTGCGCCTGGCCGCCGACGAGGCGACCGCGCTGCTCGTCGCCGCCCGCGCCGTGGCCACGCTGCCCGGGCTGCGTGAGAGCGACCGCCAGGCGCTGCTGCGCGCCACCGCCAAGGTGGAGACCGCGGCCGGCGAGGCGGCAGGCGCCAGCTCCCGGCTCTCGGTGACCTTCGAGTCCGAGGGCGGCGTCTTCGCGGACGTCGACCGGGCCATCGCCGAGCGCCGCCGGCTGTGGATCCGCTACTACTCGCCCGCCCGCGACGAGGTCACCGAACGGGAGATCGACCCCATCCGCCTGGTCAGCGTCGGGCACACCTACGTCGAGGCGTGGTGCCGCCGCTCCGAGGCGCGCCGCACCTTCCGGCTGGACCGGGTCGCCGAGATCAAGATTCTCGACGAGCCGTCCGCGCCGCCCGAGGTGGAGCTGCGCGACCTGTCCGAGGGGCTGGTGCAGCCCTCCGCCGAGGACCCCGAGGTGGTCGTCGAGGTCGGTCCCGGCGGGCGCTGGGTCGCCGAGTACTACCCGCACGACAGCGCCGACGAGCTCCCCGACGGCGGGCTCCGTATCACCCTGCGCACCCCCGATCCCGCGTCGCTGAAGCGGCTGGCGCTGCGGCTCGGCCGCGACGGACGCATCGTGGCGCCGCAGGAGCTGGCCGAGAGCGCCCGCCGGGCGGCGCGTGAGGCGCTGGAGGCGTACGACGGGGCCGGGGCGGCGGGATGACCGTGCAGGACGACAGTCAGGAGCGAGGGCTTTGAGCGAGTCGGCGACCACAGGGGCACGGGGCATGACGGCGGCGTCCGCGTTCGCCGGGATGAGGAACGTGGCCCCGGTGATGTTCCGGGCGGGCTGCCCGGACTGCCGGGAGCGCTTCGAACTCTCCGCGAGCGCGCTGCGGCTGGCCATCGGCGCCAGCAGCCGCACCACGTTCTACTCCTTCACCTGCCCCGAGTGCGGCGCCGCCGTCCGCAAGCCGGCGGGGGAGCGGATCGTCGAGCTGCTCACCGGCGGCGGGGTGCGTACGCTCCGGCTGCACTCGACCGTCTAGGCTCGACCCATGTTCTGGCCGATGTTCGCCGTGGCCCTGGGTTTCCTGGGGCTGCTGGTGCTCGCAGTGCTCGCCGTCCGGGTGTTCGTCGAGGCGGAGCGCCTCGGCAGGCAGGTCGCCGACTCGGCCCGCCGTATCGGCCGCGCGGCGGAGGACCTGGAGCGCGCGGCCACCAGCACGGCACGCTCGGCCGAGGCCCTGTAACCCCCGCGACGTGTCCCGGCCCTCCGGACGGGCCGTCGCCGCCGCCCTGTCATGGGCCGGGGCACGGCAGGTACGCTGCTGATCGCGGCCCGGAGAACGAGGCACGGGCCGCGGACGGGAGTACGCACAGGGATTGCCGCACGTTTACCTCTGGGCGTTACGATCGCTGTCTGCACCGTCCTTCGGACGCATGTCCGACCGGTCGGACAGCCACCCACCCACCCGCCTCGGTGAGAAGGTAAAGACTTATGGGACGGCTCGGACCTACCGAGATCATTCTGATCCTCGTCGTCATCATCCTGCTGTTCGGTGCGAAGAAGCTTCCCGACATGGCGCGGTCGCTCGGCAAGTCCGCCCGCATCCTGAAGAGCGAGGCGAAGGCGATGAAGGAGGACAACACGTCCTCCGCTCCGGCCGACCCGCCGGCGACCGGCGAGCAGCCCCCGGCGCAGCGCACCATCCAGGCCGCCCCCGGCGACGTGACCAGCTCCCGCCCGGTCACCGAGCCGACGGACACGACCAAGCGCTGACGCAGGGCCGGTGACATCCGGCCCGCCGCACGAGATGGGAACGTGGGTTGCTCAAGTCTGCCCGCAAACAGCAGAGAGATCCCGAGGGGCGCATGCCTCTCGTGGAACACCTGCGTGAGCTGCGGAACCGCCTGGCCAAGGCCGTGCTCGCGATCGTCGTGGTGTCGGTAGTCGCCGCGTTCTACAGCGAACAGCTCATGCAGTTCCTGGCCGAGCCGGTGCCCAAGTGCGACTCCCTGACGAACAGCGACGGCGGCAACTGCGCCATCGTGTCGTTCAACACCCTGACGTCGCCGTTCACCACGACGATCAAGGTGAGCCTCATGGCGGGCCTGGTCGTCTCCAGCCCGGTCTGGCTCTACCAGCTGTGGGCCTTCGTCGCCCCCGGTCTGCACCGGCACGAGAAGAAGTACACCTACGTCTTCACCGCGGCCGCGGTCCCGCTGTTCGCCGGCGGCGCCCTCCTCTCGTACGTCATCCTTCCGGTCAGCATCAAGGTGCTGCTCAGTCTCACGCCCGGGGGATCGGCGAACATCCTGTCGCTGGACGAGGTCCTCGACTTCACCATCCGCATGGTGCTGATCTTCGGCCTGGCCTTCGAGCTGCCGCTCCTGCTGGTCATGCTGAACATGGTCGGCATCGTCTCCGGCCGCCGGATGCTCGGCTGGTGGCGCGGTGTCGTCATGGGCGTCTTCGTCTTCGGCGCGGTCGCCACGCCCACCACCGACCCGGTGGGCATGCTGGCGCTGTCCGTGCCGATCATCGTCCTGTTCTTCTTCGCCGTGGGCATCTCCCTGCTGAACGACAGACGGCGCGCCCGCACGGAGGCCGAGGGGCTCTCCGACGACGAGGCCTCCGAGCTCGATCACACCCCGGAAGCCGTCGAACCGGCCGAACCGGTCACCGCGCTGCCCGAACAGAGCTCCCGGGACCGCGTCAACGGTTATGACGACGTGACCTGAGGACGGGCCGGCACCTCGTAGGGTCATCCCCGTGACCAGCGAGATCACCCTCTTCGTGAACCCCACCGCGGGCGGCGGCCGGGGCGCCCGCGCGGCGCGGACGGCCGCCGCCGCGCTGCGCGACGCCGGCTTCCACGTCGACACCGTGACGGGCGACGGCCCCGAGGACGCGCTGTCCCGGGCGCGTACGGCCGTCGAGGAGGGCACCGGGGCCCTGGTCGCCGTCGGCGGCGACGGCATGGCCAACCTCGCCCTGCAGGCCGTCGTCGGCACCGGCACTCCCTTCGGCCTGGTGGCCGCGGGCACCGGCAACGACTTCGCCCGCGCGCTCGGCATGCCGCTGGGCGAGCCCGCCACCTCCGGCCGGATGATCGCCGACGCCCTGAAGAGCGGGCGCTCCCGTGACGTCGATCTCGGCCGGATCGGCGACCGCTGGTTCGGCGCCGTGCTCGCCTCCGGCTTCGACTCCCGGGTCAACGACCGGGGCAACCGGATGCGCGCCCCCCTCGGCCGCTTCAAGTACGACGTGGCGATGATCGCCGAGCTGGCCGCCTTCCGGCCGCTGCGGTACCGGATCACCCTGGACGGCGGGGAGGTCCGCGAGGTCGAGGCGACGCTCGTGGCCGTGGGGAACGGGCCCTCGTACGGCGGGGGGATGCGGATATGCCCGGGCGCCGACCTCACCGACGGGCTGTTCGACATCACGGTGGTCGGCGAGTGCAGCCGCGCCACGCTGCTGCGGGTCTTCCCGCGGGTCTACAAGGGGACGCACGTCGACCACCCCGTGGTGACCGTCATGCGCGCGGCGAGCGTGGAGCTGGTCGCCGAGGACGTCACCGGCTACGCGGACGGCGAGTACGTCGGGCCGCTGCCGCTGACCGCGCACTGCGTGCCGGGGGCGGTCCGGGTCGTCGGCCCCTGATCAGGCGTTCCGCCCCCTCACGTGGCCGATCCCGATAATGATCGTCACGTTGTCGGTGCGGCCCGGTACGCTCGAAAGCACGATGACAGAGGACCTCTCACCGGCCGAGCGGTACGCGGCAGCACGCAGGCGCGCTGCCGAGCAGGCCACCTCGCTCGCCTCCTTCCGCGAGATGTACGACTTCGGCCTCGACCCCTTCCAGGTGGAGGCCTGCCGGGCACTGGAGGCCGGGAAGGGCGTGCTGGTCGCCGCCCCCACCGGATCCGGCAAGACGATCGTCGGCGAGTTCGCCGTCCACCTCGCCCTCCAGGAGGGCAAGAAGTGCTTCTACACGACACCCATCAAGGCGCTGTCGAACCAGAAGTACGCCGACCTGTGCCGCCGCTACGGCACCGACAAGGTGGGCCTGCTCACCGGTGACAACAGCGTCAACTCCGACGCGCCCGTGGTCGTGATGACCACCGAGGTGCTGCGGAACATGCTGTACGCCGGGTCGCAGACCCTTCTCGGCCTCGGCTACGTGGTGATGGACGAGGTGCACTACCTCTCCGACCGCTTCCGGGGCGCCGTCTGGGAGGAAGTGATCATCCACCTCCCGGAGTCGGTGACGCTGGTCTCCCTGTCGGCGACCGTGTCCAACGCCGAGGAGTTCGGCGACTGGCTGGACACCGTCCGGGGCGACACCGAGGTGATCGTCTCCGAGCACCGGCCCGTGCCGCTGTTCCAGCACGTGCTGGCCGGACGCCGGATGTACGACCTGTTCGAGGAGGGGGAGGGCCACAAGAGGGCCGTCAACCCCGACCTGACGCGCATGGCCCGCCTGGAGGCGAGCCGCCCGTCCTGGGGCGACCGCCGCCGGGGCCGCAACGGCATGCGGGAGGCGGACCGCGAGCGGGAGCGCAGACAGCGTTCGCGCGTGTGGACGCCGGGCCGGCCCGAGGTCATCGAACGGCTCGACGCCGAAGGCCTGCTCCCCGCCATCACGTTCATCTTCAGCCGCGCCGCCTGCGAGGCCGCGGTGCAGCAGTGCCTGTACGCGGGCCTGCGGCTCAACGACGAGGAGGCACGGGCCCAGGTCCGCGACCTGGTCGAGGAGCGCACCGCCTCCATCCCGCCGGAGGACCTGCACGTCCTCGGCTACTACGAGTGGCTGGAGGGCCTCGAGCGGGGCATAGCCGCGCACCACGCGGGCATGCTGCCGACCTTCAAGGAGGTCGTCGAGGAGCTGTTCGTGCGCGGTCTGGTGAAGGCCGTGTTCGCGACCGAGACCCTGGCGCTCGGCATCAACATGCCGGCGCGCTCGGTGGTGCTGGAGAAGCTCGTCAAGTGGAACGGCGAGCAGCACGCCGACATCACCCCCGGCGAGTACACCCAGCTGACCGGCCGTGCGGGCCGCCGCGGCATCGACGTCGAGGGCCACGCCGTGGTGCTGTGGCAGCGCGGGATGAACCCCGACCACCTCGCGGGCCTGGCCGGCACACGCACGTATCCGCTGCGCTCCAGCTTCAAGCCGTCGTACAACATGGCGGTCAATCTGGTCGAGCAGTTCGGGCGGCACCGCTCGCGGGAGCTGCTGGAGACGTCGTTCGCGCAGTTCCAGGCGGACAAGTCGGTCGTCGGCATCTCGCGTCAGGTGCAGCGCAACGAGGAGGGCCTGGAGGGCTACAAGGCGTCCATGACCTGCCACCTCGGCGACTTCGAGGAGTACGCGCGGCTGCGCCGGGAGCTGAAGGACCGGGAGAACGAGCTGGCCCGCCAGGGCCAGGCGCAGCGGCGTGCCGAGGCCGCCGTCGCGCTGGAGAAGCTCAAGCCGGGCGACGTCATCCATGTGCCCACCGGCAAGTACGCCGGGCTGGCGCTGGTGCTCGACCCGGGGCTGCCCGCGGGCCGCACCAACGGCCACCGGGGCGTGGAGTACCACGACGGTCCGCGCCCGCTGGTGCTGACCGCCGAGCGGCAGGTGAAGCGGCTGGCGTCGGTCGACTTCCCGGTGCCCGTGGAGGCGCTGGAGCGGATGCGGATCCCGAAGTCCTTCAACCCGCGCTCCCCGCAGTCCCGCCGGGACCTCGCCTCCGCGCTGCGCACCAAGGCCGGCCACATCGTGCCGGACCGGCACCGCAAGAACCGCGCCCCGGCCGCCGACGACCGGGAGATCGCGCGGCTGCGCAAGGCGCTGCGGGCGCACCCGTGCCACGGCTGCCAGGACCGCGAGGACCACGCGCGCTGGGCGGAGCGCTACCACCGGCTGCTGCGCGACACCTCGCAACTGGAGCGGCGCATCGAGGGCCGGACGAACACCATCGCCCGCACCTTCGACCGGATCGTCGCGCTGCTGACGGAGATGGACTACCTGCGCGGCGACGAGGTCACCGAGCACGGCAGGCGGCTGGCCCGGCTGTACGGCGAACTCGACCTGCTGGCCAGCGAATGCCTGCGCGAGCGGGTCTGGGAGGGCCTCGGCCCCGCCGAACTCGCCGCGTGCGTCTCGGCGCTGGTGTACGAGTCGCGGGTCGCCGACGACGCGACGGCGCCCAAGCTGCCCTCGGGCAAGGCGAAGGCGGCGCTCGGCGAGATGGTCCGCATCTGGGGCCGGCTGGACGCGCTGGAGGAGGACTTCCGGATCAGCCAGACCGAGGGCGTGGGCCAGCGCGAGCCCGACCTCGGCTTCGCCTGGGCCGCCTACATGTGGGCCTCCGGCAAGGGCCTCGACGAGGTGCTGCGCGAGGCGGAGATGCCGGCCGGCGACTTCGTGCGCTGGTGCAAGCAGGTCATCGACGTGCTGGGGCAGATCGCCGCGGCGGCCCCGGTCGCCGAGGGCTCGACGGTCGCGAAGAACGCCCGCAGGGCCGTGGAGGATCTGCTGCGCGGGGTGGTGGCCTACTCCTCCGTGGGCTGACCCCGCTCGACATCGACTCCGGAAGCCCGGTGCGCCCCCCGCGCGCCGGGCTTCCGCACTGTGCGCGCCCTCGTGCGGCCGCATCACCGGCCGCGTGCGCGGGAAGGGATGCTGAGGCCTCCGCGAGGCCGTGGCCGCGCCCTCCGCGGGCCCGGTTCACCCGTGACGGTGAGTGGCCGTCGTACGTCTGCGCGCCGTTACGTGGCGTGTTCGAATCATTCCGGACCGTGCAAATGGCCCCGAGCGTACTCCTGCCTCACGGGCCGTTTCCGGCACTTGCTGAATATGACATGGCGATGATCCCGTCGGACTAGGCTCGCCCGCAGCGCACCGAGTTCAGCTG
>Ga0164243_10016241_pt1 | contig 10227 bp, 8 predicted proteins | sample OricompcompostOP_FD_108781 | JGI IMG/M metagenome (GOLD analysis project Ga0164243, IMG submission 108781) | Organic Plus compost microbial communities from Emeryville, California, USA - Original compost - Organic plus compost (OP) | ecosystem: Engineered > Solid waste > Mixed feedstock >... | reverse complement strand
CGAGCAGGAACTCCCGCATCTGGTACGCGCGCACCTCGGCGGCGGTCTGCCGGTTGGCCATGAGCCGGGCGAGCATCCACATGCGACGGCGCCGGTTGATCCGGGCGAGCATGGCGAGGTACCGGCGTCGGGCGATGCGGACCGCGGTGACCGCCTCCGGCACGGCGGCCAGCAGCAGGCACGGCAGCAGGACGGGCTGGATGATCGCCACCGCGGCGGCGGTCGCGAGCAGGCCGACGAGGCCGGTCACCAGGTTCACGGTGTGGTCGACGATGAAGGCGGCCTCGGTCATGCCCCGCTCACGGGCGCGGTCCATCTCCTCGGCGAAACCGGCGTCGTCGAAGGCCGCCAGGTCGACGGCGGTCGTCGTCTCGAACAGCCGCAGCTCCACCGCGTAGTTGATCTGCGGGGTGAGGCGGGCCTGCGCCCACCCGGCCGCGATCATCAGCCCGCCCCGGGCGGAGACGGCGGCGGCGGCCACCACGAGCGCGGGCAGCGCGGCCCGGACCCGGTCGGGGGTCGGCCCGGCCGCGAAGAGTTCGCGCAGCACGCCGGTGGTCGCGAGCAGGCCGAAGGTGGTGAGCACCCCGGCGAGCACGTTCAGCCCGATCGACGTGGCCGTGTCCCGCCGGTTGGTGGCCCAGGCCAGCGCCACCGCCTCGCGGACCAGTCGGGGCAGCCGGCGCGCCACCGCCCAGAAGCTCGTGTGCGCGAACTCCCGGGCGTGGTGCATCCAGGAGGCGTCCTCCAGTTCGGGCAGCAGCACGGACGCGTCGTCCGGCGGCCGCTCGGCGGCGCCACCGTCGGACGGGGGACGTTGGCGGGCGACGGACTCCACGGGCGCCTCCTGCGGCGAGCGGCATCGCCGGGAGCCTACGGTCTGCTACGGGACCGCGTCAGCCGGTCACCGGCGTGGCGTGCGCCCGCGCCGACCGTGTCCGGGAGCGCCGACGGCGACCCGCCCGCGACCGCGTCGGCCCGCGGCGGCGGACGCCCTCGAACGCGCCGGTTCAGGGCGCGGGGAGCGGGTCCGGCGCGGGCGGCCGCACGGGGTTCAGCGGCAGCAGCACCCGGAACACCGTGTCACCCGGCTCGCTGTGCACCCGGATGTCGCCGTGGTGCTTGTGGACGACGATCCGGTACGAGATGTCCAGCCCGAGGCCCGTGCCGCTGCCCACCGGCTTGGTGGTGAAGAACGGCTCGAAGATGCGGGGCCGCACCTCCGGCGGGATCCCGGACCCGGTGTCGGCGATCTCCACGGCGACCAGGTCACCGTCGCGTCCGGTGCGGACGGTCAGCGTGCCCTTCTCCCCCATCGCGGCGAGGGCGTTGTCGATGAGGTTCGTCCAGACCTGGTTGAGTTCGGCCGCGTACGCGGGGACGTGCGGCAGGCTCCGGTCGTACTCCTTGACGAGCGTGACCCCGGCGGGGATCTTGGCCTTGAACATGACGAGCGTGGCGTCGAGCAGGTCGTGGACGTCGACCACCTGGAACGGCGCGCGGTCCAGCTGGGAGTACTGCTTGGCCGCGCCGACCAGGCCGGAGATGCGGGTGACCGCCTCCCCGATCTCCCGCATGAGCAGCTCGGTCTCGACCGTGTAGGTGAGCCAGCGGATGGCCGTCTCCAGGTCGGCGGGGCCGACGGACGCCCGCACGCGACCCAGCCACTCGGTGTCCGCGCCGCCCCCGACGAGGATCGGCGCCAGGTCCCAGCCCCCGCGGACACCGTGCTCGTCGAGCCAGTCGCTCAGCGCGTCCTCGGCGTCGGACGCGGCCATCGGGCTGAGCTTCGGCGCGGCCGCCACCCGGGCCACCGCCTCCTCCTGCAACTCGACCAGGCGGTGCAGGGCGCTGCCGTCCAGCCGGCCGTCGGCGATCGCCGCGAGCTTGCTCCGCATGGCGGCCACCCGGTCGCGCAGCACCGACGTGGCCCGCACCGCCGCGGCGGCCGGGTTGTTCAGCTCGTGGGTCAGACCCGCCGACAGCGAGCCGAGGGCGAGCAGCCGCTCCCGCTCACCGACGATGGTCTGCGTGTTGCGCATGCCGATGAACAGGCCGTCCAGCAGGTGCATCGCCATCGGGAACCAGGACCGGACGGCCTCCGCGAAGTCCTCGGCGGGGAGCACGAAGAACTCCGCCTCGGTGATCGCCCGCATCGTGTTGCGGTAGACCCGCGGGGTGTCGACGTCGAGGTACGCCTCGGTGGCGCCGCCGTAGACGCCGCGCTGGTCGGTGCGGGCGAGTTCCAGTTCGGCGCCCTGCACCCGCCGGCTGAGGGTCACCGTGCCGGAGAGCAGGACGAAGAAGCACGTGGCGGGCTCCCCCTCGCCGAACACCACGGTGTCCGCGGCGCGCTGCTCCACCCGGCCGGTCTCCGCCAGCCAGGCCAGCTGGTCGGCGTCGAGCGCCTCGAAGAGGAACAGGGTGCGCAGCTGCTCCGGCGTCAGCCGGTCGCCGGGGGTGGTCACTGGGCCTCCAGGTAGCGGTGCACGAGCGAGACGGCCATCGCGCCCTCGCCGACGGCGGAGGCCACCCGCTTCACCGACTGGGAGCGGACGTCGCCGGCGGCGAACACCCCCGGGAGGCTGGTCTCCAGGTGGTACGGGTCGCGCGACAGCGACCAGCCGGACGGCCGCTTCCCGTCGACCACCAGGTCGGGCCCGGTGACGATGAAGCCCCGCCCGTCACGCACCAGCACGCCGTCCAGCCAGTCGGTTCGCGGCTCGGCGCCGATGAAGACGAACAGCCAGGACGTGTCGACGGTGCGCCGCTCGCCCGTACGCCCGTTGCAGAGCGTGAGCTGCTCCAGGTGGTCCCCGCCGGCCGCGCCGACCACCTGCGTGTGCGCGTGGACGGTGATCCGGTCGCTGCGCTCGATCTGGTCGATCAGGTAGCGCGACATCGAGGCCGTCAGGTCGGGGCCCCGGACCAGCAGGTGCACCCGGGCGGCGTACCGGGCGAAGTACACGGCCGCCTGACCGGCGGAGTTCGCCCCGCCGACGATGTAGACCTCCTGGTCGACGCAGCTCGGCGCCTCGGTGGAGACGGCGCCGTAGAAGACGCCGCGCCCGGTGAAGTCGGCGACGCCGGGGGCGTCGAGCACCCGGTAGGAGACGCCGGTGGCGAGCACCACGGTGTGCGCGGCGATCTCGACACCGTCGTCGAAGCTCAGCAGCCGGGCCCCACCGGCCTCCCGCAGGCCCACCACCTCGCGGGTGCTCAGCAGCTCGGCGCCGAACTTCAGCGCCTGCCGCCGCGCCCGGTCGGTGAGCTGGGCGCCGGAGAGGCCGTCGGGGAAGCCCAGGTAGTTCTCGATGCGGCTGCTCTGGCCGGCCTGCCCCCCGGTGGCGCGGCGCTCCACGAGCACCGTGCGCAGGCCCTCGGAGGCCGCGTACACGGCCGAGCCGAGGCCGGCCGGGCCGCCGCCGACCACCACCACGTCGTAGAAGTCGGTGGCCGGCTCCACGGTGAGCCCCACCACGCCGGCCAGCTCGGCGGTGGTCGGGGCGACGAGGGTCTTGCCCTCGGCGGTCACCACGAGCGGCACGTCCGCCTCGGTGGCGCCCGCGGCGGCGAGCAGCCGGGCGCCCTCGGGATCGTCGGTGAGCAGCCAGCGGTACGGGACGAGGTTGCGGGCCAGGAAGTCGCGGACCTTGAAGGAGGGGGCCGACCAGCGGTGCCCGACGACCCGGATCTCGGTCAGGGCCGCGTCCGGCGTCTCCGCCCACGCCTCCAGCAGGCCGTCCACGACCGGGTAGAGCTTCTCCTCCGGCGGGTGCCACGGCTTGAGCAGGTAGTGGTCGAGGTCGACCACGTTGATCGCCTCGATGGCGGCGTCGGTGTCGGCGTACGCGGTGAGCAGCACGCGGCGGGCGGCGGGGAACAGGTCCATGGCCGCCTCGAGGAACTCGATCCCCGTCATGCCCGGCATCCGGTGGTCGGCCAGCAGCAGCGCCACCCGCTCGCCGCGCAGTTTGATCTCGCGCAGCGCGTCGAGCGCCTCGGGGCCGGAACCGGCGCGGACCACCCGGTACCGCTCGCCGTACCGCCGACGCAGGTCGCGGGCCACCGCCCGCGAGACCACCGGGTCGTCGTCGACGGTCAGGATCACCGGGTTCGCCATGGCGCCCATGAAACCACCTCCCCGGGCGGCGCACACACACCGGCACCACGACCGCCGGGGCGGATCCCGCCGCCGCGACGGTTGGCGGGCGTTCCTCCGGGTAACCCGGGCCGGGCGCCGGCGGTGGCCGGACGCCCGGGCCGGGCTGCCGTAGACACCTCGGGGGGCCGATGTCGGAGACGCCAGCGCCGTCGAGCGGGCCGGCGGCGTCCGGCGATGTCGTCGAGCTGCGCGTGCACGGGGTCTCCGGGGCGGGTGCCGAGCAGGTCCTGGGACGGCCGCACGCCCACCAGGTCGCCGGTGACCGCAACGGCGGCTTCTACCGCCCGCGTCCCGGCTATCCCGACACCGCCGGCCCGGCCGGGGTGACGCTGGAGGCGTACCGCTGGAGCGACCTGCCCTCGGGCACGGCGGTACGGACGTTGTCGCTGGTGTTCCTGCTGCCGTTCATGCTCTGCAACGTGGCGGTCTGGATGCGCCCGGACACCCCCCGCTCCCACGCCGCCATGAAGGCGCTGTGCCGGGTGCTCGGGCTCACGCTGACCGTGCTCTACGTGCTCTCCATCGTCGGAGTCGCCCTGGACCTGGTCGCCTGGCAGTGCATGGCCGTCCCGCGATGCGTCAGCAACCGGGACTGGCTCTCCTGGCTGGGCGAGCGGCCGACGGGGCAGCGCCTCGCGGTGCTCAGCGTCGTCCCGGCGGCCGCCATCGGCCTGCTGTGGTGGCTCGGCGCCCGGCCCGGCCGCCCCTTCACCGCCTTCCGGTCGCCGCTGGCGGCCCGGGTCAGCGTGCAGGAGCTGAGTGCCGTGGGCCAGTGGGACACCGCACCGATCGTGGGCAGACTGCGGTCGATCCACGTCGCGACGGCGTTCGCCACGCTGGACGCGACGCTGCTCGCCGCCCGGGCCCGACCCGGCTCGTCCGTCGCCGCGCAGGTGCTGGCCCTGGTCGTGGGAGCGCTCCTGCTCGTCTGCGTGGCGTTGGTCTGCGCCCATCGCATGATCGACGAGGCCGAGCCCGGCGCGCGGGTGGACCGGCTCACCCGCAGCCTGCGCACGGTGGCGTGCGGGTTGACCGTCCTGGTCGTGGTGGTCGTCCTCGTCGACCCCGCGCCGTGGCCGCCGGGCGTCGGGATGCCCGGGTACGGGGAGACGGTCGCCTCGATCTTCATCACCCAGACGGTGCTGCTGGCCGCCATCGGGCTGCTCGTGCTGCGCCAGCGTCGAGCGCGGGGCGTCCCGCCGCGCGGGCGTGGCGCCCCGGCGGTCGCGGCCATCGCCACGGGTCTCGCGGTGGCGTTCTCCGCCGAGCTGGTGTACCGGGTCGCGGACCTGCTCAACCGGAACCAGCCCACCCCGGGTCAGCTCCTGATGAGTCCGCCGGTGGCGTACATGTGGGCCATCTTCGGGTTCGTGCTGGCGGTGGTCGGCACGCTGGTCGTCGCCGGTCTGGTCACCGTCGTCTCCGGCCGGAGTCGGTTCCGCGACGCCGCCGCCATCGTCGCCCGGGACTTCCCCGACGCCCCGCCCGAGGCGAACGACCGGCTGCGCCAGGTCGAGCGTGCGATCGCCCGGGCCCGGTTCACCGAGCGGCTGGAGTCGCTCACGGTGGTGTACGCGTCCCTCGTCGGGCTCGGCCTGGCCACCAGCGCCTTCGGCTTCATGGGGCACTACCCGGCGGACCTCGTCCAGGGCTACATCGGCGTGCCGGGCGACCTGGTGAACTTCCTCGTCGGCGTGGGCAGCTGGGTGATCGCCGGCCTCCTCCTCGGCCTGGTCGTCGGCGGCATCTTCGCGTACCGGACCGCCGAGTTCCGCCGCTACGTCGGCGTGATCTGGGACCTGGGCACGTTCTGGCCCCGCTCGGCCCATCCGTTCGCCCCGCCCTGCTACGCCGAACGGGCCGTGCCCGAGCTGGCCCGGCGGATCACCTACCTGACCGGGCGGGGCGACCGCGTCCTGCTCTCCGGGCACAGCCACGGCTCGGTGCTGCTCGCCGCGACCGTGCTCCAGCTCCCGCCCGAGGTGACCGACCGGGTCGCCCTGCTCACCTACGGCTCGCCGCTGCGTCGGCTCTACGGGCCGCTCTTTCCCGCGTACGTCGGCGAGGAGACCCTGCGGGAGGTGGGGCGGCGGGTGGGCTGGCGATGGATCAACATCTGGCGGGAGACCGACCAGATCGGCGGCTGGATCTTCTCGCCCCGGCGGCAGGACGACCCGGCGCCGGCCGACGACCCGGCGGCGATGGTGGACCGGCGGGAGATCGACCCGCCCGACGTGGTCGTCCCACCGAGCGACAGCGTGCCCCCGCAGATCCTCGGGCACTGGCCGAACGAGACCGACGCGCGGTTCGTGGCCGCCGTGCGGGAACTGGCCGACCGGCTCCAGGCCGACACCGGCCGGCCGTAGCCCCGCACCGGCCGGGTCAGCGCGCCGCCGGCACGGCGGCGGTGACCTCGACCTCGATCACCGCCCCGGGCAGGAAGAGCCGGCTCACCTCGACGGTGGTGCTGGCCGGTGGTGGCGTGGCCGTGAAGAGCCGGCGCCGGACGGCCGCGTACCCGGGCAGGTCGTCGAGGTCGGTGAGGAAGCTGCGGATGTGCAGCACGTCGGCGAGGCTCGCCCCGTGCGCGGCGAGCACGCCGCCGACGATCTCGAAGATCCGTTCGGACTGCGCGACGACGTCGCCCGGCGCGACCACGTGGCCGTCGTCGTCGACGCCGACCTGCCCGGCGAGGAGGAGCAGCGCGCCGCCGCCGACGTCGAGCCGGGCCACGTGGGCGAACCGGTCGCCGAAGGGCGCGGCGACGGTGCGGGGGTTGTCGAGGGTGGGTCTCACAGGAGTTCTCCGGTGGTCAGGGTGGCGATGTCGGCGGTCGGGTCGGGTGCGGCGGCCAGGGCCGCCCGGGCGGCGTGGACCAGGGGCGCGGGAGCGCCGGCCAGCGCGGTGAGGACGAGGCCCAGGTCCTTGTCGGCCAGCGTGATCGGGAAGTCGGCGTCCGCGCTGGTGGCCCGGGCGACGGCGGCGCCGAGCGGACCGCCGCCGAGCAGGTCCAGGGCGGTGTCCCGGTCGATCCCGACGGCCCGCGCCACGGCGAGCGCGTCGGCGACCCCGGCGACCCCGATCAGCAGCGCGGCGTTGAGCACGAGCTTGGCGGCCGCCCCGCTGCCGGTGGGGCCCAGGTGCCGTACGGCGCCGAGCGCCTCCAGCACCGGGCGGACCCGCGCGACGGCCGCGGCCGGGCCGCCCGCGTACACCCGCAGGCGTCCGGCCGCCGCGGCCGACACGCTCCCGGCCACCGGGGCGTCCACGAGGTCCACACCGTCGGGGAGCCGGCCGGCCACGGCCCGGACGGCCTCCGGTCCGATGGTGGACATCTCGACGAGGCAGGCGCCCGGGGCGAGGCCCGGGGCGGCGCCGCCCGGTCCGAACAGGACGGCGTCGACGGCGGCCGGATCGGCCAGCATCGTGACGGTGACGTCGGCTCCGGCGACGGCCTCGGCGGGCGAGTCGGCCACCTGCCCACCGGCCGCCCGCAGGGGGTCGGTACGGGCGGCCGTGCGGTTCCAGACCGTCACCGGGTGCCCGGCGGCGAGCAGGCGGCGGGCGATGGACGCGCCCATCCGTCCGGCGCCGAGTACGGCGATCTTCAGCATGCCCGGAACGCTATGCCGCTCCGCGCGATGCCACCAGCGAATGATGTTCATGGCTGGCATGCGTGCGCCGCATGTCAGCGGCTATCGTCGCGGCATGCAGATCGAGGCGCTCGACGTGCTGCGCACCGTCGTCCGGCACGGATCCATCACGGGGGCCGCCCGCGAGCTGCGCTACACCCAGTCGGCGGTGTCCCGGCAGATCGCGGCGCTCGAGGCGGAGTTCGGGGTGGTGCTCTTCGACCGGTTGCCGCGGGGCGTGGCGCTCACCGAGGAGGGGCGGCGGCTCCTCCCCCACGTCGAGGCCGTCCTCGACCGGCTCACCACGGCCCGCCGCGAGTTGGACGCGCTGCGCGGGCTGGGTGGCGGGCGGCTGCGGGTGGGCGCCTTCCCGACCGCGGTGGCCGCGCTGGTCCCCCGCGCCCTGGCGGCGTTCCGGGCCGCGCACCCCCAGGTCGGCCTCTCACTCGTGGAGGGGCGTACGCCGGCCCTGCTGGAGCGGCTGCTCGCCGGTGACGCGGACGTCGCCGTGGTGAGCGCGCCCCCGGACCAGCCGCTCGACGCCGAGCGGTTCGACCTGCACCACCTGCTCGACGAACGTCTGCTCGTCGCGGTGCCCCGGCGGCATCCACTGGCCGGCCGCGAGACGGTCCGGTTGGCCGAGCTGGCCGGCGAGTGCTTCATCGCCGGGTCGGCGGACGGGGCCGACCCGTTGATGCGGGCCGCCATGCCGCCGGGTTTCCGGCCCCGCATCGACATCGTCTCCGCCGACTGGACCGGGAAGCTGGGCTGCGTGGCGGCCGGGCTGGGCGTCGCGCTCGTGCCCGCCCTGGCCGTCCGGGCCGCCCCGGCGGACCTCGCCCTGCTGCGGCTGCACCCCGACGACGCGCCGGCGCGGCGGGTGTACGCGGCCACGGTGGCCCACCGGCACCGCGCCCCGGCGGCAGCGGCGCTGCTCCCCGTCCTGACCAAGGTGGCCACAACCCTATGACCCCGGACCCCCGCGGCCAATCTCCCCGCGATCTTGCAGTTTCTGCCCCGGCGTTTCGGGCCTAACGGCGCAGAACACGGACCGAAAGTGCAAGATCGCGGGGGGAAGGGCGGGGCGCGGATATCCTTCGCCGGGTGAACGCCTCCCGGCAGCCGTCGCGCCAGCTGATCGCCTCGAACAAGAAGGCGCGGCACGACTACACGATCCTCAAGACGTACGAGGCCGGCATCGTGCTGGTGGGCACCGAGGTCAAGTCGCTGCGGGAGGGACGCGCGTCGCTGGTCGACGCGTTCGCCCAGGAGCGCAACGGCGAGATCATGCTGTACGGGCTGCACATCGCCGAGTACGGCTTCGGCAGCTGGACCAACCACCAGCCGCGGCGCACCCGGAAGCTGCTGCTGCACCGCGTGGAGATCGAGCGGATCCTCGCGAAGACCCGCGAGGGCGGCATCACGCTGGTGCCCCTGTCGATGTACTTCGAGAACGGCTGGGCCAAGGTCGAGCTGGCGCTGGCGCGGGGCCGCCGCTCGTACGACAAGCGCCAGGCGCTCGCCGAGCGCGACGCCAACCGCGAGATCGCCCGGGAGATGGGCCGACACCTCAAGGGTCGTACGCGCCGGTCCTGACCGCGTCCCGCCACCGCCGCCGCCGGGGATCCACCGGCGTCGGCCTCCTGCCGCCACCGCCGCGGCCGGTTCCTTGCCGCCGCGCCCGTGCCACCGCCCGTCCGCCCGTCGGCGCCGCTACCCGTCGGTCGGCGCCGCTGCCCGTCGGTCGACGCCGCTACCCGTCGGTCGGCGCTGCCCCGCCCGTCGGTCGCACCGGCCCCGCCCGGCCGGCGCGTCGGCGTGTCCCAGGCCGGCGCGCCGACGGGCGGTTGACCGCCCTCCTCCGTCGTGCTGTGCTCGGACCACGACCGTTATTGGAAACGGTTGTCGTTTTAAATGGAGGATGACCATGTCTCTCACCGTCCCACCGGCCCTGCTCGACACCGCCCAGCGGGGCTCGGTCGACGACGCCGACTTCGTCGCGTGCGTCCGCGATTCGCTGCCGTACGCCTGGCAGACCGTGAGCCGCGTGGTCGCCGAACTCGACGCCACCGGGGCCGAGCACGCCGACGACGCGCTGCCCCCGCCCACCGAGGCCGAGCGCGGCCAGTTGCTCCGGGCGCTCGCGAGCGACGCCATCCGCGGCGGCCTGGAGCGGCACTTCGGCGTGCGACTGGCCTTCCAGAACTGCCACCGGGTGGCCGCGTTCCGCCCGGCGGCCGTCGACTCGGCGGCCTACCGCGATTTCGTCTCGCCCCGGGGCCAGCTGCTCAACCAGTCGCCCGAACTGCGCAACTGCTGATGCGCACGCCCGCCGTCCCTGCGCTGGCGGGGACGGCGGGCCTACGCGACCGCAGTTGCGGCATCGCGTCGCTATCACCCCTCGCATCTGCGAGGACGTCGGCCCCTTGG
>Ga0164243_10016240_pt1 | contig 10227 bp, 9 predicted proteins | sample OricompcompostOP_FD_108781 | JGI IMG/M metagenome (GOLD analysis project Ga0164243, IMG submission 108781) | Organic Plus compost microbial communities from Emeryville, California, USA - Original compost - Organic plus compost (OP) | ecosystem: Engineered > Solid waste > Mixed feedstock >... | reverse complement strand
GCCTCGGACTGGTCGTGCGTGACGTAGATGGCGGTCAGCCCCAGCTCGCGCTGCAGCCGCTTCAGCTCGAACCGCATGTTCTCGCGCAGCTTGGCGTCCAGGTTCGACAGCGGCTCGTCGAGCAGCATCAGGTCCGGCTCGCCGACCAGCGCGCGGGCGAGCGCGAGCCGCTGCTGCTGGCCGCCGGACAGCTTGGTGGCCGCCCGGTCCGCCATCGGCGCCAGGTCGGTCACCTCCAGCACCCGCATCACCCGTTCCCGCAGCTCGGTCCGGGACAGCCGGGACCCGCGCGATCGTACGGTGATCGGGAACGCCGCGTTGTCGAACACCGACATGTGCGGCCAGATCGCGTACGACTGGAACACCATCCCCAGCCGCCGGTTGTTGGCCGGGGTGTTGATCCGCTTCCCGGCGTCGAACAGCACCCGGTCATCGAGCTCGATGTGCCCGCCGTCCGGCCGTTCCAGGCCGGCGATCGAGCGCAACGTCGTCGTCTTGCCGCACCCGGACGGGCCGAGCAGCGTGAACAGCTCCCCGTCCTGTACGTCGAAGGACACGCCGTCCACCGCGAGGACCCGGGCGTCCTCGGCGGATCGCCGCCCTGAGCCGTCGAAATGCTTCACCAGATCGTCCACGACCAGCATGCCGGTAACCCTTCTGTCAGGAGTCGGCGTCGGCGCCGAAGCGCAGGCCGACGCGGTACGCGATGCCGACGAGCAGCATGAGGGTGACCACCATCAGCACCCCGATGGCCGCGACGACGGTGAGGTTGCCGTTGTTGAACTGCTCCCACAGCAGGATCGACAGCACCTCCTTGCCCGGGCTGTACAGCAGGATCGTGCTCGACAGCTCGCGGAACGAGACGACCAGGATGTACACCCAGCCGGCCAGGATCCCCGAGCTCATCAGCGGCGCCACGATCCGCCGGAACGTCTGCCACCAGCTCGCCCCGCTGACCATGGCCGACTCCTCAAGCTCGGTGTTCACCTGCGACATCGCGGTCACCGCGTACCGCATGCCGTACGGCAGGTAGCGCGTCGCGTAGGAGATCAGCAGGATCCACAGCGTGCCGTACACGGGCAGCGGCGAGCGCAGGTACACGAACAGGATGGCCAGGCCCATCACCAGGCCCGGGATGACCAGCGGGGACGAGGCCAGCACGTCGAGGCCGCGGCGGCCCGGCACCCGCGTCCGGACGATGAGCCAGGCCACCACCGCGGTCAGGAACATCACCACGGTCGCCGCCCCGACGCCGAGCACCACGGAGTTGCGGAACGAGGTCAGCGCCTGCGGCATGTGCAGCACCGCGTCGTAGTTCTTCAGCGTCACCGACTCCAGCGCCTTGCCCGACGGCGCCTGGTAGTACGGCAGCAGGCTGGCCCACAGCAGCACGGCGACCGGCAGCGCCACGGTGACCACGAAGTACGCGATCACCGCCGCGCCCACCCACGGCCGGGCCCGGCCCAGCTCGACCGGCCGCGGCCGGAACCCCTTGCCGGTGATCGTCTGGTACCGGGAGCCGTGCCGGGACAGCCAGCTCGACAGCAGGACCGCGCACGCGGCGATGGCCAGCAGCACCACCGCGAGCGCGCCGGCCTCCCGGTAGTCGATCGGGTAGATCTGCAGCACGTTGTAGATCCGGCTGGTGAACACGTAGATCCGCGCCTGCAGCCCGATGATGGCGGGCACCTCGAAGCTCTCCATCGACTGCACGAACACCAGCAGCACGGAGGCGATGATCGCCGGGCGCATCAGCGGCGCGGTCACCTTGCGCAGCACCTTCAGCCGCGAGGCGCCGGACATCAGCGCCGCCTCCTCCAGCGACGGGTCCATGGCGCGGAACGCGGAGACCATCAGCAGGAACGCGATCGGCGACAGGTGCAGGCCCTGCACCCAGATCATCCCGGGCATCGAGAAGATGTTCAGCACCGGCCCACCGAGCGCGGTGTTGAGCACGCCGGTGTGCGGGTCGGCCAGGAAGATCCACGCGATGGAGTACAGCAGCGCCGGGATGATCAGCGGCACCAGCGAGGCGGCGAAGAACAGCCCCTTGAACGGCGCGTCCGTACGCACCTGCACCCAGGCGAGCGCCGCGCCGAGGACGAGTGCGAGCAGCGCCGACCCGATCGCGAACTCCAGGGAGTTGACCATCATCGGGCCGGCCAGGCTGTCCGAGCCGAACGCCTCGGCGAAGCCGGAGACGGTGAACCCGTTCGCGCCGAAGAAGGTGCCCCACAGCAGGTAGTACAGCGGCACGATCGCCAGGTAGCCGACGACGACGGCGCAGATCCCGACGATCGCGGTCCGCGGGGTCAGCACCGAGTCCCGCAGGCGCCGCAGCAGGGTGTGCCGCGGGCCGTCCGGCGGCCGCGCCGCCGCGGGCGATGGGCGTACGGGGCTGATGGTCATCAGCGGCTCCTCAGTTCTTGCCGGCGCTGGGCGCGTTCTGGAGCAGCCGCTGCCAGGCCTCGCTCCACTTCGTGCCGTCGTGCGTCATCTGGTCGATCGGGATGTCATAGATCGCGGTCCCCTTCGGTACGGGGTTCCGGGCCTTGACGGAGAGGTTGGCGGGGTCGCGGTACTGGTCGACGACCAGCTTCTGGCCGTCGGTCAGCGCCCACTTCATGTAGAGGACGGCGGCCGCCGGATGCGGCGCGGTCTTCGTCAGGCCGATGCCGTTCGGGCGGTACAGGACCGGCGCGATCGGCGGCTGCCAGACGACGGGCGCCTTCTTCTCGAAGTGGTCCTGGTCGATCAGGTGCTTGTAGCTCTCCGGGGAGATGCCGACCTGGCCGGAGTCCAGCAGCTGGGCCTGGACGGTGTGCCCCTTGACGACCTTGGCGTTGGCGGCGAGCCGGGTGAAGAAGCCGTCCGCCTGCTTGGTGGTCCAGCCCAGCTTGGTGGTCAGGTAGTCGTGCAGGCCGAGGTACCAGTCCCAGTCGTCCTGCTCCAGTTCGAGCTGCCCCTTGAACCGCGGGCTCGCCAGGTCCTGCCAGGACTTCGGCGGGTCGGTGACCTTGTTGGTGTTCCAGGCGACGACGAACGCGTCGTACCGGGTGGCCACCCAGCCGGGATGCACGGAGCCGGGACGTAGCTGTTTGGTGACGCGCGTGTCGCCGTAGTCCGCCAGCACGCCCTTGGACGCCATCGTGAGGAGCTCGCCGCCGTTGGTGTCGACCAGGTCGGCGGGGAGCCGGCCGGCGCCGGACTCCTGCAGCACCCGCTGCAGGACGTCCTCGGAGTCCGCTCGGTAGCTCTGCACCTTGATGCCGTACTTCTTCTCGAAGGCGGCGATGTTCTCCTGGATCGAGCTGTCCGACCCGTAGATCTGGACGGTGCCCTCCTTCTTGGCCGCCGCGACGAGCCGGTCGTCCGGCATCGCGGCGTACTTACGGAGCTGCGCGGTCTGGCCCTTGCCGGCGCCGCCGCCCCCGGCGGGCGCCGCGGTGGGTGAGCCGCCGCAGCCGGCGAGCAGCACGGCCGCGAGTGCGATCAGTGGTGCGTGGACGGGCCGAATCGAGGGCCGCATGGGTCCCCTCCTTCTGTCGTCCCCCGTTCGGATCGCCGGTTCGGCCATTATGGTTTGAAGGTAATACCATTTCAAGAGTTAACGGGAGAGAAATGCTCCGGCAACGTCGTACGGGCCTTCGCCGCCAGGTGCCGCCACACCGCCTGGTCGTTGAGCGTCGCGCCCAGGTCGGGCAGCTCGGCGACGTCCTCGGCCGGGACCTCGGGCGGACGGACGCCGAGCCGGGCCAGCTCCAGGGTGACCGTGGCCAGCGCGTTGAGGTTGACCGCGCGCACCACCGCCTCCTGCACGCTGGCGCCGGTCACCGTGACGCCGTGGCCGCGCAGCACGCAGACCGGCCGGTCCCCCATCGCGGCGATCATCTCGTACGCCAGCTCCGGCCGGCGGATCAGCACGGAGCGCGGATAGACCGGCACCCCGTCCAGCGCCATGCGCAGCGCCGGGATGTTGTACGAGCCGAACACCGGCCGCAGCTCGAGCCCGGCCAGGCCGCAGAGCAGCAGCGCGGGCGGGTGCGCGTGCACGACCGCGTTGACCTCGGGACGGGCGCGCAGCAGCTCGCCGTGGATGGGCAGCTCGTTGGGCACGCCGTACCCGTCGTCCGGGCCGATGAGCGCCCCGTCGAGGGTGGCCGGGCGGACGTCGCGCGCGGTGGTGAACCGCAGGCCGCGCTCCTCCCGGCCCCGGCAGCGGATGAGCATCCGGTCCTCGCCGGTCCGCACGCTGACGTGCCCGAGCACGCCGTCGACCAGCCCTTCCACGTCGAGAATCCGGCACGCCAGGGCGACGAGCTCCCGCTGATCGGTCATCGCTCCGCTCCTTCCTGTCCGTGGGTCCATCGAAAGGTATAATGGTATTACAGTTTCGGATCGAGGGGACTCCATGCCACGAAGAGGAACGTTGATCGTCGGCGCCGGCCAGGCGGGCGTGCAACTGGCCGTCGCGCTGCGGCGGCTCGGCGACACCGCCCCGATCACCATGGTCGGCGAGGAGCCGTTCCCGCCGTACCAGCGGCCGCCGCTGTCCAAGGAGTTCCTCTCCGGCGCGGCGCACTTCGACATGCTGGCGCTGCGCGCGCCGGATTTCTACGCCGAGGCCGGCATCGACCTGGTGCGCGGGGAACGGGTGCGCGAGGTACGGCCGGGGCTGGCCGCGACCGAGAGCGGCCGCGAGCTGCCGTACGACCGTCTCGCCCTGACGGTGGGCGCCGACGCCCGGCGGCTGCCCGTGCCGGGCGGCGACCTCGACGGCCTGTGCCATCTGCGCGGCTACGACGACGCCGTGCGCCTGCGCGACCGGCTCGGCGCGGCGGAGCGGGTGGTGGTCGTCGGCGGCGGGTTCATCGGCCTGGAGGTCGCCGCGGCGGCGCGTACGGCGGGCCGGTCGGTCACCGTCGTCGAGGCCGCGGACCGGCTGATGTCCCGCGTCGTGGGCGCCGCCGTCTCGGACTTCTACCTGGCCGCGCACCGGCGCCGCGGCGTCGACGTACGGCTCGGCTCCGGCGTGTCCGCCTTCGACGGCGCGGACGGCCGGGTGACCGGCGTCGTCCTCACCGACGGCACGCGCCTGCCGGCCGACCTGGTGCTGGTCTGCGTGGGCGTACGGCCGCGCACCGAGCTGGCCGAGCGGATGGGGCTGCGCTGCGACGGCGGCATCGTCGTCGACGCCCGCGCCCGGACCAGCGACCCGGCGGTCGTCGCGGCCGGCGACTGCGCCGTGCAGCCGCACCCGGTGACCGGCCGGGGCGCGGTACGGCTCGAGTCCGTGCCGAACGCCACCGCCCAGGCCCAGGTGGCCGCGGCCACGCTGCTCGGCCGGCCGCCCGGACCCCCGCCGCCCCCGTGGTTCTGGTCCTTCCAGGGCGACCTGAAACTCCAGATCGCCGGGCTCGCCGACGGCCACGACCAGCACGTCGTCCGCGGTACGCCGGACGACGAGCGTTTCTCGGTCCTCTACTACCGGCGGAACCGGCTGCTGGCCGTGGACGCGGTGAACCGCCCGGCCGACTACATGGCCGTCCGCGCCGCGCTCGGCCGCGGCGCGACCATCGCCGCGGACCGCGCGGCCGACCCGGAGATCCCGCTGAAGACCCTCATCGAGGACCCCGCCGCCTGACACCCGTCTTGTGCGTCTCGTCGTTTTCGGGTCTAATGGACAGACCAATAGCTCTTCCTGGCGATGAGAGGACATCGGCGCGTTGGCCAAGGTGATCTACATCGACAGCGCGGGGCGCGAACACGCCGTTGACGCGGCGGCCGGTGAGTCGGTCATGGCGGCCGCGGTGAAGAACGGCGTCCCGGGGATCGTCGCCGAGTGCGGGGGCAACTGCTCCTGCGCGACGTGCCACGTCTGGGTGACCGAGGAGTTCGTCCCCCTGGTGGGTCCGCCGGAGGAGCTGGAGGAGGACCTGCTCGACATGGGCGTCTCGGAGCGGCGCCCGTCCAGCCGCCTCTCGTGCCAGATCCGCGTCACGGAGGCCCTCGACGGCCTGACCGTGGAAATCCCTCCGGAGCAGCCATGACCCCCCGACCCATCACGCGAAAGGGAAACGGCCGTGCTTAGGCAGGACATCAACGAACTGTTGACCCAGACCGGTCCGGGGACGCCGATGGGCGAACTCTTCCGGCAGTACTGGATCCCGGCGCTGCTCGCCGAGGAGCTGCCGGAGAACGACTCGCCGCCGGTGCGCGTGAAGCTGCTGTCCGAGCGGCTGGTCGCCTTCCGGGACAGCGAGGGCCGCTACGGCCTGATCGACGAGTTCTGCGCGCACCGCGGCGCCTCGCTGTGGTTCGGCCGCAACGAGGAGGCGGGCCTGCGCTGCCCGTACCACGGCTGGAAGTACGACCACACCGGCCAGTGCATCGAGGTGCCGTCCGAGGCGGACAACAGCAGCTTCTGCGAGAACGTGAAGCTGACCTCCTACCCGCTGGTCAAGGTCGGCGACCTGCTCTGGACGCACATGGGCGACCCGGCCAAGCGGCCCGGCCTGCCGGAGTATGAGTTCCTGCACGTGCCGCCGGAGCAGACCTACACGTCCAAGCGGTGGCAGCAGTCCAACTGGCTGCAGGCGTTCGAGGGCGGCATCGACTCCAGCCACGTCACGTTCCTGCACTCCGGCGGCCTGAAGAGCGATCCGCTGTTCAAGGGCGCCAAGGGCAACGAGTACAACATGAAGGACACCAAGCCGTTCTTCGAGGTCGCCGACACCGAGGGCGGCCTGTTCGTCGGCGCCCGCCGCAACGCCGAACCGGGCACGTACTACTGGCGCATCACCCCTTGGGTGATGCCGGCGTTCACGATGGTGCCGCCGCGCGGCGACCACCCGATGCACGGCCACTTCTGGGTGCCGATCGACGACCACAACTGCTGGACGTACTCGTTCGACTACCACCCGGTCCGTTCGCTGACCGAACAGGAACGCCAGGCGATGATCGACGGCCACGGCGTGCACAGCAAGAACATCCCCGGCACGTACCGGCCGATGGCGAACATGGACAACGACTACCTGATCGACCGCGAGGCGCAGAAGCGCGGCGAGACGTACTCCGGGGTCGCCGGCATCGCCATGCAGGACGCCTCGCTGCAGGAGAGCATGGGCCCGATCGTCGACCGGACGAAGGAGCGGCTGGTCCCCGCGGACAGCGGGATCATCAAGGCCCGGCAGAAGCTGTACAAGTCGGCGGTCGCGCTGCGGGACAAGGGCCAGACGCCGCCGGGCGTGGACCCCGAGCACCACCGCGTACGGTCGGCCGCCGTCGTGCTGCCGGCGGCGGAGTCGTTCCTGGACTCGTGCCGCGACGCGGTCAAGGTCGTCCCCGGCGCCCCGCAGGCGTCGGTCTGAGATGGCCGGGCCGTACCTGAGCGAGTCCGCCCGGGCCGCCTCCGCCGCCGAGTCCCGCTTCCGGATCACCCGGCCGATCGCGCCCGCCCGCGACGCGCGGATCATCGCGCTGGACGACCGCGCCGCGGCGGTCGTCCGCCGCGTCGCGGACCGTACGTGGGCGAGGGCCGGCTTCTACCTGGCCGGGGACGGCGACCGGGTCGCGCCGCGCACCCTCGACGGCGCCCCGGTCGCGCTCGCGGACCTGCTGACCGGGACCGACGTCGTGGTGGTCGTCGCGACCGACGACACCGGGCGTAACGCGGCGGCGGCCGTCGGCGCGGGCTGCGGCGAGCGCGCGGTCATGACGGCCGGCGTGGTGCTCGGCGACGGCTTCGCGGCCGACGACGCCGTCGCCGCGCTCCGGCCGCACGCCCGCGTGCTGCTGCTGTCCGCGGACGAGGGCGACCTCGTCGACCTGCTCACCGCTTTGAGAGTCTGAGGATGCCGGAGAAGATCACGCTGGGCGCGCTGCGCCGCATGAAGGACGAGGGCCGGAAGATCGTCGGCGTGGTGGCCTGGGACTACCAGATCGCCCGCATCGTCGACCGGGCCGGCGTCGACCTGGTCTCGGTCGGTGACACGGTCGGGGTGAACCTGTGGGGCGACGCCACCCCGTTCGAGGTCACCATGGACCAGATGGTGCTGGTCGCCCGGGCGGTACGGCGCGGCGTGCGGCACGCGCTGCTCAGCGCCGACTTCCCGTACGGGCCGCTCCAGGAGGGCACGGACAGCGCGGTGCGCGCGGCCATCCGGTTCGTGAAGGAGGCGGGCGTCGACCTGGTGAAGGTGGACGCGGCGTCGGACTTCCCGGAGGCCGTCACCGCGATCGCCCGCGCCGGCATCCCGGTGTTCGCGCAGTTCGGCATCACGCCGCAGACGGCGCTGCGGTACGGCGTGGAGTACCGTTCGGCGCCGTCGAGCGCCGACCAGGTGCCCGCGGAGATGACCGACGCGCTGGTCGCCGAGGCGAAGCGGCTGGAGGACGCGGGCGCCGCGCTGCTCAACTTCACCAACTCCGGCCCGGTCGCCGGCGCGGCCGTGGCCAAGGCGGTGGGCATCCCGGTGGTCGGCGGCTTCGGCGGCGGCCCGTGGCTGGACGGCCGGATGCGCATGGCGCACGCCGCGATCGGCTACGCCGCGTCCGGCATCGACGACCCGCCGGACACCTACGCCAACGTGGCCCGTACGACACTGGACGCGATCACCGCGTACGCCGGCGACGTACGGGCCGCGCGCCAGATCGCCGGCGGCATCCGAACGGAGCCGTGAGTGCCGTTCACCGACATCGACGGGATCCCGACCCGGTACGAGGTGACCGGCTCCGGCCCGCCGCTGCTGATGTTCTCCCCCGGCGGCTTCGACGCGGCCCTGGAGAACTGGCGCACGCAGGGGATCTACCGGCGGCTGCGGCTGCTCGACCACCTCGCCGAGGCGTACACGTGCGTCACGTTCGACAAACGCGAGGCGGGCCGGTCCGGCGGCCGGCTGGAGCGGGTGACCTGGGCGGACTACGCCGCGCAGGGCCTCGGCCTGCTCGACCATCTCGGCATCAGGCGGGCGCACCTGCTTGGCGGCTGTGTCGGCTGCTCCACCGCCGTGGCCCTCGCCGTGCGACGGCCGGAACGGGTACGGAGCCTGGTGCTGTACGCGCCGGCGGGCGGCGTGAAGTACCGGAGGAAGCAGCACGACCGGTTCGCCCGGCACCTCGCGTACGTGGCCGAGCACGGGCTGGGAAGCGTGGTGGAGCTGGCGCGGAGCACCGGCGCCGGGTTCTCCGCCGACCCGCGCGTGGGGCCCTGGGCCGCCGTGCTGCGCACCGACCCGGCGTTCGCCGAGTCGTACGCGAAGGCCGGCGCCGACCGGTACCGGATCCTGGCCGGCGGCATGGCCCGGCACCTGTTCGACCGCGACACCGTCCCCGGCGCCGAACCCGACGACCTGCTGGCGCTGGACGTCCCCGCGCTGGTCGTCCCGGGCGAGGACGAGTCGCACGCGCCCTCGGCCGCGCGGTACCTCCAGGAGTGCCTGCCCCGGTCGGCGTACTGGGACGCGGCCGTCGCGGACCAGACCGAATCGACCGCCCCGGCCCGGGTGCGGAAATTCCTGGAGGAGAACCCATGACGGAGCAGGTACTGGCCGCGGTACGGACCGGCGCGGGCCGGACCGAGCTGCGCGAGTTCCCGATGCCCGACCTCCCCGACGACGCCGCCCTGCTCCGGGTGGACGTCGCGGGGATCTGCGGCACCGACGTCAAGATGTACGCCAAGCCGCCGTTCACCGACCCGGTGATCATGGGCCACGAGAACGTCGGCGTCATCGCCAAGGCCGGCCGCGCGTTCACCGAGCGCAAGGGGCTGGCCGAGGGCGACCGGGTGTTCGTCGAGCACTACGTCGGCTGCTACCGCTGCGACTGGTGCCACGCGGGTGAGTACCGGCACTGCGAGGCCACGGACTGGCGCACCAACCCCGACGCCCGCCGCTACGGCTACACCCCGGCCACCCGCCCGTACCACCTGTGGGGCGGCTTCGCCCGGTACCTGTACCTGCCGTGGAACTCGGTGACGCACCGCGTACCGGACGGCGTGTCCGACGAGCTGGCCGGCCTGGTCACGCCGCTGTCGAACGGCATCGAGTGGGCGCTGGTCACCGCCGGCGTCGGATACGCCTCGACGGTGCTCATCCAGGGCCCCGGGCAGCAGGGGCTGTCGCAGGTCGTCGCGTGCAAGCAGGCCGGCGCGTCGCTGATCATCGTCACCGGCACCGCCCGGGACGCGGCCCGGCTCGCCCTCGCCCGGGAGCTGGGCGCCGACCACGT
>Ga0164243_10016239_pt1 | contig 10227 bp, 11 predicted proteins | sample OricompcompostOP_FD_108781 | JGI IMG/M metagenome (GOLD analysis project Ga0164243, IMG submission 108781) | Organic Plus compost microbial communities from Emeryville, California, USA - Original compost - Organic plus compost (OP) | ecosystem: Engineered > Solid waste > Mixed feedstock >... | reverse complement strand
GCCGCGAAGAACATGAGTTCGCTGGAGAGCCACACGATCGTCCCGACGCTGACCATGTTGGGTCGGGTCAGGGAGTGGATCCGGCTCTTGTCAATGGCTGGGGCCGCAGTCACGCGGTCATTATTGCCCCTGACCGGCGTCGGCGATCAGCGGGGTGCCAAACCGGTGGTCCAGGTGGCCCGATCGTGGTGGTCCGGTTCGCCTGGCCTAGCCTGAAAAGCGTGCTGCACGTCGATCCGATCTTCGCCGCCACCTCGGCCCTCCCGTCCGGCGCGGCCGCGCCGGCCGTGGCCGCCGGCCCGGAGACCCTCCCGCCGCCGTTCACGATCAGCGCGCTGGTGACCGAGACCCGGCTGGACAGCTGGCTGGCGCTCGGCCTGGTGCTCGCCGCCGGCCTCTACCTGTACGGCGTGCACCGGCTGCGGGCACGCGGCGACAGGTGGCCGGTGACCCGGACGATCTTCTTCCTGGGCCCCGGCCTCGGCGGCATCGCACTCGTCACGGTCACCGGGCTGCACGCGTACGACACGGCGCTGCTGAGCGTGCACATGGTCCAGCACATGGTGCTGTCGATGGTGGCGCCGATCTTCCTTGCCCTGGGCGCGCCCATGACGCTGGCCCTGCGGACCCTGCCCCAGCGGCCCCGCAAGCGGCTGCTGGCGATCGTGCACAGCCGGATCGCGCGCGTCTACAGCTTCCCGCTGGTGGCGTTCGCCATCTTCGTGGTGAACCCGTTCGTGCTCTACTTCACCGACCTGTACCGGTACACGCTGGAGCACGCCTGGGCCCACGAACTGGTGCACGCCCACTTCATCATGACCGGCTGCGTGTTCTTCTGGCCGCTGCTCGGCCTCGACCCGCTGCCGGGGCGCTGGCCGTACCCGGCCCGGGCCCTGCTGATGCTCCTGTCGGTGCCGTTCCACACCGTGCTGGGGCTCACGATCATGCAGAGCAGCACGCTCTTCGGCGGCGACTGGTACCCGTCGCTGCGGCTCGGCTGGGCCGACCCGTGGGACGACCAGGTGCTCGCCGGCGGCATCCTCTGGGCCGGCGGCGAGTTCGTGAGCGTGACCATGCTCGCCGTGCTCGTCGCGCAGTGGGTCCGGCAGTCCGAGCGGGAGGCCCGCCGCATCGACCGCGAGCTGGACCGCCAGGAGGCCCGCGAGCGCGCCGCCGGGTCCCCCGCCTGAGCCACCCCAGGGGTAGGCCGCCGGCGGGCCGGGCGGGATGTCGGCTGTGTCACGCCGACCGGTACGATCGGCGGGCAGCAACGAGGTGGAAGCCAGTCGAGCCATGAGCGAGCGCAGCGAGCGCCTGTCCGGGCGCAGCGCGAAGAGGTCTCATGGCGGCACGGAGCGAAGCGGAGTGTCGGCATGAGTGATCGTCAGTGCACCGTCCTGCTCTACAGCGACGACCCGCAGGTCCGCGACCGGATGCGGCTGGCCGTCGGCACCCGGCCCGCGCCCGACCTGCGGATCGAGTTCGTCGACGCCGCCAGCTACGACGAGGTCGTCCGGCTCGTCGACGACTACGAGATCGACCTGCTGATGCTCGACGGTGAGGCGTCCCCCGGCGGCGGCCTCGGCATCGCCCGCCAGATCAAGGACGAGCGGGACGACGCTCCCCCGACCTGCGTGGTGATCGCCCGCGCGGCGGACCGATGGCTCGCGGCGTACGCCGAGGTCGACGCCACCCTCATGCACCCGCTCGACCCGGTGACCACCGGCACGACGGTGGCCGAGCTGCTGCGGACGCACGCACCCGCCTGACGTCCCCCGCTCCGGCACCGCCACGGCGCCGGACCGACCGGCGCCGGTTCACCCCACCCGCATCCGCACGCTCGGGAGGCCCGCGATGGGCGATCGGACCTGGCCGCACCTGCTCAACGCGCTGCTGCGCGGCGAGGAGCTCTCCACCGCCGACACCGCCTGGGCGATGGGCGAGATCATGAGCGGCTCGGCGAGCGCCGCGCAGATCGCCGGTTTCGCCGTCGGGCTGCGGGCCAAGGGTGAGACCTCGGCCGAACTCGCCGGTCTGGTCGAGGCCATGCTCGGTCGCGCGGTTCCGGTCGCGATCTCCGACGACCTGCGGGCCCGGGCCCTCGACGTGGTCGGCACCGGCGGTGACCTCGCCCACACGGTCAACATCTCCACGATGGCCGCCATCGTGGTGGCCGGCGCCGGCGTACGGGTGGTCAAGCACGGCAACCGGGCCGCCTCGTCCTCGTGCGGCACGGCCGACCTGCTGGAGTTCCTCGGCGTACCGCTGGATCTCGGCCCCGAGGGGGTCGCCCGCTGCGTCGAGGAGGCCGGGATCGCCTTCTGCTTCGCGGCGCGCTTCCACCCCGGGATGCGGCACACCGGCCCGGTCCGGCGCGAACTCGGCGTGCCCACCGTTTTCAACTTCCTCGGCCCGCTCACCAACCCGGCGCGTCCCCGCGCGGGCGCGGTCGGCTGCTTCGACCCACGGATGGCCCCCGTGATGGCCGGCGTGTTCGCCGCCCGGGGCGACTCGGTGCTCGTGATGCGCGGTGAGGACGGGCTCGACGAGTTCACCACGGCCGCGCCGACGCGGGTGTGGGTCGCGCAGGGCGGCGCCGTACGCGAGGCCGTGCTGGACGCGGCCGACCTCGGCGTGGCCCGGTCCACGATCGGCGACCTGCGCGGCGGGGACGCCGCCTTCAACGCCGACGTGGCGCGCCGCGTGCTGGCCGGGGAGGCCGGCCCGGTACGCGACGCCGTCCTCGTCAACGCGGCGGCGGCGCTGGCCACCCAGGGCCCGCTCGACGGCGACCTGACCGAGGCGCTGCGCGCCGGCATGACGCGCGCCGCCGAGTCGATCGACTCCGGCGCGGCCGCGGCCACCCTGGAGCGCTGGGTCGAGGTCGCCCGCGCGCTCTGAGCGCGGGGCGCGGGCGCTCCGAGCGCGGAGCGCGGGCGGCCCCGGATCGTGTCGGAGGGGCGTGCCAAACTACACCGGAGTGATTCACCCGGTGGTGCGCCACCGGCGGCCGGAGCGAAAGGAGACGCCCGTGTCGGCCCGCGAACTCCACTGCGACGTCTGCGAGGGTGTGCAGCCGTTCGAGGCGCCACCGTGTGCCGACGGCCACGGCGCCGACTGCCCCGAGCTGATCTGCACCCGCTGTGGCACGGCCCTGCTGATCGCCACGTTCGCCTTCCCCGCGCCCCGGCTCGCCGCCACCACCCGGCCGCGCCCGCCGGCCCGTCGCGCCGCCTGAAAGGCCCTCCGACCGGCCCGCCGGCCAACCCCTCGCGCCGCTGAACGGCCCTCCGACCGGGCCCGCCCGCCGGCTCCGTCCCGCAGCCCGAACGAACCTCCTGAACGGCCCTCCGACCGGCCCCAGCGCCGCCGAACGGCCGCCGTGGACGGTCACCGCCACGTCGGGCGTGGACGGCGGTCGGACGGCGCTGGCGCGGGCCGGGACCACCGGCCGGCAGCGCCGGGACCACCGGCCGGCACACGCTCCCGACGAGCCCCGGAACACGAAGGCCCGCCTCCTCGCGGAGGCGGGCCTTCGTGGTGGTCCGCGGTGTCGCGCCGGGCTCAGTGCTCGGCGGTGCGCCGGGTGCCCGTGTAGTACTCGAACAAGAGCCCGCTGGCGGCGAAGATGCAGGCCAGCAGGCCCGCGCCCAGCAGCCAGAACTGCCAGAACGCCAGGCCGACGCCGGCGGTCGTGGCGGCGAGCGCCAGCCCGAACGGCCAGTAGCTGCCCGGGCTGAAGAAGCCGACCTCACCCGCGCCGTCGGCGATCTCCGCGTCCGGCCGGTCCTCCGGGCGGAGGTCGATGCGGCGGGAGACGAACCAGAAGAAGCCGCCGCACATCGAGCAGAGCAGGAACGACAGGGCCAGTGCGACCGTGCCCACCCACTCGACCCGGCCGCTCTCACCGGCGGTCCAGGCCGCGTACAGGATGGTCGCGCCGAACAGGAACGTCGCGATGACCAGGAAGATACGCCACTCGGTCTTCATGCCCGCTTCCTCAGCTCCCCGCGCCGGCCGGCACGTCGTCCGGGTTGAAGTTGTTCTGCGTACGCCGCGTCTCGAACGGCCGGGTGGTCTCCGCGTACGGGTCCTCACCGATCGCGGACAGCGCCTCCTGCGTGGTCTTGCCGTCCTGCTTGGCCGCGAGGAACTGGTCGTACTTCTCCGGCGAGACGACCCGCAGCTCGAAGTTCATGAACGCGTGGTAGGTGCCGCAGAGTTCGGCGCACCGTCCGACGTAGGCGCCCTCGGTCTCCAGGCTGGAGACCTCGAACACGTTACGGATCTTGCCGGGCATGACGTCCCGCTTGAACAGCAGCTCCGGCACCCAGAAGGAGTGGATGACGTCCCGGCTGGTCTCCTCGAACCGGATGGACCGGTTGGTCGGCAGGACGAGGATCGGGATGACCTCGCTGGTGCCGAGCGTCGAGGCGATGGTGTTGGCGTCCGGGCCCTGCCCGTCGCGGTAGTTGAACTGCCAGTTCCACTTGAACGCGACGACCTCGACGGTGACGTCGGGGTTCCGCGTCACCTTGTTCACGTCGGTCTGCACGATCGCCGTGTAGTAGAAGAGCACGGAGACGACGAGGATCGGCGCGATGGTGTAGAGGAACTCCATCGGCATGTTGTAGCGGGTCTGCACCGGCAGGTCGTTGCCGCGCTTCCGGTAGCGCACGATGCACCAGAAGATCAGGCCCCAGACGAAGACGCCGACGGCGAGCGCCGCGATGCACGACGCGATCCACAGGTCGTACATGCGCCGGGACTCGGCCGAGATGCCGCCCTGCGGCCAGCCGAAGCCGTCGAACGTCCTGCCGACGTCACAGCCCGTGAGCAGGACCAGCAGCGCCACGCCGCCGAGACCGAGCCCGGCGAGCCGACCAGCACCACGCCGCCGGCGTCCGCCGGCTCCCGGAGAAGCGCTGTGCCGTACGGCCGACGGCCGTACCTCCGAACTCCTTGCGACCACCTGGTCCTGCCTCCCTAGCGCGCCGCGGTGTCTGTTCTGTCCTGCCGGCCTCCGGCCAGCGGAGCGACAGCACCGGCGGCAAAGGCGTCACCGACGGTCGCAGATTACTCGACCATGACCGGCTGGACCGTGTTGGGGTGGCTGTCGGCCCCCATCGGGGGATCTTGACCCGTCCGGCGCGATAGCGTAGGCAGTCGTGAGCGCTACCCCGGTCTATCTGGACGCCGCCACGGCCACGCCGCTGCACCCGGTCGCCCGGCAGGCGCTGCTGGCCGCCTTCGAGGACGGCTGGGCCGACCCGGGCAAGCTCTACACGCAGGCCCGCCGGGCACGCCAGCTGCTCGACGCGGCGCGGGCCGCGGCCGCCGAGGTCCTGGGCGTACGCCCCGACGAGCTCTCCTTCACCCCCAGCGGCACGATGGCCGCGCACGCCGCCGTGCTCGGCGGTCTGGCCGGGCGCCGCCGCGCGGGCCGGACCCTGGTGCACTCGGCCATCGAGCACTCCGCGGTGCTGCACGCCGCCGAGCGGCACGTGGCCGACGGCGGTGACGCGGTGTCGGTGCCGGTGGACCGGCTCGGCCGGCTGGACGTCGACGCCTGGTCCGCCGCCGTCCGCGCCCCGGGCGTGGCGTTCGCCGCGCTGATCTCCGCGAGCCACGAGGTGGGCACCGTCCAGCCGGTGGCCGAGGCGGCCGCCGCGTGCGCCGACGCCGGGGTGCCGCTCCACGTCGACGCGGCCCAGTCGGTGGGCCGGGTCCCGGTCCCGGCGGGCTGGTCGGTGCTCACGGCGAGCGCCCACAAGTGGGGCGGCCCGGCGGGGGTGGGGCTGCTGGTGGTCCGCAAGGGCACCCGCTGGGAGTCGCCGTACCCGGCGGACGAGCGCGAGTCGGGGCGTACGCCCGGGGCGCTGAACCTGCCCGCGGTGGTCGCCGCGGCGGCGAGCCTGCGCGCGGTGGCGGCCGACGCCGCCGCGGAGGCGGCCCGGCTGGCGCCGCTGGTCGACCGGATCCGAGCGCGGGTGGCGGCCGAGGTGCCGGACGTGGAGGTGGTGGGCGACCCGGAGCGCCGCCTGCCGCACCTCGTGACCTTCTCCTGTCTGTACGTCGACGGGGAGGCGCTGCTGCACGCGCTGGACCGGCGCGGGTTCGCGGTCTCCTCCGGTTCCTCCTGCACCTCCTCCACGCTGCGCCCGTCGCACGTGCTGGAGGCGATGGGGGTGCTGTCGCACGGGAACGTCCGCGTGTCGCTGCACCGTGAGACCTCGGAGGCGGACGTGGAGCGCTTCCTTGCCGAGCTGCCCGGGATCGTCGCCGACCTGCGCGCCGAGGCGGGGGTGGTGGGGCTGTGACGATGCCGGACGAGGTGCTCGACTGCCGGGGCCAGCGCTGCCCGCTCCCGGTGATCGCCGTGGCCCGGCGCCTGCCGGAGCTGCCGGTCGGCACGGTGGTGCGGGTGCTCGCCGACGACCCGGCGGCGGCCGTGGACATCCCCGCCTGGTGCCGGATGCGGGGTCAGGAGTTCGTGGGTCAGATCACCGGCCCGGACGGCCCCGCGTACGACGTCCGCCGCCGCCACTGACCCCCCTCCCCCCGCGATCTTGCACTTTGCGCCCCGGCGAATCGGGGCGAAGGCCGCGGAACGGGGGCCGGAAGTGCAAGATCGACGAGCGAGGGGCGGCGGTGGCGCGGGTCAGGGGAGCAGGTGGGGGCGGACCTCGTCGGCGGCCACGTCGCCGTACGACTCCCCGAGCCGCTTGACGAACAGGTCACGGCGTACCTGGTACTCCTGCGTGCCCACGGTCTCCAGCACGAGCGTGGCCAGCAGGGAGCCGACCTGGGCGGCCCGCTCCAGGCCGAGGCCCCACGAGAGCGCCGTGAAGAAGCCCGCCCGGAAACCGTCGCCGACGCCCGTCGGGTCGACCGCCCGGATCTCCCGGGCGATCGGCACGTGGATCGTCTCGAAGTCCCGCCCGGCGATCTCCACGCCGTGCTTGCCGAGCGTGGTGACCCGGATCTTGACCCGTTCGAGCAGCTGCTCGTCGCTGAGCCCCGCCTTGCTCTGCAGCAGCGACTTCTCGTAGTCGTTGGTCATGAGGTAGTCGGCGCCGTCGATCAGGGCGATCACGTCCTCGCCGGGCATCCGGGCGAGCTGCTGCGAGGGGTCGGCGGCGAACGGGAAGCCGCGCTCCCGGCACTCGGCGGAGTGACGCAGCATCGCCTCGGGGTCGTTCGCGCCGACCAGGACCAGGTCGAGCCCGCCGAGCCGCTCGGCGACCGGCGCGAGCTCGATGTTGCGCGCCTCGCTCATCGCCCCCGCGTAGAACGACGCGATCTGGCACATGTCGAGGTCCGTGGTGCAGACGAAGCGGGCCGTGTGGGCCACCTCGCTCACGTGCACCGAGTCGCAGTCGACGCCGTGCCGCTCCAGCCACGAGCGGTAGTCGGCGAAGTCGGCGCCGACCGCGCCGACCAGCACCGGTCGCAGCCCGAGCTGACCCATGCCGAAGGCGATGTTCGCGGCCACGCCACCGCGGCGCAGGACCAGGTCGTCCACGAGGAACGAGAGCGACACCTTGTGCAGCTGGTCGGCGATGAGCTGGTCGGCGAAGCGGCCGGGGAAGCTCATCAGGTGGTCGGTGGCGATCGAGCCGGTCACCGCGATCTTCATGTCAACCCTCGGGGTCGGGAGCAGGGCGCGGTCAGACTACCGGGCGGGTGGACGCCAGGTGTCCGGTCGGTCCGACGGCCGACATCCCCCGGACACCGCGACGCCTACTTCGGCCGACAGGTGACGCATCCGACGGACAGCGGGACGCGGACCCCGGGGACGCGGACCCCGGGGACGCGGACTCCGGACACCGGGGCGCGGACGCCACCGGGGCCGCAGACGACGACGGGGCCGCCCTTCGTGGGCGGCCCCGTCGTGACGACGCGGAGGTCGACTCAGCTGAACGAGTCACCGCAGGCGCAGGAGTTGCCCGCGTTCGGGTTGTCGATGGTGAAGCCCTGGGCGTCGATCCGGTCGGCGAAGTCGATGGTGGCGCCGGCCAGGTAGGGGGCGCTCATGCGGTCGACGACGACCTCGACACCGAGGTAGTCGGTGACGATGTCACCGTCGAGGGAGCGCTCGTCGAAGAACAGCTGGTACCGCAGGCCGGAGCAGCCACCCGGCTGCACCGCGACGCGGAGCCGCAGGTCGTCGCGGCCCTCCTGCTCGATCAGGGCCTTGACCTTCTGCGCCGCGACGTCGGTGAGGACGACGGTGGTAGGGGCCTTGGCCTCGGTCGACTCGGTCTGCGCTGGCGTGGTCACGTGGAATTCTCCCTGCGCGCTCGTGGTGTGGTCGTCCCGACCAACGTCACCCGCCGGTCAGCGATTCCCACTGTGGTCCAGTTTTCGATTGTAGGCCCGTCCGGGCCTCGCCGACCCCTCGACGTGACTCCGGGATGCCCGCACGCGGCGCGGGTCACACCCCGCGTCACCGGCTCCACTGCCGCGCCAGCCGGGCGCCCAGCTCGCGCAGCCCCTCGGCGGGACGGCTGAGCGCGGCCTCCAGCCCGCGCTCGCCGTCACCGAAGTGTTCCACCAGGCTGTACGCGTCGGTCACCCCGGCCGCGGCGGCCTCCCGCCGGCCCGTGCTCACCTGCCCGGCCACCACCACGCAGGGCAGCCCCCGGTCGCGGGCCGCACCGGCCACCCCGGCGACGACCTTGCCCCGCAGCGACTGGTGGTCGAAGGAGCCCTCCCCCGTGATCACCAGGTCGACGTCGTCCAGCGCGGCGTCGAGCCCGGTGGCGCGGGTGACGAGGCCGATGCCCGACTCGCAGCGCCCCCCGAGGGCGAGGATCGCCGCGCCGATGCCGCCGGCGGCCCCGCCACCGGGCAGCGCGCCCAGGGCCGCCGGGCAGCCCGGCAGGTCCCGTTCCAACACCGCGGCGAAGCGTTCCAGCGCGGCGTCCAGCAGCAGCACGTCGGCGCGGTCGGCGCCCTTCTGCGGGCCGAACACGTTGCTCGCCCCGTGCAGGCCGAGCAGCGGGTTGTCCACGTCGGTGGCGGCGACCAGCTCCGCGCCGCGCAGGCGGGGCGCCCCGTCGAGCGCGGCGGTCCCGGCGAGCGCGGCACCGCCGTACGGCAGGGCCTGCCCGGCCTCGTCGAGCGGCGTGACCCCGAGCGCGGTGAGCATCCCCGCGCCCGCGTCGTTGGTGGCCGAGCCGCCCAGCCCGATCACCACGGTGCGGGCGCCGCGCTCGACGGCCGCCGCGACCAGCAGCCCGAGGCCGAACGACGTGGTCGCCTTCGGGTCCCGCTCGTACGGGGCGAGCAGGTGCAGCCCGCACGCCTGCGCGCTCTCGACGTACGCCGTCCCGTCGCCGGTGAGGAGGATCTCACCGGTGGCCGGACGGCCGAGCGGATCGACGGTCGGCACCGGTACGCGGCTCGCGTCGAGCGCCTCGGCGAGCACGTCGAGGAACCCGGGCCCGCCGTCGGCGAGCGGCCGGATCAGCAGTTCGTCACCGTCGGTCACCTCGCGCCAACCGGCGGCGACGGCGGCGGCCACCTCCGGGGCGGGCAGGGTGCCGGCGAACTTGTCCGGGCAGAGCAGCACGCGCATGCCGAGCAGTGTGGCAGCACACACCGCGGACGGCTGCGCCGCGTTCGCGCTGTGGGACCATGGAGGACGTGACTTCGACCTGGGTAGAACCCTCCAACACGGCCACGGCACTGCTGCTGCTCGGGCGGGGAAGCGACCCGGCCACCGAGCGCGGGGTGGAGTGCCCGGGTGACCTCCCGGCGCCCAGCGACCCCGATCTGGTGGCTCGCGCGGCGGCGGCGAAGGCGGCGTTGGGCAGCAAGGTGTTCGTGCTGGGCCACCACTACCAGCGCGACGAGGTGATCCAGTTCGCCGACGTGACCGGCGACTCGTTCAAGCTGGCCCGGGAGGCGGCGGCCCGGCCGGACGCGGAGTACATCGTCTTCTGCGGCGTGCACTTCATGGCCGAGAGCGCCGACATCCTCACCTCGGACAGCCAGAAGGTGATCCTGCCGGACCTGGCGGCCGGCTGTTCGATGGCGGACATGGCGGTCCTGGGCCAGGTCGAGGCCGCCTGGGAGGTGCTCGCCGACCTGGGCGTCGCCGAGCAGACCGTCCCGGTGACGTACATGAACTCGTCGGCCGACATCAAGGGCTTCGTGGGCCGGCACGGTGGCGTGGTCTGCACCTCGTCGAACGCCAAGCGCGCGCTGGACTGGGCGTTC
>Ga0164243_10016238_pt1 | contig 10229 bp, 8 predicted proteins | sample OricompcompostOP_FD_108781 | JGI IMG/M metagenome (GOLD analysis project Ga0164243, IMG submission 108781) | Organic Plus compost microbial communities from Emeryville, California, USA - Original compost - Organic plus compost (OP) | ecosystem: Engineered > Solid waste > Mixed feedstock >... | reverse complement strand
GCCGCCGCGCGGTCGTCGTCGGCAACGGCAACGTCGCGCTCGACGTCGCGCGGATGCTCGTGCTCGACCACGAGAAGCTCGCCACCACCGACGTCGCCGACCACGCGCTCGAGCGGCTGCGCGCGTCCGCGGTGGAGGAGGTCGTCGTGCTCGGTCGCCGCGGACCGGCGCAGGCGGCCTTCACCGACCCCGAGCTGGAGGAGCTGACCGAGCTCGACGGCGTCGACCTGCTCGTCGCGCCCGAGGAGGTCGCGCTCGACGCGCACAGCCGCGCGTGGCTCGAGTCGGAAGCGGCGACGGAGACGGCGCGCCGCAACGTGGCGCTGCTGGAGGCGTGCGCGCGCCGGCGTCCGCGCGGACGCGAGCGGCGGATCGTGCTGCGCTTCCTGGCATCGCCGCTGGAGCTGCTTGGCGACGGTCGCGTCGAGGCGGTGCGCGTCGGCCGCAACGCGCTGGACGAGCGGGGCCGCGCGCGCCCGACCGGCGCGCGCCAGACGCTCGAGGCCGGCCTCGTGCTGCGGTCGGTCGGCTACCGGGGCGTGCCGGTCGCGGGCGTGCCGTTCGACGTCGAGCGCGGCACGATCGCCAATGCCGGCGGGCGCGTCGTCGAGCCCGCCACCGGCGCGCCGGTGCGCGGCGTCTACGCCGCCGGCTGGATCAAGCGCGGCCCGTCCGGGATCATCGGCACCAACAAGCGATGCGCGCAGGAGACGGTCGCCGCTCTGCTGGAGGACCGCGCCGCCGGCCTGCTGCCACCGCCAGCACGCGGCCGCGGGGAGCTGCTCGAGCTGCTGCACGCGCGCAGTCCTGAGGTCGTGGACTACGCCGGCTGGGAGCTGATCGACGCGCACGAGCGCGCCCAGGGCGAGCCGGCCGGCCGGCCGCGGGTGAAGGTCGTGCGCCGCGACCGCCTCCTCGAGCTGGCCGGCCGAGCCCGTCGACAGCCGCAAGGATAACTGTTATCCTAATTATCAGACGTCGAGGAGAGGAACGACCGAGATGAGCACGACGACCCCCGCGCTCGCGGACGCCGTCGACCTGAGCGATCCCGAGGACATCGTCGACGCGATGATGCACCGCGCGCCGCTCGCGCTGCCGGGCGACGACACGCCCTGGGAGATCTACCGGGCGCTGCGCGAACGGTGGCCGATCTTCAAGAGCAGACACGGCGTCACGGTGCTGACGCGGTACCGCGACTGCCTGGCGGCGCTCCGTCACCCGACGATGGATCTCGGCTTCCGCATGCGCGCGGACGCGGAGGCCGGGCAGACGGCGGCGAAGCTGTTCGCGCCGACCATGCTCTACTTCGCGGATCCGGCCGACACGATGCGCCAGCGCAAGCTGATGCGACCGCTGTTCACCCGCCAGGCCGTCGCCCACCGGCAACCCGAGATCGACGCGCTCGTCGACGGAATGCTCGACCGATGCGCCGAGATGGGCACCTTCGACTTCGCCAACGACTTCGCCGACCACATCCCCGTCGCGGTGATGTGCAGCCTGCTGGGCGTGCCGCGCGAGGACGTTCCGATCTTCCGCGACTGGACGCGAACCAGCGCGCCGGCGACCGGCGCGGTCGTCAACGACGAGACCCTGAAGGCGGTCGAGGCGGCCTTCACGGGGCTGCGCGACTACATGACCGACCTGCTCAGGCAGCGGCGCAGGGATCCGGGCGAGCACGACCTGCTGAGCGTGATGATCCGCGCCTCCGAGAGCGAGGAGGAGCTGCTGACCAACGCCGAGCTGGTCGGACTGGCGATCTTCACGCTCGCGGCCGGATCGGACACGACCGTGCAGCTGATCACCAGCGCGGTGTACACGCTGTCGCGCTTCCCACGGCAGCAGGCGCGCCTGCGCGCCGACCGCTCGCTGATGCCGGACGCGCTGGAGGAGCTGATCCGCCACTCGGGCCCGGTCCACTACGCGCAGCCGCGGATGGTCAAGGAGAGACCGCTGCAGCTCGACGGCTACGAGGTGCCGGTCGGCGACATCGTCTGGACCTCGGTCCCAGCCGCCAACCGCGACCCGGAGCAGTTCCCGCGTCCCGACGAGCTCGACTTCGACCGCCGCGACATCCGCCATCTCGGCTTCTCCCAGGGCATGCACCTCTGCATCGGGGCGATGCTGGCGCGGCTGGAGGGCACGACGATGCTGACGAGATTCCTCGACCGCTTCTGCTCCTACGAGGTGATCGAGGACCAGGTCGACTACGTCGACTACGGCACGATGCGCGGGATCCGGTCGCTGAACATGACGGCGACGCCCGCCTGATCCGCGCCGGAGCGGCGGCGTGAGCATGCGCTGCGCACCACGCCGCCGGCGCCCGCCCGGCCGGTGCCGGACGGGCGCCGCCGCGCACCGGGCGCTACAGCTGCGCGATGACGGTCTTGGTCTCCGTGTAGCTCTCGAGCACCTCCTGCCCCATCTCGCGTCCCCAGCCGGACTGCTTGTAGCCGCCGAACGGCAGCTCGGCACTGAAGACGTGGTACGCGTTGAGGTGGACGGTGCCCGCCTTGATCCGCTTGGCGAGCCTGTGCGCCTTGGAGATGTCGCGCGTCCAGACGCCGGCCGCGAGCCCGTAGTTCGAGTCGTTGGCCTTGCGCGCGAGGTCGTCGAGGTCGTCGAACGGGAGCGCGACGATCACCGGGCCGAAGATCTCCTCGCGCACGACCCGATGCTGCTGCGTGACGTCGACCAGGACGGTCGGCTCGACGAACCACCCGGGCCGGTCGATCGCGTGGCCGCCGGTCGTCGCGCGAGCGCCCTCGAGGCTCTCGACCGCGAGGTAGCCGGTCACGCGCTCGAACTGCTCCTGGGAGACGAGCGGCCCCATCTCGGTGTCCGGATCGAGCCCGTGGCCCACTCTGATCGCTCTCGCCGCGTCCGAGACGCCCGCGACGATGTCGTCGAAGCGGTCGCGCTGGACATACAGGCGCGAGCCGGCCGAGCAGACCTCGCCCTGGTTGAAGAAGATCCCCTGCGCCGCGCCGGCGATCGCCGCGTCGACGTCGGCGTCGGAGAAGACGATGTTCGGCGACTTGCCGCCGAGCTCCAGCGAGACCCGCTTGAGGTTGCCCGAGGCGGCGCGGACGATCTCCTTGCCGACCTCGGTCGAGCCGGTGAAGGCGACCTTGTCGACGCCCTCGTGGCGAGCAAGCGCCTGACCGGGCTCGGCGAAGCCGGTGACGATGTTGACGACGCCGTCGGGGAGCCCCGCCTCCTGCAGCAGCTCGCCGACCCGCAGCGCCGACAGCGGCGTCTGCTCGGCCGGCTTCAGCACGACCGTGCAGCCGGTCGCCAGCGCCGGCCCCAGCTTCCACGCCACCATCACGAGCGGGAAGTTCCACGGGATGATCTGGCCGACCACGCCGACCGGCTCGCGCAGCGTGTAGGCGTGGAACTCGGCGCCCGACATGTACGGCACCGACGGGCTGATCGTCCCGCCGTTGAGCTTCGTCGCCCACCCGGCCATGTACCAGAACAGGTCCGCCGCCAACTGCACGTCGGCGGCCAGCGCGACCGCCTTGGGCTTGCCGTTGTCGAGCGACTCCAGCTCGGCCAGTTCCTCCCCGTGCTCGGCGATCAGGTCGCCGATCCGGTGGATGATGCGGCCGCGCTCGGAGGGCGTCATGCGGCTCCACGGCCCCTCCTCCAGCGCGCGGCGCGCGGCGGCGACGGCGCGGTCGACGTCCTCCGCCCCGCCCTTGGCGACGGTCGCCAGCACCTCGCCGGTCGCGGGGTCGACCGTTTCGAAGGTCTCGCCGCCGGCGGCCTCGGTCCACTGCCCGCCGATCAGCAGCCGGCGCGGAGCGCCGTCGAAAAAGCGCGGCCGCTGAGCGGCCTGCGATTCGATCGCCATCGTGTTGCTCTCCTTCCGAACGTCCCCACCCCAGTGGCGGGGCTTGGCCGGCGACCTTCCCGCAGACGTGTTGCAACGGTGTTGCATCCGGCGCCGGCGCGGAGGCGCACGCGATGAGCGCCACGCCCGGCGTCGCGGTCTCCTCCGCGGTCGACCTGCATGCGCAGGCGCTGCGACTGGCGCACCGCCGCGAGGCGACACTCGCCGGCGCGGCGCCAGCCGGCGTGCGGCCTCCGATCGCCGCATCGTGGCGCCGCTGCAGCGCCGCCGGCCTCGACCCCGAGCGCGCGCTTGCGCCGCGGCCGTTGAGCGCGGAGGAGGCGGCCGAGCGGTGGGCCCGGCATCCGCTGCGAGCCGTCCTGGAACCGGTCCGCTCGCTGCTAGCTCACGCACGCGAGGAGGCCGGCCAAGTGGCCTTGTTCTGCGACGCCGACGGGACGCTGCTGTGGCTGGAAGGGGACCCGCGGCTGCGCGAGCAGGGTCATGCGGTCAACCTCGTGCTGGGCTCCTGCTGGAGCGAGCGGGTCGCCGGCACCAACGCGATGGGCACGGCGCTGGCCGAACGGATGCCGCTGCAGGTGTTCTCCTCCGAGCACTACGTCGAAGCGGTCGGCGGCTGGGCTTGCAGCGCAGCCCCGGTGCACGATCCGTGCAGCGGCGACCTGCTCGGCGTGCTCGACCTCTCCGGCGACATGCGCACCGCGCATCCGCACACGCTGACGGTCGTCGCGGCAGCGGCGCGGGTCGCCGAAGCGGCACTCGGAGAGCTGGCGGCCGGTCAGCCGCCCGGACGCAGACACGGCGCGACGCCCACGCCGAACGACCTCCGAGAGATGCGGCTGCGGACGGTCGCGGGCGTGTCCGACCGCCAGCCGATGCCCGCGACGGCTGCAGCGCCGGCGTTGCACCTGCGCGCGTTCGGCCCCCGGCCTCCGGAGCTGTCGATCGGCGTGAGCGTCGTTCCGCTCGCCCGCCGCCACGCCGAGCTGCTCACGCTGCTGCTGTTGCGGCCGCAAGGCTGGTCGGCCGAGCGCCTGGCGCTCGAGCTGCTGGGCGATCACGGCAAGCCGGTGACCGTTCGAGCCGAGCTCTCACGCCTGCGACGGCTGCTCGGCGGCCGCGTCAGCTCCCCGCCCTACCGGCTGCTCGGTCCAGCCGACGCGGACTTCGCGGCGGTCGAGCGTCTGCTCGACGCAGGCGAGGCCGGCGAGGCGCTGCTGCGCTACGGCGGCGAGCTGCTGCCCTTCTCCGAGGCACCCGCGATCGTCGAAGCGCGCCACCGGCTCGAGCTCGCCCTCCGGGCCGCGGTCCTGGAGAGCGACGATCCCTCACTGCTCGAGCGTTGGTTGCGCACGCCGTCCGGTGCCGACGACGAGCCGGCCTGCCGCCGGCTGCTGACGCTCACCGGCGCGACGGCCGCGGCGCACGCGCTGGCACTCGGCCGTCTGCGCGCCGGCCGTGGCCGCGTCGGCCCGTCCGCCGGAGGCCACTCCGACCGCTGATCACCGTAGAGATGATGGTGTTGCAGGTGCTCGAGTAGGGGTGGTCGGTCACGGAGGCTGCCGAGGCGGCCGGAGTGAGCGCCGCACCTGCTCGAAGTGGGTCGGTCGGTATCGGGCCGAGGGTCGGCCGGGGTTGGTCGATCGGCCCTCGACGCCGAAACGGTGCCCGACCCGCACGCCGGAGGACCGGGTTCGGTTGATCGCCATATTGCGCACGTTGCGGATGACCGCGGCCGAGATCGCTTTCTGTCTGGGGGTGGCGCTTTCGACCGTCTCGGCGGTGCTGCGGCGGATCGGTCTCGGCAAGCGCTCGCGGCTGGATCCTGTCGAGCCACCCAACCGCTACGAGCGCGCCCGGCCCGGCGAGCTGTTGCACATCGACGTCAAGAAGCTCGGCGGCATCCAAGAGGCGCGGGCCACCGCATCACCGGCCGCAGATCAGGGATGCATCGGTCTCGCGGCGCGGGCTGGGACTACGTCCATGTCTGCGTCGATGACGCCACCCGCTTGGCTTACGTCGAAGTCCTCACAGACGAAAAGGCCACCACCGTCGCGGGGTTCCTGCGCCGCGCGATTCGCCACTAACAACGGCTCTGGGCCTCCAAACATCGCCGACCACACGGCGCCTTCAGCCACAAGTCTCGACAGCCCGCCTCCGCGAGCTGAACGCCCTCCCCAGCACTTACACCTGATATGGCCGTTCGTTTGTCAAGTGATCCAGCACCGAAAGCCCCGCTTTGCGGGGCTTTCTTGGTGGTCTGGGAGGCGACGGATCGGGTGGCGGTGGCGCGACGCGCGGTCACACTGATATGCGCGGGTTGGGTACCGCAGGACCGGGGTTTCGTCTCAGAGCCCGGCGGCGGTCAACGTGTCGATGCCCCGCAACACATCAACCGTCCCGCGGTCTGCGCATGCGGCGAGCGCGGCAACAGCACCACGATCTGGCGTTCCAGCTCCTGGCGGCGAATCGCGAGCGCCTCCACCGCGCCGCGGTAGTCGTCAAAGGCGGCCTGGGTGCCTGGCTGCTCGAACCGCACCGCTGAGAGCCAGCGCAGGTGCGCCTGGGTCCAGTTTCGCTCCGGCCCATCGAAGCGAACGTCGTGACGCAGCAGCAGCTTGGCGACACGATGGCGCGCGCTCATCAACTCGCCGCGCAAATCCTCCCGCGCCCGCACCAGATCCCGCAACCCTTCCTCTTCCAGGCTCGGGACCGCGACCGGCCGTAGCTCACCGGCCATCAGCAGCCGCACCAGCCGCTCGGCGTCACGCTGATCGGTCTTGACCCGATCCGAGGACCCGCGCGGGATCAGCCCCGGCGCGCACACCACACAGTCGACCCCGACCGCCGCGAGCCTGCGCGCGAGCGCGAACCCTGTCGGCCCGGCTTCATAGGTTGCTCGCACCGGACCCTCCAACCCGCCGACGAAGGCCACGACCTCACTCGCTTTCCCCGACAGTCGCTGCCGCCGCAGCTCGCCCGACGCGACATCGAGCACCGCCACAACCGTCGCGCCCACGTGCACATCGAGCCCGACGAACGTCCTAACCTGCGCCATGGTCGGCACCCCCATGATTGCGGTCGGGGCCCAGGCCACCCCTGGACCCTCAACCCGCGCACCTCATGCGCGGGTGCCGACCATCACAACCCACCCGGACAGGCCAGCCACTCAGGACGACGGGCCATACGGTCCAGTCCATTGCGACGGCGCCGGGGAGACTGCCGTCCTCTCGCCCAGGCTCTGGACCCACCATGTCGACCCTGGATCACCTGCCCTTGCGGAACGCGTTCTTGACCGCGACGAGGTCGGGGTCATCATCGCGAGGATCCGCTCGACGTCGCGGTCGTTCCACGCCTGGTCGTACTCCCGCAGGCGCTCGGCGGTCATCGCGGCGCCGCTCATGACGCTCTGGGGGCGATCGTGATCGCCTGGACGTTGACGAACTCGCGGATCCCGAACGTCCCCAGCTCCCGCCCCCAGCCGGAGCGCTTGACGCCGCCGAACGGCATCCGCGGGTCCGACGCGCTCATCGTGTTGACGAACACCGCGCCGGCCTCGATCGCCGGCGCGAGCGCCTTCGCCCGCTCGACGTCGCGCGTCCAGAGGCTCGAGCTGAGACCGTACGGCGAGTCGTTCGCGAGCGCGATCGCCGCCGCCTCGTCGGGGACGCGCAGCACCGCCGCCGCCGGCCCGAACGTCTCCTCGCGCGCGAGCGGGTTGTCGGACGCGACGCCGCCGACGATCGTCGGCGGGTAGAAGGCGCCGGCGCCGTCGTCGACCACGCCGCCGACGAGCACCCGGCCGCCGGCCGCGACGCTGCGGGCGACCTGCTCCGCCAGCTCGTCGCGCAGGTCGCGCCGCGCCATCGGGCCGAGGTCGACGTCGTCGCTCGGCGGCCCCATCACGAGCCGGCCCGCTCCAGCGGCGAACGCCTCCTCGAAGGCGTCGGCCGCCTCCTCCACGACGATGAACCGCTTCGCCGCGACGCAGCTCTGGCCGGTGTTGGAGAAGCGCGCGGTGACGGCCGTCGAGGCGGCCGCCTCGACGTCCGCGTCGCCGAGCACGACGAACGGGTCGCTGCCGCCGAGCTCCAGGACCGACGGCTTGAGCGCCTCGGCGCAGGCGTGCGCGACCGCGACGCCGGCCGCCTCCGATCCGGTCAGCGTCACCGCGGCGATCCGCCGGTCGGCGATCACGTCGGCGACCGCCTTACCGGGCAGCACGAGCACCTCCAGCAGCGACGGCTCGACGCGCGCGACGATCTCGCGCAGCAGCAGCGCGCAGCCGGTCACGTTCCCGGCGTGCTTGACGACGAACGTGTTGCCAGCCATCAGCGCCGGCGCCGCCGCCCGCATCACCTGCCAGATCGGGTAGTTCCACGGCATCACCGCGAGCACGACTCCGAGCGGCGGAAAGTCGACGTAGCTCTCTCGCCATTCGGTCGCGACGGGTTCGGGCGCCAACTGTTCGGCGCCGTGGTCGGCGTAGTACTCGCAGACCCAGGCGCTCTTCTCGACCTCTGCGCGCGCCTCGCGCAGCGTCTTGCCCATCTCGAGGGTGATCAGCGCGGCGGTGCGCTCGGCTTCGGTGCGCAGCGCCGCCGCGATCGCGCGCAGCGTCTGCGCGCGCTGCTCGAAGCCGGCCGTCCGCCAGCGGCGCTGCGCAGCGGCGGCGCGCTCGAGCGTCGCGTCGACGGCCGCCGGGGCGTCGAACGGGTGGTGGGCGATCGTCGCGCCGGTCGTCGGGTCGATCGTCGTCGCGCCCGCGGCGGTCGCGCCGCCGCCCGCCCGCACGGCGCTCATCGGTCGCCCTCGCTCGCGTACCCCTCGCCGGCGAGCGCGACGATCGCGCGGTGGAGCCGCTCGACCCCCTCGGCGATCCGCGACGGCGCGCTCGACGCGAAGCAGAGCCGCAGATCGCTGCGGAAGCGGCCCTCGGCGACCGTGAAGGCCGAGCCGGGGATGTAGGCGACGCCGTGCTCGAGCGCGACGGGGAAGAGCGCCGTCGTGTCGACGGTCGCGGGCAACCGCATCCACAGGAAGAAGCCGCCGGCCGGGTCGCTCCACGACGCGCCGGTGCCTCCGAAGCGGGCCTCGAGCGCCGCCTGCATCGCCTCCTTGCGCTCGCGGTACTCGCCGCGCAGGCGGGCGAGGTGGGCGTCGAGCAAGCCGCATTCGACGAACTCGGCGGCGACGCGTTGCAGCGGGACGTTCGTGCAGGTATCCATCCCCTGCCGCGCGTCGGTCATGTGCGCGACGATCGCTGGGTCAGCGACGACCCAGCCGACGCGCAGGCCCGGCGCGAGGATCTTCGAGAAGGTGCCGACGTGGACGACCGTCGCGCGGCCGACGGCCAGCTCGCGCAGCGTCGGCAGCGGCCGCTCGCCGAAGTGCAGGAAGCCGTACGGATCGTCTTCGAGGATCACGCTTCCCCATGCCGCCGCGAGCTCGATCAGCCGCTTGCGGCGGGCGAGCGAGAGCGTCGTGCCGCCGGGGTTCTGGAAGGTCGGGATGACGTAGATCAGCGACGGGCGGCGGCCGGCCGCGTCGACCAGCTCCTCCATCCGTTCGACGTCGAGGCCGTCGGCGTCGACCGGGACCTCGAGCACCTCACCCTGATAGCTCGTGATCGCGGCGGCGCCGTTGGTGTAGGTCGGCGCCTCGACGACGACCAGGTCGCCGCGCTCGACGAACAGCTTCGCGGTCAGGTCGAGTCCCTGCATCCCGCCGGTCGTGACGAGCAGCTCGGCGGGCTCGACGGCGAGGCCGGCGTGGTCGGCGAGCATCCGCGGCAGGACGCGGCGCAGCGCCGCCTCGCCCTCGGTCGGGCCGTAGTCGAACGTCGTCGCGCCGCCGTCGGCGGCGACGCGGTCGCCGATCTCGCGCAGCGCCTCGACCGGGATCGCCTCCTCCGCCGGGCTCCCCATCGCGAAGCGGATGACGTCGTGCGTCTGGGCTTGGAGCAGCCCGACGCTGCGGTCGATGATCGAGCCGGGGATCGAGGCGACCCGGGTCGCGAATCGCACCCTGGGGTCGGCTCCGGTCGGGGAGGTGGTGGCGGATTCGGTCATGGCGCAAGGATCGCCACGCCGTTCGCGCTCGGCGACCGGCAACGCGGGCCACGCGACGGCGTCGCTCATCCCCCAGGGTGAGGCTCGCGCGGCTGCGCGTGACGGCCGGTCAGACGCACGATCTTGACGGCCAGCTCGAGTGTGAAGCGATCGTCGGGATGGCTGACCGCCAGGCCGGTCAGCTGCTCGATCTTGCGCATGCGGTACTGGAGCGAATGGCGGTTGAAGTGCAGCCGGCGGGCGGTCGAGCTGGTGTTGCCCTGCTCGTCGAGATAGGTCTCCAGCGTGCGCAGCAGGTCGCG
>Ga0164243_10016236_pt1 | contig 10230 bp, 9 predicted proteins | sample OricompcompostOP_FD_108781 | JGI IMG/M metagenome (GOLD analysis project Ga0164243, IMG submission 108781) | Organic Plus compost microbial communities from Emeryville, California, USA - Original compost - Organic plus compost (OP) | ecosystem: Engineered > Solid waste > Mixed feedstock >... | reverse complement strand
CCCAAGGTCACGCGGATCGGCGACAGCGGCCTCGCGGTGAAAATGAAAATCGCGGTCAACCTCCTCTTGATGGTCGAGGTGATCGCGTTTGGTGAGGCCGTTGCTCTCGCCGAAAAGGGGGGCGTGTCGCGCGAAGCAGCCGTCGACGCCATTCTCAAGAGCGTCGCCGCCTCGCCTGTGCTCGGCTATCGCGGGCCGTTCATTCTGGAAGGACAAATGCCGGCGGTGCCGCTGGCCGACGTCACGCTGCAGCAGAAGGATATGATCCTCGCCCTGGACATGGGCCGCAAGCTTGGCAGCCCGGTGCCGCTAGCCGCCGCGGCGAACGAGATGATGAATGCCTGCCGCGGGCTTGGCATCGACCGCAATGATTTCGTAACCGCGCATGAAGTGTACCGGCGCCTCGGAGGACAATCGCGATGACCGATCCGAAGATGTTTCGTACGAATCTGAAAGATGTTCCGAAAGTCGATGGCCTGTCCCGCAAGGACGGTTGGGTCGACATGCAGGTGCAGTTTCTGATCGACAAGAAATCCGCAGGTGCCGATCATGTCGTCGGCTGGACCGTGCTGAAGCCGGGCGCGCGGCACGAAAGCCATCGCCATCACAATTGCGATGAGTTCTTCATCGTGCTCAAAGGCAACGGCCATATCTATACCGACGAGGGCGACAAACCGTCAGGCGAAGGTGACGTGATCTATTCACCGCGTGGATGCTGGCACGGCTTCAACAACACCTCCGATGACGATGTCGTTCTGGTCTGGGGCTGGATGGGCGCAGGCTCAATTGAAGCCTCCGGTTATGAAGTCGATCCGAAGAGCCACGCATGAATGCGATCCTGAACGATCCAAGAATTGAACGCGGCATGCGCCGTCAATTCGCATTGCTGGACGAAAAAGAGCGCAGCGGCGCGAAACGTATCGGCTGGAAGGTCGGTTTCGGCGCGTCGGCGGCGATGGAGAAAATGCGCATTTCGGCGCCGCTGATCGGCTTTCTCATGGACAGCGCGGTTCTGGCCAGCGATGCGACCGTCTCCGTCGCATCATGGACCAAAGCAGCGGCCGAGCCGGAAATTGCGATCGAGATCGGTCGTAACATCGTGCCGGGCAGCAGCGATGCGCAGATCACCGATGCGATTGCTGCGATCGGCCCGGCTATCGAACTCGCCGATATCGACGGCCCGATGGACGATGTGGAATCCATTCTCGCCGGAAATATCTTCCAGCGTCATGTCATCTTCGGCCGCCGCGATCCGTCTTACAGCGGCGCGCGTCTTGACGATGTCAAAGGACAGCTGTTCCGCTCGGGCAAGGAAGTTGCTGTGCCTGATAATCTGGAAGCGAATACAGGTCCGGTGAGGCCTATTGTAAGGCAAGTGTCGGAAACGCTCGGAGCCTTCGGACGGCAACTGCAGGCCGGCGATGTCATTATCGCCGGCTCGGTGACACCGCCGCAATTTCTCGAGCCTTCCGATTATCGCTTCAGCTGGGAGCTCAACCCGATCGGCGGCGCCGCGATCAACTTTACGTAGCCGACTCCCGCCTGCTGGAAACGAGGCGAAAGCAGGCCATCCCCTGCTCATGATTTAGGCAGAGCCGCGGTGCAGCGGCTCAAAGCCCCGCTTTCCGCCTTTGAGATCGAGGCTCCGGCGGTTGGCACGGCTCATGCAAGTCCCAGCGTGAGTAGAAGCGGTCAGGGCTAAGCCCGGGACATTGCTCGGCAAACGCGATCCATTGAGGGCGTCCGATGCCGGCTTCTGACTCTGTAATGCACAGACACCCAGACCATGGTCGCATGCGCGCGCCGCACGCGAAGCTTTCGTCATGGCGCGTGCCATGGCGCGACGACACCATCCAGACAGGGACAATCCAGATGTTGAGAGATCTCGCAAAGCCGTTCTTTGCCAAGCCTTTCCTCGCCCGATCATTCCTCACCAAAGCACTTCTCGGCGGCCTCTTCGCCGTTTCTGCTTTCACAGCTGCACAAGCCGCCGACAAGGTGGTGTTCCAGCTCGACTGGCTTCCCGGCGGCGATAAATCTCCCATCTATGTCTGCATCCAGAAAGGCTTCTGCAAAGAAGCTGGCCTCGATGTCACGATCGAGGGCGGTCGCGGATCGTCCGAGGCGATCACCAAACTGGCTACTGGCCGATCGGATATCGGCATTTCCGGCATCGGCGCGCTGATGGCGGCCAAGGCCAATGAAAACGTGCCGGTCAAAGCCGTGATGTCGCTGTTCAACAAGGGCCCGCATGCCTTCTTCGTCGTCGAGGGCAAGATGGCGAAAATCGCCGATGTGAAGGGCAAGAAGGTTGCGACCTCTCCGTTCACTGAATCAAACATCTATTTGCCGCTGGTGCTGAAAGACATCGGCCTCGCCGAGTCCGACGTCACACTCAATAAGGTCGACCCCGGCGCGCTCGGACCGATGCTGATGACAGGCGCGACTGACGTCATCATCGCCTGGATGACCGACGTGACGCGCTACTCCAATCAGGCCAAGCAGGCGGGCAAGAAGCTGACTGTCATGCCGTGGTCGGATGCGGGCCTCGATCTTTACTCAGCCTCTCTCCTTGCCTCCGACAAATTCTTGCAGGAGCGCCCCGATGTCGCGAAGCGCTTCATGGCCGCCTACAAAAAGTCGCTCGAATTCGCGCGTGACAATAAGCCAGAGGCAGCTGCGGCTGTAACAGCGATGGTGCCGGAGCTGAATGCGGAGAATGTCGAAGGCCAGGTCAACGACATGCTGCCGCTGGCTTTCAATGAGGTCACGCAGCGCGACGGCCTCGGCGCGCTGACGCCGGAGCGGCTGAAGGCGACATGGGCGCGTGTCGCCGCTGCGCAGGGCCTGAATGTCAGCAAGCTCGATCCCGAAACCGTCGTCGATCGGCGTTTCGCGCCGGGGAGCTGATCTTGATGCTCGCGCAATCCGCCATCTCTTTCGCCAATGTCGGGCAGGTTTTCCGGACCGGGACCGGCGCACTGGAGGCCTTGCGCGGGGTCGACATGACCTTGCAACGCCACGAATTCGTGGCGGTGCTTGGCCCCTCGGGCTGCGGCAAATCCACACTGCTGCGGCTCGCCTCGGGGCTGATGATGCCGACAAGCGGTGCCGTCGAAGTGTTCGGCTATCCCGTCACCGAGCCGCGCGATGACATCGGCATCGTCTTCCAGAAGCCGACGCTGCTGCCATGGGCCAATGTCGAGGACAATGTCGTTTTCCCGATCCGCCACAAGACCGGACGGGTCAGCGAGCAGGATCGCGTTCACGCGCGAGCGATCCTCACCAAGGTGGGCTTGGCCGGATTCGAGAAGCGTCTTCCGGCGGAGCTGTCAGGCGGCATGCAACAACGCGTCGGCATTGCGCGGGCGTTGTTCATGGACCCGGACATCCTTTTGATGGACGAGCCATTCTCGGCGCTCGACGCGCTCACCCGCGACGAGATGGGCTTTGAACTGCTGCGCATCTGGGAGGCGCGGCCGAAAACGGTGATGTTCATCACCCATTCGATCAGCGAAGCGGTGCTGCTGGCGGACCGCGTGCTGGTCATGAGCGAGCGGCCCGGCCGCATCATCGAAGATTTGCCGATCGATCTGCCGCGCCCGCGCGGCTTCGAGACCACGAACAGCAAGGTCATGCATGACTATGTCTCACACCTCCGGGGCCTCCTCCTCAAGCGTGCTGCCTGAGCGCGGCGCCGACTGGAGGCGATTCGTCGTGAAGCTGCTGCACGCACCGGCTCTGTTGCCCGCCGCGACCTTCCTCGCGATCCTGATCGTCTGGGAGCTTGCGTGTCGTCTTTTCGCAATCCCGTCCTTCATCCTGCCCTCGCCCACGCGCATCGTCGACGGTTTCGGCAGCATCCAGATCACGCGCTGGCTCGACCATATCTGGGCGACACTGCGGGTCGCCATGATCGGCTATTTCGTGTCGATCGCTGTTGCGATCCCGATCGCGGTGATGCTGACGCGTTCGGCGATGCTGTCACGCGCGCTCTATCCGATCATCGTGGTGATCCAGGCGACGCCGGTCGTCGCGATCTCGCCGATCATCATCGTCGCGCTCGGCTCGGGCGATGCGCCGCGCGTGGTCATCACGTTCCTCATCACTTTCTTCCCGCTGGTGGTCTCGACCACCACGGGCCTGCTCGCCACGCCGCCTGAACTGATCGAACTGTCGCGCAGTCTGCGCGCACCCGGCATGCGCGAATTCACCCAGATCAGGCTGCCCTTTGCGATCCCTTACATCTTCTCGGCGCTGAAGATTTCGGTGACGCTGGCCGTCATCGGCGCCGTGGTCGCCGAATTCGTCGCAGCAGACAAAGGCATCGGCTATTACATCCAGTTCTCCACCTCGATGTTCCAGGTGCAGCAGGCTTGGGCCGGTCTCGTGGTGCTGGTCGCACTGTCGCTGGTGCTGTTTCAGATCGTCACGGCGGTGCAGCGCATCTGGTTTCCGTGGAGCCTGCCGGCGGGGCGCGCATGACCGATTTCCTCATCACCGGCGCCGTTGGCATTCTCACCGGCCGCGAAGGCGCAGCAGCGCGCGCGCAGGGCGCTATCCGCGTGCGGCAAGGCCGCATTGCCGAACTCGGCGCGCTGAAGCCGCTGCCGGGCGAGCGCATCATCGATGCGTCCAACGCCGTGATCACGCCGGGCCTCGTCAATTCGCACCACCATCTGTTTCAGAGCGTGCTGAAGGCGGTGCCGGAAGGCATGAACGCGCCGCTGGCCTCGTGGCTGCGAATGGTGCCCTACACCTACTGGAATCGCCTGGACGAAGAAGCGCTGCGCGTCTCCGCAACCATCGGTCTCGCCGAACTTGCTTTATCCGGCGCCACCACCGTCGCGGATCATCATTATTTCTTCTCACAGGTCTATGATTTCGATCCCGCCGACGTGCTGTTCGAGACCGCGCAGCGCTTCGGCATCCGCTTCCTGTTCGGGCGGGGCGGGGCCACCACCGGCCGCAAGTTTGACGACGACAAGATCGCCCCGCTGCCGACCGAGACGCTGCAGACGATGATCGATTCCGTCGCAGCGACCGCGAAGCGCTGGCACGACCCGGCGCCTAATTCGCTGCGCCGCGTCGCTTTCGCACCAACGACGCCGACCTTTTCCCTGCGACCGGGAGAATTATCCGAGGTGCGGGCAGCGCAACGCGCTATGGGACTGCGGCTGCACAGCCATCTGTCCGAGAATATGGATTACGTCACCCATACGCTCGCGCATTACGGCAAGAGGCCGGTCCATTGGCTCGCCGACCACGACTGGCTGGGGCCTGATGTCTGGTTCGCGCATCTGGTGGAATGCGAGCCCGACGAGCTGAGATTGCTCGCGGAAACGCGCACCGCGATGGCACATTGTCCACAGGCGAACTGGCGGCTCGGCTCCGGCATTGCGCCGGCAAGCCAGCTCGATGCGATGGGCGGCATCGTTTCGCTCGCCGTCGATGGCGCAGCGGCCAACGAGGCCGCCGACATGGCCTCGGCGATGTATGCCGCCTTCTCCGTGCATCGCGCAGTCGGCGGCGTCGCCGCGACAACGGCCGAGCGCGTGCTGCGCTGGGCGACTGCCGGTGGCGCGCAGGCGCTCGGCTATGACGAGATCGGTACGATCGAGATCGGCAAGCTCGCCGATCTTGCGATCTTCGATCTCTCAGCGCCACGCTATCTCGGCCAGCATGACCGCGCGATTGGCCCGGTCATTTCGGGCGGTGGTGCGCGGGTCCGCCACAGCTTCGTCGCCGGCCGTCCGGTCGTCGAGAATTACGCTCTACCATGGCTCGATATGGAGCAGCTGGTGGCGGATGCCACGCGCGTAGTCGAGCGCCTCGCCCGCAACCCAGAAGGAGAGAATATCCGGGCCAGTGCCTGAAGGGAGCGCCCGTCCCTCGAGTAACATTACCAGGAGTAGAAGCGGTCAACGCCAATGGCGCGGGACATTGCTCCTTTTCCCAATGCGGCCGAACGCCGCGCAACGAAAAACGGAGTGAACGATGCAGACCCAACCGGCGCGCAAGGATTATGGCCTCGCCGAACTGAACAAGGAAACCACCTTTGGCGGCATGGGCGGTGTGAAGGATCGCGAGGTCCCGCAGATCGACCTCAGCGACTTCGACAAGCGCAAAGCTGAGATCGCCGATCAGCTCTGGGATGCCTCCACGCAGATCGGCTTTTTCCAGCTCATCAATCACGGCATCCCGCAGGCGCAGATCGATGAGGCCTTCGAATACACGGCGCGGTTCTTCGACCTCGCGCATGAGGTCAAGGCGCAATATCCGCTGGAAAAGGGCACCAATTCCGGCTGGGAATATAAGGCGCAGGTCCGCCCTTCGACCGGCACCGCCGACAACAAGGAAAGCTACCAGATCACGTTGCCGCGCATGGCCAAGCTCTGGCCGACCGGCGAAGAACTGCCGGGCTTCAAGGCGGTGATGCTGGCCTTCGAGCGCGCCAACTGGGCGCTCGGCATGAAGGTGCTGTCCTGCTTCGCGCTGAAGCTCGGCTTCAAGCCGGACTTCTTTACCGAAGCGCATGACCCGATGTCGCCGGACTATCAGAGCACGCTGCGGCTTTTGCATTATCTGCCGATGATCAATGCCAAGCCCGAAGACTTCACCGGCTGGCGCGCCGGCGCGCACACTGACTTCGATTGCCTGACCCTGCTGCATCAGAAGCCCGGCCAGGGCGGCCTTCAGCTTTGTCCGGGCAAGGAAGCCAATGGTGGCGAACTGGAATGGACCGACGTGCAGCCGCTGCCGGGCGTCGTCACCTGCAATATCGGCGATATGCTGATGCGGTGGAGCGACGATCAGCTTCAATCGACGCTGCATCGCGTGCGCATGCCGCGTGCCGATGAATATCTCGGCCCGCGCTATTCGCTGCCGTTCTTCTGCCAGGCCAACCGGGATGCCATTATTCAGGGGCCGGGCAAGAAATACGAGCCGATCAGCGCGGCGGACTATCTCTACCAGCGCGTCACGGCGAATAGTTTGTGAGCGAAGGCTTGTTGGAGCTGGGAGAAAAGCTTGCCGATCCAGAAACGGGCGCTCACGCGCCCGTTTCTATTTGGACTGCAGAAGCAGGCAACGTCGGCCAGCGCTCGCTGGGGTCCGCCATACCCTCACATTGTCCACGCTGGATTGTGCGAAGACCCGCAGCGCGACCAATATCACTGTAGAGCTTTTACGCTGGCCCTTGTCTTTCGGTTGGCACTCGCCTCCTCTGCGAGAGGACGCTGAATGGCCGCAACATCTGGCGGGAGCGCGACAATCGCCTGCCATTTCGTCTTCCAGCGCATCATCTCAAATTGGTTGCCGCGGAAGATCACATCCATGAATGCCAGCGTCAGCTCCGCCGTGGCGGTTTTCACATAGGCATTGAGATTTTGCCCGCGGGATGAGGTGCGATCGGTGAAGCTGTTATGCGATCCACCCTGGAACACGGCAATCATCTTACGCGGACCAGCAACGGCATTGTAAACTCCGATCCGGTCGGTTGCAGGCGAGTAATATCCGGGAATGCGGATGACATCGTCGGTTGTCGTCACGTGCAACGTCGGCACCGTGACGTTCTTCAGCACGGCCGCGAGGTCTGTTTCGCCGTAAAACGGAGGCGATGAGATCACGATCGCCGCCGCGAAGCGCGGATCTTTGGCGTCGACCCATCCGCCTCGGCGCATCACGCCAGCACCAACCGAGACCAGCGCCGTATTGGCGCCATAGGAATGGCCTGCAACGATAATCCGGTGACGATCAATGACGGTGCTGTAAGAGCCTGTCTCAGGCGACAACATGCGGTCCAGGGCAAACCGTACATCAGCAGCGCGCGCGAGCGCCTCGCTCTCATGAGCGGCCAGTTGCAAACGCTGGACGAGAGTCAGCGGATTGGCCGCCCAGAGCGATGAGTCACTGCCAACGTGCTGGACGTGCAGACTCGCGATGCCCCGTGCCGCCCAGTATCTGCCGAGATAGCTGTATCCCTGCCGCGAACCACCGATGCCGTGAGAGAAGACAACGAGCGGGATCCGCATGTCTGGCGTGATGTCGGATGGCCAGTAGAGCCGCACAGGGACGTTGCGCGCCCGCATATCGTCCATCCACTCGGTGTCGACAATACGAAAGGACGGCGCCTCAGCCTGCGCATATGCAGGGCCGGTGAAACCATTAACGGCGATCAGGAGACAGAGAAACGAAGCAAAAAGTCCGCGCGTCGCAAAACCGATGATTGTCATTGTCTCTGTCGATGGTGAAGGTTCAACCGAACTGCACGGACATTACGACGCTTCGAGAGCGCGCACGCATCTCATGTCGCTGTCGAACTCTTGCTCAGCCTGACGCCGAAACCCGGGAGCCGGACCTGGCGCGGGGCAGTCACGGCTTCGGTTCGCTGCTCCACGATGGGAAGGCTGATCACTGCGCGCAGCCCAAAGCCGGTATTGCGGAGAATGACATCACCCCCGTGATGCCGAACGATGTTACGGGCGATCGACATGCCAAGGCCAACACCGCCGGTTTCACGATTTCGCGAGGTTTCGACGCGGAAGAAGGGTGCGAATACCTTCTCCATCACCTCTGTCGGAATACCTGGCCCATCATCCTCAATCGCGATTTCGATCGCCGCAGGTCGCGACATCACGCTGACGCGGGCGCGCTCGCCATAGCGCACAGCATTTTCGACCAGATTGCGCACCGCGCGCCGCAGCGAATCCGCACGACAGCGATAACTGACCGTGGGCGAATCTGCGAACGAGACATCGTGGCCAAGCTCGCTGAGGTCATCACACAGGCTTTCGACCAGCGCCGACAGATTCACATTGCGCGTCTTCTCTGTGATCGCCTGCTCGCGGGAGAAGGCCAAGGTCGCCTCGGTCATACTCCGCAGCTCATCCAGTGTGCTCAGCATCTTCTCGCGCGTTTCATCGTCGGAGACGAACTCCGCGCGCAGCCGCAGCGACGTGATCGGGGTTCGCAAATCGTGCCCGATGGCAGCCAGCATGCGCGTGCGGTCCTCGACGAAGCGCTGGAGCCGCGCCTGCATCAGATTGAAAGCTTCGGCGGTCTGGCGGATTTCAGTTGGGCCCCGTTCCGGCAAAGGTGCCACCGTTTCACCCCGCCCCAGCGCCTCGGCGGAAAATGCCAGGCGCCGCATCGGCTGTGTCATGCCGCGCGCGATGAAGGCAGCGCAGATCGACAGGATACCCGCCGTGACCGCGAGCGAGATGATCGATTGCGAACTCCACAGGCCGTTGTTCATCTTCTTAGAAAAGGCCGTGTTCAGCCACGAACCGTCCTTGAGCTGCACCGCGAGCCCCATTCCATTGGACTCTTTCATCGACAGGAACTTGGCCGGGCGCGACAGCGGCCAGGCGAAGGCCGGCATCTCGACCCAGGTCGGCAACTGGCTCGCCTTGTTGCTCGTCTCTTGACTCGTCTCCTGGCTCGTCTGGTCATTGGCGATGCCAGCGGTCGTGACCATGGCCGGAACAACGGGCTTGCCATCATCAGGCCGAGAGTCATCCAGGCTCGCGACACTCGGCAAAGGCTCGGCCAGACGCAGATTGGCTTCCTCGCGCCAGCGCATGGAATCGGACGGAAACTCGCTGGACACCCAGAACCGCGAATAGGTCGTGTCACTGGCCCGCAGAATATCGCGCTGCATTGTTGCTGGCGTCGATTCCAGCACTTTCGCGACCGAGGCCGCCCGACTTAGAAACTCCATTTTGGTGGCCTGATACAGGGCCTGTCCGCGCTCATCCATGAACAACAGGAAGCTCACCGCCTGCGACAGCGCCAGTGCGAGCAGCATGATCGCGACAAATCGCATGGTGATGCTGCGATTCCAGAGCTTTGTCATTGTGCTGACACCTCTGAAGAGAAGCTGTAACCACCGCCCCAATGGGTCTTGATCAGCGCCGGCGACTTCGGATCGCTTTCAATTTTCTTGCGCAGCCGGCTGACCTGATTGTCGATGGCGCGATCGAACGGCTCAGAGCTTCGCCCGACGGTCAGATCCAGCAACTGATCGCGGCTGAGCACGAGACCGGCATGATCGAGAAAAACGTTCAGCAACCGAAACTCGGCGGTGCTGAGCGGAACGACGAGACCATCCTGATCGGTCAATTCGCGGCGGCCGACATTCAACGACCATCGGTCAAAACGCACTTCCTTAGCTTTGACCTGTCCGCGCTGCGGCGGCAGGCTTTGCACCCTGCGCAACACCGCTTTGAT
>Ga0164243_10016235_pt1 | contig 10231 bp, 9 predicted proteins | sample OricompcompostOP_FD_108781 | JGI IMG/M metagenome (GOLD analysis project Ga0164243, IMG submission 108781) | Organic Plus compost microbial communities from Emeryville, California, USA - Original compost - Organic plus compost (OP) | ecosystem: Engineered > Solid waste > Mixed feedstock >... | reverse complement strand
GTGCGTGGTGCGCGACGAGCGACCCAAGGCCGAGGCGCCGGTGACGCTCGGCCACGAGTTCGTGGGGCTGCGCGAGGACACCGGCGAGCGCGTCATCATCAATCCGCTGCTGGCCTGCGGCCGCTGCCGCGCCTGCGGCGAAGGTCGCGCCCACCTGTGCGAACGCCGCCAGGTGATCGGCGTGCACCGCGACGGCGGCTTCGCCGAAGCGGTCGCGGTGCACGAGGGCAACCTCGTGCCGGCAGGCCGCGCGACGATCACGCAGGCCGCGATGGCCGATCCGGTCGCCACCGCGTTGCACGCCTACCGCCTCGGCGCCCAGGCGATCGGCAGCGGTCCGGTCGCGATCCTCGGCGCGGGCTCGATCGGGCTGTCGCTGCTGTTCGTGCTCAAGCGCTTCGGCGTGAAGGACGTGATGGTGACCGACCTGTCGGTCGAGCGGCGCGCCTTCGCCGAGGCAGGCGGCGCCGACCGCACGGCCGAGGCCATCGAGGGCAGCTTCGACGTGATCTTCGATTCGGTGGGCGCCTCGGCCACGCGGCGCGACGCCGTGCTCAAGGTGCGCCCGGGCGGCATGGCCGTGCTCATCGGCCTGCACAGCGCCGACATGGCGGTCCCCGCAGGGCCGTTGATCGGCGGCGAGCGCACCGTGAAGGGATCGTTCGGCTACACGCCCGACGAGTTCCGTGAGGCCGTCGCGATGCTGCCCGGTCTCGACACGCGCTGGGTGCATGCCGTGCCCTTCGAGCAGGCCGAGCAGATGTTCACGCGGCTGCTCGAAGGCCGGCTGCCACCTGGCCAGATCAAGCTGCAGATGCGCATGAGCGCCTGACCCCACAACCAGACGGAGACAACCATGAGACCCTTCATTCGCCATGCCCTTCTCGCCCTCGCGGGGCTCACCGCCAGCCTCGCCGCGCAGGCCCAGGGCGAGCCGATCCGCATCGGCGCCATTCTGTCGGTGACGGGGCCGGTCGGATTCATCGGCGATCCGCAGCAAAAGACACTGGAGCTGCATGTCAAACGGCTGAACGAGCGTGGTGGCCTGCTGGGCCGCAAGATCGTGCTCACCGTCTACGACGACCAGTCCGACCCGAATAACGCGAACACTTTCGCCAAGCGCCTGGTCGACACCGACAAGGTCGATGTGCTGCTGGGCGGCACGGTCACGCCCACCGCGATGGCGATCGTGCCCTACGCCGAGCGCGCCGGCGTGCCCTTCGTCTCGACGGGGGGCGGGCTTGCGCTCGTCGATCCGGTGAAGAAGTGGGTCTTCAAGACGCCGCACTCCGACCGCATGGTGGCCGAGCGCATCCTGCAGGACATGCAGGAGCGCGGCATCAAGCGCATCGCGCTGCTCTCGGAAACCAGCGGCTTCGGCCAGTCCGGGCGCAAGGAGGTCACGGCGGCGGCGGCCCGGTTCGGCATCACGGTCGTGGGCGAGGAAAGCTACGGGCCGAAGGACACGGACATCACGCCGCAGTTCACCCGCCTGCGCAACCTGCAGGACCTCCAGGCCATGCTGATCTTCTGCGGCGCGGGCACCAGCCCGGCCGTCGCGATCAAGAACTACGCGCAGATGGGCTTCAGGCTTCCGGTCTACATGCCGCATGCCGCGGTCAACCAGGAGTTCATCAAGCTCGGCGGCGCGCCGACCGAAGGCGTGCGCATGCCGACCACGGGCTTCGTCGTGCCGGACGCACTGGAAGACGGCGATCCGCAGAAGGCGCCCTCGCTCGACTACTACCGCAGCTTCAAGGAGGCCTACAAGGTCGACGCCTCGCCCTTCGGCGGCAACGTGGCGGATGCACTGGCCATTGCGGTCGACGGCATCAGGCGCGCCAACGGCACCGACAGGGCGAAGCTGCGCGACGCGATCGAATCGACCAGGGGGCTGGTGGGACTGAACGGCACCTTCACCATGACGCCTGCCAACCACAACGGCCTGAAGACCGACTCGCTGCGCATCATCGAAGTGCGCGACGGCCGCTTCGAGCTCGTGAAATGAGCATGCCGGCGCGCCGGCATGGGAGCGACCATGTTGTCTGAACTGCTGCAGTTCCTCTTTTCCGGCCTGACGGTCGGCGCGATGTACGCGCTCGCGGCGCTCGGCTACGCGCTGATCTACAACGCGAGCCACATCGTGAACTTCGCGCAGGGCGAGTTCATCATGCTCGGCGCCATGACGGCGGCGGCCATGGTCGAGGCCGGCAGCGGCCTGCCGCTGGCGGTCGCCGCGGCCATCCTCGCATCGGTGCTCACCGGCGCCTGCATGGAACGGTTCGCGGTACGGCCGGCGCGCGGCGCGCCGCTGATCACCCTGCTGATCATCACGCTGGGTGTCGCGCTCGTGATCCGCGGAGTCGTGCAGGTCGTGCTCGGCAAGGGCAATCACGCGCTGCCTGCATTCTCGGGCGACGCGCCGCTGCGCGTCGCGGGTGCCACGCTGGTGCCGCAGAGCCTGTGGGTTCTGGGCGTGACGCTGGCGGTGGTCGTGGTGCTGGCCTGGTACTTCGGCCGCACGCTCTCGGGCAAGGGCATGCTCGCGACCTCGCACAACCCGCTGGCCGCCGCGCTGGTGGGCATCGGGACCGACCGGGTGATGCTCGTGTCGTTCGCGATGTCGGGCGCGCTTGGCGCCATCGGCGGCGTCATCACCGCGCCGATCACCTTCACGAGCTACGACGCTGGCGTGGTGCTCGGCCTCAAGGGCTTCGCGGCCGCGGCGCTCGGAGGCATCGGCAGCGGGCCGGGCGCGATCGTCGGCGGCCTGGTGCTGGGCGTGATGGAGGCGCTGGCCGCGGGCTATGTCTCCGCCGCCTACAAGGATGCGGTGGCCTTCGTGCTGATCCTGCTGGTGTTGATGTTCTTGCCGCGCGGCCTGTTCGGCGCGCGGGTGACGGAGCGCGTATGAGATTCTCAAACCGCCATGCAGGCCTCGCGCTGCTCGCGGCGCTGCTGCTGCTGTTCCCGCTGCTGGGACCGAGCAGCTTCGCCTACGACATCGCGATCCGCATCGCCATCAACGCGGTGGTTGTGATCGGCCTCAACCTGCTCTTCGGCTACGCGGGGCAGATCAGCCTGGGGCACGCGGCCTTCTTCGGCTTCGGTGCCTACGCGTCGGCGATCCTGACGACGCATTTCGACTGGCCGCCGCTGGCCGCGCTGGCCGCCGGCGCGATAGCGACAGGCGTGCTGGCCTTCGTCATCGCGTGGCCGATCCTGCGCCTGGCCGGCCATCACCTGGCGATGGCCACGCTGTCGCTCGGCCTCATCGCGGCCATCGTCTTCAACAACGAGACCCGCTGGACCGGCGGCTCGGACGGCATGGCGGTGCCGGCGCTGTCGGTGCTCGGAACTTCGCTGTCGGGTGAGCCGGCCTGGTATGCGCTCACGGCGGCGCTGCTGCTGCTGGCGACCTGGGCTGCGTCCAACCTGGTCGACTCGCCGGCCGGTCGCGCGTTGCAGGCCATCCGCGGCTCGGAAGTGGCAGCGCGCACCGTGGGCATCGAGGCCGGCCGCTTCAAGACGCGCGTGTTCGTGCTGTCGGCCGTGATGGCCAGCGTCATGGGCAGCCTAATGGCGCACTACGTCGGCTTCCTCACGCCCGCCGCCGCGGGCCTGACGCGTTCGGTCGAGTTCGTGATGATGGTGGTGCTGGGCGGTACCGCCTCGGTCTTCGGATCGATCGTCGGCGCGGCGATCATCACGCTGCTGCCGCAGGTGCTGCATGCCTTCGAGTCCTTCGAGACGCTGCTGCTCGGACTCATCCTCACGGCAGCAATGATCTTCATGCGCGCGGGCATCGTGCCGACCCTGAAGGGGCTGTTCGCCAGGAGGTCGCCATGAGCACGCCGGCGGCCGATGCGCTGAAGGTCGAGGGCCTGTCCATCGCCTTCGGCGGGGTGAAGGCGATCCAGGACCTGAGTTTCGAGGTGCGCGCGGGCACGGTGCACGCGATCATCGGTCCCAACGGCGCCGGCAAGACCACGCTGATCAATCTCGTCACCGGCATCTACCGGCCCACGGCCGGCCGCATCGCGCTGTTCGGCCGCGACGTCGGTGGCATGCCGCCCGAGAAGCTCGCGCGCCTGGGGCTGAGCCGCACCTTCCAGAACCTGCAGGTGTGCATGAACATGAGCGCGGTCGACAACGTGATGATCGGCGCCCACATGTCGCTCGGCACGGGCCTGCTGCGCGGCATGTTCCGCCCGCCCGCGCTGCGCCGTGTCGACGCGGAATGCCGTGCGCGGGCGCACGCGCTGATGGATTTCGTGGGCGTCGGCGCGGACGCGAAGGCGCAGGCAAGCCAGCTGTCCTACGGCGCGCTCAAGCGGCTGGAGATCGCCCGCGCGCTGGCCACGTCGCCACGGCTGCTGCTCATGGACGAGCCTGCCGCCGGGCTCAACCACACGGAGACGGCGCAGATCGAGGTGCTGATCCGCCGGATCGCCGAGAACGGAACCACGGTCGTGCTCGTCGAGCACGACATGAAGCTCGTGATGGGGGTGTCGGACCGCATCCTGGCGCTGCACTATGGCCGCCGGCTGGCGCTCGGCGGCACGGCCGAGGTGCGCAACGACCCCGAGGTGATTGCCGCCTACCTGGGTGCCGAGGCATGAACGCGGGGCCCGCGATGCATGAAGACCTGTCGATGAGCAAGCTGCTCGAGGTGAGGGGCTTGACCAGCCACTACGGCCGCATCCAGGCGCTGCACGCCGTCGACCTTGCGGTGAGCGAAGGCGAGCTGGTGGCGCTGGTGGGCGCCAACGGCGCGGGCAAGACCACGCTGCTGCGTGCCATCTCGGGCGTGCAGCCGGTATCGTCAGGCGCCATCGTCTTCGATGGCGAGCTGATCGTGCGCGCGCCCTGCGCCCTGCGCGTGAAACGCGGCATCTGTCAGGTGCCCGAGGGCCGGCAGGTGTTCGGGCCGATGACGGTGGAGGACAACCTGCGGCTCGGCGCCTTCGTGCGCAACGATCCCGCGCAGGTCGAGGGCGACCTGGCGGCGATGTATGCGCTGTTCCCCATCCTCGGCGAGTTCCGGCGCCAGGCGGCCGGCACGCTGTCGGGCGGGCAGCAGCAGATGCTGGCCATGGCGCGCGCGCTGATGGGCCGGCCGCGCCTGCTGCTGCTCGACGAGCCCTCGATGGGGCTGGCGCCGCTGATCGTGAAAGAGATCTTCGGTGTCATCGGCCGGCTGCGCGACGAGGGCAAGACCATCCTGCTGGTAGAGCAGAACGCGCGCGCCGCGCTGGCCGTCGCCGACCGCGGCTACGTGATCGAGACCGGCCGCATCACGCTCGAGGGGCCGGGCCGTGCGCTGCTCGCCGACCCCGCCGTGCAGGCCGCCTATCTCGGCATGTGAGGCAGGCGGACATGCGGCATGAGATCACCGTGCGCGAGTGCGCAACCCCGAGGCACACCACCCGCTACCTGGCGGCTGGACTGGCGGACGGGCCGTTGATCGTGTTCGTGCACGGTTGGCCCGAGCTCGCCGTCAGCTGGCGCCACCAGATCGAATGCTTCGCCGCGCTCGGTTTTCGCGTGGTGGCGCCGGACATGCGCGGCTATGGCGGCTCGACGGTGCATACGGCATGCGCGGACTACGCGATGGCGCAGGTCGTGCAGGACATGGTGGAGCTGCTCGCGCACCTGGGCCGTGACAAGGCCATCTGGGTCGGTCACGACTGGGGCTCGCCGGTGGTCTGGAGCATGGCGAGCCACCATGCGGAAAAGTGCCTGGGCGTCGCGAACCTTTGCGTTCCCTACCTGCCGCGCGGCTTCACGCTCGACAGCCTGTTGCCGCTGGTCGATCGCAACGTGTATCCGCAGGCCCTGTATCCCGCGGGCCAATGGGACTACCAGTGCCACTATCAGGAAAGTTTCGAAGCGGCGCGCGCCGCGCTCGAGGCCGATCCGTTGCGTACCGTCAAGGCGCTGATGCGCTCCGGAGACCCCGAGGGGCGCGGCAAGCCCTACCGCACCGCGACGATGCGGCGCGACGGCGGCTGGTTCGGCGGCGCGGGCATCGCCCCCGACCTGCCGCGCGACCCCGCCGTGCTCTCCGAGGAGGCGCTCGCCGAGTACGCCGACCGGCTGCGATGCAACGGCTTCTTCGGCCCCGACGCCTGGTACATGAACATGGAGCGCAACGCCGCGTTCGCGGCCGCTGCGCCCGATGCGGGGCGCCTGGCGGTGCCGGTGCTGTTCCTGCATGCCGCCTTCGACTGGATCTGCGAAACCCGCGACTCGCAACTGGCCTCGCCCATGCGCGCCCTGTGCAGCGACCTCAGCGAGGCAGTGGTCGACAGCGGCCACTGGATGCAGCAGGAGCAGCCCGAACGCGTCAACGCCTGCCTGGCGACCTGGATCGCCCGGCGTATCGACCTGGAGGAAAGAACCGCATGACCATCGACGCAGCCCATGACGAGCTCACCGATCGCCAGGTGGGGCACCTGCGCCACTTCGCCAACCTCTCGCGCCAGCCGCCGAACGACTGGTCGCTGATGCAGGGGCGTGGCGCGGGCCAGGACGACTTCGGCGGCTACCGCTTCCAGATCGCGTACATGGCCTACGCCCTGGCCCTGGCGCATCGGCATCGCCTGCCGGCTGCGCCGGGTGTGTTCAAGCCGGTCTTCGAGCGCCTGATGGACAAGATGCTTCTGCCCGAGGTCTGGATGTACTGGGCGCGCGTCAGCCGCGGCGGCAGCGTGTTCAACATGCACCTGGCGGATCGGCTCCAGGAAGAGTGGGACCCGGTCGCGCGCGACAACATCATGTACAGCGCCTACGTGCAGTCGATGGCGTTGCTCTACGACTACTTGTTCGACGACCACCGCTACGCGGCCCCCGGGGCACTGACATTCAGGTATTGGTCCTTCTTCTGGGGTGGCAAGGAGCGGCGCTACGAATACGACCAGAACAGCCTGAACGAGACCGTGTACTGGCAGATGGTGGAGAGCGGCTACCTGGGCGTGGCCTGCGAACCAAATTGCGTGTTCCAGATCTGCAACCAGCCGGCCATCCTGGGCTTTCGCATGCACGATCTGGTCAACGGCCGGTCGGTCGCCGCCGAGGTGACCGATGCCTACCAGAAGGCTTGGGAACAGTTTGGCCGCCTGGGTGCCAACGGCCACTACAACATGATGATCATGGAAGACTCGAAGGCCGTGCGCGACAACGCAGGCCCTTCGCCCTGGGCCGACGCCTGGTGCGGCACGCTCATGAACATGTGGAACCGCGACTTCGTCCGCAACCACTACCCGGCGCAGGTGCGCAGCTGGCTCATCGAGGGGGAGGATGGCGCGCTGTCGGTGCGTTCGGCCGAGCGTCCGCCGATCATGGGCCAGAAGGTGGTCAACGACGACTCCGATTTCGGCTGGACCGCGACCTGGGCCTCGGAGATGGGCGACGAGGCCACGCTGGCCGGGCTGCAGCGCCATGCCGAGCGCTACATGTCGCCGACTTGGCGCGACGGCGGCTATTACTTCCCGCGCAATGACGCGCCGGAGGACGCGCGAGGCCACCGCACACTGATGGAGCCGATGTGCGGCAACGTGCTGATGGGCTATGCAGCGCTCAATGTGCCCGACGGGCTGTGGAAGCTCTACAACGAGCCCATCGACGGCGAGCAGCGCCGCCAGCCCGCGCTGGTGGAGGTGGGTGACGCAGTGGACGTGCTTCAGGCGCGTTTCGACCCGGCAGCGGCGCGATTGCATTTCGCACTGCGCCGCTGCGCCGGTGCGCACGGCGACCTCGAGGTCGCAATCGGACGGCTTGCCGAACGGGGGCGCTGGACGCTCGCGCTCGATGGCTGCGAGGTGGCAGAGGGAAGCGGCATCGTCTTGAACCGCACTACCTTGCCGGCGTTGCGTGCGAACGAGTGCGGCTTGCTGCTCGATTGCAGCCGCCTGGTGGAAGCCGGGCGCTTCGTGCTGAGCTTCCACGCCGGCTGAGGCATTGGCGACCGCGGCCTTTGGAGGAGCCCGGGCGGCAGACGGTTTGGGGCTTGGGGCTTGGGTGAGAGGATGTGAGGGCGGGGGCCTCGGCCGCTGCGCACAGCGGTTGCGCGGGTTGCGCGCTTGGAAGGCGTGGCTTGCGAGGGCGCGCTGGACCCTGGATTGATGTCTGCGCCGGCTGCGTTGCAGTCATGGGGCTGCAGGTTCGACGCCATGCGCGCCGGTTTCCACTTCGGCCTTCACCCGATGCCGCCCGCGCACGCTGAACCGCCGGAAGCCCAGGAATGCCCGCCTGCATGACTCGATGCACGCGGAAACGAGGCAGGTCCACTCTAGCCTCCATGCGAATCTGTAGCTGATCATCCCTGCACGGAGTCTCCCGGCAGGCGTTCGCGGCTGCGCACCGGCGTGCGTGCGGCCGCAGCGCCCGGTGGATTGATGCCATCGGATCAACACGATGGTCCTGGCGAGGGCCCTTCTGCCTCGCCACTCCCGAACCTAGGATTTCGACGCATGGCGCTCTCCATCTCCGCGTCCTCGCCGGACGCGGAGACGCCCGCCGAATCCATCCACCCTCCAACGCACACCATGCCACTGCAGTCCTGGGCACGCCGTCGCTGTTCCGCCGTTGCCAGGGCATCGCGGATGGACATGGCGGCTGCCGGCGCCGGATGCACAGCACCGCGCAGCGCCGTGGATCGCCTGTGCAGCTGGAGCTACATCGCGCTTTGCATCCTCACCGTGACCGCCACGCTGGGAGCAGTCGCCCGCGAGGATGCGAACCCGTCCGGCGCCGCGCTCGCCGCGGCTGGCGACGCCGGCGCGCCCATGCTGGCGATGCCCTGTACGGTGGCCGACGCGCGCTTCGACTGACGGTGCACCGACAGCCCGAGATCCCTTGTCGATCGGCGGCAACGTGCCTGCGTCGCCGGTGCGACAACCACTCCGCACAAGCCGGAATCCCCTGGCAGGCCAGACACACCGAAAGGAGCCAACGTGAAACCGATCCATCGCCTCATGCGCGCCCTCATGATCTTCGCCCTCTGCGTGTGGCAGCTCGCCACGCCGGCCAGCGCGGCCGCGTCCGCCGGACCGCCGAAGCCGACCGTCATCCTCGTGCACGGCGCCTTCGCCGAGTCGGCGAGCTGGAACGCCGTCGTGCGCTATCTCCGCGCACGGGACTATCCCGTCATCGCGGCCGCCAATCCGCTGCGCGGGCTGGCATCGGATGCTGCCTTCGTCGGCGCGCTCGTGTCTTCCGTCGAGGGACCGGTGGTGCTGGTGGGCCATTCGTACGGCGGCTCGGTGATCTCCGTCGCCGCGCATGGGCAGGCCAACGTCAGGGCGCTGGTGTTCGTCGCGGCGTTCGCGCCGGACACGGGCGAGTCGGCGGTCGAGCTGTCCTCCAGGTTCCCCGGCAGCACGCTGGGACAGGCGCTGGCCCCGCCGGTCGTCCTGCCCGACGGCGCCCGCGACCTCTACATCGCACAGGACAAGTTCTGGAGCCAGTTCGCGGCGGACGTGCCCTCCGACGCCGGCCGCCTGATGGCGGCGTCGCAGCGCCCCGTCACCGAAGGCGCCCTTGCGGAAGGGGCGACCCAGGCCGCGTGGAAGACCATCCCGTCCTGGTTCGTCTATGGCGATGCCGACAAGAACATTCCGCCCGCGGCCCTGGCGTTCATGGCGCAGCGCGCGAAGGCGGTGAAGACCGTGGTGGCCAGGGGCGCATCCCATTCCGTCCTGGTCTCCAGGCCCCACAGCGTGGGCCGGATCATCGTCGAGGCCGCTTCCTCGAAGGCCGGCGAACCCTGAGCGCCCTGCGGTGGCACTGCATGCGCCGCCGCGGCCTCGGCCCTGCCGATTGGTGCATTCGATGCAACACCGAGCGGCCCGGATCGAGGCTACCGCGGCACAGGGCCGAAACCTACGATGAATCCACGTCCGACGCTCACGCCGGACGCGCACCCTTCCACCTCGAACAGCCGGGACCGAAGGCCCCGGAAAGGACATCGCCATGACGCAACGAGTCGACTACGCCAAGCAATCACCGGAACTCCTCAAGAAGTTCGTCGAGTTCCTCAACGCCATCAAGGAGGGCGCCATCGAGGAGCCGATCCGCGACCTGGTGGTCATCCGCGCATCCCAGCTCAACCGCTGCGCGTTCTGCCTGGACATGCACGTCAAGCAGGCCAGGCTGCACGGCGAGCGCGAGCTGCGCCTGTACCACCTGGCCGCGTGGCGCGAGTCGACGCTGTTCGCGCCGCGCGAGC
>Ga0164243_10016234_pt1 | contig 10231 bp, 8 predicted proteins | sample OricompcompostOP_FD_108781 | JGI IMG/M metagenome (GOLD analysis project Ga0164243, IMG submission 108781) | Organic Plus compost microbial communities from Emeryville, California, USA - Original compost - Organic plus compost (OP) | ecosystem: Engineered > Solid waste > Mixed feedstock >... | reverse complement strand
TCCTCCTCCGGATCCGCCGCGAGCGGCGGCAGCGGCGCCGCGGCCGGGGGCGGGACGGCCGGTGCCGGCTCGTCCAGCGGGACGTCCTCCTCCAGCGGCGGCTTCGCGACGCTCACCCAGCTCTCGCGGCTGGACCTCGAGGTCTCGTTCTCCGAGTCCGACATCGGCAAGCTGAAGAAGGGCCAGGCGGCGACCGTCACGGTCACGGCGCTCGACGACGCCCAGATCGCCGCGACGGTGACCTCGATCGGCACGCTGCCCTCCAGCAGCGACGGCGTCGTCGCCTACCCCGTGCGGCTGGCGCTGCGCCAGACCGCCGAGGGGATCCGTCCCGGGATGACCGCGACCGCCGAGGTCGTCGTCGCCCAGGCCCGCGGGGGCGTCAACGTCCCGACCCAGGCGGTCCAGGGCAGCGGCGAGCGCGCCCGCGTCACCGTCCGTCGCGGCGACGAGGACCAGCAGGTCCAGGTCACCACCGGCGTCACCGGCGACAGCCGCGTGCAGGTCACCAGCGGGCTGGAGGAGGGCGACCAGGTCGTCCTGCCGGCGCTGAGCGTCTCCTCGGGCAGCGGCGGCGCGGCGGCCGCGGGCGGCCGTGGCGGCCGGACGGGCGGCGGCCTGGCCGGGGGCCTCGGGGGCGGCGGTCTCGGCGGCGGAGGGTTCCCCGGTGGCGGTGGCGGCTTCGGCGGTCCTCCCGGCGGAGGCCGTCCGTGATCGCCGCGCCGCTCGAGCGGGCGTTCCCGCGACGCGGCGGCCAGGCGCGTCGGGGCGCCGGGGCGCCGCGCTGCCATCGGCGATCGGACGCCCGGCCGGGGCGGAGCGACGGCCGATGAGCGCCGGACGTTCCCGCGCCGCCGCCGCCGTGCGGCGCCGGCGCCCGGTGCTCGACGTGCGCAACGTCTGGCGCACGTACCAGCCGACCGCCGACCTCGAGGTCCACGCGCTGCGCGACGTGTCGCTCCGGGTCGAGCGCGGCGAGCACGTCGCGATCATGGGCTCCTCCGGCAGCGGCAAGAGCACGCTGATGCACATCCTCGGCTGCCTCGACGCGCCCTCGCGCGGCCGCTACCGGCTGGACGGCGTCGACGTCGCGACGCTGGACGACGACCAGCTCGCCGGCCTGCGCAACCAGCGGATCGGCTTCGTCTTCCAGGCGTTCAACCTCGTCCCGCGGGTCAGCGCGCGCGACAACGTCGAGCTGCCGCTCGCCTACGCCGGGGTCGCCCGCGTCGAACGCCGCCGCCGCGCCGAGGAGGCGCTGCGGGCGGTCGGGATGGGCGCCCGGCTGGACCACAAGCCCTCCGAGCTCTCCGGCGGGCAGCAGCAGCGCGTCGCCGTCGCCCGCGCGATCGTCACCGACCCGGCGCTCGTCCTCGCCGACGAGCCGACCGGCAACCTCGACTCGCGCACCACCGAGGAGGTCCTGCGGATCTTCGACGGCCTGCGCGAGGCGGGCCGCACGATCGTCCTCATCACCCACGAGGACGAGGTCGCCGCCCGCGCGCGACGGGTGATCCAGCTCGCCGACGGGGAGATCCGCAGCGATCGCCGCACCGGCGACGGCGTGGCGACGACGACGACGGCCGGCGACCGGAGCGCCGCGGCATGACGCTGCGCGAGACCGCCCGCACCGCCGCCGCCGGGATCGCGGCCAACACGCTGCGCTCGGCGCTGACGGTCCTGGGGATGACGATCGGCGTCGCGTCGGTGATCGTCCTCGTCGCCGTCGGCAACGGCTCTCAGCAGCAGGTGCAGGAGAGCATCCGCTCGCTGGGCACGAACGTCCTGATGGTCTCGGCACCCGGTGCCCGTGGCGGTCCGGGCGCGGCGGCCTCCAGCGCCCTGACGCTGACCGAGGAGGACGTCGCGGCGCTGCGCGACCGCGAGCTGGCGCCGCACGTGCGCTCGGCCTCGCCGGTGCTGCGGGTGTCCTCCGCGACCCTCGTCTCCGGCTCCACGAGCTACCAGCCCTCGCAGGTCGTCGGCAGCGACCCGGCGTACCTCACCGCCTCCGACTACCGGATCGCCCAGGGCGACTCGATCACCAGCGCCGACGTCCGCGACCACGAGCGGGTCGCGGTGCTCGGCCCGACGGTCGTGCAGAACCTCGGCGTCGGCGTCGGCGAGAGCGTCCGGATCGACGGCGTCGCCTTCCGGATCGTCGGGATCACCGCGTCGAAGGGCGCCAGCGGCTCGAGCAACCAGGACGACGTCGTGATCGCGCCCTACACCGCCGTCCAGGACGCGCTGTCGGGCTACGGATCGATCAGCCAGATCACCGTCCAGGCGACCGACGAGGCCGGGATCGACCTGGCTCAGGCGGAGGTCACCGACATCCTCGACCGCCGCCACGACGTCGACGCGTCGGCGACGACGAGCGCGGCCGCGGGCGGCGCCTCCGGCGGCGCCGCGGGCTCCGGCGGACGCGCCGCCCGGCTCGCGGCGCTCGGTGGGGGCGGGACGTCGAGCAACGGCTTCCAGGTCGTCAACCAGGGCTCGATCCTCGCGGCGTCCAGCTCGACCACGAGCGTCTTCACCACGCTGCTGGGCGCCGTCGCGGCGATCTCGCTGCTCGTCGGCGGGATCGGCGTGATGAACATCATGCTCGTCAGCGTCACCGAGCGGACGCGCGAGATCGGCATCCGCAAGGCGGTCGGCGCGCGCCGCGGCGACATCCTGGCCCAGTTCCTGACCGAGGCGGTGCTCGTCTCGATGCTCGGCGGCGTGCTCGGCGTGGTGACCGGGCTGCTCGTGAGCCGCTTCGAGATCGCCGGCGTCCAGCCCGACGTCGCCCTCTACTCCGTCTTCCTGGCCTTCGGCGCCTCGGCGCTGTGCGGCCTGTTCTTCGGCACCTACCCGGCCGGCCGCGCCGCGCGGCTGCGCCCGATCGAGGCCCTGCGCTATGAGTGAGACCCCCGTCGACGACCCGGAGACGACCGAGCTCGACCTGCCCGACGACGGCTGGGACGAGAACGATCCCGCGCCGCCCGCGCCGCGCCGCTCGCGCTGGCTGGAGCCGCTGCCGCTGGCCCTCTTCGGGCTGCTGCTCGCCGGCGCCGGGTTCCTCGGCGGCGTCCAGGTCCAGAAGCACAGCGACGACGACGGCGGCGGGGGGCTCCCCGGCGGCGGGGCTGCGGCGGCGATGGCCGGGCGCGCCGGCGGGCCCGGCGGCTACGGCGGCGCCGGCCCGGCGGGCGCCGGGGGCGGCCAGGGGGCCGCGGCCGGCGGGCGCGGCGGCGCGGCGGGCGGTCAGGGCACGACGGCCGGCGGCGCGGGGTCGGCGGACGCCGGCGTGACCGTCGGCGAGGTCGCCAACGTCCGCGGCTCGCGGCTCTACGTCACCACGACCGACGGCACGACCGTCGAGGTGCGCGTCGGCAGCCAGGCGAAGGTCCAGCGCCTGTCGCACTCCAGCGCCGGCGGCGTCCACCCCGGCGACTCGATCGTCGTGCAGGGGACGACCCGCAGCGACGGATCGGTCAGCGCGACCGCCGTCCAGGCGACCGCCCCCGGCCTGACGTCGATCGGCGCCGCGCTGGCGGGACGGTTCGGCGGCGGGCAGGCCGGTGCCAGCTCCGGCGGCGCGTCCGGCGGGGGCTCGGGCTCCGGCTCCGGCGGCGGGCGGTCGTCCTCCTCGGGGTCCTCGGGATCCGAGGTCGACCAGCTGTTCGACGGTGGGTGAGGCGAAAGCGATGAGGAGGAACGAGATGGCGGGAGAGGACGGCGGACCGACGACGGTCCCAGCGACGGGACGCGGCGGGCGGTCCGCGCGGCGCGACGCCGGTGGCCGCTGGGCGATCGGCGCGGCGGTCGCCGTGCTGGCGCTCGGCCTGACCGCGTGCGGCGGTGGCGACGAGAGCGGCGGGGAGCAGGCCGCCGCGGCCGACGGCACGAGCACGACCGCCCGCGGCGCCGATCGCGCCGAGGTGCAGGAGTGCCTGAAGAAGCAGGGCGTCGAGCTGCCCGGACGCGGCGGGGGAGGCCCCGGCGGTGGCGGTCCCGGCGGCGGCTACGGCGGACCGCCGCCCGGCGGCGGCGGTGGAGGACTGCCGGGCGACGGCCTGCCCGGCGGCGGGCCGTCCGGCGGCGGCACCCGGACCGGACCCGAGGGCGCGCCGATGCCGCCCGGTCGCCAGCTCAGCGACGCCGACCGCGAGAAGCTGCAGAAGGCGCTGAAGGCCTGCGGGGTGGAGGGACGCTTCGGCCCGGGGGCGCGCGGTGGACGCGGCGGTCGGCCGGACCTCTCCAGCAGCGAGTACCGCAAGCGCGTCGAGGCCTACGTGGCCTGCGTGCGCAAGAACGGCTACGACCTGCCCGACCCGGACTTCTCCGGCGACGGCCCGATCTTCGACGAGAAGAAGGTCGACCGCGACGACGCCGACTTCCGCAAGGCCTCGGCGGCCTGCCAGTCGGAGCTGCGGCCCGACCGCTCGCAGGGCTCCGGGTCCGGGGGATCGTCCTCCGGCACGACCCCGTCCGGGGCGTCCGGCTCGCAGACCTGACCCACGCCGGTCGATCGCGGTCCACCGGCGTCCGCGATCGACCCGGTCCGGGGGGACGACGGTCGCCGGTCGTGACGGGGCGCGCCGTGGCAGGATGGCGCCACCGAAACCCGGAGGTCCGTGATGTCCGTCGTCAAGATCAACGCGATCGAGGTCGATCCCGAGCGCGCGCCCGAGCTGGAGGAGCGCTTCGCCAAGCGCGCCAACGAGGTCGAGAAGCAGCCCGGCTTCGAGGGCTTCGAGCTGCTGCGCCCGGTCGAGGGCGAGACGCGCTACTTCGTCTACACCCGCTGGGAGAGCGAGGACGCCTTCCAGGCGTGGGTGAAGAGCGCGGCCTTCACCCGCGGCCACGCCCAGGCCGCCGCCGACCGCGGCCAGCGGCCGGTCGCCCACGGCTCGAGCGTCCTCGGCTTCGAGGTCGTGCAGCGCGTGGTCGCCGGCTCCTAGCCGAAGGAACATCCGTCTAGCCCACCACCCGTTCACCCGGGTGGACCGGGCCCCGTCCACCATCGGCCCTGCACGGATCCCGAGGCACCGGATCCGCCGCGTCCACGGGCGGTTCCCGCCCTGCCCGCCCGGTCGCGGAGCGGACGGACGGTGGACGACGGGCTGCGTACGGCGCAGACGATCAAGCGCCAGCGCGGCGCTGCCGATACGGGCCGCATGATCCTGCCCGTCGAAGCCACGAGCGACGCGACGCTCGGCGCGGTGGTGGAGGGCCGCGCGTCGTCGAGCAGCGAGGCCCGCCTCTCGATCACCGACCTCGAGCAGCTCCTCGAGGCGGTCCCCGACGCCGTGATCGGCGCGAGCCCGGACGGCGCGATCGTCGCCGCCAACTCGCAGGCCGAGGAGATCTTCGGCTACGGCCCCGGCGAGATGGTCGGCACCGATCTCGCCGAGCTCGTGCCCGAGCGCCTGCGCGCCGCCCACCAGGGGCACCGGCGCCGCTATCACCGCGAGCCGCGCACCCGCCCGATGGGCGCCGGGCTCGCGCTCTTCGGCCGCCGCCGCGACGGCAGCGAGTTCCCCGCCGAGATCTCGCTCTCGACGATGCAGACCGAGGTCGGCACCGTCGCCTGGGCCGCGATCCGCGACATCAGCGAACGGCTCGAGGCCGAGCGCGAAGGCGAGCGGATGCGGCGCGAGGCCCGCAACGCCCAGGCCCAGCGGCTCGAGAGCCTCGGGCAACTCGCCGGCGGCGTCGCGCACGACTTCAACAACCTGCTCGGCGTCATCATCAACTACGCCGGGTTCGTCCGCGACGAGCTCGGCGACGAGCGCCCCGACCTGGCGCAGGACGTCGAGCAGATCCGCGAGGCGGCCTCGCGCGGGGCCGCGCTCACCCGCCAGCTGCTGATCTTCGGCCGCCGCGAGGTGACCGCGCCGGAGGTGCTCGACGTCGCCGAGGTCATCGACGGCATCGAGGAGCTGCTGCGCCGCGCGATCGGGCCGCACATCCAGCTCGAGATCGCGCTCGGCGACGGCGTGCCGACGGTTCGCGCCGACCGCGGGCAGCTCGAGCAGGTGCTCTTCAACCTCGGCGTCAACGCCCGCGACGCGATGCCCGGCGGCGGGCACCTCACGATCGCCACGCGGACCGGTCGCGACGAGGACGGCCGGGACCTCGTCGTGCTCTCCTTCGCCGACACGGGCACCGGCATGCCGCCCGAGGTCGTCGAGCGGGCCCTCGAGCCGTTCTTCACCACGAAGGCCGAGGGCCAGGGCACCGGCCTGGGCCTGGCGACCGTCTACGGCATCGCCACCAGCCACGACGGCCGGGTCCGGATCGACTCCGAGGTCGGCGTCGGCACGACGGTCGCGGTCGAGCTGCCCGCCGCGGGACGGCCGGTCGCCGGCGCCTCGCCGGAGGCCGGCCCGCCGCCGGCGGCCCGCGGCGAGCAGGTGCTGCTCGTCGACGACGACCACGCCGGGCGGCGGATCGTCCGGCGGATCCTCGAGCGGGCCGGCTACACGGTCATCGCCCGCGAGGACGGCCTGCGGGCGCTCGAGGTGGTCGACGACCCGGCCCAGCGCATCGACCTGGTCCTCACCGACGTGATCATGCCCGGGATGGTCGGCACGGAGCTGGCCGAGCAGGTCGGGCGGCGGCGGCCCGGGACGCGGGTGCTGCTGATGTCCGGCTACAGCGAGGAGCTCGTCGCCCACGCCGGGGTGGGGCCGCGACTGCCGCTGATCGAGAAGCCGTTCGACGCCGCCGAGCTGCTGACCCGCATCCGGACCGTCCTCGCGACGCCCGCCGGGGCCGAGGCGGCGTGATGGCCCCGGGGACGACCTCCTCGCGGCTCCCCGCCCGCACCCCCGGCCCGGGCGCCGACCCGCCCGCGCTGCGGACCGGCGACGCGCCCGTCCCGGCCGACGTGCGGCTGCTCGTCGTCGACGACGACCCGTTCGCGGCACGGATGACCAGCCGCGTGCTCGAGGCGCGCGGGTTCGCGGTCGAGCTGCTGCTGGACCCCACCGAGGCGGTCGGCGCGATCGTGCGCGTGCGGCCGCACGTCGTCCTGCTGGACCTCCACATGGGCCGGCTCGACGGCTACGGCGTCCTGGCCCTGCTGCAGGACGACCACCGCACCGCGCTGGTGCCGGTGATCGCGGTGACCGGGGACCGGCGGCCCGAGACGGCGCTGGCGCTGCTCGGCGCCGGAGCCGACGACTACGTCGGCAAGCCGTTCGACGTCGACGAGCTGCAGGCGCGGATCCTCACGGCGATCCGGCGCCGCGTCCTGCTCGGCGGGGTCAGCCCGCTCACGGGGCTGCCGGGCAACCTCCTGCTGACCCGCGCGGTCGAGCGGCGGCTCCGCGAGGGCGAGCCGTTCGGCTTCCTCCACGCCGACATCGACCACTTCAAGGCGTTCAACGACCGCTACGGCTACGTCCGCGGCGACGACGTCATCCGGACGCTCGCCGAGATCCTCGGCGACGCCGCCGACGCGGTCGCGGCCTCCGGGACCGTGCTCGGCCACATCGGCGGCGACGACTTCGGCGCGATCGCGCCCGCCGACGCGATCGTGCCGCTCGCCGAGGAGGTCGTGGCCCGCTTCGACGCCGTCGCGCCGTCGCTGCACGACGAGGACGACCTGCGGCGGGGCGGCGTCGTCACGCTCGACCGCCGCGGCCAGGTGGTCGAGCACCCGCTGCTGTCGGTCTCGATCGGCGTCGCCGTCTGGACGGCCGACCACCCGCGGGTCGTCAAGGCGGTCGCCGACGTCGCCGGGGAGCTGAAGCGGCACGCCAAGCGACGGCCCGGCTCGCAGGTCGCGATCGACCGCCGCCGCGCCGGCTGACCCGCCGCGTCGTCGTCCGGCCGCGCACCGTCCGCCGCGCCGGCCCTGCGCCGCGCCGGCTGATCCACCCCGGCCCCCGACCGGTCCACCCGGATCGTTGGTCGATGCCACTTCCGGGGTAGTGGCCATACCGCCCGCGTGGTGCACGTTCAGGAGCAGGGTTTCGCCGGTTGTCCGGAGACCGGCATCCCAGGGCCAATCTACGCTGGCGCGAATCACGTCCCCACCGAGTGGAGGAACCGATGTACCCAAGGATGCGCATCCTCGCCACGGCGGCCGCGATGGCCGTCGCGGCGGGCGGCCTGGCCGCCTGCGGCGATGACGACGACGGCGGCAGCACCGGCGGCGACAGCGGCGGCGGCGCGTCGTCGGTGACCGTCCTGTCGAGCCTGCCGCTGCAGGGCGCCTCGAAGGACCAGACCAACGCGATGGTCGACGGCATGAAGCTCGCGCTGAAGGAGGCCGGCGGCAAGGCCGGCGACGTCACGGTCAAGTACACGTCGCTCGACGACTCGACCGCGCAGGCCGGCAAGTGGGATCCGACCCAGACCGGCGCCAACGCCCGCAAGGCGGTCTCCGACAAGTCGGTCGTCGCCTACATCGGCGAGTTCAACTCCGGCGCCTCGCAGATCTCGATGCCGGTCCTCAACCAGGCCGGGATCGCCCAGATCTCGCCCGCGAACACCGCGGTCGGCCTGACCACCGACGAGCCGGGCGCCGAGGCCGGCGAGCCGGGCAAGTACGCCCCGTCGGGCAAGAAGACCTACATGCGGATCGTCCCGCGCGACACGATCCAGGGCGCCGCGCTGCTGGCCACCTTCAAGGAGGAGGGCTGCACGAAGGTCGCGACCGCCAACGACCAGGAGACCTACGGCAAGGGCCTGGCCAAGGTCATCGACCTGAAGGCGAAGGACGCCGGGGTGACGATCACCTCCGACACCGGCATCCAGCCGGACGCCGCGAACTTCCGCGCCTACGCGTCGAAGATCAAGGGAGAGGGCGCCGACTGCTTCCTCTTCTCGGGCGTGACCGCCAACGGCGCCGCGCAGATCTACAAGGACGTCGCCGCGGCGATCCCGAACGTCAAGCTCTACGGCCCGGACGGCGTCTGCGAGTCCGGCCTGACGAACCCGTCCAAGGGCGGCCTGCCGAAGAGCCTGGCCGGGCAGTTCAAGTGCACGGTCGCGACGCTCGACCTGAAGAGCTACCCGGGCGGCGAGACGTTCCTCAAGGCGTTCTCGGGCGAGTACGGCGACGACAGCCCCGATCCGTACGCGATCTACGGCTACGAGGCGATGAAGCTCGTGCTCGACACGATCGGGAAGCTCCCGGCCGACCAGGTCAACCGCGAGGGCGTCCTGGCGGCGCTGCTGGCGACCAAGGATCGCGACTCGGCGCTGGGCACGTACTCGTTCGACGAGAACGGCGACACGACGCTGACGGACTACGGCCTCTACGAGGTCGGGCCGGACGGCGATCCGACGTTCGAGAAGGCGATCAAGGCGGCACCGGCCCGCTGAGCCGGCCACCGCGCGGCCTCGGGGACGTCCGCGTCCCCGGGGCCGCCGCGCCCGCCCCGACCCCATGGCGATCGACGCTCCCCCCGCACCCGTCCGCCGGCTCCCGGCGCTGAGCGAGCAGACCCGCGAGCGGCTCGGCCAGGCCGCGCTGATCGCGCTGCTGCTGGCGCTCCCGGTCTACTACGGCATCAGCGACCTGACCGGCGAGCAGGGCGACCTCGCGCGGCTGGCCACGAACCTCTTCGCGGGCCTCTCCAACGGCACCGTCCTCGCCCTGATCGCCGTCGGCTACACGCTGGTCTACGGGATCATCGAGCTGATCAACTTCGCCCACGGCGACGTCTTCATGATCGGGTCGTTCGTCGGCGTCTCGATGTTCGGCGTGATCGGCCTGACGCTCACGACCGGCACCCTCGGGGTCGTCCTGGGCCTGCTCGTCTGCCTGCTCGTGGCGATGGTGGTGACCGGCTCGCTGAACGTGCTGATCGAGCGCGTCGGCTACCGGCCGCTGCGCGACGCGCCGAAGCTCGCGCCGCTGATCACCGCCGTCGGCTTCAGCTTCATCCTCCAGAACGTCGGCCTGCTCTGGCTCGGCGGCTCGCCGAAGAGCGTCACCGACCTGATCCACGCCCAGGAGCGCGTGGCGACGATCCTCGGCGTCGCGATCAGCCGGGCGGACATCGTCGCGATCGCGGTCGCGGTGCCGCTGATGGCCGGCGCGACGATCTTCATCGCCAAGAGCCGGATGGGCAAGGCGATGCGCGCGACCGCCCAGGACCCCGACGCCGCGCGGCTGATGGGGATCAAGGTCGACGCGACGATCTCGATGACCTTCATGCTCGGCGGCATGCTGGCCGGCGCGGCCGGGCTGCTGTACGCGCTCTACCAGACGAACATCTGGTAC
>Ga0164243_10016233_pt1 | contig 10232 bp, 7 predicted proteins | sample OricompcompostOP_FD_108781 | JGI IMG/M metagenome (GOLD analysis project Ga0164243, IMG submission 108781) | Organic Plus compost microbial communities from Emeryville, California, USA - Original compost - Organic plus compost (OP) | ecosystem: Engineered > Solid waste > Mixed feedstock >... | reverse complement strand
GACTCCATCAGTGCCAGCGCGCGGTCGCGGGCCTGCGCCTCGACGCTGTCGTCGTCGGCCGTCACGGTGACCGTCCACGTCTCGGCCGGGATGGTGTCCACCGGATACGAGGCGGCGGTGAGGCGTTCGAGGATCTTCTGCAGCAGCGCCAGCGCCGGCTGGGTGGTGGCGACGCCGTCGAGCACCGAACCGCGCTTCTTCTCCGCGGCCTTGCGCTCCTCCCACTCCCGGACCTGGGTCTCGAGATCGGAGTGCGCGCCCGACAGCACGCCGGGGGTCCGGCCCATCACCTTCGTGGTGAAACTGCGTGCGACGTCGTTGATGTCGAACGGCGACTCCGGGTCGTCGGCGGCGATGCGGGCGTGGAAGAGCACCTGCAGCAACAGGTCCCCGAGTTCTTCCTCGAGTTCGGCGGCGTCGCCGGCGTCGATCGCGTCGAGGAGCTCGTAGACCTCTTCGAGCAGGTAGCGGCGCAGCGACCGGTGGGTCTGCATGCTCTCCCACGGTCCGTTGCGGCGGAGTCGGTCCATGAGGGCGACCGATTCGAGGAGCGCCATGCCCGAGACGCTCCGCACATCGATCACCTGCTCGCCGCGGGCGACGCGGGCGCGGACGAGGCGGTGATCGGGGTCGGTGCTGACCAGCACGGAGTCGGGCGGGGTGTCGGCGAGCACCTCGTCGAAGACCGCCTCCACGCCGTCGAACTCCCACAGCACGGTGCCCGGGACGTCCTCGGTGACCCGGACCGGTCCTCGCAGATACCTGCAGGCCCGCAGCGGGATCAGCTCCGGCCGCACGGAATCCAGCAGCACCACCGTCATTCGTCGTACGCCCTTTCTCGACCCCCCAACGATCTCGTCCGCCCCCGGATGTCCGTACGCGGCGTCAGCCGGTCGGTTGCGGCTTGATCTGCGTCAGGAACGTCGTCAGGTACTCGATCAGCTCGTCGTCACGCAGACGAGCCGAACCCACACCCCCGGTGCGCGGGATCGGCAGCGTCACCACCGAGGTGGTGGCCCGGTACGACGCCGACGAGTACAGGCGCTTCAGGCGCACCTGCTCGCTGTCGAGCAGCGGCAGCGGCGAGATCTTGACACCTTGTCCGGCCAGGCCGATCTCGGTGATCCCGCGTTCCCGGCACCGCAGGCGCAGTCGCGCGATCGACGCCAGGCGCGTGGTCTCCACCGGCGGCGGACCGTAGCGGTCGGCGAGTTCGGCCATGACCGCGTCGACCTCGGCGTCGTCGGCGGCCGAGGCCAGCTTGCGGTAGGCCTCGAGGCGAAGACGGTCGGAATCGACGTATTCGACCGGGATGTGCGCGTCGACGGGGAGGTCGATGCGCACCTCGAGGTTCTCGCGCTGCTCGACCGGCTTGCCGTCGGCGGCGGCGCGGTAGGCCTCCACCGCCTCGCCGACGAGCCGCACGTACAGGTCGAAGCCGACGCCGGCCACGTGGCCGGACTGTTCGGCGCCGAGAACGTTTCCGGCGCCGCGCAGCTCGAGGTCCTTGAGCGCGACGGCCATGCCGGCGCCGAGCTCGTTGTTCTGCGCGATCGTCGCAAGCCGGTCGTAGGCGGTCTCGGTCAGCGGACGGTCCGGGCTGTACAGCAGGTAGGCGTAGCCGCGTTCGCGGCTGCGGCCGACGCGTCCGCGGAGCTGATGCAACTGCGACAGGCCGAGGTTCTCGGCGCGGTCGACGATGAGGGTGTTGGCGTTGGAGATGTCGAGACCGGTCTCGATGATCGTGGTGCAGACCAGCACGTCGTACTCGCGGTTCCAGAACCCGTTGACCGTGCGCTCGAGCTGGTCCTCCCCCATCTGGCCGTGCGCGACCACGACGCGGGCCTCGGGCACCATCGCGGCGATCTCCTTGGCCGTCTTGTCGATCGTCGACACCCGGTTGTGGACGTAGAACACCTGCCCGTCGCGCAGCAGCTCGCGGCGGATAGCGGCGGCGACCTGCTTGGCCGAATAGGCGCCCACGTAGGTCAGCACGGGGTGGCGCTCCTCCGGCGGGGTGAGGATCGTCGACATCTCCCGGATGCCGGCCATCGACATCTCCAGGGTGCGCGGGATCGGGGTCGCCGACATGGTCAGCACGTCGACGTGGGTGCGCAGGGACTTGATGTGTTCCTTGTGCTCGACGCCGAACCGCTGCTCCTCGTCGACGATGACCAGGCCCAGGTCCTTCCACGTGACACCGGTCTGCAGCAGCCGGTGCGTGCCGACGACGATGTCGACCTCGCCCTTGGCCATCGCGTCGATGATCTCGCGGGACTCCTTGGCGTCGGTGAACCGCGAGAGGCCGCGGATGCGCACCGGGAAGCCGCTCATGCGCTCGGTGAACGTCTGCAGGTGCTGCTGCGCGAGGATCGTCGTCGGCACGAGCACGGCGACCTGCTTGCCGTCCTGCACGGCCTTGAACGCCGCGCGGACCGCGATCTCGGTCTTGCCGTAGCCGACGTCGCCGACGATGACGCGGTCCATCGGGACCGGCCGTTCCATGTCGGCCTTGACCTCCGCGATCACCTGCAGCTGGTCGGCGGTCTCGGTGAAGTCGAAGGCGTCCTCCATCTCCTTCTGCCACGGCGTGTCGGGCCCGAAGGCGTGGCCGGGCGCCGCGTGCCGCGCGGCGTAGAGCTGGACGAGTTCGCCGGCGATCTCGCGAACCGCCTTTCGCGCCTTGCGTTTGGTGTTCTGCCAGTCCGACCCGCCGAGCTTGGACAGCGCCGGCTGCTCGCCGCCGACGTACCGCGACAGCTGGTCGAGCGAGTCCATGGGCACGTACAGCCGGTCGGCCGGCTGGCCGCGCTTGCTCGACGCGTACTCGAGCACCAGATACTCGCGCCGGGCTCCCGACACGGTCCGCTCGATCATCTCCACGAACCGGCCGATGCCGTGCTGGTCGTGCACGACGAGATCGCCGGCCTTGAGCGCGAGGGGGTCGACCTGGTTGCGGCGTTTGGCCGGGAGTTTGCGCCCGTCACGGACATTCGCGACCCGGGTGCCGGTGAGGTCGGCCTCGGTGACCACCACGAGCCCGGAGTCGGGGCAGACCAGGCCGCCGCGCAGGGTCGAGTGGAAGACGGAGACCACGCCGGGCTCGGGACGGTGCCCCGGTTCGGCGATGACGTAGGGCACCTCGGCCTCGGAGAGTCGCTCGCCGACGCGCTGGGCGGTGCCCTTGCCGGCGACGACGATCGCGGCGGTCTTGCCGTCGAGGACGTGGGCGCGCAACTGCGCGAACGTCGCGGCGATCTCCTTCTCGTCGCCGCGCGGGACCGGGCCCGGGGCGAGGTCGAGTTCGAGTTCGTCGCCGACGCCGGTGGACAGCGGCGAGACCGTCCACCACGGCAGCCCCGCCTCGAGCGTGGCGGCCCGCACCTCGTCGAGGGGCCGGTAGGCGCTGGCCTCGAGGTCGATGCCGATGCTGCTCGTCGCGCGGCCGTCGAGCGGCGCGTCGGCCCCCATCGCCGCGGCCGTCCAGGACGCCTCGAGGAACTCCGCACCGGTCTTCGACAGGTCGGCGGCGCGGGTGCGCACCTTCTCCGGGTCGAGGACGAGGACCCGACTGCCCTTCGGCAGCACCTCGGTGAGCAGTTGCATCTTCCCGTCGACCAGCGCGGGGATGAGCGCCTCCATGCCGTCGACCGGGATACCCTCGGCGAGCTTGCCGAGCATGTCGACGAGCGTCTGGTCGTCCGGGTTCTCGGCCGCGAGTTCGCTTGCGCGCGTGCGGACCTCCTCGGTCAACAGCAACTCGCGACCGGGGTGGATGCGCACCTGCGGGACGTCGATCTCCGGCTGGCTGCGCTGGTCGGCGACGGAGAACGCGCGGATCTCGGTGATCTCGTCGCCCCAGAACTCCACGCGGACGGGATGGTCGGCGGTGGTCGGGAACACGTCGAGGATGCCGCCGCGCACCGCGAACTCGCCGCGGCGCCCGACCATGTCGACCCGCTCGTAGGCCATCTCGACGAGCTGGGTGAGCAGGCCGTCGAAGTCGAGTTCGACACCTTCCCGCAGGGTGATGGTGGCGACGTCGCCCAGTCCGGGGGCCATCGGCTGCACCAGGGACCGGACCGTGGTGATGACGACGCGCAACGGGTTGTCGCCGGGGTTCGCCAGCCGGTGCAGGACGGCGAGGCGTTGTCCGACGGTGTCCGCGCTCGGCGACAGGCGCTCGTGCGGGAGCGTCTCCCACGAGGGGAACTGCGCGACCGCGTCGGCGTCGGCGAGCATCTCGCGCAGCTCGGCGGTCAGGTCGTCGGCCTCGCGTCCGTTCGCCGACACGACCAGCAGCGGCGCATCGGCGGCGGCGGAGGCCAGGCAGGTCACGAGGAAGGGGCGCGCCGCATCCGGAGCGGTGATCTCGAGCAGTCGCTCGCCGAGACGCTCGTGGACCTCGCGGAACGACTTGTCCGCACACGCGAGGGAGGCCAGACCGGACAGGGCACGAGGCGTCGACACTCCGCCGATTGTATGTGCCCTGCCCGGCGTCGCCGCACGCCGGTCGTTCACGCCAGCAGGCTCTGCCCCAGGACCTGCCCCCGACGCGCGCCGGGCAGGATCGCGTAGACCCCGGACCCGATGGGCGTCGTCCACTCGTTCAGCGCGTCGTGCTCGGCCAGACGGGCCTGCACCGGCGCGAACTGGGTGTCGACGTCGCGCTGGTAGGCGGCGAACAGCAGCCCGCTGTTCGATATCGGCAGCACGCCGTCGGGTCCGGGCTCGGGCGGGTCGTCGTAGTTGTAGCCGCGACGCAGGAACTGCTCGGCCGGCGTCCGGTGGCGGGCGCGGGCGATGTGCGACGACGCCGGGATCGCGGGCAGCCCGTCGACGAGCTTGTCGAAGTCGGGGTCGTCGTGTTCGCCTCCCCCGCTCAGCGGCGCCCCGTCGGAGAGGCGCCGACCGACCGTCAGCTCCTGGCTGGCCGGATCGAGCTCCTGCCATCGGTCGAGGTCCATGGCGATCCGCCGCAGCACCATCGACGTCCCGCCCGCGAACCACGGCTGCTCGCCACCGTCGTCCCAGACGAGCGTGTCGAAGTCGCCGGGACCGAGGTTGACCGTCCCGTCGACCTGCCCCATCAGGTTGCGCATCGTCACTTTCTCGTCCTGGCTGCCGCGCGCGTTGCGGAACCCGCGCTGCACCCAGCGCAGACGGATCCGCCCGGCGACGTTGGACGTCAGCACACGGGTCGCGTGCGCCACGGTGATCGGATCGTCGGAGCAGATCTGCAACAGCAGGTCGGTCTGCGGCCAGCGCCGCTCGTCGAGCCGGTCGATGGGATACGCGGGAAGCGGATGCAGCCACCGGGGCCGCCGGCCCTCGAGTCCGGTCCTCGTGAAGGAGCCGGGTCCGAGGCCCACCGTGACGGTCAGCCGGGCCGGCACGCGGGCGAGTTCCGGTTCGCTGTCGGCCAGTGCCGGAGCACCCCTCGTGAGCCTGGCGGCGTCCTCGGTCCAGACGCGGAGTATCCCGGCGAGCGCCTCCCGCGCCTGCCGCTCCGAATCCGCCGCGAGATCGAACCCGATGTAATTGACGTGCGCGGTGGGCGGGGTGGTCACCCCGGCCTGGTGCTCGCCGTAGAACTCGATGACGTCGCCGCCGTGCACGCTCGCCCCGGCGCTGTCCGCCGAACGCGCGATCGCGGTGGCGCCGACGCCGAGGCCGGCCGCGCCCGCGACGCCTGCGATCAGGCTGCGTCGCGAGAGTGCCGGACCCCGGCCGCGCTTTCCCCGTTCCCGGTGATCGCGATCGTCATCCGTCATTGGAACCGCCCGAGCCGTGGCCCGGCGCGTACTCCTCGTTGGCGCCGCGGAAGTCCCGGGCATCGGCCACGAGGTCCTTCTGGGATCCGTCGCCGAAGCGGAGCGTGACGGTGATGGCCTCGCCGGCCAGGATGGGCCCCTTCAGGTCCATCAACATGATGTGGTTTCCGCCGGGCTCGAGGTCGGCGGTGTCGCCGGCCGGGATCTTCAGGCCGCCGTCCACCTGCCGCATCGCCATCGTGCCGTCGGCGTTCATCGCCATCTCGTGCACCTCGACGCGTCCGGCGACGCCGGTCTTCCCGCCGACGAGGGTCACCTCCTCACCGGAGGTGTTGGTCAGCTTGCCGAACACACCGGTCATGTCCTTGTCGGTCGCCTTGATCCATTGGTCGCTGATGGTCACCGACTCGGCCTGCGTGGCCTCCGTGTCGTCGGAGCACGCGGTCGCCGCCAGGGGCAGCGCCAAGGCCGCCAGGATGGCCAGCGGACGGCGGGCACGGGTGATGAATGAAGTTGTGCGCATGAGCGTTTCGCCTTTTCGGATGCGTGGGTCACCACCGGCACGCGGTGCGTCGCCGGCGGGAGGAAGGAAGAGATACGGGGTCAGGCCGAGACGACCGGTGGACCTCGCGTACCGATACCCGAGAGGCGGAACCGGGTCCGCAGCACGATTTCGGCGCCCGCGACCACGGGTGCGCCGCCGAGGACCGGCAGCGATCGACGCGACGCCGAGGCGAGGATGCGCGATCCGATGCGGCGGGCGCATTCCTGGCCGCCGACGAGCAGCACCGCGGCAGTCAGCAGCGCCGCGGCGTGGAGGACGAGCATGGTCGGGCCGGGCACCAACGGCGTCGCCGCGTGGTGACCGCCCGAGTGCATCGCGAGATGGCCGAGCACCTGCGCGACGGCGAGGGCCGAACCGACCGAGGCGATCTCGGCGGACCTGCTGCGGATGTGGCCGACGGCACCCAAGGCCGGGCCGACACCGGCGCTGACCGCGATGACGAGCATCACCTGCGCAGTGGTCGGCAGCCCCCCGCCGGCGAGCGCATGCGCTCCGATGCTCAGCGAGGCCGACGCCATGGCGGCGCCGGCCGACCAGTGCACGCGCACAAGTCGGCCGGCCGGATCGGACGCCCCACGCATGGCCTCCAGCCTACGCCCTGGTACTACCGGCAGTAGTAGAGAGGTGACCGGCGCCCGCCGCTATTGTCTGGGGTCATGCAGGCAGCCCAGACAGGCGAGCGGGTGACGGTGCGCGACGCGACCGAGGACGATCTCGCCGGCGTCGCCGACATCTACCGCCACTACGTGGAGAACACGGCCGCGACCTTCGACTACGTGGTCCCCTCCCACACCGCCTGGCTGGTGAAGTACCGCACGATCCGGGACGCCGGCCGCCCCTTCCTGGTCGCCACCCTGCCGGCCGAGAGCGGCGAGCACGTGGTCGGCTATGCGTATCTCGGGACGTTTCGCACGATGCCCGCCTACGACTGGTCCACCGAGGACTCCATCTACGTCCGACCCGGCTACGGCGGACGCGGCATCGGGTCGGCGCTGATGTCGGGCATGCTCGGGCGCGCCGACCGGGAGAACGTCCGGCAGATCGTCGCGGTCATCGCGGCCACCGGCGGCGAGGGTTCGATCGCACTGCATTCCCGTTTCGGTTTCGCCGAGGTGGGCAGGTTGCGCTCGATCGGACAGAAGGCCGGGCAGTGGATCGACTGCGTCTACATGCAGAAGGACCTCTGGTCCGACGGCTGAGGCCGGCTCACCGCTGGAGTCCGGCGACCTCGGCTGCGGCGTCGGCCAAACCGACCCCGGTGCCCTCGTAGATGTGGAACGCCACATCGGCGCCCCGCCGCAGGAGTTCCTCGCGCTCGTCGTCGTACTGCGCGACGACGGCGACCGACCCGTCGAACTGTCGCCGCTCGAGCCGGTCGAGCGCGATCAGATTGGAGCCGTGGAAGGGCATCGCGAGCACCAGCAGCTCCAGCCCGTCGACACCGACGCAGCGTTCCCAGAAGTCGGTCTCGGTGGCGTCGGCCTCGATGACGTCGAAGCCTCGTTCACGGAGGTCGGCGACCTTGATCGGGTCGTTCTCCACCCCGATGACCTCGAGGCCGTACTCGTCGACCAGGCGCCGGTACGCAGAACTGCCGACCCGGCCCAGGCCGAGGACCATCGCGCGTGCCTCCGAGAGGTCGATCGGCGCGTCGTCGGGGTGGGCGCGGGCGGCGGCCGTGGTGGGCACGAACGCCGACAGGCGCGCGACCCAGCGGGAACCGCGCCGGTTGACGAGAGTGGACACCACGAAGCTCGCCGCCACCGCGACCGAGATCACCACGAGCCAGTCCTCGCCGACGAGGTCGGCGTCGACACCGGTGGAGATCACGATGAGACCGAACTCGGAGAAGTTCGCCAGGGCGAGACCGGCGAGGATCGAGGTGCGCCTGCGCAACCCGAACATCGCCAGCAGGAAGGTGAACAGCGCCGCCTCGATCGGGAGCAGGACGACCAGGATCAGGCCGAGCGCGACGGTCTCGAAGGTCGGGGTGACGTGCAGGCCGATCGAGACGAAGAATCCGACCAGCAACAGCTCGCGCAACCCGAAGAGGGTGCGCGACAACTCGGCCGCCCGCGGGTGGGATGCCAGGAGCAGGCCGACGATCATCGCCCCGAAGTCGCCCTTGATGCCGACCGTCTCGAACAGCCAGTAGCCGGGGACGAACGCCATCGTGACGCCGAACAGCGCCTGGAGTTCGCCGTGCCCGAGGCGATTCCAGAGTTTCTGGACGATCCAGGCGCCGGGGATCAGCAGGATGAGCGCGAACGCCCAGAGGCTCGGCGGCTCGCCGCGCATGGCGGTCAGGTAACCGACCGCGACGACGTCCTGCAGCACGAGGATGCCGATCGCGATGCGCCCGTAGAGCGAATGCGATTCGGAGCGCTCGTCGAGGACCTGCACCACGAACACCGTGCTGGAGAACGACAGCGCGAAACCGAGGAGCGCCAACGTCTTCCAGCCCTCCCCGGCGATCGTGCCGAAGCCGATCGCGGCGAGGAGCCCGAGGAATCCGGTGGTGAGACCGAGGATCACCAGCAGGTTGACCGCGGTGGTGAGGAACACCTCGCGCCGGAACAGCATCCGCACGTCGAGCTTGAGGCCGATGGTGAACAGCAGGATCGTCACGCCCAGTTCGGCGAAGGCGTCGATGATCGGCAGCTCCTCGATGCCGGGCGCGTGCAGGATGAAGCCGGCCGCCAGGTAGCCGACGAGGGTGGGCAGTTTGATCAGGCGCGCGAGGAACCCGCATCCGAAGATGACGACGAGGTAGATGGCGATCGTCTCCACGCGGTCAGTTCCTCCGTTCTCCGCCGCTCCGCGCTCGTGCAGCGTTTGTCGAAACGGTATCGGGCGCAGGTCGCGGCGCTTCGGCCACACCCGCCCGACGGTCCGGCGCGGAGACCCGACCGGAACAAAACGGACCGCAGTCCGGTTAGAATCGGGCATGACCAGCATCCCGACGCGCCAACCCGCGCTGTTCCTCTCCCACGGGGCCCCGCCCCTGGTGGACGACCCGACCTGGGTCGGCCAGCTGCAGACTCTCGCCGGCACCCTGGCGAGGCCGACCGCGATCCTCGTCGTCTCCGCACACTGGGAGGCCGCTCCCCTGACGATCGGCTCCACCGACTCGCGGACCCCGCTCACCTACGATTTCGGCGGCTTCCCCGAGAAGTACTACCGGGTCCTCTACCCCTCGCCCGGCGCCCCCGACCTCGCGCGACGCGTGGCGGCCCTGATGCCCGACGGCGAGCCGATCGCCCACGATCCGCGGCGCCGCCTCGACCACGGCGCCTACGTGCCCCTGACGGTCATGTACCCCGACGCCGACGTGCCCGTGCTGCAGATCTCGCTGCCCACACTCGACCCCGAGCGCCTACTCGAGCTCGGTCGGCGCCTGCGCCCGCTGCGCGACGAGGGCGTGCTGATCATCGGCTCCGGCTTCACCACGCACGGCCTGCCGTTCCTGCGGGACTGGCGTCCCGAGGCCACTCCCCCGGGCTGGTCGGCGGAGTTCGACGCCTGGGCGCGGGAACGACTCGAGGCCGGGGACGTGGAATCGCTCGTCAGGTTCCGCGAGACCGCGCCCGGCATGCCCTTCGCCCATCCCACGGTCGAGCACTTCGCGCCGCTGTTCGTCGCACTCGGCGCCTCCGACGACGCCGAGCAGCGCCCCGATCAGGTCATCGACGGGTTCTGGATGGGACTGTCCAAGCGGAGCCTGGTGTTGAGCTGAGCCCGCCCCCGCGGCGCAAGCCCGGACCAGGCCGTTCGGGCTACCGGTCGGCGTCGTCCGCGGTGGTCCGCTCCACCGGGTCGACGTAATCCGGGCCGACGAGCCTCGGGTCGGGATCCAGCCTGGTCAGTCCGTTCCAGCACAGGTTGACCAGGTG
>Ga0164243_10016232_pt1 | contig 10232 bp, 6 predicted proteins | sample OricompcompostOP_FD_108781 | JGI IMG/M metagenome (GOLD analysis project Ga0164243, IMG submission 108781) | Organic Plus compost microbial communities from Emeryville, California, USA - Original compost - Organic plus compost (OP) | ecosystem: Engineered > Solid waste > Mixed feedstock >... | reverse complement strand
CAGGGCGGCCGCAAGCACCCGCAGCAGGAGTTCCTGCAGGTCGACACGACCAACATCCTGTTCATCTGCGGCGGCGCCTTCGCAGGCCTGGAGAAGATCATCTCCGGCCGCGGGCAGGGGACCTCGATCGGCTTCGGCGCCGTGGTCAAGGATCCCGACGAGCGCCGCACCGGCGAGGTGCTGCGCGGGGTGGAGCCGGACGACCTGCTGCGCTTCGGCCTGATTCCCGAGTTCATCGGCCGTCTGCCGGTCATCGCCACGCTCGAGGACCTGGACGAGGACGCCCTGGTCAAGATCCTGACCGAGCCGAAGAACGCGCTCGTGAAGCAGTACCAGCGCCTGTTCGACATGGAGAACGTGGGCCTGACCTTCACCGACGACGCGCTGCATGCGGTCGCTCGCAAGGCCATCGCCCGCAAGACCGGCGCGCGGGGCCTGCGCTCGATCATGGAAGGCATCCTGCTCGAGACCATGTTCGAACTGCCCGCCTACCAGGGGGTCGAGGAGGTCGTGGTCAACGGCGAGGTGGTCGAGGGCCGCGCCCAGCCGCTGATGATCTATGCGGAGAAGCGCGGCGGCCAGGCGTCCTGATCTCCAGGCGTCGCGACCCAGCGCTTCCGAATCCAAGGGGCGCGTCCCGGCCTGGGACGCGCCCTTTTTCGTGCGTGGAACCGACGACCGCGCTTCGGGCGTTTGAGCGGGATCAGGGCCGTGGGCCGCCTTAACCACCGATCGCGGCCATTCGTCCCCAGCCCGGTGGCCCGCGCCGCTTGAATGGCGTGAATAAGCCGCCACATTGGATATGACCTGAGCCGCCGCTGAGTTGAGGGCGGGCCGGGACAACAGCCCTCCCGCCGGCGCGGACTATTGCGGCGACGGGCGGTCCCGACAGGCCGGGCGCGGCCTTTTCCGCGTCGGCCATGGAGTGCATTGATGTCAGATATTCGGATCCTTCCGGTGCTGCCCCTGCGGGACATCGTTGTGTTCCCGCACATGGTGGTCCCCCTGTTCGTCGGCCGCGACAAATCCGTGCGGGCGCTCGAAGAGGTGATGAAGGGCGACAAGCAGATCCTTCTGGCGACCCAGAAGAATTCCGCCGACGACGAACCCGCGCCGTCGGCCATCTACGACGTGGGCGTCATCGCCACGGTGCTGCAGCTGCTCAAGCTGCCGGACGGCACGGTGAAGGTGCTGGTCGAGGGCAAGAGCCGCGCGGCCCTGCTGCGCTTCACCGCCCAAGCCGACTATTTCGAAGCCGAGATCGCCGACCTCGAAGAGGACGGCGCCGACGCGCCGGAAGCCGCTGCGCTCAGCCGTGCGGTGACCGAGCAGTTCGAAACCTACGTCAAGCTGAACAAGAAGGTGCCGCCGGAGGCCCTGGCTTCGATCCCGCAGATCACCGAGCCCGGCAAGCTGGCCGACACCATCGCCGCCCACCTGTCGGTGAAGATCGCCGACAAGCAGGCGCTGCTGGAGATCTTCAACGTCGCCAAGCGGCTGGAGAAGGTCTACGCCCTGATGGAGGGCGAGATCTCCGTGCTGCAGGTGGAGAAGAAGATCCGCTCGCGTGTGAAGCGTCAGATGGAGAAGACGCAGCGCGAGTACTACCTGAACGAGCAGATGAAGGCGATCCAGCGCGAGCTGGGCGAACAGGACGACCAGCGCGACGAGCTGCTCGAGCTCGAGAAGCGGATCAAGAAGACCAAGCTGTCGAAGGAAGCCCGGGTCAAGGCCGAAGGCGAGCTGAAGAAGCTGCGCAACATGAGCCCGATGTCCGCGGAATCGACCGTGGTCCGCAACTACCTCGACTGGCTGCTGTCGATCCCGTGGGGCAAGTCCAAGTCGAAGCCGATCGACCTGGCCGCCGCCGAGAAGATCCTGGACGAGGACCATTACGGCCTGGAGAAGGTCAAGGAGCGGATCCTGGAGTACCTGGCCGTGCAGGCCCGGACCGGCTCGCTCCGGGGCCCGATCCTGTGCCTGGTCGGCCCTCCGGGCGTGGGCAAGACCTCGCTCGGCCGTTCCATCGCCAAGGCCACCGGCCGCGAGTTCGCGCGCCTGAGCCTGGGCGGGGTGCGCGACGAGGCCGAGATCCGCGGCCACCGGCGGACCTACATCGGCTCCATGCCCGGCAAGATCATCCAGTCGATGAAGAAGGTGAAGGCCACCAACCCCTTCTTCCTGCTGGACGAGATCGACAAGTTGGGCGCCGACTGGCGGGGCGACCCGTCCAGCGCCCTGCTGGAAGTGCTGGACCCGGCCCAGAACTCGACGTTCAACGACCACTACCTTGAGGTCGACTACGACCTGTCGCAGGTCATGTTCGTCACCACGGCGAACAGCCTGAACATGCCGCAGCCGCTCCTGGACCGGATGGAGATCATCCGCATCCCCGGCTACACCGAGGATGAGAAGGTCGAGATCGCCAAGCGCCACATCGTCCCGAAGCTGGCCAAGGACCACGGGCTGAAGGAAGGGGAGTGGGTCGTGCCCGACGAGGCCATCCGCGACCTGATCCGCTACTACACCCGCGAAGCCGGCGTCCGGAACCTGGAGCGCGAGCTGGGCAACCTGGCCCGCAAGGCCGTCCGCGACATGGAGAAGGAGAAGATCGCCCAGGTGATCGTCGACTCCGAGCGGCTGGCCAAGTACGCGGGCGTGCGGCGGTTCCGCTACGGCGAGGCCGACAAGGAGGACCAGGTCGGCATCATCACCGGTCTGGCCTGGACCGAGTTCGGCGGCGACATCCTGACCATCGAGGCCGTCCGGATGCCGGGCAAGGGTCGCATGACCGTGACCGGCAACCTGAAGGACGTGATGAAGGAGTCGATCTCGGCGGCCAATTCCTATGTGCGGGCGCGTGCGCCCCGCTTCGGGATCAAGCCGACCGTGTTCGAGAAGACCGACGTCCACGTCCACGTGCCCGAAGGCGCGACGCCCAAGGACGGTCCCTCGGCGGGCGTGGCGATGGCCACGGCCATCGTCTCGGTCCTGACCGGCGTGCCGATCCGCAAGGACGTCGCCATGACCGGCGAGATCACCCTGCGTGGTCGCGTCCTGGCCATCGGCGGACTGAAGGAGAAGCTGCTGGCGGCCCTGCGCTCGGGCATCAAGACGGTGCTGATCCCCGAGGAGAACGAGAAGGACCTGGCCGACATCCCGGACAACGTGAAGTCGGCGCTGGAGATCGTTCCCGTCTCCACCGTGGACGAGGTGCTGGCCCGGGCCCTGACCGGTCCGCTGACGCCGATCGAGTGGCGGGAGGAGGACGAGCCCGCCACCGCTCCGGCTTCGGTCGACGACATCGACGGCGAAGCGGTCATGACGCACTGAGGCTCCGGACATATCGGAGCGAGCGGGCGGCGCGGGGGAGACCCCGCGCCGCCTTTGCTTTGACTGCGGCGCGTCGTCGCCCCCATACTCCGCCGCGCGAGGGCTGCCTCGTCGCAGGAGTTTGGGAGATCACCATGACCAAAGCCGAACTGGTGGCGGCCATCGCCGAGAAGTCGGGGCTCACGCGTAACCAGGCGAAGGACGCCCTGGAGGCTTTCCTTGGAGTGGTGACCGACACCGTCAAAGACGGTCAGGAGGTCAGGATCGTCGGCTTCGGCAGCTTCGTGCCGGTCGAACGGCCGGCGGGCGTGGCCCGCAACCCCCGCACCGGGGCGCAGGTGCAGCGCGAGGCTTCCCGTACGGTGCGCTTCCGTCCGGGCGAGAGCCTGAAAGGCGCGATGAAATAGGCTAAGGACCGCCGGCGCCGACCCCTGGGACGCTCCCCGGGGCGGCCGGCGTCGACGGGCGGCTAGCTCAGCTGGTCAGAGCGTCTGGTTTACACCCAGAAGGTCGGGGGTTCGATCCCCTCGCCGCCCACCAGCCTTCGCCCGCAGGGCGGGCTTCGGCTAGGCAAGCCATCGACAGGGCGAAGGCGGACTCCAAGCCGGTCGGCTGTTCCTTCTCCGCGACGCAGCGCGATGAAATACGTCTACGTCCTGCAGAGCCTGAGCGCCCCTGAACGTTACTACGTGGGACTCACCAACGACCTGAAGGAGCGGCTCGCGCGTCACAACGCCAACGAGGTTCCCCACACCTCCAAATTCAGCCCCTGGCGCGTTCAAACCTACTTCGGTTTCAGCGACGAGGGGCGGGCCGTGGCGTTCGAGCGTTATCTGAAGACACTTCCGGCCGAGCGTTCGCCAAAAAGCGATTCTAGCTGCACAGCAGGCTCCGGGCAGAGATGGGCGAAATCCTCCGGAGCTTCGCAGGACTAGCCCTGCCATCAGCATTGGAAGCCCTTGAAGGAATAGGCTGTTCCTAGAGCAACGGCCGTTGATTCTCGCTCAGCAACTGATCGCCGTTGCAAAAGCGCCATCGATGCGTGGGCGAAACGTCATCAAAGCGTGGAATGGCAACGCTTCCAAAACCAGGGGCAAGGCGGACGCGAGTCCTTGCGGCGTCCTTGTAATAGGGGAAGCAGAATCTTGCAGAAGACCGCTATCGCTTTGGCGCTCGCCGCCGCTTGTTTATCGGTCGCCGCACAAGCGCAGGCGGCGAATGCTCAGTCCGGAGAGGCCGATAGCGGCGAACTGGAAGCGATCGTCGTCGTTGGCAGCGGCGAGACCCGCACGGTCTCGACGCTGGCGCCGCAGAACCTGGAGGTGCTGCCGCCCGGGACCAGCGTTCAGAAGGCGCTGAACATCCTTCCGGGGGTCAGCGCCCAATCGATCGACGCCCTGGGCCTCAACGAACAGTCGATGTCCCTGCAGGTGCGCGGCTTCAACACCACCCACCTCGGCTACACCCTCGACGGCATCCCGCTCGGCGACGGCGCCTACAACAACTACAACGGCCTCACCATCAGCCGCGCGCTGATCTCCGACAACCTGGGCCGGGCCGATCTAGCGACGGGCATCGCCGGTCTCGGCATCCCCTCGACCAGCAATCTCGGCGGCGCGCTGATCTACCTGTCCAGCGACCCGCGCAAGGAGCTAGGGTTCGCCGCCAGCCAGACGATCGGCAGCGAGGACGCCCAGCGCACCTACATGCGCTTCGACACCGGCGAGCACGGCGGCTTCTCGGCCTACCTCTCCGGGCAGTTCAGCCGCCAGGACCTGTTCGTGAACCAGGGCGCGTTCAAGAAGTCCACCGGCAAGCAGTTCAACGGCAAGGCCCAGTACCGGTTCGACCGCGGCGTCGTCACGGCCTTCGTGGACGTTTCGCGCACCAACCAGGCCGACGATCCCTACCTGTCGAAGGAGATGTACGCGCGCCTCGGCCCGGACTGGGGCGGCTATGCGCCGAACTGGCAGTCCTACGTCGACCGCGCCTATTGTTCCGTGACCGCGCCGACGGCGCCGACCAGGTGCGTCCCCTCGAAGGCGCCGGAAAAGCTCTCCGACGTGACCTTCACAAACGGCCAGATCCTGCGCAACGACGAGCTCTACTACCTCGCGGGGGATTTCGACCTGACCCAGTCGCTCAAGGCGAGCGCGAAGGTCTATCGCCACAGGGACAAGGGCGCCGGCAACAACTTCATCACCGGCTGGTCCACCCAGGGCACGGCGTCCACCGCCGACGACGTGCCGGTCCAGATCCGCGACACGCGCTACACCATCGACCGCGACGGCGCGCTCGGCAGCCTGAGCTGGGACGTGGCCTTCAACCACTTCCAGGCCGGTCTCTGGTTCGAGGGGAACACCAGTAGCGCCGCGCGCTACATCTGGACCAACGTCAAGGGGCCCTTCAGCCTGGCTCAGTTCCTGGAAGGCCAGCCGGACACCGCCCAGTGGGTGCAGGAGACCAAGTGGGAGACGCGGCAGTTCTACGTCCAGGACGAGATCAGGCTGCTCGACGACGCGCTGAGCATCGATTTCGGGTTCAAGAGCACCTACGCCAAATCGGACGCCCAGGCCATCCGGGGCGTCGCCACCGCGGCGCCGCCGGCGTCCAGCCAGTTCGCCAGCGGCGTGCTGGAAGCCAAGGACAACTTCCTGCCGGAAGCGGGCGTGCGCTGGCGCGTCGCGCCGGGGCATGAGGTGTACGCGAGCTACGCCGAGAACATGGCGATGTACCAGGGCGGCTTCAAACTCGGCCCGCAGTCGGTGTCGCAGGCCGTCTGGGATCTGCAGGGCAAGACGCTGAAGCCGGAGAATTCGCAGAGCTTCGACGCGGGCTATCGCTACGTGAGCGGCCCGCTTCAGCTCTCTGTCGCCGCCTACCACGTGAAGTTCGACAACCGCCTGCTGCAGTACAACCCGTGCCCGACGAACCAGCAGCAGAACCCGGGCTGCGGCAACTCCTTCCACAACGCCGGCAGCGTCACGGCCAAGGGCGTGGAACTGGGCGCGCTGTGGAGGCCGACGTCGTGGCTGAACTGGTACAACTCGGCGTCGTTCAACAAGACCACCTATGACGACGACCTGAACTGGTGCACCGCCACCTGCGTGATCAAGGCCACGGCCGGAAAGCAGCAGGTGGATACGCCGAAGACGCTGCTGGCCAGCGTGCTGACCGTGGAGCAGGGCGGCTTCTGGGCCTCGCTGTCGGGCAAGTACACCGGCCGGCGCTACTACACCTACACCAACGACCGCAGCTTCGGCGGCTACACCACCTTCGACCTCGGCGTCGGCTACGAATTCGGCGCCGTCGGCCCGCTGAAGGGCGCCAAGCTGTCGGTGAACGTCACCAACCTGACCGACAAGCGCTACGCGGCGAACTTCGACAACAGCGTGTTCGCGCCGGACGACGCTCCCGGCAGCATCCTGGTGTTCCACTCCTCGGCGCCGCGGCAGATCTTCGCCACGCTCGGCGTCAACTTCTGATCGGATGCGCGCCGCGCTCATCCTGTTGGCGTGTCTCTTCCCCGCTCTCGCCAGCGGGGAAGAGGCCGTCGCCCGGCCGCATCTGGACCAGGCCACCGGCGCGCGTAGCGTCTCGCTGCAAGGCCAGACCTTCGTCAACCAAGGTCTGGTCGGCGCCGGCCGGCTGCCGGCGGATACGGTCGATTTCCTCGGCGACACGCTGGGGTCGTTTTCCTCGCTGCAGGTCGCGCCCGGCAGCTGGAAGCGTGTCGGCGATCACTACGAAGGCGTCCTCTGGACGCTGCCCGACCGGGGGCGCAACGATCCTTCGGCCAATATCTTCTTCGATTATCCGGCGCGGCTGGAGCGCTTCCGCATCCGCTTCGCGCCGGGCGACGATGCGAGAGGCCGGCTCGACCTCGTTCCCGACGGCGGCCTCGAGCTGCGCGACTTCCGCGGCCGACCGTTCACCGGCGCCGATCCAGATGCGGGCACGCTGGTCGAGCGCGGCGTGACGCTGCCGGCGCCGGCCAGCGGCGTGGGCGCCGGCAAGGTGTCGCTCGACGCCGAGGCGCTGCAGTTCACGCGCGATGGCGGCTTCTACGTCGGCGACGAGTACACGGCCAACGTCTACGCCTTCGACCGGCGCGGCCGCCTGCGCGGCGTCATAACCCCGCCCGCGGCGGTGGCGCCGCAACGGGACGGGCGGCCAGACTTCGGTTCGCTGAAGACGCCGCAGACCGGCCGGCGCAACAACCAGGGACCGGAGGGCGTGTCGCTTTCGCCCGACGGCCGCACGCTGTTCGTGGCGCTGCAGAGCGCGCTGATGCAGGACAGCGCCATGGGCGACGCCGCCGGGCGCGTCGACACGCGCGTGCTGGTCTACGACGTCAGCCGCACGCCGACCCCGGCGCAGCCGGTCGCGCACTATGTCGTACAGCTGCCGGCCTACAACGGCGACGGAGACGGGGGCGCGCCCGATCGCACCGCCGCGCAGAGCGAGATTCGCGCGCTCGACGGCCACAGGTTCCTGATGCTCTCGCGCGACGGCGCCGGCCGCGGCGCGGCGGGCGGGGCGCCCATCGTCTACAAGAGCATCCTGCTGGTCGACGTCGCCGGCGCGACCAACCTGGCGGGAACCGAATACGAGACCGGGACCGCATCGCTGCTGCAGGACCCGGCCGGCGCAGCGCTGCGGCCCGGCATCGTCCCGGCCGGGTGGGTCGAGTTGGTGAACATGCTCAACCCCGTGCAGCTCGCGCGCTTCGGGCTGGACGTCGAGGCGCTGTCCGAGAAGTGGGAAGCGCTGGATCTGGTCCCTGCGCTGGAGCCGGATCGTCCGGCCGACCATTTCCTGCTCGTCGGCAACGACAACGACTTCATCGCCCGCCGCTGCCGCATGTCCGGCCAGCCCTGCGACTCCGATTTCGACAACGACAACCGGATCCTGGTCTATCGCCTGAGCCTGCCGGCTCCGTTGCGGTAGGTTTCAGATCAGGTCGAGGTCGGTCCCGCCAAAGGGGCGCGGGCCGCGGGCCTTGCCTTCCGCTTCCTCCAGCACCCGGGTGGCGATCCGGTCGCCGGGCCACTTGGCGAGGCTCGCGCGGGCGGCGGCGGCGGCCTTGTCCGGGTCGCCGGCTTTGAGCCAGGCGGCGGCTACGCTCCGGCGGACCGGGTACCACCAGGGCGGCGGGTCCACGACGGAGCCGAACGCGCGTTCCTGCACCTCGGCCGCCTGCGCATAGAGCTCCGCCGCACGCTTGGCGTCGCCGCCGAGCATCGCCGCCCGTCCGGCCAACACGCCTGACGCCACCGCCTTCAACTCCTCGGCGCCCCAGTCTTGCGAGGTGGCCTTCACCGCCTGCACGCCCTTGCTCTCGCGCAGGACCCCGGCGGCGTCCCCGCGCGAAGCCAGGGCCTCGCCGCGGGTGTAATGCCAATAGATGCGGTGGATCGCCTCGTCGGGGCCCGGCTCCGGCAAGGCGAGCGCCTTCTCAGGGGCGAAGCGGCCATAGGCGATCTCGGTGCGGGCGAGGATCACCGAGCGCAGAAGCGGATTCGATCCCTTGGGGAAGGCGACGGGGGCGTGGTCCGCGTACTTCAGGGCCAGGGCGGCGTCGTTCGCCATCAGCGCGCCGCCGACACCGTACATGACGTTATGGAAGTAGAAGCGGCGGTCGCCGATGGGCCCGCGATAGCCCTGCGCGCCCGAGAACTCCCGTTCCACCTTGAGAGCGTCGGCGTTGGAGGCCGCGACCTCCTCGTAGCGGCCGAGCTGGAACAGCGTGTGCGCGTTCATGTGAACCAGGTGACTGGCCCTGGGCGCGAGCTTCGGCAGCCGCATCGCGTACGACAGCGCGAGTTGGGGCCGACCGACGCCTTCCGTAGCGTGGATGTAGTAGTGGATCAGCGCTGTGTTGTCGGGCCAGCGCGCGAGCGCTTGCTGCAGCAGGGCGAGGGCGGGTTCGCGTGCTGCAAGGTCCTTGTCGTCGGACGAGGCGATCATGGCGTGGGCGGCGAGCGCGGCGATGTCCGGCTCGTTCGGGTAGCGGGCGACAAGGCCGGCCATCTCCTTCGCGTAGGCAGCCTCGGCGTCGTCGGCAGCGTACCGATGCTGCAGTGCGGCCGCGAGGTCGCGTTCCATCGGCGTGCGGGCGAGCCGCGCCGCCTGTGCGGCCGACGCCTTGGCCAAGGCGAGATCCCCGGCGGACGCCTTGTAGGTCATGGTGGAGCCGAGGCTCAGGGCCTGTCCCCAGGCGCACAGCGCGCATTCGGGGTCGAGTCTGGCCGCGGTGCGGAAGGCGGCCTTGGCCTCGTCGTAATAGAAGGCGTGGAAGAGCTTCAGCGCGTAGTCGAGCCACGGCTTGGCCTGGCGGTTCGCGTCGCTGGCGATGAAGCCGCCCGAGCCGAGCTGGTCCACGATCACCAGCCCGGGCGCGGCTGATCCGGCCTGCGGCTGCTCGGCGGCGCAGATCGAGGCGATGGCGAGCGTGGTCGGACCAGGGTCGAGCGCCGACGGCGCCAGCGCCGCCGCCATGAGAGCCGCCGCCGCCGTCCGCATCGCCATCCCCTCCGAGCGTGAGCGTCGAAAAGCTTAGCATGTCGCGCCATCCGGAACCACGAAGCCGCCTTCGTCGCTGGTTGACGGCCGCTGAACTTCATTCGCAACATCGCAGCTTGCGAGCGGCCCCGGAGGCGTCACGTGAGCGGCAGCGAACCGGACGGGGACGGCGGCTCGGCCGCCCTGCGCAATCGCCGGGACCAGATGTTCCCGACCTTGACCGCCGCCGAGATCGAGCGGCTGAGGCGGTTCGGGTCGGTGCGGCGCTATGCCGATGGCGAGACGCTGTTCGAGACCGGCGCCGCGGGCCGGGGGATGTTCGTCCTGACCAGGGGGCACGTGGCCGTCACCCAGCGCGACGGCCTGGGTCATGT
>Ga0164243_10016231_pt1 | contig 10233 bp, 9 predicted proteins | sample OricompcompostOP_FD_108781 | JGI IMG/M metagenome (GOLD analysis project Ga0164243, IMG submission 108781) | Organic Plus compost microbial communities from Emeryville, California, USA - Original compost - Organic plus compost (OP) | ecosystem: Engineered > Solid waste > Mixed feedstock >... | reverse complement strand
TCAACGACCTTGCGGCGGACGAACTGGACCTCGTCGAGCTCTATTCCTGCTTTCCGTGCGTGCCGAAGATGGCGCGGCGCGTGCTCGGCTGGCCGCTCGAGCGGCCGGTCACCGTCCACGGCGGGCTGACGTTCGGCGGCGGGCCGATCGGCAACTACATGACCCACGCCGCCGCGGCCATGGTCCGGCGCTTGCGCGAGGACGGCCGCCACGGCCTGCTGTTCGCCAACGGCGGCCATTGCACGCACAACCACACGATCCTGCTGAGCCGACGGCCGCCCGCGCCCGGCGCCCTTCCGCAGGGCTACGACTTCCAGGCCGAGGCCGACGCTCTGCGCCCGCCCGCCCCGCCGATCACCGATGCGTTCGAAGGTTCGGTCACCGTGGAAACCTTCGCCGTCCGCTATGACCCCGCCGGCAAGCCGGCCGACGGCGTGGTCCTCTCGCGCAACGCCGCCGGCGCGCGGGTGGTCGCGCGGGCGGATCTCGCCGACGCCCCGACCCTGGCCTTCCTCACCGACGGGCGCCGCGAACCCGTCGGCGCGGCCGGCGTGACCCGGCGTGACGGCGAGACGCTCCTCTGGCGCCCGGCGGCGGCGTGAGCGATGCGCATATATGCAATGCATACACTTCGAAGCATTATGCGTTGCCATCGGGCCGGCGGCGTAATACCGTCGCGGGCGATCGCATTGCGTATCGGCGTTCGCGAACGGGTGCGATTCCTCCCTTCCGCGGCCGACGAGGGCCGCACGCATCTCACCGCCCGGGGCCGCAACTCCCCGGGCGGCCTTTTGCGTCGCATCGCGCCCCGGGGAGGCCTCCGGTCCGCCGGCGGGTGTTTGCTGCCCTTGGGCAGGCGATGTTGCAGCGCCGCGGCGGCGGCCGGGAGAACGCGATGACCAGACCGATCCGAGTGGGCGTGGCCGGCGGCAACGCCCAGCGCGGCTGGGCGCACGACGCCCACGCGCCGGCGCTGCGGCGGCTGGCCGACTACGAGCTCGTCGCCGTGTCCGCGCGCACCCGGACGCTCGCCGAGGAGGCTTGCGCGGCCTTCGGCGCCGGCCGGGCCTTCGACGACTCCCTGGCGCTGGCGCGCGATCCCGAGGTCGACCTCGTCGCCGTCACGGTCAAGGCGCCGGAGCATCGCGCCATCGTGCTGGCGGCGCTGGCGGCCGGAAAGCACGTCTACTGCGAATGGCCGCTCGGGCGCGACCTTGCGGAAGCCGAGGAAATGGCTGCTGCGGTGACCGCCGCCTCGCACGTCGCGATCGGCCTGCAGGGGCTGGCGGCGCCCGCCGTGCGCGAGGCGGTCAGATTGGTGCGCGAGGGCGCGCTCGGCCGGCCGCAGGTCGTGCGGGCGTTCTCGCCCACCGCCGGCTGGGGGCCTGCGGCGCCGCCGTTCTACGCCTACCTGCAGGACAAGCGGAACGGCGCCACCCTGGAGACCATCACCGGCGGCCACACCCTGGCCCTCGTCGAGGCGCTCGTCGGCGCCTACCAGGAGGTCGACGCGCGCAACACCACGCGCCTGAAGACGGTGCGCGTGGTCGGAACCGACGAGCAGGTGGAGCGGACCTGCGCCGACCACATGATGGTGCTGGGCGTCCATCCCGGCGGCTGCGTCTCGACCGTAGAGGTGGTCGGCGGCGCGCCGCAGAGGCCGTTCGCGCTGGAAGTGGTCGGCGAGACCGGCGCCCTGCGGGTGGCCGGCGCCCATCCGGGCGGCTTCCAGGTGGCCAACTTGCGGCTGGAGACCGACATTCCGGGCCTGCGCACGCCGGAGCCCGTCGCCGGCGACCTGAAGGACGCGCCGGCGAACGTGGCGGAGGTCTACGCCCAGTTCGCCGCGGACATCCGCGCCGGCGCGCGCACGGTCGCCGACTTCCGGCTAGCCGCCCGCCTCACCCGGCTGCTCGACGCCGTCGACGCCGCCTCCGCCACGGGGCGGCGGCAGCGCCTCTAGCCCCCGGTCGCGCCGCGGCTCAGCGCCAGCTGAAGCCGCCGTCGACGACGATCTCGGTCCCGGTCGTGAAGGCGGAATCCTCGGTGCTGAAGTAGAGCGCGGCGCGGGCGACGTCCTCCGGCGCCCCGAGCGCCTTCAGCGCGACCCGGTCCATCGCGCGCTGGGTGTGCTCCGGGTTCTCCCAGAGATACCGCGTCATCTCGGTGCGGATCACGCCGGGACAGATGCAGTTGGCGCGGATCTTCGGCCCGAGGTCGAACGCCAGGCACTTGGTGTACATGATCAACCCCGCCTTGCTGGCGGAGTAGCCGGACGTCCCCGCCATCGGCATCAGGCCCGAGACCGAGGCGATGTTGACGATCGTCGCCCGATCGGCGGCCTGCAGCGCGGGAAGCGCGGCGCGGACCACGTTGAACGGGCCGGTCAGGTTGACCGCGATCAGCCGGTCCCAGGTCTCGCGATCGAACTCCGCCGCGTGCTTGGTCGCCAGGACGCCGGCCGCGTTCACCAGGCCGTCGAGGCCGCCGAGCGACTCCAGCGAGGCCGCCACCGCCGCATCGACCGAGCTCGCCTGAGCGACGTCGCAGACGTGGCCGCTCACGGCCAGGCGCTCCGCGACCTCCGCCAGCCGCCCCTCGTCGCGGTCGAGCAGCGCCAGCGCCGCGCCTTCCGCCGCGAACAGCTCCGCGATGGCCCGGCCCATGCCGCTGGCGGCTCCAGTGATGATCAGGCGGCGTCCTTGCATCCGGCCAGTCACGCGGCGTCCTCCTCTTGCTTGATCAGCGACTTCATCCAGCCGGTCGCTTCCGCCAGCGCCTCGCCGGCGACGGCGACGTCCGCCGCCGCGCCGAGGTAGCCGTGCAGCATCCCCGGATCGACGCGCGTTCGCACCCGGACCCCGGCGGCGGCCAGCCGGCGGGCGTAGGCCAGGCCTTCGTCTCTCAGCGGATCCAGCTCCGCGACGCAGATCAGCGCCGGAGGCAGGCCGGCCGCGTCGGCCACCCGCAGCGGCGCGACCAGCGGATCGCCGCGGTCCACGCCCGGCGGGCAGTAATGGTCCCAGAAGCATCTCATGTCCGCGGTCGACAGCAGCCAGTTGCGCGGCCCGATCTCGCGGTGCGAGGCGGTGTCGAGGCCGGGGTCCGTCACCGGGTAGGCCAGCAGCTGCCCGGCGATCCTCGGCCCGCCGGCGTCGCGCGCGCGGATCGTGCACGCGGCGGCGATGTTGCCGCCGGCGCTTTCGCCGGCGATCAGCAGCGGGCCCGCGTCGCGGCCGGCGGCCCATTGCAGAACGGCGAAGGCGTCCTCGAGGGCGGCCGGGAACGGATGCTCGGGCGCAAGCCGATAGTCGACGCTGACCACCTCGCAGCCGGCGCCCGCCGCCAGCCGGCGGCAGGTCGCGTCGGCAAAGTCCAGGTCGCCCATGATCCAGCCGCCGGCGTGGAGATAGACGCAGACGCCGGCGACGCGGCCCTGCGGCCGGTAGCGGCGGACCGGCACGCCGCCGTGCGGCGCCGGCGCAGTCTCGTCGTGAACGCCGCTCAGCTGCGGCAGATCGCGCGGCGGCGGAGCGCCGGCCGAGCCGGCGCGCAGCATCTGTCGCGCCTCCTGCGCGCTGACCTGATGGAAGTAGGGCCGTTGCGCGGCCGCGTAGCGGTCGAGAATCGCCTGGTAGTAGGGATGCACCGTTCCCGCCGGCGCCTCCGTGTCCGATTCGCCCATCAGCGCCTCCCTCCCGCGCGGGCCGCTCCCCGCAGATCGCAAATCTTTCGTCGCATTTTTTTGCGAAGCGCTTCGCCCTGGCAAGCTCCAGGACGGCCGCGGCTGCGAGCCAAACATCATCCGTCGGCCGGAGTCCAGAATGAAACACGCGACTTGCATTACATCGATGCGCCACTAATATCGGCCGGGCCGGCGAGCTGGCGTGGGGCGGGCGCGCCGACACAGCTTCGCCACCCTTCCACAGGCGCCGGCGCACGCTGCGCCCGCGCGGCGGCAGGCTTCCGCCCTGGCGTCCGCGCGCTATTCGATCTTCGGGGACTCGCGTTTTGGATCTTGATTATTCTGACGAGGATCGGGAGTTCCGGGCCCGCGCGCGGGCCTGGCTGAGCAGCAACATTCCTGACCGCCCGCGGCCGGCGAACGGCGCGGCGGCGTCGCAGTTCGACCGCGACTGGCAACGAAAGCTGTACGACCAAGGCTGGGCCGGCGTCGCGTGGCCGAAAGAGTACGGCGGCCTCGGCCTGAGCGGCCTGCAGCAGGTGATCTGGTACGAGGAGCTCGCGCGGGCCCACGCGCCGCACCACATCAACACCACCTATGTCGCGCTGATGCACGCCGGCCCGACCCTGATCGCCCGCGGGACCGAGGCGCAGAAAGCCGAGCATCTCGAGCGCATCCTGCGCGGAGAGAGCCTCTGGTGCCAGGGCTTCTCCGAGCCGGGCGCCGGCTCGGACCTCGCCGCTCTGACGACGCGCGGGGACATCGACGGCGACGACATCATCGTCAACGGCGCGAAGATGTGGACCACCGACGCGCAGTACGCCGACTATCAGGAGCTGCTGATCCGCACCGAGCCGGGCTCGGAGCGGCACAAAGGCCTGACCTGGCTGATCTGCGACATGCGCAGCCCCGGCATCGAGATCCGCCCGATCCGCACCATGCTCAACGACGAGCACGTCAACACGGTCTTCTACGACAACGTCCGCATTCCGCGGGCCAATGTGGTGGGCGAGATCGGCGGCGGCTGGTCGACGGCGCTGTCGACCCTGGCGTTCGAGCGCGGTCTCGGCTTCATCGCCGACCAGTTGGAGCTGTTCGAGCGGGTCGAGCAGGCCATCGCGCTCGCTCAACGGGTGAAGCTGGAGAACGGCGAGCTGGCGATCAGCGACAGCGAAGTGGCGCGCCGCCTCGCCAGCCTGAAGGCGGAGACCCTGGCGATCCGAGCCATGACCCTGGCCGACATCAGCGAGACGGACCTCACCGGCGTGCCCGGCCCAAAGGGCTCGCTGACCAAGCTGATGGTCACCGGCGTGCACAAGGCGCTGATGCAGCTGGTCGCCGACGTGCTGGGCTGGGAGTTCCTCGAATTCGACGGCGACCGCGGCCGCCACCCTTGGACGTACGACTATCTTTGGAGCTGGGTCTTCACCATCTCCGGCGGCACGTCCGAGATTCAGCGGGAGATCACGGCCGATCGTCTGCTGGGTTTGCCGCGCGGCCGCTGACAAGGGCCACGCGTGCGCTGCGGCCGGCGGCGGCGCCGCAGCGCCAGGCGATTATGCGGCGATGCCGACCGGCGGACGGGCGTTCGGCGGTGACGCCGGCGGGTCGACGGCGGCTTCGTCTTCCTCCAAGGCGGCGTTCAGCAGCCTCGTCAAGACCGCTGGAGAAGCGGCGTCCTTGTCGAAGAAGAAGCCAAGGACCAACGGCTGGTCAGGCGGGCCGCCCGGCGCCAGCACACCGCAAAAATCGAGCGCGGCGCCGAACCCGCCCGCCCCGAACACCCGCCGCTGCAGCTGACAGGTCTCGACGCGCGCCCTCACCGCCGCCAAGCTGAACTTCTCCTCCGCGGGGGCCTCGGCCAGAAGCCGCCGCAGGATGCCCATCCAGCGCGATTGGCCGAGCGCCGACAGCAGGAGCCAGCCGGCCGCGCTGCGATGCAGAGGCGTCCGCATGCCGCTCGCCAGCTGCTTGCCGCGGGCGGGCGGATCCGCCGTCGCGCCGGGTCTGCAGCCGAACACCTGCGCTTCCGGTCCGACCTGGCCGATCAGGGCGGCCGTATGCCCGCCTTGGGCCGCCAGCCTGGTCATCAGGCCGAGCAGCCGGCTCTGCCGACGCGAGCCCGAGTCCGCGGAGGACGCCAGCATGGCCGCCCTGGGCGTCGGTCGGAACCGCACCACCCCTTCCCTGTAGAGCAGGCCGCACTCGACGAGCACCGCCAGCAATTCCGAGGTGCTGGACTGCGGCCAGCCGTGATGCTCGTAGATTTCCTTGAGCGTCGCAGGCCGCGGATGGGCGTCGAAGTAGTCCAGGAGTTGAACGAGGCGGCGCGCATAATCCCCTTTGCTCATCAAGCGCTCCCTGGATCGACGCGATGGCTGCTCAGCGCCCCTGGGCGATGGGCGTGGATTGGAAGTAGGCGAGCCGCCAGGCGCCGCCGGCCTCCTCCCAGAGCAGGATGGCCCGGTTGTGCAGGGTCTTCGCCACGCCGGCGACGGTCACCTCCAGGGTCATGGTCCCGTGCATGGCCGCCAGCGGCCCGCGCACGTCGATCTGCGGCTCGGTCCACTGGATGGCGTGATAGACGATGCCCCCGGCCGCCATCTTCTTCAGAAGCGTCGGCTTGTCGTCAGCCACGCCCGTGGCGTGGACAAACGTCAGCCCGTCGGAGAGCAACGCCTCCAGGCGCGCCACGTCGCCCGCCAGCATGGCGGCGCAACGCCGGGCTTCCGCGTCGCGGACGCAATCCTGCGGGTTCATGCGGCCGCTCCGGCGCGCGCGAAGGTGTTGTGCGGACCGATCGGCGCCTCGAACACCCGCCGGGCCGCCCGCTCGCGGTGGAACGCCTTGCCGCCCCAGGCGGCGGTGAGCGCCAGCGCGCGCTTCACATAGAAGTGGACCCCGGCCTCGAAGGTGATCCCGATCGCGCCGAACACCTGGACCGCGGCGCGGGTGGCGCTTTCCGCCGCCGCCGTGGCGGCGAGCTTGGCGTGGCTGACGCGCCCCGATGAGACCAGGTCCGCAGCGGCGAAATCGGCGGCCGCGGCAAGCACCACGGGACGTGCGAAGCTGAGCTTCACCTGCTGATCGGCCAGGATGTGCTTGACCGCCTGGTTGACGCCGATCGGCTTGCCGAACTGCTCGCGCACCTTGGCGTATTCGACCGCCAGCTCGATCGCCCCCCTGGCGAGGCCGAGCGCCTGAGCGGCGGTCAGCAGGGCGCCGCGCTCCAGCGCCTCGGCCCAGAGCCGCCGGCCCTGCTCCGCGTCGGCGATGCGGGTGGCTGGGGTGGGCGTCCAGGAGACCTCGAACAGCCGGCGGAACTCGTCCAGGCTCTCCCGGCGGCGGAGCTGGACCGCATCCGCCGGGACCAGGTGAACCTCCCCCTGGTGCTCCAGAAGGAACGCTGCGGCGCGGTCCGCGCCGGCGACCAGCGGGTTCACCGGATGGCCGATCGCCAGGAGCTTCTCGCCGTCGACGGCCGCTTCGAGGAGCTCGCCGCCGGCGCCCGTCGCGGCGAGCAGCGGCGCCGCGACGCCGGCGTGCTCCGTCAGCGGCTCGGGAAGCGCGACCCGCCCGCAGGCCTCGGCGATCAGCACGGCGGCGACCTCGTCCAGGCCGCTGCCGGCCAGCTCGACCGGGGCGTTCATGCCCGGCAGGCCCATGGCGGCGATCCGCCGCCACCGGTCCGGGTCGAAGGCCTCGCCGGAGGTCGCGAGCTTGCGCAGGTGGGCCGGGGTGCAGGCCTCCAGCAGCATCCGCTCGACCGTTTCGGCGAGCATCAGGGTCTCCTCGGAGAGGCTGAAATCCATGGCTAGCGCCTCGGCAGACCGAGCATCCGCTCGGCGATGATGTTGCGCTGGATCTCGTTCGATCCCGCGTAGATCGGCCCGGCGAGGGCGAAGACGTAGTCCTCCAGCCAGTCGGCCAGCAGCGGATCGTCCTGGGTGACCAGTTCGGCGAGCGGCCCGAGGATGTCGAGCGCCGTGCGCTGCAGCGCGATGTCCAGCTCCGACCAGAAGATCTTGTTGGTCGAGCTTTCCGGTCCGATCTTGCCGCCGTTGTCCAGCCGGCTGGCCATCTCGTAGATCGACAGGGCGTAGGCCTCGGCGTCCATCCAGTGCTGGACGACGGCGTCGCGCACGCCCTGCCCGAGCGCCTGGCCGCGCTCCTGATAGAGCCGGGTCAGCCGGCTGGCGGCCTGCTGGTAGCGCGCCGGGCTGCGCAGCATCAGGCCGCGCTCGAAGCCGGCCGTCGACATGCAGACGTCCCAGCCCTGCCCTTCCTCGCCCAGCCGGTTGAACGCGGGGACGCGGACCTCGTCGAGGAAGATCTCGGCGAAGACCTTCTTGCCGTCCATCCGCTCGATCGGCCGCACGGTGACGCCCGGCGCGTCGAGCGGGAAGAAGACCAGCGACATGCCCTGGTGACGGCTCGTGCCCGGGGCGCGGAACAGGCCGAACGCCCAGTCGGCGAAGGCCGCGCGCGAGGACCAGATCTTCTGCCCGCTGAGCACGTATTCGTCGCCGTCCCGCGTGGCGGTCGAGCGCACGCCGGCGAGGTCGCTGCCGGCCTGGGGCTCGGACCAGGCCTGGGCCCAGACCTCGTCGCCGCGGGCCATCGCCGGGAGGAACCGCGCCTTCTGCTCCGGCGTGCCGTACTCCATCAAGGTCGGGCCGAGCAGGAAGATGCCGTTCTGGTTCACCCGGACCGGCGCCTTGGCGCGGTAGTACTCCTCCTCGAAGATCAGCCACTCGACCAGGCTGAGGCCGCGGCCGCCGTACTCGGCGGGCCAGGTGACCATGCCCCACCGGCCGCTATCCAGCGTGCGCTCCCACTGGCGGTGCGCCTCGAACCCTTCGCGGGTCAGGTCGAAGGACGGCAGCGGCCCCTTCGGCACGTGTTCTTCGAGCCAGGCCCGCGCCTCGGCGCGCAGCGCCTGCTGCGCCGGCGTGTACTCCAGCTTCATCGGCTCAGCCCTCGCCCGCCTGCTTCTTGTTCGCGGCGGCCATCGCCTTGGCGTCCATCCTGGCGATCGAATTCCCCATCACGAGATCGTTCTGGGCGTGGGCGAAGTGATGCATGTGGAAGACCGCGTCCATCGCCGTGCGCTTGCCGCGCAGGTCCTCGGCCTGGCTGATCGCCTGTTTGGTCAGCCAAAGGCCCAGCGCCGGCCGCTCGGCGAGCTTGCCCGCCATCTCGGCGCAGGCCGCGCGCAGGGCCTCGCGCGGGACCACCTTGTTGACCATGCCGAACTGATGGGCGCGCTGGGCCGGCATCCGCTCGCCGAGCATCAGGAACTCGGCGGCGACCCGCGGCGGCAGCTCGAAGGGATGGGCCCAGTACTCGACGCCGGGAATGCCCATCAGCAGCACCGGGTCCTGGAAATAGGCGTCCTCCGAGGCGACGATCAGGTCGCAGATCCAGGCGAGCATCAGGCCGCCGGCGATGCAGCCGCCCTGCACCATGGCGATGGTCGGCTTGGAGATCTCCCGCCAGCGGCGGCAGAGGCCGAGATAAACCTCCTGCTCGCGGGTGTAGAGAAACTCCGCGTTCGGCTTGCCCACGTGGTCCGGGAACAGGTGCACCCGCTCGTGGCTGACGCCGACGTCGCGCCCGGGCGTGCCGATGTCGTGACCGGCCGAAAAGTGCTTGCCCTCGCCGCCGAGGACGATCACCCGCACGGCGTCGTCGGCGGCCGCGCGCCGGAAGGCGGCGTCCAGGGCGTAGAGCATCTGGCCGTTCTGCGCGTTGTTGAAGCGCGGCCGGTTCAGCATGATCCAGGCGGTCGCGCCGTCCACCGTGTAGGTGACCGGCTCGTCCGTCTCGTAGACGGGGTTTGCGGGGTTCGGGACGTCGTTCATCAGGCGACCACCTTCCTGGGCTCCTCCGCCGCCGAATCGAGCAGCACCAGGCCGTCGGCGGCGAACGCGCCGCGGCCCTCCGGCAGCACGATCAGCGGATTGACTTCGACTTCGCGCACCCGCGGGCCCGCCGCCAGGACGGCGTCGGAAAGGGCGGCGACGGCCTTGGCGGCGGCGGCGACGTCCGCCGGAGGCGCGCCGCGGTAGCCGGCGAGCAGGCGGAACCCCTTCAGTTCCCGCAACATCGCCTCGGCCTCGGCCGCGTCCACCGGCAAGAGGCGGTGGCTGACGTCGGCCATGACCTCGGTGAACACGCCGCCGAGGCCGACAGTCATCATCCAGCCGAACACCGGATCGCGCGTGCAGCCCACCAGCAGCTCGACCCCGCCCGTCAGCATCGGCTCGACGGTGACGCCGTCGACGCGGACGCCCGGCATGGCGCCGGCGCGGGTCGTCATGTCGCGGTAGATTTCCTCAACCGTGTCAGCCCCGTCGACGCGTAACTTGACGAAGCCGTGCTCGCTCTTGTGCTGCACGTCGGGACTGACGAGCTTCAGCACCAGCTGGCCGCCGATCGCCTCGGCCGCGGCGCGCGCCTCGGCCTCGCTGCGGACCAGCCGGCCGCCGGCGACCGGCACGCCGAAGCGGGCGAGCTCGGCCTTGGCCTCGACCTCGCTGAGCGCC
>Ga0164243_10016230_pt1 | contig 10233 bp, 10 predicted proteins | sample OricompcompostOP_FD_108781 | JGI IMG/M metagenome (GOLD analysis project Ga0164243, IMG submission 108781) | Organic Plus compost microbial communities from Emeryville, California, USA - Original compost - Organic plus compost (OP) | ecosystem: Engineered > Solid waste > Mixed feedstock >... | reverse complement strand
CGGCCTTGCCGTAGGCCCCGCTACGACGCGGCCTCGCGCCTTGCCTGGCGGCCAAAATCCTCAGTTTCATTTCATCAATCTATTGATGGGACAGCACACTAGACTTTTCTCCACGGTCCGGCCTTGAAATCCGCCGGGCCAGTCCCCATCAATCGCCGCCAAGGTTGATGCGTCCGCGACAGCGGACGCTCTCGCCCGGACGCGCGTTGCGTGCCCGGTGTCCATTGACCAGATCGTATGGAGAACTCTTGTGGCAGAGCAGAACAAACCCCAGGAAAGCGATAACGCGACCGAACCGGTAGCGGCCGATACCGCCGTGGAGCAATCCTCCGCCGCGGAGGCGGTGGCGCTGGACGCCGCGGCCCTGCAAGCGGAGTTGGAACTGGCCAGGCAGCAGGCGGCGGAGGCCAAGGACCAGGCCCTGAGGATGGCGGCCGAAGCGCAGAACCAGCGGCGGCGCGCCGACAAGGATGTGGAAAATGCCCATAAATTCGCCTTGGAAAAGTTCGCTGCCGCGTTGTTGCCGGTGGCGGATAACCTGGAACGTACACTGGATGCGGCCGGCACCGATGTGGAGGCGGTCAAGCCGCTGCGCGAAGGCGTCGAGCTGACCTACAGGAACTTCCTGGATGTGCTCGCCAAATTCCAGATCGAGCAGCTTGACCCGGTAGGGGAACCCTTCGACCCGAGCTATCACGAGGCGGTGACGATGCTGGAAAACCCCGATGTCGAGCCCAACACGGTGCTGCAGGTGATGCAGAAGGGATACACGCTGAGCGGCCGCCTGCTGCGCGCTGCCATGGTGGTGGTGGCGCGGGGCGGCGCCAAGAAGATCGACGAGAATGCCTGAGACGCCCGCGGCGCCGCTGCACAGCGGGCGCACGCCGCGATGGCCGGCCCTTGAATTCGCGGGCGCCGGGCCAATATAAGTCGGCATGATTTTTCGGCGGCTGCCCGCTCCAGCGCGACGGCGGCCGCACACAAGGAGACTAGCAATGGCAAAGATTATCGGTATCGACCTGGGCACGACCAACTCCTGTGTCGCCATCATGGATGGCGACAAGGTCAAAGTGCTTGAAAACTCCGAGGGCGCGCGCACCACGCCGTCCATCGTCGCCTATACGGACGACGGCGAGATCCTGGTGGGGCAGAGCGCCAAACGCCAGGCCGTGACCAACCCGAAAAACACCTTGTACGCGGTGAAACGACTGATCGGCCGCCGCTTCACCGACGATGTGGTGCAAAAAGACATCAACATGGTGCCCTACACCATCGTCAAGGCGGACAACAACGACGCCTGGGTCGAGGTGAACGGCAAGCGCATGGCGCCGCCGCAGGTATCGGCGGAAGTGTTGAAGAAAATGAAGAAAACCGCCGAGGACTATCTCGGCGAGGAAGTGACCGAAGCGGTCATCACCGTGCCGGCCTACTTCAACGATTCCCAGCGCCAGGCGACCAAGGACGCCGGCCGCATCGCCGGTCTGGACGTCAAGCGCATCATCAACGAGCCGACTGCGGCGGCGCTGGCCTACGGCATCGACAAAGAAGGCGGTGACCGCGTGATCGCGGTGTACGACCTGGGCGGCGGCACCTTCGATATCTCGATCATCGAAATCGCCGACGTCGACGGTGAGAAACAGTTCGAAGTGCTGTCCACCAACGGCGACACCTTCCTCGGCGGCGAGGACTTCGACCTGGTGCTGATCAACTACCTGGCCGATGAGTTCAAGAAAGACAACGGCATCAACCTGCGCGGCGATCCGCTGGCGATGCAGCGCCTGAAGGAGGCGGCCGAAAAAGCCAAGATCGAGCTGTCCTCGAGCCAGCAGACCGAGGTGAACCTGCCGTATATCACCGCCGACGCCACCGGTCCGAAACACCTGGTGGTCAAGCTGACGCGCGCCAAGCTGGAAGCGCTGGTCGAGGAGCTGGTGGACCGCTCCATGGAACCGCTGCGCATCGCGCTGAAGGACGCGGGCAAATCGCCGCAGGAAATCAACGAAGTGATCCTGGTCGGCGGCCAGACCCGGATGCCGCTGGTGCAGAAAAAAGTGGCGGATTTCTTCGGCCAGGAACCGCGCAAGGACGTCAACCCGGACGAAGCCGTGGCGATGGGCGCCGCCATTCAGGGCGCGGTGCTGAGCGGTCACGTGAAGGACGTGCTGCTGCTCGACGTGACGCCGCTGACCCTGGGCATCGAAACCATGGGTGGCGTGGCGACGCCGCTGATCGAGAAAAACACGACGATTCCGACCAAGAAATCGCAGATTTTCTCGACCGCCGAGGACAACCAGACCGCCGTCACCATTCACGTGGTGCAGGGCGAGCGCAAACGTGCCGGCGACAACAAGTCCCTGGGCCGTTTCGATCTGACCGACATCCCGCCGTCGCCGCGCGGCATGCCGCAGATCGAAGTCACCTTCGACATCGACGCCAACGGCATCCTGAATGTATCGGCCAAGGACAAGGCGACCGGCAAGCAGCAGTCGATCCGGATCACGGCCTCCAGCGGTTTGTCCGAGGACGAAATCCAGAAAATGGTGCGCGACGCCGAGGCCAACGCCGAGTCCGACAAGAAGTTCGCCGAAATCGCGCAGGCGCGCAACACCGCCGAAGGGCTGGTGCACGCCACGCATAAAACCCTGGCGGAGGCGGGCGACAAGGTGAGCGCCGATGAAAAGGCGGCCATCGAGGCGGCGATCCGGGAAGTGGAAGAGGCGGTGAAAACCGAGGACAAGGCCCAGATCGAAGCGGCCACCCACAAGCTGACGGAAGCCTCCAGCGGCATGGCGCAGAAGATGTACGCCGAGGCCCAGAGCAAACAGCAGGGCGAAGGCGCGCAGCAGCAATCCGGCGGCGGCAAGGACGATGTGGTCGACGCCGAGTTCGAGGAAGTGAAGGACGACAAATAAGCGCGCAAGCGCTGCCGGCGAGAGGCGGGTGCCCGCATCTCGCTGACGGAACGGGGCAAGGGACTGCGCTCGTCCGCGGCGGATTTTTCTTCACTGGGAAATCCGCCGCGGCAATTCACCAAGGTCGAGATTCTCCAGCGGGACGTCAGGTTTCGGCGCCGGGAATTTACACCGCAGGGCTTGCTTGTGCTGCTGGTCGGGGTCAGTATGGCGCGTTCGTACTGGCCCCCTCGTCGTTGTTGAAAAACAATTTTTTATGCAATCCAATTAAGCCGAACTCATGTCCAAACGCGATTACTACGAAGTGCTCGGCGTGGCGCGCGACGCCTCCGAGGCCGAGATCAAGAAGGCGTATCGCCGTGTGGCGATGAAATTCCATCCAGACCGCAACCCGGGCGACAAGGAGGCCGAGGAACGCTTCAAGGAAGCGAGTTCGGCCTATGAAGTGTTGTCCGACAACCAGAAACGCGGCGCTTACGATCAGTTCGGTCACGCCGGTGTGGAAGGCGCGGCGGCGGCTGGCGGCGGTTTCGGTGGCGGCGGCGCCAGCTTCTCCGACATTTTCGGCGATGTCTTCGGCGATATTTTCGGCGGTGGCGGCGGCCGTGCCCGCGGCGGTCCGCAGCGCGGCTCCGATCTGCGCTACACGCTGGAGATCGACCTCGAGGAAGCGGTGCGTGGCACCACCGCCAAGATTCGCGTGCCGACGCTGGTGCGCTGCGGCGAATGCAGCGGCTCGGGCGCGCGCAAGGGCAGTTCGCCGGTCACCTGCACCACCTGCGGCGGCGTCGGCCAGATCCGCATGCAGCAGGGGTTCTTCTCCGTGCAGCAGACCTGCCCCAACTGCCGCGGCAAGGGCAAGATGATCACCGACCCCTGCGGCAAGTGCTACGGCCGCGGCGTGGTTGAAGAAACCAAAACCCTGTCGGTCAAGGTGCCGCCCGGTGTCGATACCGGCGATCGCATTCGCCTGGCCGGTGAAGGCGAAGCCGGACCGGACGGCGGTCCCGCCGGCGATCTGTATGTGCAGGTTTCGGTGCGCGAGCATCCGATTTTCGAGCGCGACGGCAAACACCTGTACTGCGAAGTGCCGATCAGCTTCGCCGATGCGGCGCTGGGCGGCGAGCTGGAAGTGCCGACCCTGGAGGGTCGGGTCAAGCTGAAAATCCCGCAGGAAACCCAGACCGGAAAACTGTTCCGCCTGCGCGGCAAGGGCGTCAGCCCGGTGCGCGGCGGCGGCCCCGGCGACCTGCTGTGCCGGGTGGTGGTGGAAACGCCGGTCAACCTGACCAAGCGCCAGCGCGAGCTGTTCCGCGAATTGCAGCAGACGATGGAGGCCGAGGGCCACCAGCAATCGCCGCGCAAGGGGTCGTGGTTCGAAGGCATGAAGAATTTCTTCGGCGACTCCAATTGATGAAGCCGCGCCGGTCTTGCCGGCGCCTATTTTTCGCAAAATCCACAGCCGGCACCGCCGCGCCGCATGGCGCCCGCGGGACCTCTGAATAAAACAGTGTTGGGAAAAGCGTCATGACATTGCGTATCGCCGTCACCGGTGCAGCCGGCCGCATGGGAAAAACCCTGATCGAAGCCATCCAGCGCGCCGAGGGCTGCGAGCTGAGCGTGGCGCTGGAGCGTCCGGACAGCTCGCTGATCGGCGTCGACTCGGGGGAGTTGGCCGGGCTCGGCAGGAACGGCGTGAAGGTCGGCGGCGACCTGGACGCGGTGACCGATGCGTTTGACGTGCTGATCGATTTCAGCGTACCCGTCGCCACCCTGGCCAACGCCAGAATCTGCGGTGCGAAGGGCAAAAGAATGGTGGTCGGCACCACCGGTTTCAGCCCGGAACAAAAAACCGAGCTGTTGGCCGCGCTGCAGCCGGTGGCGGCCTGCATGGCCTCCAATTACAGCACCGGCGTCAACCTGTGCTTCAAGCTGCTCGATATCGCCGCCCGCGTGTTGGGCGATGAATACAATGTGGAGATCATCGAAGCCCATCACCGCCACAAGGTGGATGCGCCCTCCGGCACCGCGCTCAGCATGGGCGAAGTGGTCGCCGATGCGCTCGGGCGCGATCTGCGCAGCGTCGCGGTTTACGGCCGCGAGGGCATCACCGGCGCGCGCAAACCCGAAACCATTGGTTTCGCCACGGTGCGCGCCGGCGACATCGTCGGCGATCACACCGTGATGTTCGCCGTCGATGGCGAGCGCGTCGAAATCACCCACAAAGCCAGCTCCCGCATGTCCTTCGCCCGCGGCGCGGTGCGCGCCGCGAACTGGCTGGGAGATAAACCGCAGGGGTTGTATTCGATGCGGGATGTGTTGGGGTTCGATTGATCGTCACGCCGGCATCTGCGGCGTTTGCACGATTTCATCGGCTGGGTTTCTGGCCCGGCCGGGTGCAAAAATCAATGAAGTGCGGAAACGCACAGAGGCTGAAGCACTCCCCAACTTCGAGCAGGCAGGAATAAAACAGCGGGCGCAGCAGGTGTTTTTCGCGCGCGCTCAGTCCTCCGCCAGCTCCGCCTCATCCTTGCCGCGCCCGCCGCCGATTTCCGAATCCTTCACCACGCTCAAGGTCTTATCCGCCGCCTTGTCATCCTCCGCCGCGTAAGCCGAGGGCGGATCGGCGCCTTCCTCGTCGATCAGGGTTTCGGGGCTCATGTCGTCGGAAGTGACTTCCCGGCCCAACGGCTGCGCTTCGCCGCCGGTCAAACCTGCGGCGCGCACGCGATCGGGCGGAAACTCGCGTTCCGCTTCGGCTCTGGGGCGCTCGTCGCCGAATCTGCCGCTTTCTTCATCCTCGAAGGACAGCTCTTCAATGAAATCCCGCCGGGACCGGCCGGTGGTATTGGCTTTCGTTCTGCGAACCATGATTGTGCTCCGCTGCCAACAGTGGTGGATTGGCCTGTAAAAAATTGACCGGAACGTAAGAACAAAATTCCACGCCTGTCGGCTTCGGGCGGGATTTGCAAACGGCTTTGCAGATTTTTCCGATCGTTGCAGCGCGGCGGCCGGCGGTGTTGCCGGGCACAGCGTTTTTCCCGGGTTTTTCGTCGGTTTCAAACCGTACCCGAACACGTCATTACTGGCATACGAGATGCTGCCCGTGCGTTGCATCCACGGACAGGTGCCGGGTCATGAAACTCAAGGATTACTACGCCATTCTGGGCGTGGCGCGCGGCGCCGATCGAGCGACGATCATTCGCGCCTGTCGCCAGCTGATGCAGCGTTATCACCCCGATCACAACAGCGATCCCGGCGCTGCCGGACTGTTTCGGGAGGTCTGCGAAGCCGGTCGTGTCTTGCGCGATGCGGCGCAGCGCGCCGTGTTCGACCGGATGCTCGCGGGGCGGGGCCTGGCGGGGCCCGGACATCATTCCGGAGCGTGCGCGATCTATCGTCGCGGCTGCGATATCCATGTCGAGGCTTTTCTGTCGACGGCGGAACTGCTGACGGGCGTAACGCTGGCGTTGATGGTGCGGCAACACTGGTTGCGTATCCGGGTGCCGCCACAGGCGCGCGCGGGGCAGAGCCTGCGCATCCGCGAGCGCGGCCTGCCGCGACGGGGCGGCGGCCGCGGCGATCTGCTGCTGGTGCTGCGCGCTATCCATGAGCCCGCGGCGGACGGGATGAATCACGCGCCGGGCAGCGGCGCGCGCAAGGGCCGGATCATCGATCTTCGGTGCTGACGCGCCGGGTTTTGCCCGTGGCTTTTTTGGTCGGGCCACGCTTGGTCGGGCCGCGTTCGGCCGGGGCACGGCGCGGTTTGGCTGCGATGCTCCCGCGCCGTTGTGATTGGCCGTGTTGCATCAAGGCGTGGGCGAAATGCCGCAGCAGCTGCGATTCATCGGCGATGGCCTGGGCGGAAAACGGGTCCACGCCGAGTGTTTCGGCGTGCATCGCGGCCAGATTGATGTAGCCGAGCATGATGTTGTTGAACGCCATGAACTCGGAGGGAATCAGCGGCGCGGTGGAGCCCAGCGCCTGGCTGCTGCGCATCCGCAGCGCGGTTTTTTCGTAGTAGGGCCGATACCAGCGCTCGATCAGCAGGCGTCGATGCTCGCCGCCGCTCAGGCTGGCCTGGAGAGTCAGCCGCGCCAGGGCCGGTTGTTCGATGTGATAGCGAAAGACGCGCAGCGCGAAATCGACCGCGTTGGTATCGGGTTCGAATTCTTCCAGCAGTGCCAGAAAGGGTGCGGCCAGCTGGTCCAGGACCGCGCTGTACAGATCCAGTTTATTGGCGAAGTGTTTGTAAATCGCGCTCGGGCCGATGCCGACCGCGCGCGCGATATCCTCCAGGGCGGTGTTCTGGTAGCCGTGTTCGGCGAACAATGCGGCGGCGGTGTCGATCAGGCGTTCGCGGGTGGTTTTTCCGGCGGCTTTCATCGGCGTGGGATTGGCCTTGCTTGGAGCGGGAGCCCAGTATACTATCGCCGCAAGTGGTGAATGGTGATTCACCTTTCACCCGCACGGCCGCGATGGTGAAAAATTGTGAAAATCCGCGCCGCGCGTTCGATGCGAAAAACCGTGAAACAGCCATGCGCGCGTGATGGTCGCGCCACACAGGGCGAGGTGATCCGATGACAATAACAACGGCAACCGGGGATTGTGTGCTTCCCCATATTGATTTCGGCACGGATGATCTGCCGGATTTCCACGAGCTGATGGATGAATTGCGCGCCGGCGGCCACCGCATTGCCAAGGTGCGCTACATCGGTGGCAGTGCCTGGCTGTTGTTGCGTCATGAGGACGTGTACCGGGCCTTCCGCGACAGCGAACATTTTCCTTCCTCGGCGGCGTACTGCCGCATCGCCATGCCGACCATGGGGCGCACCATTCAATGCATGGAAGGCGAGGAACATCGCATCAAACGCGCGCTGGTCTCCGGCGCGTTTCTGCCGGCCGCCGTGCGCCGCCACGTCGAAGCGTTGTTGCGGCCGCTGGCGCAACGCCTGATCGACGGTTTTGCCGGCCGCACCGAACTGGATCTGGTCGAGGCGTATTGCCATCGTTATCCGTTGCAGGTGATCACCGGCCTGCTCGGCATTCCGGCCGACGATGAGCAACAGTTGCTCGACTGGATTCACGGTTTGTTTTTATATCCCTGGGACCCGGACGGTGCGCTGCGGGCGCGGACCGCGATCACCGATTACCTGCTGCCGGTGATTCACGCGCGCAGGGCACAGCCGCGGGATGATCTGATTTCGGCGCTGACCCAGGCGGAAACGGAGGGCCACCGGCTCGACGATGAGGATATTCTGAGTTTCATCCGCCTGCTGTTTCCCGCCGGCGCGGACACGACCTATCTGGCGCTGGGCTCCATGATGAACGCCGTTCTGAGTGATGCGGCGTTGACCCGGCAATTGCTCGCCGAACCCGAACGCATTCCCGCCGCGGTCGAGGAAAGCCTGCGTTTGTTCGGCACCGTCTGCCTGCTGCCGCGTTATACCGAAACCGGCTTCACGCTGGACGACGTGGTGATTCCGCCCAACTCGACAGTGCTGTTCGGCGCGGCGCCCGCCGATCGCGACCCATTGGTTTATGCCGAGCCGCATCGTTTCGATGTGGAACGCCAGCCGCGTCATCTGGTGACGTTCGGCGGTGGTCCGCATTTCTGCCTGGGCACGCATCTGGCGCGCGCGGAAATGTGTATTTCCCTGGAACTGCTGCTCGAGCGCCTGCCGGGATTGCGCCTGCGCGACGGCGCCATGCCGGCCACCAGCGCGGTGTTGCGCGGCGTGCGCAAACTGCCGGTACGGTTCGACGCGGTGCTGCCGGCATCAGACACCCATTAACCCGATGACATTCCCGTCATGATTCAAGGAGAAACTGTGTGAGCCACGCAGCCGAAGTCGTAACCGCCCTGATCCAGGCCTGCAACCGCCGCGATGTGGAGGCGGCGCTGGCGCTGTTCACCGACGACGCCGTCTACCACAACATTCCCATTGCGCCGGCGGTGGGCATCAGCGCGATTCGCGCCATGCTCGGCCCGTTCCTGAACATGGCGGAGGAAGTCGACTGGGTGGTGCATCACCTCGTCGCCAATGAAGCAGGCGTAGTGATGACCGAACGGACCGATCGTTTTCGCCTGCCGGGCGGATGGCTGGAGCTGCCGGTCATGGGCGCCTTCGAAGTCAAGGGCGACAGGATCGCGGCGTGGCGCGATTATTTCGATATGGCACCGCTGAAGCCGATCATGGGCGGATAACGCGTTCAGGTATTTCTGTTGTTGTTTTCATCCAGGCGCACCGCGATATAGGCGCGCCTGCGCTTGCGTCCGGACAGCCCCGCGAAAAAATCCAGAGTCGCCATTTGCCAGCCGTACTTTTTACGCAGCGCGTGATGCGCCCGCCGTATTTCCTCGGGGTCCTGCAACAGATGGGCCTGCGCTTCGTGCCATTCGCCCCGCACCCGGCCGCGCATATCGCAGGGCGCCACGCGCGCGCGGGTCGAATTGCGCAGCCGCTTCACCTTGCCGGCGTTGTCGTTGGAAAACAGAAAAAAACAACCGTCCTCCTCCGCGAACCAGACCGGCGTGCAAACCTGCAATCCGGTTTTGCGGAAGGTGGCGAGACTCAGGTAGTTCGCCTCCCGCAACGTGATGTTCATGCCTCTCATCCTTGCGCATCGTCGGGTGATGCGCATTGTCGTTGATGGTTGTCCGATTCAGGTGATGGCCTGTGCGACTTCGCTGATCAGGCGGCGCAGCCAGATATGCCCCGGATTGTGTTGCAACAGCGGGCTCCACGCCATTTTCAATTCGATCGGGACGATCGGAAACGGTGGCCGGCGGATCGCCAGCCGCGTGTCGTCGGTATACAGCAGCGCGGCGCGCATCGGCAGGGTTGCGATCAGGTCCGGCTGCTGCGCCAGCAGCGCCGCCACCTGATAGTGGCGGGTGAAAATACGGATGTGGCGCTGGCGTCCGATATCGGCCAGCGCCTCATCGACCCAGCCGAGTTTCTGCACATCGCGCGGACTCATGCCGGTGCCCACGCCCATGCCGGTCTTGCTGACCCAGATGTGCCGCGCCGCCAGATAGGCGTCGAGATTGAAATTATCCAGCGCCGGATTGCCGGCGCTCATCAGGCAGGCGAAATTGTCGCGCCACAGCGTCACCTGGTGGAAAGAGCGCGGCAGCTGATCGAAGCGGTTGATCGCCATGTCGATCTTGCCCTTTTCCACATCGAGAAAAGATACGTCCGAAGGCGTGAGAATATCCAGGGAAATGAACGGCGCCTGTTGCCGGATTTTTTCCAGCAGGCGCGGAAACAGGGTCGATTCCGCGTAGTCGCTGGCCATGATGCGAAACACGCGATCG
>Ga0164243_10016229_pt1 | contig 10233 bp, 8 predicted proteins | sample OricompcompostOP_FD_108781 | JGI IMG/M metagenome (GOLD analysis project Ga0164243, IMG submission 108781) | Organic Plus compost microbial communities from Emeryville, California, USA - Original compost - Organic plus compost (OP) | ecosystem: Engineered > Solid waste > Mixed feedstock >... | reverse complement strand
TTTGGATCTGGCTGACCGACAGAGTTACATTCTCGGTTTGGGTTGATATCAAATCTTCAAGAAGACATCCACTCGCAGCACAACCCTGGCAGTAAGAAAACCTGGAGAGATCAATCATAGGACCTCTTGATCCAGAAGAGTGCCACTTTAGCGCTAAAGATATATCTACTATAATTTCCTTTATTAGATTGATTAGATCAATTATTAGAAATACTAGCAGTTTACTTGTAGTTTATACTATAGGCTTCTCCTTAATATTAATTGTAGGATAGTAAATACTACTAATCTTAGTCTCTAATAGTTTAATATTATTAAGCTTTTTTATAGTCTTGTCTATCTAAGTATAAGATATAGCATAATTTAGGCATCCCTGCAGCCTACAAGTTACATAGGGTATAGAAGGTAGTAGGGAATATAAATTAATTAATACTTATACCTCTTACTCTAAGGACAAATAATTTCCTAGTAGTAGAATAGCTACTATATAGCTACTATATAGTTATTCAAACAGCTGCAATAAGCTAACTAGATAGATATTATCAAAATAATTAATCAATTGTTCTATAACCTCAAACTATCTCTATATATTAATTATATAGGGCGATAGTAGCTCTGGCCTAGACTACTCTCTAGTTTACATAGTTTATACTAATAGATGCTTAGCTAAAATAAAGAATATCTAATCTATATTAGCTTTTACTTATAATTAGTTAAGTTTGTATAGACCTTGTGGGAGAATAGAATCTTGGGATGATATTAACTATCTAAGGTCTATATGAAGTAAGCTTGCACTGAATTTTACTGAGATCTAGTAAGGTACTTGGAGAATATTAACCTCTCTGTAACCCCTATTATTATTCCCTCTAAGAGTTTTCCCATCCTTGAATTGAATGATAGATTTTCTTAGGTCTGTAATAGAAAAATTCAAACATTACCTTATACGGGGTTACTGTTATATTGTTCCTTTTTATGGAAAAGTGCCGCAAAAAAATTCTTCTATTATACTCTTTAATTATCTCTTTTTTTTTTTTTCCTACTATATACCCCCGCCTCCAATCTGATTCCTAATTGCTTAATTGATTGAATACTTCTTAGGTAGGTGGAAGGGTGTAGTACTATACTCTGAAGATGTGTTTGCTAAGCCTAGTTACTGAGGATATGGGAGACTAGCAATGTGGAATTATAGTGTTGATGTGGAAGATGTAATTAATTAGTCCTAACTGAACCTGGGTGTTTGTATGAAGTAGGGTTGTGTAGTTTGTAGGTATGAGGTAAGCGGATGTATACTAGAATTGATGGAGAAGGAGACATATAGTACACACACTAGGCGCCTTATACTGCTGCACTGATTATAGACGTACCATCCTATGGCAGCAATGTTCCGACGCTGTGGTTTGGTTCGCACTATTCGGTCGATCAATCTAGCACTTCCTTCAGTTGGCGGTATGGAAGCCTGGAGGCCCACTTCGCTCGTTCGGCTGCTTGTATCTCCAGTCGCCTGCACATTTACATAGGATGGAGTCTCGGAGTGGATGTGACTCTGAGCTTGTAGCCGCCGTATGTAAGTCTCAGAAACAACAATATTCCTATCTCGGACGGGAAATGTGCAAGAAAGCCCTGTGGAGACGCAGTTTTGACAAGGCACTCCTGTAACAATGTTATTTTTTGACACATCCGAAGCTAGAATCCAGGGCAATACTTGCCTCCTAAACATTTAACCTTTCTCTTGTGACATCTTTGACAGGCTATGGGCTTTCGTTTGCTGGCTGACATGACAGCTAAAATCGTTCAAATTCTCCAGACATCGTGAGCTTCGACTCCAGCTTAAGGAAGTCACACCGCAGCATTAAGCTTACTCTTTCATTTAAATGTCTAGGATTCCAATGACATGTCGGTTACTAGGTCAGTGAGTGACAAAACGGAATATTAAACATAAATTATTGCGCAACGTACGAAGTAGTAAATAAACAATTACAGGATTCTTGGTCTACCTATGATCCTATGAAATGAAAAAGTTGAGTGTCATAAAATGCGGAGAAGGTGTTTGAGGAGTAAAAATCGGGGACGAATTACGAAGGGTAATTGGGGACTGTTGATCAGGTATCAGACTCGTAAGCACCATACCGTATTGGGGAACGGGACGCAATCAAAACAATTTCAATATGAGATTACTAGCTATGGGACTTGTTCAAGTGTTCCTTTTGAACCGGGGTAGGGATTAATAGTGGGGAGTGACTTCATGGAGAGACCCTCTTGCTTGGGCTGCTGTGTAGCGTACGTCATGACGCAGTTGGTCTAGTCCTGACAAGGTAGGAGGTCAGGCCAAAGGCCCAGTTTGACTCGAAGAAGCGCCTTTCCCTCGTGCTGCTACATCTCCAACAGCAAGCCCAGGGAGCAGGTGCTGAGGTACAGGGAAAGCATAGGTGTTAGCCAGGCGACAGTATGATGCATCGAAGCTGTCGGATGATCTGAGCACCTGGACCCTCTAGGAAGAGGAGCTAAGGATTGGAGCTGTCCAATGGGCCCGTAAGACCCCACTGCACCTTGTTTCACCGAACCTCTCGGCCAATTTCTATGCTGTCACACCATCCATGCCATGAAAAAGGGGTTCAATAGCGGGGCCGGCGACTGTAAAAGGGCCCGAAGGGTCTTTAATTTCATGACGATATTAGAGATATCGGGAATGCCAATTGTACGACGCAGTCCTATATCGCGACAAAAATCTGACTCTAATTGACAGAGCTTAATAAAGTATCAATGGCATGTATGTTACAGCCAGAAAAACTACAAGCCAAGCGCAACGGTCCCATAGCCCAAGCGCGCGCGCTGCCCTAGGGGCTTCGTGAGCATCAGTACAGATAGCGGAAGCTCTTCTGTGGAGTCTCTCCACTCTGTTCTCGACGACCATTTGAGCCCGAAACTGATCCAAATTCCGCCTCGTCCATCTTTCGATTGAGTCTTTGCAGATCAATACGTAGAAAGGTTGCGACGATAATTGACATCACTGCGGTGCCAGCATTTACCCCCATAGCAATGAGATACCGGGGCGCCGTTGATTCCGGATACAGAAATGGCCCATAGATGCTCGAGCAGTTAGAGGAAGCTTGGCAAAGAGCCAGCGCGGCTGCTCTCTTGGCGGGAGGTCTTGGAATGGAGTTTGCTAACCACGCCAGGCCAATAACGAAGGCAGTATACACACCGGGTAGCATTATCATCATAGAGAAGTAGCGTGCGGCAATTTTGGTCGTCGCAGCCGAGATGATGAAGCCGGCAACCGACACCCAAGTGGGGATGGTAAAATGGAGGTATCGCTCGCCGGTTCGGTCCGCATTCAGAGACACGCATAGGGCAACGATGCAGGATAGCAAGTATGGCGGGGCGGTTAGCAAGAGTGTCTTGGTTCTCCCGTAACCGAGAGTCTGGACAATTGTCGGGAAATAGGAGTTGATGGTACCGCTGGAAACCACTCCAAGAATCAAGAAGAGGAAGAACCAGGTCTTGTAGTCGCGAATGCACTGCTTGAATCCGGTGAAGAGGGCTCAGGCGGCACCTCGACCAACATGAATATCAACGAAGTGATCGCGAATATCGCGGCAAAAGCCTCGGGCCGGGCGCTTTCCGATTACAGCCTTGTCCATCCGAACGATCACGTCAACTTGGGACAGTCGACGAACGACGTGATTCCGACAGCAATGAAGCTGGCACTCTATCGTGCTATGGCGGAAGCTCTACGAATGCTTCGCCAGCTGGCCGACGCATTATCGACGAAGCGTGAACAATATACATCTCTCCTCCGTCTTGGAAGGACCTGCCTTCAGGACGGGCAACCCATGACCTTCGGCCAGGCTCTCGGCGGTTACGAAGCGGTCGTTAGCCGGCACGCAGAACATCTCGACACAATCCGCAACCAATTATTGACGGTTCCCCTGGGAGGAACAGCTATTGGGACGGGGTTTGGATCAGGTCCGGGGTACAAGGAGGCCGTATTCCGGCATCTGTCCTCGTTATTCGACGCCAAAGTCGAGCCCACCAGCAACCCGTTCGACGGCATGCAGAACATGGACACTTGTGCCCGTCTGTCGGCCGAGTTGCGCAATACTACAAACAGTCTATGGAAAATCGCCAACGACTTTATTATCTTATCTTCCGGTCCCAGCGGTGGGATCGGTGAGATCACTCTGCCTTCAGTCCAAGCCGGGTCCTCCATCATGCCCGGTAAGGTTAACCCGGTGATCCCGATGGCAGTCTGTCAAGTCGCCTGTGCTGTCACTGGCAACGATGCCGCTATCGCAATGGGATGCCAGCAAGGCATGCTCGAAATTAATCACTTTGAGCTCTTGGTGTGTGACCGTCTCCTAGACAGTATCCGCCTGCTTACCGGCGCTGCCGGGATCTTTGCTCGCCGATGCGTCAACGGTTTGCTTGCGAACGAAGACATCTCGCACAGTCATTTGCTCGCATCCAGCGCACTTGCTACTGCTCTCGTGCCAACCCTTGGCTATGCGCAGGTTTCGAGCATCGTTCGCGCGGCCCTAGCAGATCAGCGGCCATTTGTGGATGTTGCGGTCGAGAAAGGGCTCCTCAAAGAAGGCGAGGTCATGTCTGTCCTCGAACGCTCAATCAACAACGACAATATTCCAACGCCGGAGAGGAAATATAATAGGAATCGTGATTAAAGAGGGAAGATTATATCTTAAAAAAGAAAAGGTTATTTGCAAGTAGAATATATTGAGTAGACTACCTAGATATATTAGACGTAGGTAGAACAATATGTCGCTCAAAGAAAGATCAGACGCGCCAAAGTTGCATATCCTTGAAGTTTCGCTCGGATATCCTGCCCTAGGAAAACTCCTTAGTGGTCTGGAACTATTAGAGGACTGCTTCTATTTTGAGGGAGGAACACTGACATGTGGGTGGGCTTTTTTGCGGTCGAACACGGACATGGTACTCTAAACGTCCTAGATATTTACCTTTTTCTTTTATGATCGTGTGTCCCTTAGCTCGATCCAGCTATCGATCCGGATTCAAGATTTTGGAGGATCGAGAGTAGTATACTATTAATCGGATGCGTGCTTTCATAGTTCGTAAGAAAATAAGTCGGAGGACCCCATCCACACCTGCGAATCTACCCACGATGTCAAACCACCTAATCTATTTCAATCCACTTTCTGTCACAGCCAGGCCGCGGTTTGGCCACCAAGGGTGGTCAGACACGGCAGAATGAACACGAAGGTCACGTAGTCGCCTTTGCCAAGAAGCGACCGATCTGTCGCTTAGGAAAGCAAGCGATCAATCGAGGAAGAAAGCAATCGATCATCAACTGAAGACAGATAGAGGAAGTATCTGTCAGATACACAGGAATTATGTGGTTGGATAAGCTGGTATACGGCGAGATATACGTCGACAGAGGTATAGGTACAAGCCATAGGTCAAGAGAACTGTATTGCGTTCCTCGACAGTGCTCCTTGGCCCGTCCCATGCTGCGCGTGATGGAGCGCAGCGTGTCGTTGCTAGTGCAGTCGGCCTCGTTGAAGCTACATACATACTTGCCATGGCTTCGGTGGCTGGTCTAAGCAAATTCCGAACTGTCACAACCAATAGTCCATTGCATCAACCACATCGGATGTCCGGGGACCCATGACAATAAGCTTAAAAAAAGCAATGGATGTGGGCTAGAAGCTCAAAAATTGTTGACGCGGGAAGCCACGTAATGCCATATATTTCCCCTTATTCAGTCATTTCATCTTACAGAGCGAGTCGCAGTATCTCTCGTGCAGCGCCATCTAGCCTCAGATAACCTAACGCAAACTTCGCCGCCATGGCCACTCTGAATATCGCCGTCAGCTCGCCCATCAACCCCCCAGGTGCCCATCCGGTCCTGACCCGCGACCAAGCCTGGGCGGGGCTGACGCGAAAGGCCCGCCGTCCTCAAGACTTCGTGCCCATCGTGGACTCATGCAAGATTGTCCAGGAAAACGAGACGACAATCGAGGCTATCGTCAATTTTAAGCCCGTTCCTGGGCATCCACTGAGTATTCGGGAAACCTGTACGCTGCGGGAGCCATGTCGCCTGGACTACGCTATGGAGGACGGCAGCAGCGCTTCCAACGTCATCTCGACAGGGCCGGGAGGCGCGGATATGGACATGCTGCTGACGTTTGTGTTTGCATGGGAGTGTCCCGACGCGCAGGCTGGAAGTGAAGAGCTGAAGAGGATTGGGGAGAGTCGCAAAAAGGTAACGTGAAAATATTACCACGCTTTGCACTGCAATATCGACTTTTCGGTCATAGCATTATTTATTAATGCTGAAGTCTAGACCGCGCGTGAGGCTATAGACACGACAGTGGGGAAAATACGACAGCTCGCGGTGGATGGCGAGCTGTGAGGTGAAGTGCGGGTTTGGGTTATTTCAGAAGTTGATTTTGGCACTCTTTCCCCTCGCGTGAAGATATGCAGCCCTCCGTCAAGTACATACAACGCCTCTCAGACGAAAAGGTTATGTACGGATCGTTTCCTTTCTCGGCTTTAAAGTGGAAAACACCTTGTCCGTGGTATCAATGATCATCTTGTACTCCACAATTATAACCCTCTAAGTACAGAAAATAGCACCATCGTAGGCGTCTCCAGATCTTCAACTGCACAGGCCGTTCTGCCCGACTATGAGTTCCACAGCGGATGTATTAAGGATGAAATGAGTAGATGGGGTCGTCTGGAGTTTGACTGCGGACGTGGCCAACTGAAGCGTGGAGGTGTTCCACCTCGCGCTCAACATTGCTCGGAAGACTTGAGAAGCACTCATCTAGAGAGCCGAACTAGCCAAACCAAATGCTGTCGGAACCGCGGGCCCCGATCGCGGAGCGCATCCCTTATAGCAGCATCCAACCCTATTCTAAGACGATCTATAACCGTCGGCGAAGATGTAGGACAATAGCCCTCACCCTTCCCTTCATAGTAATCTCCTTCGCCTTCATCACTGGATTCTCCCTTATCTTTATCAATAGATTCTCCCTTGTCTTTATCACTAAATTCTTCCTTGTCTTCATTACTCTCTCCCTCATGTTCGCCCCCATTACCTTCCTCACTTCCTCACCGAAATCACTCTCCACACCTTCGCTGTCCTCCCCAGCCGCCTGCCCGATAAGGCGAAGAAGAATGCAGTCACGGTTTAGGTTGATCGGCCCCTCGACAACGGACGACGCGATCCTTCCGATATACGGGTTAAGCCGACACCAATTGATATCCACTAGGCCCGGCAAGTACGATGTTGGCAAGGGTCGTTAAGATAGCGGCAGCCTCTCTCATATCATTAGTGGTATATGAGGCTATCTCACTAGGCCAGTATAGCTTCTAGGCATACCGGTTAAATGACTACCCCAAATATTGTCGTATTAACTTATAGATACATATAAGCCGGATTTTCGCCTATAAGGGTATCTAGTAGCTTCGCCTCTGCCTCTAGTTGCCTTGCCTACTTGCGAAGGACAGTCTCTTCCTAGTACTCGGCGAACGTGCCTACTGGCTTGAGGATGCGGAAGTTGACGGGCTTCTTCTGCCCGAGTCGATCTAACTGACCAACCCCCTGCATCATGGTCGCGAAATTCCAGTGGTACTACAATATGAGCCCCTTGCGGCAACAATTCTGCATGTTCAGCCCAAAGGCAGACAAGCTCATACTAGTAACCAGTATCTCTCGGATAGATCCCTGCCATCCGGTCCCATAGCTGCCAGGGTATCCCCGGTCGCGATGTGGATAGCTGCCCTGCGGCCCCAGCTGCCTGAAGAATGCCTTGCCGCGTCATAGCAGAAGACGAGGGGGTGCCGGTCGTCTCTTGTCTATATATGTGGGTAAAAAGGCCCAATGAGCTACAAAAGGATGAAAAAAAAAACCCCTCAAGTATTTGTTCTGGTGGGTTTTCTATCCATAGTGGAGAGGCTTAGGAACTAATGGAGCCGTCAACAAAACATTAAGAGCCTTGGTGCTGTTGCCGTTCTCAGCGATTGGAATGCTTATTACCTATTCCTGGAGAGCCAAATCTTTCACGGAGACATCAAAGTAGTTATAGGGATCGACATTGGATATGGTTCGAAGGGATCAACTGTATAGTTGTGGTGTCCTTACTATGTCCGAGAGAATGGCGAGGAACTAGAGGTTCTCGGCGTCAGATCAGAGATCACATATCAGGTAAGGCAGGCCGTCATAAATGACAAGCCAGAAGCTAAGGGTTAGACAGCCATTTCGGTCCTCCGACGGTACTAATGTTAACCAGGCACGGTACATCGAATTGAAACTAGGCATTTTCGCTACTGATAAAATATCATCTAGAGTTGAGCTGGTGACACTTTACATACAATATCAATAAGTTGCAGCACTTCTAGATCGAGCTAAGCAAATACATAGCGCAAGGAAGCCTATTCATGGAGAGCAGGGTATTAAATCTATGCGCCAGACAAAGAAGCGCAAGCGATCACCAACACCTGTTGATCGTATTATTTCAGATGACGAAGCAGAGCGGCGCAAACAGGAGCTAAGAATAGCCAACCGAACAGATGCCGAAGATGAAGATTTCCGGCTTTCACATGGGAAAAGGAGGAGATGATGCTGCGTGACCCGATCCACTACTATGAGCCAACCACGCACCCAGGCGCCTTCCTTCCGCACGCATGGGTGGAACACGCAGGCCAACGTATTTCAACACTGGACATTGTCGGTCACGGACAGTTTGGTCTTGTAGTCGGAATTGGCGGCGGCCCTTGGGTTCCCGCGGCGGCCACAGTAAGCAAGAAAACGGGGGTTGAATTGCCCCTCTACGCCGTCGGATACTGCTGTCCTTATAACGATGTGCTAGGCGATTGGAGAGCGCAACGTGAGGTCGGTGACCGCGGCGCTCTTCTAGTCCGACCAGACCGCCATATTGCCTGGTGCCATGCAGATCGCCCTACAGATCCTACTGAAGTACTCCACTCGGCCCTCAGACACATCCTCGCGCACGACATGGTGAAATCGCCCCAATGACGGCATCTCTAGTGGGAGTCAGGGACAAAGGGAACTCAGCAGGACGCTGTGAAAGTGGAGTAGGAACAAAAAGTTGGGTGCCGTAAATGATTTTGCAGAGCGTCTTCGGCGGTGTCGACTGAGACGACTATGGTTGACGCTCGGAAGAAGCGGTCTGGAAGGTCCGGAATTTCTTGTCTCGAAAGCGAGGAAAGGTCACATTATCTATCTACATATTCGGACAGGAACTACCATCCGTTACGTCTTACTTTGATTGTGGTGATGGGCAATTTTGCCACTGTAACTCCCGGCGCTGATGAAGTGTGACGGCCACGAGGACTAGCGTCCCCGTGAAAATGTCTATGATAGAAATAGGGGCATATTAGAGATATTATAGACCTACAGGGATCATTGTATTGGGTTCGTGCTCTCAAGATCGGAGGTCTCGCGACTTATACTTCTGCGTTGCTAACTTTGATTCCTTATATCCGATCAGAGACTACTTCATGGAGTTGAAACTCTCCCGCCCCTAACGCCCGATAGAGGAAAGAGTATACTAAAAGATACTGTTTTAATAGCTCCTAAATGCCACATAATCGGTAATGGCCTTCTAATGCAGATCCCTAGCCACAGATATCACGTTGTAAATCAGAACCTAGAAACACCGTTTCCCTGTTACAAGATGTACGTGAACCCCGGATGCCTCGAATCGAGATGCATATAGCGCAATACTAGAGGGCACGGCGCTTTCGGAAAAAAAGAAAAGGTAAGTAATAAGGTAAGTGGACCCTAACCCAAAGCGGCACCGCCGCATGGGCGACGTCGATGACATTGTCCACTAAATACAGTCCCCTAGTCATTATTCAACACACGAGATAGCCGACTGAGCAGTACAAAAGGTAACGACAAGTAGAGCCTCTTGTCCAGGAAGGGATTCCGATCCCATCAACTGACATAGAAATCCCAAGCAGAAAGATAATCGAGAAGCCGATCAAACGTTACGTCTACACACCGGAACCCACCTTGTCGGGTGTTGTCTCAACTCAAAGTACTTCTGGACCTCCAGGCAATTCGGTAAGCCCTAGAAACGTTGATGTTAGCTACATACCATGGCAATAGAGAAGCGATACTCACAGCCATCTCCGATGTCTTCCATATATTGCTGGCCCTTCCTACAGTTAATGGCATCCTCGCCAGACTGCAATTTTATAGCTGGGCAGGTCTCGCTCCAGCAGTTGGTT
>Ga0164243_10016228_pt1 | contig 10234 bp, 8 predicted proteins | sample OricompcompostOP_FD_108781 | JGI IMG/M metagenome (GOLD analysis project Ga0164243, IMG submission 108781) | Organic Plus compost microbial communities from Emeryville, California, USA - Original compost - Organic plus compost (OP) | ecosystem: Engineered > Solid waste > Mixed feedstock >... | reverse complement strand
TTCGGCCCGGATGGGGGGGGGCGGGGGGGGGGGCGGGGGGGGGGGGGGGGGGTTGGGGGGGGGCGGGGCTCAGGGGCAGTGCATGAGGGGCTTCGGACCGGACCGGTCGATCTCGTGCGCGGTCATCGGAGCGCCGCAGAGGGGACAGGCGCGCTCAGCGCGCTCCTCAGGGCTGGGCGGCGGCGTCTTCTCGTACGGACCGACGGACGCGGGGCCGGCGACGCGGATGAGCGTGCTGTTGAACCACGAGTACAGCCCTCCGGCCTCTCTGATGCGTTCGCGGAGCGGTGGCCGATCGGCGTCCTTCGTCATGATGCTTAGTGTACTAATCATTAGGCCTTCTGTATCTTTGAGGCGTGCCCGCCCCCGATGACCTCCTCGCGCTGGAGAACCAGCTCTGCTTCGCCCTGGTGACGGCTGCGCGCAACGTCGTGGCGATCTACCGGCCGATTCTGGAGCCGCTGGGCCTCACGCATCCGCAGTACCTGGTCATGCTCGCGCTCTGGGAGCACTCGCCTCGCCAGCTCAGCGACCTCGCCGCCGCACTGGCGCTGGAACCCGCGACCGCGTCGCCGCTGGTCAAGCGGCTCGAATCCGAGGGGTTGATCTCGCGACAGCGCAGCGCGCAGGACGAACGCCGCCTCGAGATCGCCCTCACCGACGCCGGCCGTGCCCTGCGCGAGCGCGCCGTCGACGTGCCACGGCAGGTGATGGCGGCGGTCGGCATGGACGAGGCGCAGATCGCGGCGCTGCGCGATGGCCTGGCCCCCTTCGCCGGCCGTCGCGTCGACGCCTGAGTGCGCGCGGAGCCAGTGTCCGTGGCCCCTCTTAGACTTGAACGGTGCCTATCGTCCCGGTTGCAACCCCAGGAAAACTCAGTGTTCGCGGTGCCCGCGTCCACAATCTGAAGAACGTCGACATCGACATCCCGCGCGACTCCCTCGTCGTGTTCACGGGCCTGTCCGGGTCGGGAAAGTCCAGTCTCGCGTTCGACACGATCTTCGCCGAAGGGCAGCGCCGTTACGTCGAGTCGCTCAGCGCGTACGCGCGGCAGTTCCTCGGACAGGTCGACCGCCCCGATGTCGACTTCATCGAGGGCTTGAGCCCGGCGGTGTCGATCGACCAGAAGTCCACGAACCGCAATCCGCGCTCGACCGTCGGCACGATCACGGAGATCTACGACTACATGCGGCTCCTCTGGGCGCGCATCGGGATCCCGCACTGTCCCCAGTGCGGTGAGCAGATCCAGCGCCAGACCGTGCAGCAGATCGCCGACCAGCTGATGGAGCTGCCCGAGCGCACGCGGTACCAGATCGTCGCGCCCATCGTCTCGCAGAAGAAGGGCGAGTTCGTCGACCTGTTCCGCGAGCTCGGTGCCAAGGGGTACTCGCGAGCCATCGTCGATGGCGAGTTGATCCAGCTGGCGGAGCCGCCCACGCTGAAGAAGAGCTACAAGCACGACATCGCCGTGGTCGTCGACCGCCTGGTCGCGTCCGGCGACATCCTCGGCCGCGTGACCGACTCGGTCGAGACCGCTCTCGGCCTCGCCGGCGGCGTCATGCAGGTCAACTTCGTCGATGAGGAGGGGGACGACGCGTGGCAGTCGTTCTCCGAGAAGCTGGCCTGCCCCAACGGCCACCCGATCACGCTCACGGAGATCGAGCCCCGCACCTTCTCGTTCAACGCTCCCTTCGGCGCGTGCCCCGCCTGCTCGGGGCTGGGAACGCGCATGTCGGTCGATGTCGACCTCATGCTCGGCGACGAGGAGCTCTCGCTCCGCGAGGGCGCGATCATCCCGTGGACGACGCAGGGCAAGGGACTCTTCCAGTACTACGAGCGGTTGCTGGAGGGCCTGGCGGCCGACCTCAACTTCTCGCTGGACACCCCGTGGCAGGATCTGCGCGTCGACGTGCAGGAGGCGATCCTGCACGGCGACAACTACAAGGTCACCGTCAAGTGGAAGAACCGGTACGGACGGGAGATGCGCTACTCCTCCGGGTTCGAGGGTGTGGTGCCGTACATCGAGCGCCAGTACGCGCAGGCCGAGTCCGACACCCAGCGTGCGCGGTGGGGCGAGTACCTGCGCGAGGTGCCCTGCCCGGTGTGCGACGGCAACCGGTTGAAGCCCGAGGTCCTGGCCGTCAAGGTGCACGGTCACTCCATCGCCGAGGTCTCCCACCTCAGCCTCGCCGATGCCAGGGCGTTCATGGAGAACCTCGTGCTGACCGATCGCGAGGCGAAGATCGCCGCGCAGGTGCTGCGCGAGATCCGTCTGCGGCTCGACTTCCTGCTGCAGGTGGGTCTGTCGTACCTCAACCTGAGCCGGTCGGCCGGCTCCCTCTCCGGAGGGGAGGCGCAGCGCATCCGTCTGGCGACGCAGATCGGGTCGGGTCTCACGGGCGTGCTGTACGTGCTCGACGAGCCGTCGATCGGGCTGCACCAGCGCGACAACCGCAGGCTCATCGAGACTCTTCTCACGCTGCGCGACCTGGGGAACACCCTCATCGTCGTCGAGCACGACGAGGAGACCATCGAAGCGGCCGACTGGATCGTCGACATCGGCCCCGGCGCGGGCGTGAACGGCGGCGAGGTGGTGCATTCCGGCCCGTATCCCGCCCTGCTCGGCGAGACCTCGTCGATGACCGCGGACTATCTCTCGGGGCGCCGGGAGATCGCCACGCCTCCGAAGCGCCGCAAGATCGACAAGAAGCGGATGCTCAGCGTCGTCGGCGCGCGCGAGAACAACCTCAAGAACGTCAATGCCGACTTCCCGCTCGGCGTGCTCACCGCGGTGACGGGGGTCAGCGGATCGGGCAAGTCGTCGCTCGTGAACGACATCCTCTACCAGGTGCTCGCATCGCGGCTGAACGGTGCGCGCACCGTGCCAGGCAAGCACACCAGGGTGTCGGGCCTCGACAATCTCGACAAGGTGGTGCACGTCGACCAGGCGCCGATCGGCCGCACACCCCGCTCGAACCCGGCGACCTACACCGGTGTCTTCGACCGCATCCGCACGCTGTTCAGCGAGACGCCGGAGGCGAAGGTGCGCGGCTACCAGCCAGGGCGCTTCAGCTTCAACGTCAAGGGAGGGCGCTGCGACGCCTGCTCGGGCGACGGCACGATCAAGATCGAGATGAACTTCCTCCCCGACGTGTACGTGGACTGCGAGGTCTGTCACGGCAAGCGCTACAACCGCGACACGCTGGCCGTGCACTACAAGGGCAAGAACATCGCCGAGGTGCTCGAGATGCCGATCGCGGAGGCGGCCGAGTTCTTCGAGCCGATCCAGGCGATCCACCGGTACATGAAGACCCTGGTGGACGTCGGGCTCGGCTACGTGCGCCTCGGGCAGTCGGCCACGACCCTCTCGGGGGGAGAGGCGCAGCGAGTGAAGCTCGCGACCGAGCTTCAGCGCCGCAGCAACGGTCGCAGCATCTACGTGCTGGACGAACCGACCACGGGACTGCACTTCGAGGACGTGCGCAAGCTCCTCGAGGTCCTCAACGGGCTCGTCGACAAGGGCAACACCGTGATCGTCATCGAGCACAACCTCGACGTGATCAAGTCGGCGGACTGGGTCATCGACCTCGGCCCCGAGGGCGGCTCGGGCGGCGGGACGATCCTGGCCACGGGCACGCCCGAGCAGATCGCCCGGGTCGAGGAGAGCCACACGGGGCGCTTCCTCGCCGAGATCCTCGACGAGGGACGGTCGGCCCGGAAGGCCAGCTGATGGCAGACGTCCTGCCGTATCGCCCTCGGACGGGGGAGATCCCCACCGATCCCGGGGTCTATCGCTTCCGCGACGCCGACGGTCGCGTGCTGTACGTCGGCAAGGCGAAGAACCTCCGCCAGCGGCTGTCGAATTACTTCGCTCCACTGCACACCCTGCACGAGCGCACACGACGCATGGTCACCACGGCCGCCTCGGTGGAATGGACCGTCGTGGCGACCGATGTCGACTCCCTGCAGCTGGAGTACATGTGGATCAAGGAGTTCGATCCGCCGTTCAACGTCCGCTACAAGGACGACAAGTCGTATCCGTTCATGGCCGTCACGCTCGCCGACGAGGCACCGCGGGTCATCGTCACCAGGAACAGGAAGATCCCCGGTGCGCGGTATTTCGGCCCTTATCCCAAAGTGTGGGCGGTGCACGAGACCATCGACCTGATGATCAAGGCCTTCCCGATCCGCACCTGCAGCGACGCCAGCTACAAGCGCGCGATGCAGACGGGCAGGCCCTGCTTCCCCGGCCAGATCGGCAAGTGCGGCGGACCCTGCTCGATGACGGTGACCATCGAGGAGCACCGCGCGATGGTCGACGACTTCATCGCCTTCATGGCGGGCGGTGACGAGCGGTTCACCAAGGACCTCACCCGGCGGATGATGGCCGCATCGGCGGCCATGGACTACGAGGCGGCGGCCAAGTACCGCGACAAGCTGTCGGCGATCGAGGCCGTCCTCGGCAAGAGCGCGCTCGTGCTGGCCGCCGACGAGGACGCCGACCTGTTCGGCATCGCCGAGGACGAGCTCTCGGCCGCTGTGCAGCACTTCGTGATCCGCGGCGGCCGCGTGCGCGGGGTGCGCGCGACGACGATCGACAAGGAGATCGACATCACCGGCGGCGAGCTCGTCGACCAGGTGCTGCAGCGCGCCTACGGCGACGCGCCGGACGTTCCGCGTCGCATCCTCGTCCCGACCCTGCCGGACGACAGAGCGGAGCTGGAGGAGTGGTTGCGTGAGCGGCGCGGCAAGAAGGTCGAGATCGCGGTCGCCCAGCGCGGGCAGCGCGCCGACCTCATGCGCACCGCGACCCTCAACGCCCAGCAGGCGCTGATCCGCCACAAGACGCGCCGCACGAGCGACTACGTGGCCCGCACGCAGGCCCTGACGGATCTGCAGGACGCCCTCGGCATGGCCGAGGCACCGCTTCGCATCGAGTGCTTCGACATCTCCCACCTCGGCGGCACGAACGTGGTGGCGTCGATGGTCGTGTTCGAAGACGGGCTGCCCCGCAAAGACCAGTACCGCTCGTTCAACATCGCCGAGACGACCGACGACACCGACTCGATGTACCAGGTCCTGACCCGGCGGCTCGCGTATCTGGACCGTCCCGAGTCGGCGGACGACGAGAGCACCGCCGACGGCACGGGTCGAAAGCGACCGCGATTCGCGTACCCGCCGCAACTGCTGCTCGTCGACGGCGGTCAGCCCCAGGTGGCCGCGGCCGCGCGGGCGCTGAGCGATGCGGGTCACACCGAGATCGCCGTCTGCGGCATCGCCAAGCGGCTCGAGGAGATCTGGCTGCCCGGTGAGGACTTCCCGGTGATCCTGCCGCGCACGAGCGAGGCCCTCTACCTGCTGCAGCGTCTGCGTGACGAGGCGCACCGGTTCGCGATCACCCACCAGCGCAAGCGCCGGCGCAACGACATCACGACCATCCTCGCCGAGGTCCCGGGACTGGGAGCCGCGCGCATCAAAGTGTTGTTGAAACACTTCGGCTCCGTCACCGCCCTTCGCGCCGCCGCGCCCGACGAGATCGAACAGGTGCAGGGGATCGGCCCCGTGCTCGCCAGGAACATCCACACGCACCTCTCCACGCGATAGCCGCACTCGCTAGGCTTGAGGGGCGGGGGAGAAGGAGCGACGGTGTCAGACGGGGAAAAGGGCGAGTTCCTGATCGTGACGGGGATGTCCGGCGCGGGTCGGACGACCGTGGCGAACGCGCTGGAGGACCTCGGCTGGTACGTCGTCGACAACCTGCCGCCGCAGATCCTGCGGCCGCTGCTCGATCTCACCGACATGGGCGGCGACGCCTTGCCCAAGGTCGCCGCCGTCGTCGACGTGCGCGGGCGGAACCTCTTCGACGACTTCCCCGGTGTGGCCAGGGTGCTGCGCTCCAGGGGATCGGTGCGCGTGCTCTTCCTCGACGCGTCAGACGACGTGCTGGTGCGCCGCTTCGAATCGGTGCGGCGACCGCATCCCCTGCAGGGCGACGGCACCCTCCTCGACGGCATCCGCACCGAGCGTTCCCGACTGGCGCCGGTGCGGGAGGCGGCCGATCTCCTCATCGACACCTCGACCCTGAACATCCATCAGCTCGCCACCCAGGTCTCCGACCTCTTCTCCGACGAGGGGGCCGCACGTCACCGACTGACGCTGCTGAGCTTCGGCTTCAAGTACGGACTGCCCACCGACGTCGATCTCGTGGCCGACATGCGCTTCCTGCCGAACCCCTTCTGGAACGAAGAGTTGCGGGGACTCACTGGCCAGGACGAGGCGGTGCGCGAGTACGTGCTGTCCCGTGACGGCGCCGCCGAGTTCCTCGAGGCGTACGCGGCCGCCCTCACTCCGGTGCTCGAGGGCTATCAACGCGAGAACAAGAGCCATTCGACCGTGGCGATCGGGTGCACGGGGGGCAAACACCGTTCCGTCGCCATGGCCGAGGAGCTCGCGCGGCGGCTGGCGGCCGTCCCCGGCGTCGCCGTCAACGTGCGCCATCGTGACCTGGGCAGGGAATAGCCCTCGTCGCGAGCCGACTAAGCTGGAGGTTTGCGTCGCGATCCGGCGCGTGATCGTGAAGGAGTCCCGTGGCACTAACCACCGACGTCAAGGCCGAGCTCGTCAGCATCCGTAACGCACCCCCCACCGTGCGCGTCGCGGAGGTGACCGCGATCCTGCGGTTCGCAGGCGGTCTGCATTCCATCGCCGGTCGTGTCGCCGTCGAGGCCGAGGTGGATGCAGAGGTGCTGGCGCAGCGCGTCGCGCGCGATCTCGCCGAGATCTATGGCGTCCGTCCGGAGATCGCCCAGGTGCAGTCGAGCACGGCGAACGACGGGGCGCGCTGGGCCGTCCGCGTCATCGCCTCCGGCGAGACCCTCGCCAGGCAGACGGGCCTGCTCGATCAGAGGCGTCGTCCGGTGCGGGGCCTTCCCAATCGTCTGACCACGGGTTCGCGGTCCGAGATCGCCGGACTGTGGCGCGGCGCGTTCCTCGCCGCGGGCACCCTCAGCGAGCCGGGCCGCTCGGCGATGCTCGAGGTCGCGTGCCCCTCCTCGGAGGCGGCGATGGCTCTGGTCGGTGCTGCGCACCGGCTGGGCGTCGCAGCCAAGGCGAGGGAGGTGCGCGGCATGCCGCGCGTCGTGGTGCGCGAGGGTGAAGCGATCCGCACGATCCTCACCGAGATCGGTGCGCACCGCACCGCGATCGCGTGGGAGGAGATGCGTCAGCGCCGCGAGGTGCGGGCGGGGGTGAACCGCCTCGTCAACTTCGACGACGCGAACCTCCGGAGGTCCGCGCAGGCGGCCGTGGCGGCGTGCGCCCGTGTCGAGCGGGCCCTGGAGATCCTCGGCGACGACGTGCCGGAGCATCTGAAGGTCGCCGGCGAGCTCCGCCTCGCGCACCGTGACGCCAGCCTCGACGAACTGGGGCACCACGCCGAGCCTCCGATGACGAAGGACGCCGTCGCCGGTCGCATCCGTCGTCTGCTCGCGATGGCCGACAAGCGCGCCCAGCAGGAGGGCATCCCGGGGACCGAAGCGGCGGTGCCGGCCGGCCTCGACGTCTGACGTCACATGCCGGAAGGATCCTGTCCGGTGCCGCGTTCTCGTCACTAGGATGAGAAGAGTCCGCTCCGGTTTCGCACTTCGGCGAGGCGGAGGATCGGCTAGCGCCGCGGCGCGCGGCGCGGATTGGATGAAAATCGACATGGCGACCTACACGCTCCCCGACCTTCCCTACGATTTCGCAGCGCTCGAGCCGCACATCAGCGGCAAGATCATGGAACTCCACCATGACAAGCACCACGCGACGTACGTCGCCGGCGCGAACGCCGCGCTCGAAGGACTCGCCGAAGCCCGTGAGAGCGGCAACCTGGCGAACGTCAACAAGCTCGAGAAGGACCTGGCCTTCAACCTCGGCGGTCACGTCAACCACTCGATCTTCTGGACCAACCTCTCCCCGAACGGCGGGGGGCAGCCCGAGGGCGAGCTGAAGGCGGCGATCGACGAGTTCTTCGGCTCGTTCGAGAAGTTCCAGGCCCACTTCACCGCCGCCGCCACCGGCATCCAGGGCTCGGGCTGGGCCGTGCTGAGCTGGGATCCGATCGGGGCCCGGCTGATCATCCAGCAGCTGTTCGACCAGCAGGCGAACACCGCACAGGGCACCGTGCCGCTGTTCCAGCTCGACATGTGGGAGCACGCGTTCTACCTCGACTACCTCAACGTCAAGGCGGACTACGTCAAGGCCGCGTGGAACATCGCCAACTGGGAGAACGTCGCCCAGCGCTTCGAGGCGGCCCGCGAGAAGACGGCCGGCCTGCTGGTACTGTCGTAAACAAGACGGGCGTCCCGACGGACCCAGCGCCCGTCGGGACGCCGTTGTCCATGCTTCTCTAGTTGAACCGCGCATCTGCGCATGAGAAATCAGGAGACCTTCGTGTCTGTCAAGATCGGTATCAACGGCTTCGGCCGCATCGGACGCAACTACTTCCGCGCGGCTCTCGCGCAGGGCGCGGACATCGACATCGTCGCGGTCAACGACCTCACCGACAACAAGACCCTCGCCCACCTGCTCAAGTACGACTCGGTCGGCGGCGTCCTCGACGCGGAGATCAGCTACGACGACGAGAGCATCACGGTCAACGGCAAGGCGATCAAGGCGTTCGCCGAGCGCGACCCCGCGAACCTCCCGTGGGCGGACCTCGGCGTCGACATCGTCATCGAGTCGACCGGGTTCTTCACCAAGGCGGAGCTCGCCAAGAAGCACATCGACGCCGGCGCCAAGAAGGTGCTCATCTCGGCACCGGGAACGGGCGTCGACGCCACCTTCGTGATGGGCGTGAACGAGGACACCTACGACCCCGCGTCGCACCACATCATCTCCAACGCGTCGTGCACGACGAACTGCCTGGCGCCGCTGGCCAAGGTCTTCAACGACGCGTTCGGCATCGACCGCGGCTTCATGATGACCGCCCACGCCTACACGGCCGACCAGAACCTGCAGGACGGCCCGCACAGCGACCTCCGCCGTGCCCGCGCAGCGGCGATCAACATCGTTCCCGCCTCCACCGGTGCCGCCAAGGCCATCGGCGAGGTGCTGCCCGAGCTGAACGGCAAGCTCAGCGGCTCGTCGTACCGTGTCCCCGTGCCCACCGGCTCGATCGTCGACCTCACCCTCATCACCGACCGTGAGAACCTCACCGTCGACGAGGTCAACGAGGCCTACAAGAAGGCGGCGGCCGACGGGCGACTCGCCGGCTACCTCCAGTACAACGCCGACCCCATCGTCTCGAGCGACATCGTGCACAACGCGCACTCGTCGATCTTCGACTCGACTCTGACCAACGTCAGCGGCAACCTCGTCAAGGTGTCCAGCTGGTACGACAACGAGTGGGGCTACTCCAACCGTCTCGTCGACCTGACCGAGTACGTGGCCGAGCGCCTCTGAAGCTCAGACACATGACTCTGCGCACCCTGGACTCGCTGGGTTCGCTCGAGGGCAAGCGCGTCATCGTCCGTTGTGACCTGAACGTCCCCCTGCGGGACGGCGTCATAACGGACGATGGCCGTGTTCGCGCCTCGCTGCCGACCCTCAACGCCCTCATAAACGCCGGCGCCCGTGTGGTCGTCTGCTCGCATCTCGGTCGCCCCGACGGTGCTCCCGACCCGCAGTACAGCCTCGAGCCGGTCGCGCAGCGGCTGTCCGAGCTGCTCGGCAAGCCGGTCGCCTTCGCCCGCGACACGGTCGGCGAATCCGCCCGTGACGCCGTCTCGTCGCTCGAGGACGGCGAGGTCGTCGTGCTCGAGAACCTGCGCTTCAACCCGGGCGAGACGTCGAAGGACGACGCGGTGCGGGGTGCTTTCGCCGCACAGCTCGCCGAGCTCGGTGACGCGCTCGTCTCCGACGGGTTCGGCGTCGTGCATCGCAAGCAGGCGAGCGTCTACGACCTCGCCGAACTCCTGCCCTCGGCGGCCGGTCTGCTCATCGCGACCGAGCTCGAGGTGCTCGACAAGCTCACCGAGAACCCCGATCGCCCGTACGCGGTGGTGCTGGGCGGGTCGAAGGTCAGCGACAAGCTCGGAGTGATCTCGCACCTGTTGCCGCGCGTCGACAGGATCCTCGTCGGTGGCGGCATGCTCTTCACCTTCCTGAAGGCGCAGGGGCACGACGTCGCGTCGAGCCTCCTCGAGGAGGACCAGCTCGACACCGTGCGCGGGTACATCGCCGAGGCCGCGGA
>Ga0164243_10016227_pt1 | contig 10234 bp, 9 predicted proteins | sample OricompcompostOP_FD_108781 | JGI IMG/M metagenome (GOLD analysis project Ga0164243, IMG submission 108781) | Organic Plus compost microbial communities from Emeryville, California, USA - Original compost - Organic plus compost (OP) | ecosystem: Engineered > Solid waste > Mixed feedstock >... | reverse complement strand
GACGGTGGGCGGCCACGCGGGGACCGGCACCGTGCGGGAGGCCGCCCGGAACGCGGCGCGGGCCTCCGAGCCGCGCGTGCCCGCGATCGACGCCGACCCGCGCTCGGCGCTTCCGCGACCGCCGCGCGCCCCTTCTTCCCGGCCGCTTGTGCGCACATTCTCCCGCCCGTCCGTGCGCACATTCTCCCGCCCGTCCGTGCGCACGTTCTCCCGCGCGTCCGCGGGAATGCCGAGATCCCGGAGGTCGGCACCGGCGCCGGAGTCTCGCGACTCGACGCGGAGGTCCGGGTCCCGCGCCTCGGCTCGGAGGTCCGGGTCCCGCGCGTCGGCCGAGACCGCACGGGTGTCGGCGGCGTCCTGGTCGGTCGGCGTTCCGTCGTGTTCGGCGGCGCTCTCGGGCGGCAGGCCGAAACGCCCGGAGAACTCCCGGACGTACCGGCCCGTGATCAGGCCCAGCAGCGCCGCTCCCGCGACGGCGAGTACAGCCACCTGACCGAGCCTAGGCCACCGGCGCCGACGGCACGCGACCTGTTTCGCCTGCCTGTGGACAACGCATCCGCCAAGTCGTCCGCAGACGCCGAGCCGGTTTGCATGGCCGGGGCGACGAGACCGCCGGGGCGGCACGGCGACAGACGGCGAACCGGAGAAGCGGCGGCCTCGGTCACCATGCGAGCCGCCACCACGTCCGGTACCTGCGGCGACGCCTTCCAGCCGGTCGGCACGGCCGGGGGCCACGAGACCGCCCGGGGCGGCACGGCGACGGACGGCGAACCGGAGAAGCGGCGGCCTCGGTCACCATGCGAGCCGCCACCATGTCCGGTACCTGCGGCGACGCCTTCCAGCCGGTCGGCCCGCCTGGGCGACGCGTCGGCCACTGGCCCGGCGGGCGACGTCGCCGCTGGGCGGGTGCTAGCGGCGGAACCAGGGGAAGCGGCGGCGGGGCTTGGTCTCCACGCGGGCCACGACGGCGTCGGGCATGTCGGCGGTGATGCGCTCCAGGAGGTGGCCGGACGGGGAGTCGACGGCGGCGAGGGCGTGCAGGAGGGCGCCCTCGATGGGGAACGGGACCGGGCCGGCGACGTCGATGACGACGGCGGCGGCGTCCTCGTGTACGGCGGTGTGGCAGACCTGGGGGGTTCTGACCTGGATGGGGCGGGCGTCGGGGCGCCAGCGGCGCAGGGCGTCGAGGCTGGTGAAGGCGAGTACGGCGGCGCGGCCGTCCTTGCCGATCAGCTTGGGCAGGGCCATCTCGCTGCCGGCCGTGCCGCACACCTCGCCGGGGATGTCCTCGACGGGCACCACCACCGCCGGCAGCAGCAGGCGGGCCCCCTGCAACGCGGTCACCACCGCGGCGGGGTCGCCCGTGCCGCCGGCGAAGGCGGCGAGCGCCGACGCCAGCGCGGCGTCGGCGGATCCGTCGTCATCGGGCAGGATCGGCTGCGGAATGCTCTGCACGTCGGCCGAGCCTACCCGCGCCTCACCCCAGGTCCGCGATCGCGGCCACCGTACCGCCGCCGGACGGGCCCTGGTGCACGGCGGCGACCGAGACGAACACGGCCGGGTCGCCGGTCACCGAGGCCGCGACGCCGCCCACGGTCGCCTTGATCTGCCGGTGCCAGTGCACGTCGGAGTCGTCGAGCATGATGTTGCGCCGCCCGCGCACCCGGCCAGACGGGTCGGCCTCGCACTTGATGAACACGTTGACCAGGCGGTCGCCGAGGTCCGACGGGTGCGGCCGGTCGGGCAGGTCGATGCCGCTGGACCGGATCGCCTCCCAGATGCCGTCGGCGTCGAGCGCGTCCTTCATCACCGAGTGGCCGATGCGGTACCGGCCGCCGATGCCGCGCACGTTGCCGACGACGACGATCTGCGCCCGGTCGAGCTCGACGCCGGAGGAGCAGGAGGCGACGCTGGAGTAGAGCGACAGGTCCTTGTGGATCTGCTCGGCCTTCGGCATCTCGATCTCGCCGAGCGCGACGGCGATGCCGAGGGCGGTCGTCGAGTTGGAGATGTCCATCGACTTGAGCGTGTCCTCGGTGACGACCGTGTGGCCGCGCTCCTTCGCGTCGTTGATCGTCGAGAGGGTGAGCAGCGGCGTCTTGGTCTGCACGTAGTGCACGTCGGCCGGGTCCTCGATGCCGGCGACCTTCATCGCCTCGCGCACCCCGGCGGCCACCTTCTCCACCATCGCGGGCCGCCCGATGTCCTCCGGCAGGATCACGTCGCTCATCGCCACGCCGACCGAGACGCGCGGCTCGTCGGACGGCACGGCCTTCGCCGGGTCGATGGTGGCGAAGATCGTGGCGTGCGGGCTGATCACGCCGTCGGTGCCGCCCGACCAGACCAGCGGCACCTGGGCGACCTCCTCCGGCGTACGGGTGCCCTTCGCCACCAGCACCTCGCGGAAGGCCCGGTCGGCGAGGATACGCGTGTAGTCGTTCACGCCGCCGTTGCCCTCGGTCTTGCCGATGACCGCGAGCACCCGGTCGGCCTCGATCACCCCGTCGTCGATCAGCTTGGCCAGCCCCGAGGCGTCGGTGACGCTCTCGATGGCGACCTTGCGTACCTCGATCGGATCCGGCATTCCCATCAACCTCCGTCATCGCTCATATCGATCGCCGCCTGATGCGGCCAATGCGCACAACGCGGCCCCACACTCCAGCCGCGCATCGCGGCGCGGCGCGGGCGACCGCGTCGATCGTCTTCCCTCGCCGTCGGTCTCGCCGCCGGGCGGGGCGTGGTGCCCCGCCGTGTCCTGTCACGTTCCCGGTCCCGCTCCCAGCCACGTTCCTGCTCACAGCCGCGTTCCCGGTCACAGCCGCGGCCGCGGTCCCAGTCCCAGTCGCAATCCCAGTCGCGATCGCGGTCACGGTCTCGCTCCCAGCCACGGTCCTGCTCACAGCCACGGTGCCGGTCACAGTCACGTTCGCTGTCACGTTCCCGGTCGCAGTCGCGGCCGAGGTCGCGGTCTCGGCGGCTCGCGTCACCGCGGCACCCCAGTCTGGACCACGGTGCCGATCGCGCCCTCCAGCGCCTCGCCGATGCGCTCCAGCGAGGTGATCACGGCGCGTTCCCCGCCGCCCTCGACGAAGCGCACCGCGGCCTCGATCTTGGGGCCCATGCTGCCGCGGGCGAAGTGCCCCTCGGCCTGCAGGGCGCGCATCTCCTCCGGGGTGACGCGCCCGATCGGCCGCTGTTCCGGGGTGCCGTACGCGGCGTAGGCGTGGTCCACGTTCGTCGCGATGACCAGCGTGGTCGCCTTGACCGCGCGGGCGAGCAGCGCGGCGGCGAGGTCCTTGTCGATGACGGCCGCCACGCCGCGCAGCGTGCCGTCCGGCTCCCGTACCACGGGCACGCCGCCGCCTCCGGCGGCGACGACGGTGAAGCCGCTCTCCATGAGCGCGGCGGCCGCGTCGGCGTCGAGGATCTCCAGCGGCTCGGGTGAGGCGACCACGCGCCGCCAGCCCCGGTCGAAGCGCCGCCAGGTCTCGCCGAACCGCTCGAAGCGCGCCGCCTCCGCCTCGGTGAAGTAGCGGCCGATCGGCTTGACCGGGTCGGCGAAGGCGGGGTCGGCCGGGTCGACGAGGGTGCGGGTGACGACGACGGCGGTGCGTCCGCCGAGCGCGTTGAGGATGAGGTTGCCGATCGTGGCCTGCGTGGTGGCGACGCACCAGTCGAGCGGTACAGGCGGCACGACGTCGGCGGTGAGCTGGTTCTTCAGCAGCACGTTGCCCACCTGGGGGCCGTTCCCGTGCGTGATGATCACTTGGTGCCCGCGCGCGAGCAGATCCGCGATGTGCCGGGTCGCCTCCTCGACGGCGCGCCGCTGGTCGTCGGGCGCGGCGCCGCCGTCGGGGCCGGTCATCGCGTTGCCGCCGAGTGCGATCAGTACGCGTTCGCCCACATCGCGACGCTATTCGTACGGAACGCACCCCTCATGGGCGCAGACTGCCCAAGGAATGCGAGTTCGTCGGCAAGGATTGCCAAGCGATCAGCGCATGCTGATCCAGGTCGCGCGGCTCGCGCCGACGAGCAGGCCGTCGGTGGTGTAGATGGCGCCGCTGGAGTGGAGCTTGCGCCGCTCCCGGCCCTCGCGGCGGCCGACCACCACGTAGTCCTTGCCGGGGACGACCGCGTGGTGCAGGCGGACGGTGAGGCGGCCGAGCAGCGCGAGCCAGCCGGGCTCGGCGTGCGCCCAGCCGGTGACGCAGTCGAGCGCGGCCCAGACGTGCGCGGCCGGGACCCTGTCCGCCCACTCCGACAGCAGCGGGTGGGCGTGCCAGCGGCTCGCCACGATGTCGGCGCGGCCGGTGGGGCCGGGCCAGACGCGCAGGCCCTCGCCCGGCTCGCGCAGGCCGCAGACGTAGCAGTCGGGCAGCGGGTGGTCGGTGAGCCCGGGGTAGGCCTGCTCGGCCTTCTCCGCCTCCTCGGCGCTGACGAACGGCGGCGGCACCGGGTCGTCGCCGGTCACCACGGCCTCCACCAGCGTCTCCCCGCCCGCGAGCAGCCGCGCCCGCTCGCCGGTCACCTCGACGTCGAGCGGCGTGCCGAGCGGCGTGGGCCGCCGCAACGTCACCTCGATCGCCCCGCCCTGCGGCAGGAAGCTCGCGGCCATGCCGGAGATCCATCCCCCGTTCGCCGCGTCCGCAGGCCCACTGAACCGCGCGGGCACGCTGAAGCCCGTCATCGCACTCCCCTCCCAATCGGGACAAACCCGTTAAGTCCCCCGCAAACAACCTGCGCAACGATGCCAAGCGCCCCTGTCACGCCGCTTTCACCGCGCTTGCAGCGAGACATCCGCCCTGGCCAAGGTCCGTTCGCGGCACCCCTTCGAAGGGGCGCCGGGCGACCCGGCAGTGGATACGTCGCAGGCATCTGCACTGGCCAGGGGCCGTTGGCGGCACCCCCGAAGGGCGCTCGTCGGCCGATGGCCGACCGGCGGCGAGCCCCGGCCGGACGCGTCGCCAAGACCTGGGCTCGGCTCTCACCCAGCCCGTCAACCCGACAAGGAGGACATACCGGCAGCGGGCCCAGTCGCACCCGTACGCCAAGACCGGCTTGCCACCCGGACCGACAGCCCGGCAAGACAGAGATGCCCGGCTACAGCCCCACGGTCGCACCCATACGCCAAGACGTGAAATCGGCCTGCCACCCGGACCGGCGACCCGGCAAGACAGACATACCCGGCTACAGCCCCACGGCCGCACCCGTACCCCAAGACCTGAGATCGGCTTGCCACCCGGACCGGCGACCCGGCAAGACAGGCATACCGGCAACGGCCCCGCGGCCGGACGCGTGCGCCGATGCCCGGGCTCGGTTTGTCGCCCGGGTTGGCGGCCGGGAGAGGCCGAGGGCCGATGCGTGGGCGGGTGTGGTCAGGTGGTGCCGAGGCGGGATAGGCGGGCGACGGCCTCGTCGATGACCTCGTCGCGTTTGCAGAAGGCGAAGCGGACGAAGTGCCGTCCGGCGTCGGCGTTGTCGTAGAAGACCTGGGTGGGGATGGCGACGACGCCGGCCAGTTCGGGGAGGCGGCGGGTGAGGTCGAGGCCGTCGGTGAAGCCGAGGGGCCGGATGTCGGTCTGCACGAAGTACGTGCCGGCGGGGCGGAGCACGCCGAAGCCGGCCGCGGACAGGCCGGACATGAGCCGGTCGCGCTTGGCCTGCAGGTCCGCGCGCAGCCGCGCCACCCACTCCCCCTCCTGGCGCAGCGCGTACGCGACGGCGACCTGCCAGGGCGGGTTCGCGGTGAAGGTGAGGAACTGCTTGACCGTCTGCGCGGCGGTGACGAGCGGTGCGGGCGCGCAGATCCAGCCGGTCTTCCAGCCGGTGACCGAGAACGTCTTGCCCGCCGAGGAGATCATCACGGTGCGTTCGCGCATGCCGGGCAGCGTCGCCAGCGGGATGTGCTCGGCGTCGTCGAAGGTGAGGTGCTCGTACACCTCGTCGGTTATCGCGATCAAATCGTGCGCGGCGCACACCGCGGCGATCTGGTCGAGTTCGTCCCGGGTGAAGACGGTGCCGGTGGGGTTGTGCGGCGAGTTGACGATGATCGCCCGGGTGCGCGGGCCGACGGCGGCGCGCAGCTCGTCCGGGTCGAAGGTGAATCGTCCCTCCACCGGGCGGAGCGTGACCGGCCGCCGCACCGCCTGCGCCATCGCGATCGCGGCGGCGTAGGAGTCGTAGTACGGCTCGAACGCGATCACCTCGTCGCCGGGCTCGCACAGCGCGAGCACCGCGGCGGTGATCGCCTCGGTGGCGCCCACGGTGACCAGGATCTCGCCGTCGGGGTCGTAGGCGAGGCCGTACCGGTCCTTGTGGTGGTCGCTCACCGCCTGGCGCAGCTCGGGCATGCCGGGGCCGGGCGGGTACTGGTTGAGGCCGGAGCGGATCGCCTCGATCGCCCGGTCCAGCATCGCGGGCGGGCCGTCGGTGTCCGGGAACCCCTGGCCGAGGTTGATCGACCCCGTCCGTACGGCGAGCGCCGTCATCTCGGCGAAGACCGTCGTGCCGAACTCCCGCATCCTGGCGACCAGAGGCTCATCCACGGAGCCCAGCGTAACGGGCGGCCACCCGTTCGCCGAGACCACCCGGCCAGGTCGGCGGCCCCGGACCGGCGAGGCCCCGGGCGGGACTCGGGGGAACCGTCGCGCGCATCGGACCGGCCATGATGAACTGGATCACATGGCCGAGTCCCGCAGCGCCTCCCAGGCATCGGACCGAGGCGTCGAGCGGGACGCCCGGCCCCGCATCCACGAGCTGGACGCGCTGCGCGGCTTCGCCATCTGCGGGATCATGCTGGTGAACACCTGGCAGCACACCAGGGGCGCGCTGCCGGGGGCGGCCGACACCCCGGTCGACCAGGCGATCGATCTGCTCTTCGAGGGCCGGTTCTATCCGATCTTCTCGTTCCTGTTCGGGGTCGGCTTCGTGCTGTTCCTCGACGGCGCGCGGGCCCGCACCGCCCACCCGCGGCTCGCCCTGCTGGCGCGGCTGATCGTGCTCGCCTGCTTCGGCGCGCTGCACCAGCTCGTCAACCCGGGCGAGGTGCTGCTGCCGTACGCGGCGTTCGGGATCGCGCTGCTGCTGCCCGCCTCGTACCTGCCGGCCTGGGTGTCGCTGCTCGCCGGGCTCGCCGGGGTGGCGGCGGCGATCCGGATCGACAACGCGTGGCTGCTGATCGCGGCGCTGTTCCCGCTGGGCATGGCCGTGGTGCGGTACCGGCCGTCGCCGCGGCTGCTGCTCCCGGCGTTCGCGGTGAGCGCGGTCGCGGGGGCCGCCGCGACCTGGGTGTGGGCGGACATGGATCGCCATCCGGAGAACTGGCTGTCGTTCGACACGCTGCCGGTGATGATGCCGATGCTCGCGGCGACGACCACGGCGGTCGCGTACGGCACGGGGGTGATGCTGCTGGCGCGGGCGAGCCGCACCGTGTCGGCGGCGCTGGAGCCGCTCGGCCGGATGGCGCTCACCAACTACCTGTCGAGCACGCTGCTGATCCTGGTGGCGCTGCCGTTCCTCACCGCCGACGACTCCCGCTGGTCGGTGGTGTTCTTCTCGCTCGCGGTGCTGGCCGTGCAGGCGGTGCTGAGCCGCGGATGGCTGCGCACCCACCGGTACGGCCCGCTGGAGTGGGTCTGGCGGGTGCTCACCTGGCAGCGCATCACCCCCAACCGCGTCGACGTCCCGGGCGACCGGGGGACCCCGCCGGGCACCGCCTCCTGACCGGCGGGGCCGGGGAGGCCACAATGAGGGCATGCGCACTGCCCTCTGCCAGATCGTCGTCACCCGCGACCCCAAGACCAACCTGGAACGCGCCCGCCGCGCCCTCGCCGAGGCCGCGGCCGGCGGCGCGGACCTGGCCGTCTTCCCCGAGGCCACCCTGGTCCGCTTCGGCCGGGACATCCACGACGCCGCCGAGCCGCTCGACGGCCCGTTCGTGACGGGTCTGGCGGAGGCCGCCCGCGAGCACTCGCTGTCCGTGCTGGCCGGCACGTTCGAGCCGTCGGGCGACGGCCGGGTGTACAACACCGCGGTCGCGCTCGGCCCGGACGGCGCGCTGCGCGCCGCCTACCGCAAGATCCACCTGTTCGACTCGTTCGGCGCGCGGGAGTCCGACCTGGTCACGCCCGGCGACACCCCGGCCGTGGTGGAGCTGGCCGGGCTGCGGATCGGCATCATCACCTGCTACGACGTGCGCTTCCCCGAGCTCGCCCGGCAGCTGGTGGACCTCGGCGCGGAGGCGTTCGCGGTGATCGCCGCGTGGGGGTCGGGGCCGATGAAGGAGGACCACTGGATCACCCTGGTCCGCACCCGCGCGATCGAGAACACGATGTGGACGATCGCGGTCGGGCAGGCGCCCGCGGCCGAGTTCCGCGACGGGTTCGGCGTCGGCCGCAGCATGCTCGTCGACCCGATGGGCGTGGTGCGCACCGATCTCGGCCCGGACGACGTCGTGCGCGTGGCGGAGCTCGACCCGTCCGTCACCGAACGGGTCCGCCGGACGCTGCCCTGCCTGGAACACCGCCGTCTCAACCTCAAGCGACCGTAAACTGGCGGCGTGATTGAGCGTTGCGAGCGGATCGGCAGGCACGGCGGCGCGTCACCCGGGACGCCTGCACCGGACGGCGGCGTGCGCGGGCCGGCCGGCCACCACGGCGTTGTCAGCACGGCCGAGCCGGGGCGGGGGGCGGCGTGAACGAGCCGACCGTCCGGACGCGGATGCAGAAGGTGATCCCGCCGCGGCTGCTCGTGCCGTACCTGCAGGGCAAGCGCACGATCATCTCCGGCTACGTGTACCGGGTGCAGGACTGCATGCGGCTGACCACCCCGCGGCTGCTGTACGAGGCGCTCGACCTCGGCTTCGAGGGCTCCCAGCTCACCGCGTCGGTGCCCGAGCTGTACCTGATGCGGTGGTACGCCCGGGACACCGACCACTACTCGGTCCCGTACGGCCCGCACATGGGCGGCGATTGGAACGATTCGCCGCCGTTCGCGGGCAACGGGTTCACCTCGTCGCGGGAGCATGTGGTGCCGCAGTTCCACACGATGCCCATGCCGATCCCCGCCGGGGCCGAGATCTATCACGTGCGCGATGACGGGGAGCGCCTGTTCGGGATCTACGATGGGTTGTCCTGGCGGCCCGCCTCATGATCGCCGGGAGCGGCGGTCCGGGCGCGGCCCCGCCCGCTGAGCCGCCGGGCGGCGGGCCGAGCAGGGCAGTGTGCGGAAGACCGGCCGGAGGGCCGGCCACGATCCCGGCCGACAGGCCGGACGCAGGGAGCGTTCGCGGAGTGTGCCGATGACCGATGTCGAGCCGGTGGGCTGCGGCTTCCTCGCCCGATATCGCGACCACACCTATCCGGCCGCGATCGGGCCGGACAGCGACGACGTGGTGCTGTTCAGCGAGGAGCCGCGCGAGGGCTTCGAACGGGCGGGGAGCTACTGGCGGCTCCAGGTCCAGCGTGAGGACCTGGACGGGCTGATGCTCATCCGCACCGTGGGCGCGTTCTCCGGCGAACCCTGCGTGATCCTCGACGAGGACGAGGACGGCCTGCACATCGCCTACACCGGCCACAACGGGACCAAGGCGGAGGCGCTGGGCTACTGGATGGTGGACCACGGCGCGTACGAGGTGGTCGTGCCGCGCGAGGAGGTCCGCTCCATCCGGGTGGAACGCGTGCAGATCCCCTGCCGCCCCGCCGCCCCCGCCCGCGACCCCGCCACCTGACCGGACGGCGGATCGCGCCGCCCGGCTCAGCCAAGAGAGCGGCTGTCGGCGCGGCTCCGCACCGGGCCGGAGGCACGCACCGCACCGGGCCGGAGGCACGCACCGCACCGAGTCGGAGGCCAACGCACTGCACCGGGCCGGAGGCACGCACCGTACCGGGCCGGAGGCAACGCACTGCACCGGGCCGGAGGCACGCACCGTACCGGGCCGGAGGCACGCACCGGCCGGACAGGCAACAGGCTGCGGTCGCGTCGGCATGTCGGCCGACGAGTGGGCCGCCCGCCGAACGGCGGCGGTCCCGGGGCACGCCGCGCACGCCGAGCGGGTGATCGGCGGGCACGCCGAGTGGGCGATCGGCGGGCACGCCGAGTGGGCGATCGGCGGAGACGAGCGCGTTGCCGCCATGTGCCGTCCGGTCTGTTCGGCGAGGAGCGGTCCACGCACCGGTCACAGGCCGAGCAGGCGGTAGCGGGCGCGGCGGGAGTCGAGCCGCTCCCCCTGCTCGCG
>Ga0164243_10016226_pt1 | contig 10234 bp, 4 predicted proteins | sample OricompcompostOP_FD_108781 | JGI IMG/M metagenome (GOLD analysis project Ga0164243, IMG submission 108781) | Organic Plus compost microbial communities from Emeryville, California, USA - Original compost - Organic plus compost (OP) | ecosystem: Engineered > Solid waste > Mixed feedstock >... | reverse complement strand
GTATTCACCAGCAATCACCTCTATGATTTTCGCGAAGATCATTTACCCAAGTGGTTGCGGGCTGCGCTCACCAATGGCAATAGCGCGTACAATGAAGGCGAAGAGCGCATGGCGCTGATGCGCGTGTATGACGCCTTGTTGCCGCTGATCGAAGCATTGCATATCATCAACGAACAAAACAAATTGCGGGCCGGTTCGCAACATATGCCCATGCATCCGGATATAGCAAAATACAATGCACCGAAATTTTTGGAAGAAGCGGAGCAAAATAATCCGATGATCGTAGTGCGGCGGTTTTGCCGGCAGTTTTCGTTGGTGTATCTGCGGAGAGAGCTGCATTGCTTTGTGCATGCAGCTGTAGCCATGCAGCAAAATTATCCGGAACATTTTTCACCATCTGTTGCTTTGCGGGTGTATGATGAAGTGCTGGCATTGATAGAAGCAGCATATGTGCTTAGTGCAGAAGAGGATTAAAACACACCACTTATTCACGACTGGGGGAATTCTGATTTGCTTTATCGTGTTTTCCATACCCCTCAGTCGTGATTTTTTCTCCAATCACCATGCCCTACTTATTATGCAACGACCTGTACTTCTTCGGACTCATCCCGATAATCACCCGAAACCGCTTGGAGAAATAATACGGATCATCAAAACCCATACTGAAAGCAATGTCTTTGATTGAACGATTGGTGAAATCCAGTTGCTGACACGCCTTCTGCATTTTCATTTGCACAAAATAGTCAATCGGCGCATAGCCGGTTTTCTGTTTGAAGAGGTTGCTGAAACGCGATACAGAATAGTTATAGCGACTGCTTAATTCATTCAGCGAAATATTTTCATTGATATGCTCCTGCATGTACAGTATGGCGCGGTCTACACAATCGGCTTTGTCGCCCTGCGTTACTTCGTGATGGCGCGAGTTGTATATGAACAGCGTGAGATAGTGTGATAAACACATGTTGGCAAACAACAGATTGTCTATACTATATCCCAACTCCAGCGTTTTGTAAATTTTTGAAAACAACGCCAGCGCTTCGCCATTGTCTTTCATGTAGCCCGGCTTGAAATGCTTTTGTACTTCCTGGATCTCGTTCAATTCAGCCAGAGAATCGCCGCCGAAGTGAATCCAGTAAATGGTCCAGGGATGATCGGCATCGCTGCCATAGGCATGCTCCACATTGCGGGGAAGAAGGAAAAATTCATACGGTCCCACTTCATACCGCTGGTTACCTACCTGGTACCAGCCATGTCCGTCAACACAGTAAAAAAGAAAATTTTCCGGCAAACCTTTTTTGCGATACGTATAGTGATCCTTGGCTTTGGGATAGTAGCCGATTGAACATATATGCAGGTGCCGCAGCAGGGGATTGCCATGCACACGGCTTTTCAATATGGTCTTAGGGATTTCAATACGCTGCCGGCCTATACCATACCAAATATTTTTATGAGAGCCCTCTTTGTTCTCTTTAATCTCCATTTATTGAGATAATTGGAATAGTAAATTAGTGATTTTTTCTCACCGTAAATCAGCAAGCATCAAAACCATAACGGGTACGAAGGTCACAAAGGGGATAAAGCAATTTTTTGTGGCGCAACGGATTGTTATTTTAACATAACCTCAACATCCTTTGCACGCTCAGCAGGCAGCACGGTCAACCGCACGATCTTGCCATGCTTCAGTTCCGCTTCCACCGTGGTATGATAGGGTGCGTGCAATTTGAAATGAACGTCTTTGTCTTTCGGCCAGGCAGGAAACAATAGTATACGACGATCGTGTACCTGGAGCAGCATTTCCTGCAAACCGATCATACCACTGCCGCCCCAGTTGTGATCAGGCACCCAATCGAAGCCGGGTCCCCAGAAGGCAGGAAAGCGGCGTTCGGCGGATTGCAACTTCAGCGAGGTCAGTCGCCAGGCCTCATCAGTCAACCCCAGTCGCGCAGCCCAGATAGCATCCTGCTTCCAGCCGATATGGCTACGAAATTTCACCACATTGGTATCGTATTGATAGGTGTTGATCGCTGTGTCCAGTCCGGGTTTACCTACACCATACATACCCCAGGGATATACCGGGTACAGCTGTGGCGATTCTGTATTATTGATCCGCTCCCACAGCTTTGCGGGTGCAATGGTAGGATGACCATTAAACTGCGTAAATGAAACGGGCGGCAAACGGTCCAGGAAACTTTGCCAGTGTTTGCGGGTTTCTTCAGACAAGTACGGATCCGGCAGTTGCAGTAATCTTTCTGTAACCGTTTTCAGCGCAGCAATAGTGGAGGTGGCGTTGTAGGCCATCTTGTAGGTCTCGGCGGCAGAACCGGGATATAAGATTAGCTTACCGTCGCCATCCAGTGATCTTCTGCCGCGTTGTCTTGCACGGTATTGATAGTGCTCATCAAAAAAGCGCAGACAGCTTTCAATGAACGGAATATATTTTCGTATATCCGTTCCCGTATATTGCTGCTGTTCCAGCATCATCAAACAAAATTCCAGTACGGTGTCCCAATGATATTCCAGCCAGGCATTGTATTCAAGTCCTTTATCAAAATCCGGGGGGCGTTTGGTTCCGTATTCCGCATAGTTGGGCAGACCAAAGTTTTCCATCTGCTCGGTAAAACAGGCGCCTTCGTGATGCCAGTATACCTTACTGCGTAGTTCTGCATTTTGTAAGATGCGGAGGTAAAAGTCAAGCTGTGATTGCAGCAGGTCCCAGTCGCCGCTTTTGATCATAGGGAAGTATACCAGTCGCTGGTTTTGCATGGTATGCAATCCCCCGCCCCAGTTGCGATAGTCGGGTGTTAGCCGATAGGCGGTATCAATAAATACGGGATCAAATGTGAACAAACCTCCATTGAACTTCGTAGGCCATACCCCATGCGCATTGCAGGCAAGCATGTAACGAAACAACTGGTAATTGCGCGCTATTTCCCATTCCTTACCGGATTGCTTTTCTTTGTTGATATGGATGAAGCTTCTGTTCCAGAATTGCTTCCACCATTGTTGAGAAGCTGCTTTGGCTGCTTTCAGGGCTACTGCATGTTGTTGCAGGGAGTCAAGTGATTTTTTCCAAAGGGCAATGTCCTGTACCTGGTCTGTATGCAAGGTTACCTGCAAATGATGCTGCTTTGCAGCAGAACGGCTCTTCAGTTTCCAGGCTTTGAAATCGGTACTGCCATATACGCCTTCATACGTACCGGCGGATACAAAATTTTTTCCGGAGAATAAACCGCCGGACGCGCGATATGCCAGCGGATTGTACAATTGATCTTTCACACTGTCCAACCCCTGCTGCGTGACGATGATATCGAAAATGGTGTTGGCAGGATTATGATGATAAAAAAGTACGCGGTTGTTGTCGAAGCTGATGACATCCTGCAGGTATACATTGTCTTTGGGCGCCACCCATTTGTAACTGTTACCAAAGTTTTCCCGTGGTTGCACCACGCGATCGCGATAGCGCCAGCTTTCATAAGCGGCTTCGGCGCGTATGGCTTTGTTGCTTTGTAACTCCATATGTACGATGGGCCGGAATACATCTGCCCAGATTTGCAGTGTTGCTTCTACGCCTTCATGTTTTCCGGAAATCGTGATATAGCCTTCCTGTAATTTCAGCTCCTGGCGGAATTGCGAACCGGCAAACGGATTGGGAAAGAGTTTGATGCGCAGTCTGCCCGCTTTCAGCAAGGCATTGTGTTCGTTGAAGCTTCCGCTGCGGGCGAGATAGATCAACACTTCGCCGTTTTCTACCCATACATTCATACCAATATCACCACCACCGCAAGGCATGGATTCGGAGGCATTGCGACTTTGATCAGTCCATACAATATTATATTGCTCCAATGCGGTCTGTTGCGAAAAGGAGAAGTTGCCTGCCAGGGAGGCAAGTAATAAGTATAGAAGATGTTTGCTCATGTAAGCAGTGACTTCATGTTGTTTTTTTGTTGCTTCAACCACAGTTGCGGTTTTGCAAAACCTGCCGGTAACAAGATAATAGCCGGCGGGCAAACGACCGCCATAATTAAGCAATCATCACTCATTTCAACGGCGCCTTCTGATCATTTCCCGACATTTCCACTACCCGCACCATTCCGGTAATTCCTGCCGGCAACAACGGTTTACCTGCCAGCCGGAAAGGCGCGGTAGTCCAGGTTACGCGTTTTGCTTCGGGCAATTGCTGATCACCAATAAGGCGATTGGCCCAGGTGTTGGATACGAAAATTTCAATGGTATTCTTCCCACGCCGGATCGCCTGCGTGATGTCTGCACGATAAGGTTTTGTCCAGACAGTCCCACACTCCATGCCGTTTACCTTTACAGTAGCGATATTGAATACAGAATCTATTGTAAGCCACACTTTACCAGTATGCTTACGATTCCATTTAAATGATTTCTGGTAAACGGCCGTACCCGAATAGTACTTTATACCCGGGTCTGCATGGCTCGTCCAACGCTGCAAAGTATTGAATACTGCCGGTTTTTCCGGACCGCCGAATGCGGTATCAAATTGCACCCTCCAGGGGCCTTCCATTGTTTTTGTAAATACAACATCTGCTTTTGCAAAAACCGGTAAGGCAGCATCACTGTCTGAACGAAACACTACAAAGAATGATTCCCCTGCATCGAAAGGCAGGGTGATATACGTGCGTCCATTCTTTTCCAAATATTCGGTTATACTATACCGTTTCCCAGTTACCGCATCCCATATCTCCGGCTTTTTACCTGCTACGCGGAATGAAATGGTTTTATGTTGTGCATAGTCCGCCTGGTTAGCAACAAAATACAAATCTTCTTCCCCTACACTTCTGTGCGTCCAAGCAATGGTATGATCATTCTCTGCAATCTCCACATCGCGATCAACGCCCCATTGGCTGAATGCGTTGCCGGTATATGGAAGCGCCATCACCCGGCCTTTCAGGTTTTTCTTGGAAAATAATTCGTGCATGATGATACGCAGACTATCATTTTGCTCCTGCAATCCATAGGTTTTTTCATACGTATTGTCCATCAATATGGTGGCGCCTTCATGAACCAGTTGCAATATTTTCTTCGCCACCGGCACAGACATATACCCTTTATCCGGCAACATTTTGTGCGTAACTGGAATCACCAGTATCGCATAGGTAGCGCCGCCGGGGAATACTACTTTGCCGTTGTTTACCGTTGCCTGCAACAATACATCCGGATTGAACGAGTCGTAATCATATCCATTCAGCGGATCAATCCAGTCTTCCGGATCGGCCATATTGGCGGAGTGACGAACGCCATCGGGAATGACGCGTGTAGGTTGTCCTTCATTGCGCAAGCGCTGTTCTTCTTCCTTTACTTTTTTCTCACCAAATAATCCGGGCAACGTTGCTACCAGCCGGTCGGGCAACAGCGAACGGCGTGGCAGTTGTTCTCCGGTAAATACGGCGATGTCTGCCACATGTTTCCCCTGCTGCAACAGGTATTGACAACGGGTGAGATAATCTATCCACGCCTTACTTTGCTGAAACCAGGTTTGATCACGCTGAAAATACAAGCCCACGCCATCCAGCGTCATACCGGGTTTGCGGTGGAGCCAGGGATTGTGGGTAAAGACGTGTATGGAAAATTTGTTGATGCCAAGCGCGAAGTTCCGGTCGCCGGTAGTTTTGAGATTGCCGGGATGTTCGCCCCAGTTCATCCGCACAGAAGTAAAGGCTTCCGCCTGTACAACAGGCTTACCATATATATGTGCACCGCTGATGGCGTCGCGCATGTCGTTGGGTTTGTCATGGGTAGGACTATTGGTCCAGAATTCCCCCATGGGAATATCAACGGTTTTGTAGTGCAATAGTCCATCGCTCATCATGGTAGGCGCTACCGATTCGGCACTGAAGCGGCAACCTTTTTCCCGCGCCAGTTTTTTTAAGGTAGTATAAAAAACATCGTTTACCAGTTCGGCTATTGTTTGCCGTATGTCGTGTAAAAATTTCTCCGACTGCTCTGCACTTTCTACGGGCACGCCGGCCATGGCCAATAGCCAGGGCATCGGATCATACCCGCGGCGTTTGTTGAATTCATTGGCAAATACCGGGCTCCAGTTCTGACTGCCGCATTCCCAGCTGTCTACATGCAGCAGGTTCAATACTTCGGCGGCCAATGCCGGGTCTGTTTTTTCAAATGCTTTGGCAAACCAGTTATTGAATTGCGTGGTGATGGCCACGGGATTGAATTTATCACACTCTAATCCTTTGCCCGCCCCTCCGGTGGCATTGGTATGACCGGTGGATGTATGTCCCATACGCACAATGACCCAGTTACCGGCAGGCGCCTGCCATTGTAGTTTACCATGAGCATCCATCTTGCCGGTCAGGTTGATGATATCCTGTAACGGCACTGCCAGTTGGTCCGGCACCTGCTCCCGGGTAGTATGCCGGCTCACCCGCCATACCGAACCATTCTTGCTTTCATATTGATGAATGACCGGTTCATCAGATAAATACAAACCATGAATGCGCAGAGAAGGTTTCCACTTGGCGCCATCAAGGTCTTCCGCGCCAGGCTCGGTGCCTTCTTTATCAAACACAAAACGAAAATGCCGGGCAGTTACTTCGGGAATGGCGTGCGTAACAGGCGCATCGCCGTTCTGCCAGCCAAAGCGCGGCGATTCAAGACGCGTGATGGTGGTGAAGTGCTTTCCGTCGTTGCTGCTTTGAACTATCAACCGTTGCGCCTGGTAATTGGTGGCAGGCGCTACTATCTGAATGCTGCGCAACGTAAACGGTGCAGCATATTCATATTGAATGTAACAGGCAGTATCGCAGGAAAACGTTTTTGGTTCGCCGGCCGGAGAGGCAAGAAAGGAAGCATTCACACCGCTGCTGGTGGTAACTACAGGTTGCAGGGCAGGTTGTTGAAAAGCCTGCACGCTGTTGGCCGGATAAGCAAATACCGCCACGTCGCGATAATAATTTTCTTTGGCTTCGGGTTGTGGCAGTTGTATCGTTGTAGCAGTTCCGCCACGCACATAGGTTTTGGACCATATCAGTTTTTGCATAGACAGTTCCGGCGTAATCCACGGACCGCCGGCCAGCGCAAAGCCATCACTCACGTGCATGGATAGTTGTAATCCTAAACGTTTTGCTTCCTGCATGGCAAAGCGCACCATTTCCCACCATTCCGGCGAAAGCTGCCGGGCAGCGGGGTGATACAGTGATGGCGCAGTAGTATCCTTGATGGGCATAAGATAAGCGCCGCCTATACCTACTTTTTTCATCGCTTCCAGGTCTGCCGTGATGCCTTCTTTGGAAACAGCCGCGTGCATCCAGTACCAGAATACCCAGGGTTTGGCAGAATCGGGAGGATACACAAAGTTTTTTTCCAGTTGCGCAAAAGACGGTTGCTGCGCATGCACGGAGGTGCACAGCAACAGCATTGGTAATACAATTCTGCACCATTCGCTGAAAAAACTCCTTATACTACCCATTACCAAAATTATTTGTTACAGATTACTATTATTCCCTGCTCATTCTTTCACAAACTCCAACGCACTCTTGCCCATATCCACCGAAGTTGCTACCGCAATACCGCGCTGGTCTTTGTTGTTTACCGCACAATAGAAATGATACACCACTCCCTTATGCTTCAACACAAAACTTTTATGCGCAAATTTTTCATCGAAAGGTTCTGATGATTCAATAAGGTTAGCGCCCGTCCAGTCCGTCCAGTGCAACAGATCATAAGAACAGGCAAAGCGGTTAAAGGCGCCTTTCCTGTCTTCCCAGAAAGCGCCGAAATAAAACATCACCCACACGTTGCCGATGCGCTGTATCATGGCATCGCCGGTGATACCAATGCGATGATGCACCACCGGATCATTGCCCAGGCGCTGCCAGTGAATCATGTCATGCGATACCGCCATACCAATGCGCTCAAACCAGCGCCATCTTGGTGTATTGTTGCTGGTGTCGCCATTGGCATTGTAGTACATGATGAAAGGATAGCCGGTGGATTTTTGCTTGTCCCATATCACCGTACTCTTGAACAGTTTTTTGTTTTCCCACCAGCGAACGTCTCTGTCGCTGGCCGACAGCACCGGTTGCGGCAGGCGTTTCCATTCATGCGGCCTTGCAGCATTTCTTCTGGTATATGCTACGCCAATGGCCAGCGGACCGGCTTCATATCCTGAGTCTTTACCACCGATATAGGTCATCCAGTATTTCCTGTCAAACCGTTGCAATTCATAGCTGCCGCCCCACTGATGGTCCTGCAGCGCAATGTAACCTGCTTTCTGATGCACATCCCAGTCGGTGCTGTCGGAAAAAGAGAGGATGCGGCCCAGTGTTTTCCATTGCAACAAATCATCGCTTTGCGCCAGCCAGGTTTCATACCCTCTTCCGTCAAAAACAATGTAGGTCATATACCAGTGATTGCCTTTGCGGAATACGGACGGACAATCAATTTTCAGCGAATCATGATCGGGCCTGATCACCAAACCATATTTGTACGGTGTTTTTACTTCTTCATAGATCCGCTCCATCACGCGCTGCGGCACTTTGGTTTGCGCCTGCATGGCAACAACGCCTGTCAACAACCATAGCAATGCAATTACCTGCTTCATTTCGATCGTATGTTTTTTGCTTCCGCTGCAGCCGGTTTGCGTGCTGCATTGAAGGGAACAAGATAGTACCCGTATTGATACAATGCCGGCTTTATCTGGTACTGTTCCAGCGGTGCAGCGACTACGCTCCAGCTGTCGTTGCCACCTACGCCCATTTGCACGAGGTCAATATTCAACGTAATATAACCGGCATTTTTTAATTCGTTGGTGTGCCTGGCAGACTGGATATTGGCTTCGGTATAAGGCCAGGCGCTCATGCTAAGTAAACTGTCGGCCACTACCAGCATACCATTTTTGCTTTTTTTGTCGAAGGCGAAGAACCAGCGCACATCGGTACGATTGCCATTCTCCTGGGGCACCACATAGGGTTCCATGAAATCTTCAATGGGCAATTCATAGATGCCGGCATCAAAGCCATATCGCCTGTCAATATAATTTTCCAGCGGCCCCCGGCCAAACCATTGCAGTTGATCATACTGTGCAGCAATGCCGGTTTGCATACCCACTTTGGGTAAATGGGGAAGCCCATCTTTGATATGGACGATAGCAAAGTCTACTTTCAGATAGCCTTTAGCCGTAACTGAATAACTAACGGCCACCTGTACACTATCATTGATCAGGGAATATATTGAAGTTACTTTATCGCCGTCAGCAACTATTTGCTTCAATAGCGGCTGGCTTTCATACCACTGTTGCATTACCCGGTGCGTTTTCCATCCGCGACGATCGTTGTCTGTCTGCGGACGGGTAAAATGCGGCAGCAGTGGCGCGAATAGCTGCTCTTTGCCTTTCCATTTGTACGATTCCAGCGCGCCGGATGTTTTACTTATATAAACGGAAAAGTCTTTGCCTGAAGCAGTGAATCCGGTATCGGTTTCATGAAAACGAATGCCAGCAACAGGAACGTCTGCTTTTGGCAAAGGTGTTAAAGCAAACTGGTTGGATGCTATTTCAAAACCTTTTTTCGCCCAGGGCATATCCTGTTTCAGTGTAAAACGAATCGTCACGTGATACTCACTGCCGGATTGCATACGCGGCAGGTAGGCGCTGATGTCCAGCAGCGTTTCTTTTCCGGCAGGCAGGTCAATAGCGGGTAATTGTTTTGTGGCTTTCACCCTGCCATCTTCCTGTATCACCAGCCAGGCGTCGTAGTCGCTTGCATTTTTTACAGCAGCCCTGTTCACCATTTTGATATGATTACCATCAACCAGCGAACATTCAATGGGTTGAAAGACACGTTTGCATTCATACATCGCTGCTTTCGGACGGCCATCGGCGGCTACTACGCCTTTGATAGTGAAATTGTCGAAGTAACGTTCGCCAAAATCGCCGCCATAGGCATAAAATGCAACGCCGTTCTCATCTTTCTTTAACAGTCCCTGGTCTTTGTATTCCCAGATGCAGCCGCCGATGACGCGGGGAAGACTGCGCCACTGGTCCCACAACTCTTTGATGTTGCCGGTACTGTTGCCCATGGAGTGGGCATACTCGCAGAAGAAAATCGGTCGCTTGTCACCGTTAGTCTGATTCACCAACAGCGGTGCAGTGTAGAGGGCCGGATACATTCTGCTGACAATATCTACATAATATTGGTCCAGCGGATTTTGAATGCGGTGCGAATGATCATTCGGTTTGAGATACCGCGGG
>Ga0164243_10016224_pt1 | contig 10234 bp, 7 predicted proteins | sample OricompcompostOP_FD_108781 | JGI IMG/M metagenome (GOLD analysis project Ga0164243, IMG submission 108781) | Organic Plus compost microbial communities from Emeryville, California, USA - Original compost - Organic plus compost (OP) | ecosystem: Engineered > Solid waste > Mixed feedstock >... | reverse complement strand
CCGAACGCCGCGATCGACTCGTCGATGACGGTGCGCAGCTCGGCGGCGTCCCAGTCGCTCGACAGATAGGGGAAGTTGAACGACTGGTGCATCTCGTCGGGGCGCACCCACTTCGCGATCTCGGCGACGGTCGGCATCCACGCCTCGCCGCAGAGGACGCGGTCGCCCTCGTACTCGGCAAGCACGTTGTGCCAATCGCGGTAGACCTCGTGCACGCCCTCCTGGCCCCAATAGGGCACGGGTTCCGCGCCGCCCATCGAATCGGCGTCGGCCGGCGGGGTGTAGTCCGGCAGCCCGTCGGCCTTCACGAGGCCGTGGGCGACATCGACGCGGAAACCGTCGACGCCACGGTCGAGCCAGAAACGCAGGATTCCACGGAACTCCTCGCGGACCTCCTCATTCGACCAGTCGAAGTCGGGCTGAGATGAGTCGAAGAGGTGCAGGTACCACTGTCCGTCTTCGACGCGCGTCCACGCGGGGCCGCCGAAGACCGACTCCCAGTTGTTCGGGGGCAGTTCGCCCGCCTCGCCGCGGCCGTCGCGGAACATGTACCGGGCACGCTCTGGGGATCCGGGGCCCGCCGCGAGCGCTGCCTCGAACCACGGGTGCTGGTCGGAGGAGTGGTTGGGCACGAGGTCGGCGATGACCTTCAGTCCCAACTCGTGAGCGCGGGTGAGCATCGCGTCGAAGTCGTCGAGCGTGCCGAAGAGCGGATCCACGTCGCGGTAGTCCGCGACGTCGTATCCCGCGTCCTTCTGCGGGCTGGTCATGAAGGGGGAGAGCCACACGACGTCGACGCCGAGGTTCGCGAGGCTGTCCAGTCGGTTCGTGATCCCCGCGAGGTCGCCGATGCCGTCGCCCGAGGCGTCGGCGAACGAGCGCGGGTAGATCTGATAGATCACGGCGGAGCGCCACCATTCGTTGGTCATGGGGGACAGCATACGGCTTTGCATCACGAATTGGAAACGTTTGCAATTTCAGCCTGAAGAGTGCATGCTTGATTTCCGACACACCTCGCGATCTCCGTACACCAATGGTTCATCGCGAAAATACCTAGTTGGAAGCGTTTACAGATCCGGCGATGTCGCCGGCAGAATGAAAGGGCACACCGATGACGGTGATCAAGCCGAGCCGCGCCATTGCGGCACTCAGCCTCGTGGCGGCTCTGGGCCTCGCGGGTTGCGCGAGCGACACAGCCGAGAAGCCTGCCGAGGGATCCGCGAAGCCGGCCCCGTCGCAGGAGCAGGAAGCGCCCGCGACCACCCTCACGGTGTGGGTCGACGCCGAGCGCGTCGACGCGGTGCAGGGCGCGGCCGACGCTTATGAGGAGAAGACGGGCGTCGCGGTCGACATCGTCGGCAAGGACACGGGCGACATCAAGGACGACTTCATCCAGCAGGTGCCGACGGGCGAGGGCCCCGACATCGCGATGGGCGCGCACGACTGGCTCGGCGAGCTCACGACCAATGGCGTCGTCGCCCCGCTCGAGCTCGGTGACTCGGCGGCGAACTACATGGACGTCGCGATCAACGCCGCCACCTACGACGGCACCGTCTACATGCTTCCCTATGCCGTCGAGAACATCGCGGTGCTGCGCAACAAGGCGCTCGTCGCCGACGCGCCGGCGAGCTACGACGAGATGATCCAGGCAGGCAAGGACGCGGGCCTCGAGCGTCCCTTCGTCGTCGAGCAGGGCGTGGAGGGCAACCCGTACCACCTCTACCCCTTCCAGACCGCGTTCGGCGCTCCAGTGTTCGGCGTGAGCGACGGCGGCTACGACGCGACCGACCTCCAGATCGGCAACGAGGGCGGCGAGAAGTTCGCCGCATGGCTCGGCGAGCAGGGCGCGGCCGGAAACCTCAACACGGACATCGACGGCGACATCGCCAAGCAGGCCTTCCTCGACGGCGACGCCGCCTTCTGGCTGACCGGTCCGTGGAACGTGGGTGTCGCTGTCGACGCCGGAATCGACGTCGCGATCGACCCCGTCCCGAGCCCCACCGGTGAGGTCGCCGCGCCGTTCGCGGGCGTCAAGGGCTTCTTCCTCTCCTCCGAGTCCGAGAACAAGGTCGCCGCGACCGACTTCCTGGTGAACTTCCTCGGCACGGAGGAGGCGCAGCTCGACCTCTTCGAGGCCGGCAACGTCCTCCCCGCGCTCTCGGCCGCGGCCGAGACCGCATCGGCGGATCCGATCATCGGTGGCTTCGCCGCCGTCGGCGAGAACGCCGTGCCGATGCCGGCCGTCCCCGCCATGGGCGCCGTCTGGGAGTACTGGGGCATCGCGGAGGCCGAGATCATCAACGGCGCCGACCCGGCCGAGCGTTGGCAGAAGCTGACGTCCGACGTCGAAGCCGCGATCGGCTGACCGAGCCCGACCACTGAACGGGTCGCCAGAGAATGCGGGTTGCACACGCGCAACGCCCGCATTCTCTGGCGACCCTCACGAGAGGAACACCGTGAGCAGCACCGAGACCGAGCGGATCTCCACTGATCCGCGACGCGCGCGCAAGCAGGAACGCGCGCGCGGCATTGCCGAGCAGGCAGGCGGGAGCCTGGGCGGCCTGATCGCCAAGCTCATCGCGCTCGGAATCGTCGACGCCATCGCCGTCTACGCCGTGATCGTGCTCGCGAGCTTCGCCGAGTGGGGCGTGCTCGCGGTCGTCGCCGCCGTCGCGATCCTGGTCAACTGGATCTACTTCTCGCGCCGGGCGCTGCCCGCGAAGTACCTCGCTCCGGGCGTGATCTTCCTCGCGGTGTTCCAGATCTTCGTGCTGCTCTACACGGGTTACATCGGCTTCACGAACTACGGCACCGGGCACAACGGATCCAAGGACCAGGCCGTCGCGGCGCTGTTGAACTCCTCTCTCGAGCGCGTGCCCGACTCGCCCGCGTACCCGGTCACCGTCGTCGAGAACGCCGGTGAGCTGGGCCTGCTCGTCACGACCCCCGACGGCGAGGCGCTCGTCGGAACGGCGGAGGATCCGCTCGCCGCCGCGAACGCGACGTTCGACGGCGACAAGGCCGTCTCGGCCGATGGCTGGACCTCGCTGCAGTTCGCCGACGTGCTCGCCCGCCAGAACGAGATCACCGACCTCAGCGTCGCCTTCAGCGACGACCCGGCGGACGGCCGCCTCTCGACGCCCGACGGATCCAGCGCCTACCGCTACACCTCGACGCTCGAGTACGAGGGCGACACGCTCACCGACACGGCCACGGGCGTCGTCTACCACGACATCGGCACGGGCGCCTTCACGGCGGACGACGGCACCGAGATCCTGCCGGGCTGGAAGGTCGCCGTCGGCGTCGACAACTTCGTGCGCGCGGTCACCGACGAGCGCCTCGCCAAGCCGCTCGTCTACGTGACGGCGTGGACCTTCGCGTTCGCCTTCCTGACCGTCGCCCTGACGTTCGCAATCGGCCTGTTCCTCGCGATCACCTTCAACCACAAGCGCATGCGCGGCAAGAAGATCTACCGCTCGCTGCTGATCCTGCCCTACGCGATCCCCTCGTTCCTCTCGGCCCTCGTCTGGGCCGGAATGATGAACCAGAGCTTCGGCTTCATCAACCAGGTGCTCTTCGGCGGTGCCGAGATCCCATGGCTCACGGACCCGTGGCTCGCCAAGGTGTCCGTGCTGATCGTCAACATCTGGCTCGGCTTCCCCTACATGTTCCTCGTGTGCACGGGCGCGCTGCAGTCGATCCCCGACGAGCTGCAGGAGGCCGCGACGGTCGACGGCGCGAACGCCTGGCAGACCTTCCGCCGGATCAAGTTGCCGCTGCTGCTCGTCTCGATCGCGCCGCTGCTGATCTCGTCGTTCGCGTTCAACTTCAACAACTTCAACGTCGTCTACATGCTCACCAATGGTGGGCCGCGCGACTCGTCGGCCCCCATCCCGGTCGGCCACACCGACATCCTGATCTCGATGGTCTACAAGATCGCGTTCACGGGCCAGACCCGCGACTACGGTCTCGCGAGCGCCTACACGATCATCATCTTCGTCATCGTGGCGATCATCTCGATCATCGCCTTCCGCCGCACCAAGAGCCTCGAGGAGCTGAACTGATGAGTACCAAGAAGTGGTTCCGCGACACGGGCTGGCGGCACATCGTCGGCGTGATCGTGCTCGTCATCACGATGTTCCCGATCGTGTTCGTCATCTCGAGCGCGCTCAACCCCAACGGCACCCTCACGGGATCCAACGCGCTGTTCTCGAAGATCGGCTTCGACAGCTTCGAGCGGATCCTGAACAACCCACAGGCCCCGTTCCTCGCGTGGTTCGGCAACACACTGCTGATCTCCGGCATCACCGCGATCCTCACCGTGTTCCTCGGTGCTCTCGCCGCCTATGCGTTCTCGCGCATGCGCTTCGCCGGCCGCCGCGTGGGCCTCATCTCGATCGTCATCGTGCAGATGTTCCCGCAGCTCCTCGCGGTCGTCGCCATCTTCCTGCTCCTCTCGGCAATCGGCGACTGGTTCCCGGCGATCGGTCTCAACACCCGTATCGGCCTGATCCTCGTCTACCTCGGCGGCGCGCTGGGCGTGAACACGTACCTCATGTACGGCTTCTTCAACACGATCCCGCAGTCGATCGACGAGGCCGCCCGTATCGACGGGGCGGGGCACGCTCGCGTGTTCTTCACGATCGTGCTGCCGCTCGTCACCCCGATCCTCGCGGTCGTGGCGCTGCTGAGCTTCATCTCGAGCGTCAATGAGTACGTCGTCGCGTCGGTGATTCTGATCGACACGGATGCACAGACCCTCGCGGTGGGCCTGACGAAGCTCGTGTCGAACCCGCGCTACGCCGATTGGAGCGCCTTCAGCGCCGGAGCGATCATCGCGGCACTGCCGGTTGTCGTGCTCTTCCTCTTCCTGCAGAAGTACATCGTGGGCGGACTCACCGCGGGCGCCGTGAAATAACCCCCGCGGACCTCCGGATCCGGCAGGATAGGGAGCACTTCTTCTCACAAAGGGGGATCCATGTTCGGACGCCGCAAGACAGCACCGCCCGTCGCACCCGCCGCACCCGCAGCGGTGCGCGTGAAAGCGAAGGCCGCACCCGTCGACCCGGGGCCGTGGCGCGACGGGCTGGGGCTGTTCGCGATCCGCTCGATCCAGATCATCGCCGTCGCCGTGCTCGCGGTCGGCGTGATTTGGGGGCTGCGCCAGCTGACGCTCGTGGTCATCCCCGTGATGCTCGCGATCGTGTTCGCCTCGGCGTTCCAGCCGGTGATGAAGTGGCTGCGCGCCAGGATGCCATCGGTGCTCGCAACCGTGATCGTGCTGCTCGGCATCGTCGTCGTCATCGGCGGCGTCGGATGGGCCATGGTCCACGCGGTGATCTCGCAATGGGACGACCTGTATGCCAGCGCCGTCGAGGGCGTCAACCAGATCATCGAGCAGGTGCCGATCTGGGTGAACTCGCTGCCGTGGGACATCGATGACAACCAGCTGAACGAGTGGCTGGGCCAGGCCCAGGACTTCATCACGAGCTCGAACTTCGGATCCGCGGTCGGATCCGGTGCCGTCGCAGGCGTCGGCGCCGTCGCGAACTTCGTCACGGGACTCGTGCTGATGGTCGTCGTGCTGTTCTTCTTCCTGAAGGACGGCCCGCTCATCTGGTCGTTCCTGCAGCGCCCGTTCCAGGGCGAGTGGCACGACCGCATGGAGCGCATCGGCACGAAGAGCGTCGACACGATCGGCGCCTATGTGCGCGGCACGGCCTCCGTGGCCGCGGTCGACGCGATCGGCATCGGCCTCGGCCTGTTCATCCTCGGTATCCCGCTCGCGCTGCCGCTGACGCTGCTGGTGTTCCTGCTGGCGTTCATCCCCATCGTCGGTGCGACGCTCGCCGGCGTGCTGGCGGCGCTCCTCGCGCTCGTCGACGGCGGCCGCATCGACAACGGCCTCGTCGCCGCGATCATCGTGGTCGGCATCGTCGTGCTCGTGAACCAGCTCGAGGGCAACTTCCTCCAGCCCGTGCTGATGGGCCGGGCACTGAAGCTGCACAGCCTCGTCATCCTGGTCGCTCTGACGATCGGAACCGTGCTCGCGAACATCCTCGGCGCGATCCTCGCCGTGCCGTTCACGGCGGTCGTGTGGGGCATCATCCAGGTGTGGGACGGCCCCAACCAGCCCGCGAGGTGGGCCCGCAAGAAATAAGGCTCGAAAGAACAAGGCTTGTCACGAACGTGACAAGCCTTGTTCTTTCGAGCCGAGGGGTTATGCCCCGAGCACGGCCGCGACGATGGCGCGAGCCTCCTCCTGCACCTGGGCGAGGTGTTCCGCGCCCTTCAGGCTCTCGGCGTAGAGCTTGTAGACGTCCTCGGTACCGCTCGGCCGGGCCGCGAACCATGCGAACTCGGTCTGCACCTTGAGGCCGCCGATCGCCGCACCATTGCCCGGCGCGTGCGAGAGCTTCGCCGTGATCGGGTCGCCCGCCAGGGTGTCCGCGGTCACGTCGTCGGGCGAGAGCGAGGCGAGCGCCTTCTTCTGCTCCGGCGTCGCCGGGGCGTCCACGCGCTGGTAGCTGCTGGCGCCGAACTCGGCCTCCAGCTCGGCATAGCGCTGCGAGGGCGTCTTGCCGGTGACAGCGATGATCTCGGCCGCGAGCAGGCAGAGGATGATGCCGTCCTTGTCGGTCGTCCACACGCCGCCGTCGCGGCGCAGGAACGACGCACCCGCCGACTCCTCGCCGCCGAAGGCGACGGATCCGTCGATGAGGCCCGGCACGAACCACTTGAAACCGACGGGGACCTCGACGAGCTTCCGGCCGAGCGTCGACACGACCCGGTCAATCATCATCGACGACACGAGCGTCTTGCCGACAGCGGCGTCCGCGCCCCAGCCGGGGCGGTGCGAGAAGAGGTAGTCGATCGCGACCGCGAGGAAGTGATTCGGGTTCATGAGACCCGCGTCGGGCGTGACGATGCCGTGGCGGTCGGCGTCGGCGTCGTTGCCCGTGAGCACGTCGTACTGCTCGCGCTTCGCGACGAGCGACGCCATCGCCGACGGCGACGACGGATCCATGCGGATCTTCTCGTCCCAGTCGAGCGTCATGAACCGCCACGTCGGATCGACGTCGGGGTTCACGACCGTGAGGTCGAGGCCGTAGGTCTCCGCGATCAGCTGCCAGTACTCGACCGAGGCGCCGCCGAGCGGGTCGGCACCGATGCGCACGCCCCTGTCGCGGATGGCATCCATGTCGATTACCTTGCCGAGGTCGGCGACGTACGCGGCGCGGAAGTCGTGCTCGCCGATGGCGTTCTGGTCGACGTCGGCGTGGCGCACGCGCTTGACGCCCTCGAGACCCGCCGCGATGAGCTCGTTGGCGCGGTCGGCGATCCAGCTCGTCGCGTCGGTGTCGGCGGGACCGCCGTGCGGCGGGTTGTACTTGAAGCCGCCGTCACGGGGCGGGTTATGGCTGGGCGTCGCGACGATGCCGTCGGCACGCATCGGATCGTCGGCGGCGCGCCCTGCGTTGTAGGTGAGGATCGCGTGGCTCAGCGCCGGCGTCGGCACCCAGGCGTCGCGCGCGTCGATGCGCACGTCGATGCCGTTCGCGACGAGGACCTCGATCGCCGTGTGCTCGGCGGGCAGCGAGAGCGCGTGCGTGTCGCGGCCCAGGAACAGCGGTCCGGTGATGCCCTGCTGCGCGCGGTACTCGACGATCGCCTGCGTGGTCGCGAGGATGTGGTCCTCGTTGAAGCTCGTGGAAAGGCTCGAGCCTCGGTGGCCGCTCGTGCCGAAAGCGACGCGCTCGGCGGCGACCGACGGATCCGGTCGACGGTCGTAGTAGGCCGCGATGAGCGCGTCGATGTCGACGAGGTCCTGCGGCTCGGCGGGAAGTCCTGCTCGGCTTGTCATGGGTCAATTCTGCCAGGCACGGTGCTCACTCGCTGGGCAATAGAGTGAAGAAATGACGAATGAGCGCACGTACAGCTACCTCGGCCCGGCGGGCACCTTCACCGAGGCGGCCCTCGCGCAGGTTCCCGAGGCGCAGGGACAGACCTGGAGGCCCGTCGCGAACGTCGCGCAGGCGCTCGCCGACGTCATGGACGGCACGAGCGAAGGCGCGATCCTCGCGATCGAGAACACCGTCGACGGCGGCGTCTCGAGCGTGCAGGACGCGCTCGCGAAGACCGAGGGCCTGCGCATCGTCGGCGAGTATCTCGTACCCGTGAGCTTCGTGCTCGTTGCACCTCGGGGCACGGTGCTCGCCGACATCCACGAGGTCGCCGCGCACCCCGTCGCCTATGCGCAGTGCCTCGAGTGGCTCGGCGCGAACATCCCGGGCCACTCGCACGTCATCGCGGGCAGCAACGTCGCGAGTGCCATCGGCGTGCTCGACGGATCCCTTCCCGCGCAGGCGGCGATCGCCGCGCCCGGCGTGCCGAAGCATTACGACGTCGACGTCCTCGCGGAGGGCATCGGCGACAACGCCGACGCCGTCACGCGCTTCGTCTTCGTCACCCGCACGGTCGCGCCGCCCGCACCCACCGGATCCGACAAGACCTCCCTCATCGTCGAGCTTCCTCGCGAGGTTCCCGGCGCGCTGCTTGAGATGCTCGAGCAGTTCGCGACGCGCGGCATCAACCTGAGCCTGATCCAATCGCGCCCCATCGGTGACCGGCTTGGCCGCTACCGGTTCGTCATCGACGCCGACGGTCACATCGACGACGAACGCATGGCCGACGCCCTCATGGGTCTCAAGCGCTTCAGCCCCAAGGTCATGTTCCTCGGCTCCTACCCGCGCGCCGACCGCGAGCGTGTGCACCCCGAGCCGCGGTACAGCGATGCGTCGTTCGCGGCAGCCCGCGAGTGGCTCCGCGAGCTGCGGAATCCGTGATCGGGAGCATCGCGGCCCGCGCATAGTGTCTTCTCCGAAGAGGGGAGGAGACACGCTCTAAGAGGTTGCGCGGGTAGACGGCCCGTGAAGCGAGTGAGGGCGGTTGCCCGTGCGACCTCTAAGCTGTCGGCGTGACGCAAACGCCGAGAACGACCGTCATCGCCGAGACCTGGCTCGAGCTGGGGAACGGCGTCGGTCCGCTGAGCAATGCAGCGGGGCTGCCGCTGGCACGGACGATCAAGCTCGTGCTGGATCCGCTGGTGCTCCGTCCCGCGCAGCGACCGCATCTCGGGCACGCGCTCCTCTCGGACGATGCGGCCGACGAGGTCCGCGAACGAATCCGCGCGGCGGCGGGCGATCTCGAGTCGACAGCTGCGTGGTTCACGATGATGAAGAGCCGGCGCCGGGCGCGGCGGATCACGAGCGGATCCCCGCAGGACCTCTATTTCCAGAAGGCGTACGAGCTCGCGAGGACGGCGGGTGAAGCCAGCGAGGCGGCGGCCGATGCCGCGCTCGATGAGGTGCACGACCCGGGCCGGATGACGGCCGCGGATCTGCGCGAGTTCTTGGCCGCCACGGCCGCTCGCGTGCGCGCGGCGATCGATGAAGCGTGGGGAGACGCGATGCACGACGCTGTCGAGGATCCGGATCTCACGGGACTCGCCGATGAGCTCGCGGGCGGCGGCTTCGACGCGTTCGACCGGGCGGTCGAGGCGGGCGAGGGATCCGCGGCGGGCCGCGCGCTCTCGGCGCCCGGTGCGGCGCGGGCGGCAGGGATGACGGCGCGCGACGTGCCGGTGCCGCCGGAGGTGGGCGAACAGGCGTCGAAGGCGAACCTGCCAGACCCGTTCGACCGATCGATCCTCGAGCGGCTGTTCCAGCAGGTGTCGTCGCTCGGGATCCAGGGCACGCAGGCGCTCTCGGCACTCGTTGACGACGAAGCGAGGCGTACCGCGGCACCGTGGCAGCTCGCCGCGGAGGAGAGCCGGCTCGTGATGGCGGCGGGCCGCGCGGCGCTCGCGGGCGGTGCGGCGGGCGGCGTGCTCGATGCGCGCTGGCAGCGCGAGGCATTCGTGCGGCGCGCGCATCGGATGGGGACCGACGCTCGCGAGGGCGCGAGGGAAGCGGTGATGCGCCGGCTCTGGGCGCGGCTGCAGGGGCGCGAGCTCAGACGGCTCCCCGCCGACGCGACCGAGGCGTGGGATCTGATCGACGGGGCGACGCGGTCGGTCATCCTCGACCGTCGCGACGCCGCGAAGGCACGAATGGGGCGGGCATGATCTTCGGTACGGACAGGCCCGAGCCCTGGCTCGCGGCGGTTTTCGAGGGCGCCGGCGCGACGCTCTGGTGGAACGCGTCGACGGGCGAGACCGGCGGCGAGGTGTGGG
>Ga0164243_10016223_pt1 | contig 10234 bp, 11 predicted proteins | sample OricompcompostOP_FD_108781 | JGI IMG/M metagenome (GOLD analysis project Ga0164243, IMG submission 108781) | Organic Plus compost microbial communities from Emeryville, California, USA - Original compost - Organic plus compost (OP) | ecosystem: Engineered > Solid waste > Mixed feedstock >... | reverse complement strand
GAAGTCCTCGTTGCGGGCGACGAAGTCGGTCTCGCAGTCGACCTCCACGAGCACGCCGATCTTCCCGTTGGCGTGGATGTAGGACTGCACGGTGCCCTCGCTGGTGCCGCGCTCGCCGCGCTTCTCGGCCTTCGCGATGCCCTTGATGCGGAGCGCCTCGGCGGCCTTCTCGAAGTCGCCGTCGGCCTCGACGAGCGCCTTCTTGCAGTCCATCATCCCGGCGCCGGTGCGTTCGCGCAGCGCCTTCACGTCCTGGGCGGAAATGCTCATGCGGTGGGCTCCCCCTCGGAGCCGGAGTCGGTGGTCGGTCTGTCGGCCTCGGCGGGGGCCGGCTCGGCCGGGGCGGCCGGCGCCTCCGGCTGCGACGGCGCGGCGGGCGCCTCGGCGGCGGCGGGCGCCTCGGGCGCGGCCGGCGCCTCGGGGGCGGCCTGCTGCTGGGCCTGCTGCGCGGCCTGCGCCTCCTGGGCGGCCTGCGCGGCGGCGGCCTGCTGCTGGGCCTGCGCCTGCTGGGCGGCCTGCGCCTGCTGGGCGGCGGCGGCCGCCTCGGCCTCCTTCTTGGCGGCGGCCTGCGCCTCCTTCTTGGCGGCCTCCTCGGCCTCGCGCTTGGCCTTCTCCTCGGCCTCGCGCTTGGCGCGCTCCTCGGCCTCGCGGCGGGCCTTCTCCTCGGCCTCCTTGCGCGCCTTCTCCTCCTCGGCGCGGAAGATCGAGCGGCCCTCGCCGACGACGGCGCCGAGCGCTCTGGTGACGACGAGGCACGACTTGATCGCGTCGTCGTTGCCGGGGATCACGTAGTCGACGTCGTCGGGGTCGCAGTTGGTGTCGACGAGGCCGATGATCGGGATCCGCAGGCGCTTGGCCTCTCTGACCGCGATCGCCTCCGTCTTGAGGTCGACGACGAACATCGCGTCCGGCACGCGGCTCATGTGCTTGACGCCGCCGAGGTTGGCCTGGAGTCTCTCCAGGTCGGCTCTGGCGGCCAGCCGCTCGCGCGTCGGGAGCAGGTCGAGCTGGCCCTCTCTCTCGTAGCGCTCGAGGTCGTGCAGGCGCCGGATGCGGTTGGTGATCGTGCCGAAGTTCGTCAGCAGGCCGCCGAGCCAGCGGTGGTTGACGTACGGCATGCCGGCCGCCTCGGCGACCTCCTTGATGCCGTCGCGCGCCTGCTTCTTGGTGCCGACGAAGAGGACGGTGCCGCCGCGGCGGGCGACGCCCTCGGCGAACTGCTGCGCCTCGGCCAGCAGCTCCTGCGTCTTCAGCAGGTCGATGATGTAGATCCCGGCGCGCTCGCTGTGGATGAAGCGGCGCATCTTCGGGTTCCAACGGCGGGTCTGATGCCCGAAGTGGACGCCGTTCTCGAGCAGGTCCTTGAGGTCAACCTGACCATTCGCCACGGTTGTTGCTCCCTTGTGCGGTGCTTTGCGGATCCCGGTCGCAGGCGCGCCGATCCCGCGGTCGTGTGACAGCGGGCAGGGTCGCGCGCCCTCGCGCGGCCGGGGTAGTGAATACGGACGGCGGAACAGTCTACGCGACTTCGCCGTCGCGGCCACCCCCGGCCTCCGCCTCCAGCCGCGCGAGCACGGCGGCGAGGTCGGGCGGCAGCGGCGAGCGGACGTCGACCGGGTCGCCGCGCAGCGGGTGGGCGAAGGCGAGCCGGGCGGCGTGCAGGAACTGGCGCTCGAGCCCGTGGCGGCCGGCGACGCCGTACTCCGGGTCGCCGGCGACCGGATGGCCGATCGCCTGCAGGTGGACGCGGATCTGGTGGGTGCGGCCGGTCTCCAGCACGACCCGCAGCAGCGCCGCGCCCGGCAGCGCCCGCTCGAGCGTGAAGTGCGTGCGCGCCTCGCGCGGGTCGTCGGTCTCGGTCGACATGCGCGTGCGCACGCGCCGGTCGCGGCCGATCGGCGCGTCGATCGTGCCGCTGCGCGCCGGCGGCGTCCCGTCGACCAGCGCCAGGTACTCGCGCCGCACCTCGCGCGCCTCGATCATCCGCTTCAGCTCGCGGTGGGCCGCCTCGGACTTGGCGACGATCAGCAGGCCGGAGGTGTCGCGGTCGAGCCGGTGGACGATCCCCGCGCGGCTGGGGTCCTCGCCGCCGGCGGCGCGGCCGGCGAGCGCCTGCGACAGCGTCCCGCTGCGATGGCCGGGGGCCGGGTGGACGACGACGCCGGCCGGCTTGTCGACGACCAGCAGCGCGTCGTCCTCCCAGGCGACGGCGAACGGCACCGCGGCCGCCGGCTCGACGGCGCGCGCCGGCTCCGGCGCGACCGCGACCGTCTCGCCGGCGCCGACTCTGTGGCGCTTCGGGCGCGCCCTGCCGTCGACGGTCACCAGGCCGGCGTCGATCAGCCGCTGCGCCTTCGCGCGCGAGCCGATCTCGCCGGCGCGCGCGAGGAACAGGTCGAGCCGCTCGCCGGCCGCCTCGGCGCCGACCTCAAGCCTCAGCGCGGGCATTGCGCTCCAGCACGAGGACCAGCACGACGACGCCGCACGTGATCGCGATGTCGGCGACGTTGAACGACGGCCAGTGCGGCAGCTCGATGAAGTCGGTCACGTAGCCCTGGCGCAGCCGGTCGATCAGGTTGCCGACGGCGCCGCCGAGCAGCATCCCGGTCGGCAGCCACAGCAGCGCCCTGCCCGGGTTGCGGGCGAAGAAGCCGATCAGCAGCGCCAGCGCGGCGCAGGTGACGACGAGCACGATCGCCCCGCCGCCGCCGAGGAAGCCGAACGCGACGCCGTCGTTGTGGACGTGGCCGATCGTCAGGAACGGCAGCACCTCGTTCTGCTCGCCGACCGCGACGTCGGCGCGCACCAGCCCCTTCGTCAGCTGGTCGAGCGCGACGACGACGGCCATCACCAGCACGACGCGCAGCCAGCTGGCGCGCGCGGTCGGCCGGTCGCTGGCGGCGGCCGCGCTCATCAGCCGCGGATCAGGCCGACGACGATCTGCCAGACGATGATCAGGACGAAGGTCGCGACCATCGGGCTGAGGTCGAACGGCCCGACGTTGGGCAGGAACCTGCGGAACAGGTTGAGGTAGGGCTCGACGACCTGGCGCAGGAAGTCGAAGATCGCGGTCGACCAGCGCGAGTACGGCGGCCGGATGCCGGCCGCGAACATGATGCTGACCACCACGTAGGCGAAGATGCAGATCAGGTAGACGGTGAAGATCGCGCCGACGTAGTCGGCGACGCTGTCGCGGGCGGTCGCGAAGACGACCGTCGCGGCGTTCACCGCCAGCTCCCGGAGACGACCGCGTCGGCGGCCGCCTGGAAGGCGGTCCGCAGGCCGTGGGCGTCGAGGGCGGCCAGCCCGCGGGCGGTCGAGCCGCCGGGCGAGGTGACGGCGCGCCGCACCGCCAGCGTGTCGCCGTCGCGCGCGGCCAGCAGCTCGAGCGTGCCGGCCATCGTGGCGGAGACCAGCTCGCTCGCGACCGGCGCCGGGATCCCGAGCCGCACGATCGCGTCGACCTGCGCCTCGACCAGCAGCGCGACGTAGGCGGGGCCGACGCCGATCGCCGCCGTCCCGGCCTCCATCTGTCTCTCGGGCAGTCGCACGACGGTGGCGATCCGCTCCAGCAGCGCCAGCACCCGCGCCGACAGCTCGGGGTCGAGGTCGGGCGGCTCGGCGAGGCAGACGACGCCGCGGCCGACCTCGACGGCGACGTTGGGCATCAGGCGGATCACCGGCTGGCCGGGATAGGCGGCCTGCAGCGCCGACAACGGCGTGGCGGCGAGGATCGAGACGATCGGCTGGCCGGGCTTGACGCCGGCGACCTCGGGCGCGACCTCGTCCAGCTGCTCGGGCTTGTGGCAGAGGAAGACGACGTCGGCGCGGCGGGCCAGCTCGCCGTTGGAGGCGACCGCCTCGCCGCCGACCTCGGCCGCCAGCGCCTCGGCGCGCGCCAGGTCGACGTCTGAGCAGAGGATCGGGTCGCCCCAGCCGCGCGCGAGGGCGCCGGCCATGTTGCCCGATCCGATCAGTCCTACCTGCATGGTGGCGGAAGGATAGCCGGGCCCCGCCGCGCCGCGTCCGGCCGCGCGGGCCGGCGTCAGCTCTGGTTGAAGAAGCCCTTCTCGATCAGCCGCGCGCGCTCCTCGGCGGAGACCTCGACGTTGCGCGGCGTGAGCAGGAAGACCTTGTCGGCGATCCGCTGCATGCCGCCGTCGAGCGCGTAGGTGAGGCCCGAGGAGAAGTCGATCAGCCGCTTGGAGAGGTCGGTGTCGGAGCCCTGCAGGTTGAGGATCACGGGGATCGAGTCCTTGAACTTGTCCGCCACGTCCTGGGCGTCGTTGAACGACTTGGGTACGACGAGATGCACGCGGACCTCCCCGCTGCGACCGTTGCGCACGCCGGCGCCGCCGCCGCTGCCGCCGACCGGGCGCAGCACGCTGGTGCGCCGGGAGACCGGGTCGTCGTCGGCGAAGATGTCGTCGATCTCGTCGCGACGGCGGCGGCTGCTGCTGAGCCGGCGCACGTTCGGACGCTCTCGGTACTGGTCTTCGAGGTCGACCTCGGGTTCGACGTACTGCCGCTCGCGCTCACGCTCGCGGCCGCGGTCTCGCTGCTCGTACTCGGGCTCGTCTTCGTAGTCGTGCTCGACGGCGAGGCCGAAGTAGACGAGCGCGCGGTGCCAGGTGTCGCGAAATGCCATGACGGTGAGGGGTTCGCGCGGGGATGGGGAATCCCTGCAACGGCTTTCATTATGCGCCTCGCCGGCATTTCGCGCGGCCCGCCGGGCCCGGCCGAGCGCCGGCGCGCCCGCTACTCGTACAGCGTCGAGCCGAGCCGCACGATCGTCGCGCCCTCCTCGACGGCGACCTCGTAGTCCTGCGAGGTGCCCATCGAGAGGCGTCTGAGGCCGTGCGCCGCGGCCAGCTCGCGCAGCGCCGCGAAGTGGCGGCGGTTGTCCTCGGCGGCGGCGGCCAGCGGCGGCATCGTCATCAGGCCCGTGACCGCGATCGGGCAGCGCTCGAGGAAGGCGCCCAGCTCGCTCGGCGCGATCCCGCTCTTGGAGGCCTCGCCGGCGACGTTGACCTCGACCAGCGCCTCCAGGTCGGGGCGGCCGCCGGCGTGCCTGCGCAGCTGCTCCAGCGCCGAGTCGCTGGAGAGCGAGTGGATCAGCCGCACCCACGGCACGATCTGCTTGACCTTGCGGCTCTGCAGGTGGCCGATGAAGTCCCACGTGAAGCGGCCCGGATGAGCGGCCGCCTTCGCCTCCAGCTCCTGCGCGCGGTTCTCGCCCAGCAGCGTCAGACCGGCGTCGGCCAGCAGACCGATCGACTCCAGCGGCACGTACTTGACGGCCGCCAGCAGCTCGACCTCGCCGGGGCCGCGGCCGGCGATCGCGGCCGCCTCGTCGATCCGCTGCCGCGCCTGCGCGACGTTCGCCCGCACGCGCTCGACGTCGACGTCGTACTGGGTCACGCCCGCCATGCCACTCCTGCCTGTCGTCCGGTGAGGCCGCCGTCGCGGCGGTGGGAGAAGAACAGCGACGGGTCGCTGCAGATCGTGCAGAGGCCGGCGTCGTGGACCTCCTGGACGCCGGCGTCGCGCAGCTCGCGCGCGGCGATCGCCTTGAGGTCGACGCGGCGGCCGTCGAAGGCGTGGGCCGCGTGGGCGGCGAAGGCGTCGCGCACCTCGTCGCCGACCTCGTAGCAGCAGCCCCCGGCGCCGGGCCCGATCGCGGCGGCGAGCGGCCCGCTCGCGCCCAGCTCGCGCAGCGCCGCGACCCCCTCGGCGACGATCCCGCCGGCGAGCCCGCGCCAGCCGGCGTGGACCATCGCGACCGCGCCGCAGGCGATCAGCGCGATCGGCAGGCAGTCGGCGGTCAGCACCAGCGGCGCGACGCCGCTCAGCGCGGTCGCCTGGCCGTCGGCCGGCTCGAGCTCGGCGGCCGGGTCGGGCGCGACGGTGACCCGTCTGACGGTCGTCTCGTGGACCTGGAAGCCCTGCGCGATCGCGGCCTGCGGCAGGCAGATCGCGGCCGCGAGGCGGTCGCGGTTGGCCTCCACGGCGGCCGGCTCGTCGTCGGTCCAGCGGCCGAGGTTGAGGCTCGCGTAGGGGCCCTCGGAGACGCCGCCGCGCCGGGTCGTGAAGAGCGCGACGCCGCCGGGCAGCTCGATCCCGACGTGGTCGCCGTGCCATGCGAACGGGGCGGGCAGGTCCATCGCGCGGGATGGTAGCCGCCCGCGTCGCCGGCTCACCGCGCGGCGGCGAGCGCGGCGGCCAGCTCGGCGTCGCGGTCGGGCGCCGCGCCGTCGAGCTTGGCGGCGAGCGCGGCCGCCAGCCCCCGCCCGATCGCCTCGCCCTGCGGCACGCCGGCGGCGCGCAGGTCGTCGCCGCCGATCTCCAGCCGCACGCCGCGGTCGCGCTCCAGCCACCGCCGCACCGCCGCCGCGGCCGTGCCGGCCGCTCCCGACGCCGCGTCCTCCACGCCGCCGCCGGCCGCGCGATCGGCCCCATCCGCGCCCCCGTCCCCCGCGGCCAGCGCCCCCGCCAGCGCGGCCAGCTCGGGGCCGGCGCCGCGCAGGACGGCGGCGACCGCGGAGGGGCGCGGCCCGCCGGCGCCGGCCGCCAGCGCGCGCAGCCGCCGCGCCGTGCGGGCCGCCCCGCCGGCCGCCGCCACGACGGTGTCGCGCTCGCGGGCGGCGAAGCCGAGCTCGTCAAGCCAGCTCGCCAGCTCCGCCGGCGCGACGCGCAGGCAGGCGACGGCGAGCAGCAGCAGGTCGTCGCGGCCGTCGGGCGGCAGCAGCGCCCGCGCCCGCGCGGCGACCGCGGCGTCGAACGACAGCCCCGGCACGAGCGCGTCGCCCCCGCCCCACGCCGCCACGCGCTCCAGCGCCGCGGCGGCGGCCGGCTCGCGCAGCAGCAGCCGCAGCTCGCCGCCGATCCGCGTGCCGGTCACGGTCGCCAGCGCCCCGTCGGCGAGCGCCGCGCGCGCCCGCGCCGCCGTCTCCGGCTCGACGGCGAACCGCAGCCGCGTCGCGTAGCGGACCAGCCGCAGCAGCCGCGTCGGGTCGTCGCGGAAGCTGTCGGCGTGCAGCACCCGCAGCCGCCCGGCCGCGAGGTCCTCGAGCGCGTGCGCGACCGCGTCGAGCCGCCCGTCGAGCGCGAGCGCGATCGCGTTGACGGTGAAGTCGCGCCGCGCCAGGTCGTCGGCGAGCGTCCCCGGCCGCACCTCCGGCAGCGCGCCCGGCTGCGGGTAGGATTCGGCGCGCGCCCGCACGACGTCGTAGGAGCGGCCGGCGGCGCGGACGGTCGCGGTCCCGAAGCGGTCGTGCAGCTGCAGCTCGCCGTCGAGCGCGTCGGCGAGCGCCCCCGCCAGCGCCGCCGCGTCGCCCTCGACGACGAGGTCGAGGTCGACCGGCGCCCCGCCGAGCAGCAGGTCGCGGACCGCGCCGCCGACGATCCGCACGTCGGGCCGCCCGTCGAGCAGCGGCAGCAGCGGCGCAGCGGCAGGCAGCGTCCGCAGCCGGCGGACGAGGTCGTCAGGGGTCGCCATCGCAGGGCTGTACTACCATGCGCGGCCGATGTCGAGCCCGAAACCACGCCGGCGGCGGGGTCTGCTCGTCGCCCTGGCGGTGGTGGTCGTGCTGCTGCTCGCCGGCGGGGCCGCCGCGTTCCTGCTGCTGCGCCAGCCGGGGGACGTCTCCCATCCCGACGTCGCCTTCACGGCGACCGAGACGACCGAGGCCGAGCAGCCGCCGCCCCCGCCGAGAAGGAGACTGGCCGTCGACACCTTCTCGTGGCCGACCTACGGCCTCAACGACGCCCGCACGCGCGACTGGAGCGGCGCGCCCGGCTACCTGCGCCCGCGCTTCAGACGCGGCTGGACCTACCGCGGCACGGCGCTGCTCGAGTTCCCGCCGGTGATCAGAGGCGCGACGCTGTTCCTGCTCGACGACGACGGCTGGCTGCGCGCGATCGACAAGACGACCGGCGGCATCAGATGGCGCCAGCGCTTCGGCAGGCTGGCCGCCGCCTCGCCGGCGATCGGCGACGGCAACGTCTACGTCACCGCGCTGCTGTCGCTGCACGGCTCCGGCGGGCGCGTCGGCGCCTTCCGCGAGCTGGACGGCAGACCGGTGTGGACGCGCGAGCTGCCGAGCCGCGCCGAGTCCTCGCCGCTGCTGCTCGGCAGCACGATCTTCTTCGGCACCGAGGACGGGACCGTCTACGCGCTCGACGCGCGCAGCGGCCGCACGAGATGGACCTACCGCGCGGCCGGCGCCGTCAAGGGCGCCCCGGCGTACGCGAACGGGACGCTCTACTTCGGCGACTACGGCGGCAAGGTCCACGCCGTCCGCGCCCGCGACGGCAGGCAGGTCTGGTCGGTGGGGACCAACGGGACCCGCTTCGGCTTCGGCTCGGGCCAGTTCTACTCGACGCCGGCGGTCGCGTTCGGCCGCGTCTACCTCGGCAACACCGACAGCCGCGTCTACTCGTTCTCGGCCAGGGACGGCAAGCTGGCGTGGGCGACCGGCACCGGCGGCTACGTCTACTCGGCGCCGTCGGTGTCGAACGTGCGCGGGCTCGGCCCGACCGTCTACATCGGCTCCTACGACGGCAGCTTCTACGCCTTCGACGCGCGCTCGGGCGCCAAGCGCTGGAGCGTCGGCGTCGGCAACCGCATCTCCGGCTCCTCGACGATCGTCGGCGACGTCGTCTACTTCTCCAACCTCGGCTCCGACGACACCCACGGCCTCGACGTGCGCACCGGCAGGAGAGTGTTCTTCTTCCCGGAGGGCTCGTTCACGCCGGTCGTCGCCGACCGCCGCGCGGTCTACCTGGTCGGCTACGCGAACATGTTCGAGATGCTGCCGACGCGCACGCCGCCGGCGTGGAGACGGGCGCAGCGGGCCGCCAAGCGCGCCGCCGGGATCGAGCGCGCGAGAGCGCGCGCGGCGGCGAGACGGGCCGCGAGACGCAAGGCGGCGGCGCGCAGAGCGGCGAAGCGGCGCGCGGCCCGCAGAGCGGCGGCGAGGCAGCGCGCCGTCGAGCGCAGACGGGCCGCCGCCAGACGCAGAGCGGGGGCGAAGCGTAGAGCGGCCGCCAGGCGCAGAGCCCGGCAGCGGTCGCGCTGAGCGCGGCTCAGTCCTCGAGCGCGCGGATCGGCACGCCGGCGGCCGCCAGCCGCTGCTTGATCTGCGCGACCGTGAACCTGCCGTAGTGGAGGATCGAGGCGCACAGCACCGCGTCGGCGCCGGCCGCCAGCGCCTCGACGAGGTGGTCGAGCTCGCCGGCGCCGCCGGAGGCGATCACCGGGATCGTCACCGCCTCGGCGACGGCGGCGGTCAGCGGCAGGTCGTAGCCGTCGTTGGTGCCGTCGCGGTCCATGCTGGTGAGCAGGATCTCGCCGGCCCCGCGCTCGGCCCCCTCGCGCGCCCACGCGACCGCGTCGCGCCCGGTCGCCGTGCGGCCGCCGGCCACGAACACCTCCCAGCCGGCGCCGTCGTCGCGCCGCTTGGCGTCGATCGCGAGCACCACGCACTGGGAGCCGAACTGCTGCGCCAGCTCGTCGATCAGCTGCGGCCGCTTGACCGCCGCCGAGTTGACCGCGACCTTGTCGGCGCCGGCGTCGAGCACGGCCTGCGCGTCGGCGACCGAGCGGATCCCGCCGCCGATCGTGAACGGGATGAAGACGTTGTCGGCGGTCCGCCGCGCCAGCTCGACGACCGTGTCGCGCTGGTCGTGGGTGGCGGTGATGTCGAGGAAGACGAGCTCGTCGGCGCCGGCGGCGTCGTAGCGCTCGGCCAGCTCGATCGGGTCGCCGGCGTCCTTGATGTCGACGAACGCCGTGCCCTTGACGACCCGTCCGCGGTCGACGTCGAGGCAGGGGATGACGCGCTTGGCGTGCATCGCGGCCGCCTACCCGCCGAGCGCGGCGAGCGCGGCGCCGACGGTGAAGCGGCGCTCGTACAGCGCCTTGCCGACGATCACGCCGTTGAGGTTGACCTGGCGCAGCCCCGCGAGCGCGGCGAGGTGGTCGAGCGTGCCGATCCCGCCGGAGTAGATGAAGCTGCCTCGGACCGAGGCCGCGATCCGCCGCACCTCGTCGAGGTCGGGGCCGGTCAGCATCCCGTCACGCTCGATGTTCGAGTAGACGAGCTTCTTGACGCCGCGGCGCTGGAGGTGCTCGATCACCGCGGTCGCCTCCATCTCGGTCTGCTCGGTCCAGCCGGCGCTGGCGACCTTGCCGCCGCGCACGTCGACGGAGACGACGACCCGCTCGCCGTAG
>Ga0164243_10016222_pt1 | contig 10234 bp, 4 predicted proteins | sample OricompcompostOP_FD_108781 | JGI IMG/M metagenome (GOLD analysis project Ga0164243, IMG submission 108781) | Organic Plus compost microbial communities from Emeryville, California, USA - Original compost - Organic plus compost (OP) | ecosystem: Engineered > Solid waste > Mixed feedstock >... | reverse complement strand
CTGCGGGCTGCGGACGTTGGACGGGTCCTTGAAGGTGATCCAGGGGTGCCCGGTCTCGAACGTCGCGCTGAGGATGCGCCGCCAGAGGTCGAGCGCGCGGACGACGCGGGCCTTCGGGAAGGCGCCCTGCCGGTGCTGCTTCTCGTACAGCTCGTAGCGCTGCTTGAATGCCTGGCCGTAGAGGTCGTGCAGGTCGGGCACCTCGTTCGGGCTGAACAGCACCCACTCGCCATCTTCTTCCACACGCTGCATGAAGAGGTCCGGAATCCAGACCGCCGTGTTCATGTCGTGGGTGCGGCGGCGCTCGTCACCGGTGTTCTTGCGCAGGTCGAGGAATTCCTCGATGTCGCCGTGCCAGACCTCGATGTAGCTGGCGACGGCGCCCTTGCGCTTGCCGCCCTGGTTCACGGCCACGGCCGCGTCGTTGACCACCTTCAGGAACGGGATCACGCCCTGGCTCTCGCCGTTCGTGCCCTTGATCCGGCTGCCCAGCGCGCGGACGTTCGTCCAGTCGTTGCCGAGACCACCGCTCCACTTCGAGAGCAGCGCATTGTCGCGGATGCTCTTGAAGATGTGGTCCAGGTCGTCCGAGACCGTCGTGAGGTAGCAGGACGAGAGCTGCGGATGCAGCGTGCCGGCGTTGAAGAGCGTCGGGCTGGAGGAACAGAGGCGGAAGGTGGAGAGCGCCGTGTAGAACTCGATCGCGCGGTCGTCCCGCTGTGCTTCCGGCTCGGCGAGGGCGAGACCCATCGAGACGCGCATCCAGAAGGCCTGCGGCAGCTCGATGCGGCGACCCTTGTTGTGGATGAGGTAGCGGTCGAAGAGCGTCTGCAGGCCGAGGTAGCGGAACTGGTGGTCGCGTTCCGGCACGAGAGCCGCGCCAAGGCGTTGGAGGTCGTAGGTAGCAAGCTCCGGCGCCAGCAGCTCGGCTTCGATGCCCTCATGGATCTTGGCGACAAAGGTCTCGGCGTAGAAGCTGGGCGCGTCGGCGACGGTGACGCGCCGGGCGAGGACATCGCTGTAGATGCCACGGAGCAGGGCGCGGGCGGCGAAGGACGAGTAGATCGGGCGCTGCTCGATCCGGGAGCGGCCAGCCATCACGATGGCCTGGTCGAGCTCGGTGAGGGTCATGCCATTGCGGACGGAGGCGAGGACATCGCCCTCGACATCCTTGACCTGGATCTCCGGGCCGAGCCCGGTGGCGGCGTCGGCGATCCAGCCGCGCAGGACGGCGCGATTGACGACCATCTCCTGCCCGGAGTGATCCTTCAGGCGCATCTGGTCCTCGTCGCGGGCCCGGGCGCGCGCCTCGCGGTAGAGGATGTAGCGGCGGGCGACGGAGTAGGCCCCCGCGGCCATCAGCTGGCGCTCGACCTCGTCCTGGATCGCCTCCACCGTCGCGGCATGGCTGTCGTCGGCGATGGCCGGGATGGAGGCGACGACGGCGTCGGTCACCTCGGCAATGCGGCTGGCGAAGCTGGTGGAGATGGGATCGGGATAGGGAATGCCCATCTCCGCCCGGAACGCCATTTCGATGGCGTGGGCAATCCGCCGGTGATCGAAGGAGACCTCGCGCCCGTCGCGCTTGCGCACGACGATCCCGGCGCCGGTGCCGAGTCCGGCCCCCTCATCCCCGGCCGCCTCTGAGAATGTTCGCTGCTCGTCGAGAACCATATGCCCCTTCTCGTTTCAACCCACACCCCGCCTGCGGACGACGTGCTACCGTGGGCCACTATGGAGCCCTGCCTGCCGGATCTGACGATTGCAGGCGCTACTCCCGCGCGCGGGACCAATCAACCGGAAACCGGGCAAGCGTCTCAATGCTTCCCGATGGCGCGAGGACATGCCGTTCCAGGATCACGAAAAATGACAAGCGATCCCGGTTGGCACTATATCTAGTGCAGACCTCGTGCCAGAGGCCCATCATATGGTCCTCTCCGCCCTTCGTCAAGGCACGCTGCCCGCCTCCTCCTGGTTGAGATCGGGCCGTACGTACGATGGCTTCACCGTACTATCTCATATGTACGTACACTTCTGTCAAGCCCTTTGCGGGGAGATGTTGGAGGAAGGGGTGGATCGGTGAGGTGGAGAGGGCTGTGTGCCTCTTGTCACAGACGGAGGCGCCGGCCCGAAGCGTGCCGGCGATGCAGCGCTACGCGATCTGGAGCGGTGTGGGGCGATTCGTGGACACCGCATTCGCCGGGCCTCCGGTTGCCACGCGGCAACGGGGAACAGCGCGCGGGCAATACCCGATCGCGAACCGGGACCAGGGGCGGACGATGTCGACCCCGACCTGCGTCGGACTGGCGGTGGAGAGGCCCTGCGGGCTGAGGCGGGGCGGGCTGGCCTGCCGCCAAGTCCAGCCGGTCGAACGGCGGAGTGATGAGCGTCGCAGACGCGACAGCGAGGCAAGGTCATGCTTCAAGGGGAGAAGTGGGCCTCGTGGCGGTTCAGACAGATCCAGACATTCTGGCAGGCCCAGCCGATGGCGCTGATAAGCCCTTGGGCGCCGTGGTGTGCAGGTCGCCGGCGCCCGCTGTCCGGATTGCGCAGTCCGGACAGCGGGTCATCGGTTCGTCCTAGGATTGAGCGGCAGCCTACCGCTGCGGTGAGAGAAGGATCCGCAGACGGTGGCCGTCGGGGTCGGCCACCAGGGCGGTGTAGCCGAAGCGCACATCGGTCGGCGCTTCCAGGCTCGTCAGGCCGAGGGCGACCCAGCGGTCGTGGGTCTGCTCGACCTCTTCCCGCGAAGCCGCGTCGAAACACAGTTCGACCGCACCGCCACCGACGGTGGAAAGCACGTCGAGCGTGTTCTGCTGGATCAGTTCAAGGTAGGTTCCACCGCTGAGCGTGAAGGACGTGAACGTGGGGGCGGGACGGTCCGGCGTGATCCCGAGGACCTCGGTGTAGAGCGGGACACTGCGTTCCATGTCGGCGACGTAGAGAATCGTGTAGACCGGTTCCATGCGAGGGCTCCTTCTGGGATGAACATCCAGCAATCCGGACCGTCTCCGGATCGCCTGATGTCATTCTCAGGGAGCACCCTGACAAATTGTGGCAGGAAGTTGGTGCCAATTGGCGCTGATCAGGGCGGGGTGTTGGGCGCGGGAATGCCGTTCGCCTTTCTCCATTCCGGCAGCAGCTCGTGGCGGCTGCGCGGATAGCGCTCCGCCGTCAGCGCGAGATGGCTGATGCGGTCGATCCGGAAGTTGCGATAGTCTGTGCGAAGTTCGCACCAGGCGGAGATCATCTGCACCTGGTCGAAGAAGGCGATGGCGATTGGCCAGATCACGCGTTCGGTGTCGGCCCCACGCTCGTCGCGGTAGGCGATGCGGACCTTCAGTTCCTCGCGGATGGCCTCGCGCAGGCGAGGCAGGATTGGCACGCTGGCGGTGACGGATGGGCGATCCGCATCAGGCAGCGGGCGGCGCGCCGGCACGAACAGCCCGGTCTGCTCCAGTTGTTGCCGGAGATCGGCCGGGAGCACGGCGGCGATGCGGGCCAGGGCGCTGGTGCCGGCACGGGAGAGGGCTGGATCTGTGCGGGCGGCCACCCAGCGGGTGCCGAGGACCAGCGCCTCGATCTCCTCCTCGGTGAACATCAGCGGTGGCAGCAGGAACCCGGGCCGGAGCACGTAGCCGCGTCCGGGCGTGCCTTCGATGTCGGCGCCCTGGGCTTGCAGGGTGGCAATATCGCGATAGAGCGTGCGGAGGCTGATGCCCAGCTCCTCCGCCAGCCGCTCACCGGAGACCGGGAAGCGGTGGAGCCGCAGGAGCTGCATGAGATCGAGCAGGCGTTCGGAGCGTGACATGCTGGGGATGGCCTCGCTGGAACCGGACCGAGCGTCCCTCATTCTACGGGGCGCTCGGTCTGCATGCGAACGGGAGGCCGCATGTGCGGCCTCCCGTCCCCGTGGTCCTGTCAGGCTCGCGATCAGCCGCGTGGCGTGCGCTTGCGCTGGGTCGCCACTCCTGCGGCGGCCCCGAGCAGGATCGTCGCAGCAGCGACCATGAGGAGCATGGCCGGGTTGGTGCTGCCGCCATCGCCCTGGCCCGTGGTCGGCAGCGCGCTGACCTCAACCGTCTTCACCGGAGCCGGTGTGGTCGGAACGGTTGGCTCGGCCGGAGCAGTCGGCGTCGCGCACGTCGGGACGCCGAAGGTGGCCGTGAAGGTCGCCGTCGTCGCATTCACCAGCACCCAGCCGGCTGGCAGCTCGCCCCAGGCGTAGCCGTCCTCCAGCGTCGCGGTGATGACCACCGTCCCGCCCGGAACCGCCTCGCCCTCGGTGGTGTAGACGACGCCCGGTGTCGTCGTGTCGACCGAGATGGACGGGTTCACAACGGAGCCATCCGTGTCGCAGGAGGGATCCGTTACCGCCGGCACGGCCGGGACGGCGATCACGCATTCCACGTCGTCAAGCTGGACGGTATACGTCGCCGTGGCGTCGTCCACCTTGGTCCAGCCCTCGGGCATCTCGCCCCAGGCATACCCATCCTTGACGATCGCGGTCACGACGACCGTACCGCCGTTGACGACCTCGCCGGAGAGCGTGTAGACGACGCCCTCGGTGGTGGCCGGGATCACGCTCGGGGTCGTGAGCCCGCCGCCGGTGCAGACCGCCTCGGTGACGGCCGGGGCGACCGGAACGACCGGCTCGCACTCGACGTCATCGAGCGTGACGCTGTAGGTGGCGGTGGCGTCGTCGACCTTGGTCCAGCCTTCAGGCAACGTGCCCCAGCCGTAGCCATCTTCAACCGTCGCCTTCACCGTGACCGTCTGACCCGGCGCAACCGTGCCCTCGACGGAGTAGGTGATGCCCTCGGTCACCGCCGGGATCACGCTCGGCGGCACTACAGCGCCGCCTGTGCAGACGCCCTGCGTCACGGCCGGGGCAACCGGCACGACGGCTTCGCATTCCACCTGCTCCAGCTGGACGGTGTAGGTCGCGGTCGTCGTGGATTGCTTGGTCCAGCCTTGCGGCATTGCACCCCAGGCGTAGCCGTCGGCAAGCGTCGCCGTGACGAGCACCGTGCCGCCGTTGACGACGTCGCCGGTCATCCGGTAGGTGATGCCGGTGGTCTCCTGCAGCGTGACGGTTGGCGTGGTGAGCGCGCCGCCGGTGCAGACGGCGTTGGTCACGATCGGCGCGGCCGGAATGACCTGCTGGCACTTCACGTTTGCGAACTTGACAAACGAGATCGAGGTGGTGCGGTTCAGCCGGATCCAGCCCTGCGGCATGGCGCTCCAGGCGTAGCCATCGGCCAGGGTGGCCCTCACGATCACCGTCGAGCCCGGCGCGACGCCGCCCAGGATCTCGTAGGTGACGCCTTCGGTGGTCGCCGGGGTCACGCTCGGCGGCACCAGCGCGCCGCCGGTGCAGGTGGCCTGCACGATAGTGGGATCGACCGGAGCGACCGGCGTGCAGGGCTTGAGCTCGACCATGCCGTTGTAGGTTGCGGTCGTGTTGTTTGTCTTCGTCCATCCCTGTGGCAGCGTGCCCCAGGCCTGGCCGTCCTTGAGCGTGGCGGTGACCGTGTAGGCTCCCGTAACGGGGTCCACCTGGCCGATGGTGTAGGCGAGCCCGCTCGTCGTGTCGTTCACGGACACCGCTGGCGGGGTGTAGGCGCCGCCGGTGCAGCTGTTGCCGGTCACGACTGGCGAGACGGGGACCACCGGAGTGCAGTTCACCTCATCGAGCGTGACCGAGTAGGTCGCGCTGCCATCCTGCTGGAGCGTCCAGCCGGTCGGCATGGCATCCCACGCATAGCCGTCGTGGAGGGTGGCCCGCACGGTCACGGTCTGACCGGGCGCAACCGTGCCCTCGACCGCATAGGTCAGGCCATCCGTGGCAGCCGGGGCCACACTCGGGGGCACCACCGCGCCGCCCGTGCAGACGCCCTGGGTCACGACCGGATTCACCGGGGCGACCTTCTCGCAGAGATTGAGGACGACTGTGCCGCTGTAGGTCGCTGTGCCGTTCTGCTGGGTTGTCCAGCCCTGCGGCAACGTGCCCCAGGCGTAGCCATCATCCAGCGTGGCGGTGACGGTGTAGGCGCCGGTCTCCATGTCGATCTGGCTCACCGAATAGGTGATGCCTTCGGTATCGGCCGGTGTCACGGTCGGGGCGGTCCACTGGCCGCCGAGGCAGGAGCCATCGGTCGTCGCGGGGGCCACCGGAATCACCGGCACGGCGCAGTCTGGATCGTCCAGCACGACGGTGTAGGTGGCCGTGCCATTCTGCTGGAGCGTCCAGCCGGTCGGGAGCGTGCCCCAGACACGGTTTCCGTCCAGCGTCGCCCGCACGGTCACGGTCTGGCCTGGCGCGACGGTCCCCTCGACGGCGTAGGTGATGCCCGTCGTCTCGGCCGGGGTCACGCTGGGCTGGGTCGAGGTGCCCGGGCCGGTGCATTCCGCCTGGACGACCGTCGGAGCGACCGGTGTGACCGCTGGGTTCGGGGTCACGGTCGGGGTGTTCGTCGGCTTCGGGGTCGGCGTGTTGCCGCCGCCACCGCCGCCACCGGACTGGGTCTGGACGAGATAGCCGGTGGGCGACGACCCACTCATGCCGCCATCGGCGCTCCAGGATGCGGTGTTCGAGAAGGTGCGGAGCGAGGTGATCGGCAGATCGGTGGTGTCGCCATAGAGCGTGACACTCACGGCCTGGCCCGGCGCGACGCTCGCGAAAGTGATGGTCACCTGGGTGGGCGAGCAGGTGATCACGCCCCCTGCGGGGGAGGCAGTGTTCGAACTACAGTCGAATTCCCACTTTTCTCCGGCCGGAACCGTGTCCGTGATCACCAGATTCGTGAACGGACCGCGGAGACCGGAGATGGTCCACTTCAGGGCCTTATCGGGATTGAGCTTGCCTTGGTCGTTGCGGGTGAAGACCCCGCTCTTCTGGGCGTCGCCAACCGGCGCGGGAGTGTTGGTTGGGGTCCGGGTCGCGGTCGGCGTATACGTCGGGACGCTCGGGTCCCACGTTGGAGTCAAGGTGGGAGTGTTGGTCGGGGTCCGTGTCGGCGTCTGGGTCGCCGTGGCCGTCGGCGTATACGTCGGGACGCTCGGGTCCCACGTCGGGGTGAAGGTCGGCGTGTTGGTTGGCGTATTCGTTGGCTTGGGCGTGTTGGTCGGCGGCAGGGCCGGAACGGTCACATTCTGGGTGATCGACCCGCCAACGACGTTGCCGGTGAACGTCACCGGAACGGTCGTGCCAGCGTAGTCCTGCGCCCAGCACGCACTAGAACTGAACTCCGCCCAACCGGTGTTGTTGCTGGCGGTGTCGACATAATCGAACATCGTGAAGGTCGCGACGCCGTTGACGACTGAGACGCTTCCGATGTACGTGTCCGGATCGGGCGATGGCATGAGGAAATAGCCATCCGAGACGTGCAACTTCGGGTCGAGGGTGACCGAGAAGGTTGAGCCCGACCCGGCATCGTCGGGAATGGCCCAATTGAGGCGCATCGTCACGGCATCGCAGGCGTTCGCCAACGTGGACGGCGTGACGGTGATGCTGGTGACGGCATTCGGCACCGTGATCGCAGACTTGGCGGCCGTGAAGGTCGTTTCGGCGGCCGAGAAGACCGGTTCCGTCTCGGTCGGTGCGACGGTCTCGGTTTCAACCGGGGCAACCGTCTCTGTTTCAACAGGAGCTGCCGTCTCGACCGGCGTTTCGGTTTCGATCGGCGACTCGATCGGCGTCTCCGCCTCGGGCGACGCATCCTGTGCCAGGATGATGGCCGACGCCCAGCTGCTCGCCAGGAGCGTAAAACATAACAAAACGGCCATTGCTGACCGCGTCCACCGTGACATGGCACCTCCCCGGGCTTCCCCCAAGCGGCGTTTCCCACATAGGCGTCCCACCGACGCCGGTTCCCAGAGAGCATAGTACTATAGTCATACGAAATAGTACCCGTAAGCAATAATGTCGTGAAATAATGCACATATAGGAGACGTACCGCCGGCAATGATGGGCACCCCGGTCCCGGGACATAAGGGTGCAGTGGCCTAGCCGAAGCCTGTCCCGGTCTTCTGCCAGTACTGGGGTGGGCTAGGAGTGGTCAGGAGGACGGGGCCCGGCGGGCCCGGCTGCCAGCGCCTGTTCGCCCGGTGCGCTGACGGCCAACCGCCCGGTTGGACGGCGCTTTCGGATACCGGGAGCGACCAAGGGGGATGCCTGCCCATCCGGCTGGTGTGTGGCACCGACCCTGCGCCTATAAAGGCGATCCGCGTAGCGGCCCCGGCCGGTTCGGAAAGGCCGCGATTCGTATGTCGACCAGGGAGGATAAGCGCATGAGCGGTGTGCGATTTGGCGTCTTCGTGCCGCAGGGGTGGCGGATGGACCTGACCGGGATCGCCGATCCCGTCGAGCAGTTCGAGGCGATGACCCGCGTTGCGAAGGAGGCGGACAAGGGGCCCTGGGACTCGATCTGGGTCTACGACCACTTCCACACGACCCCGCAGCCGACGCAGAACACGGTGTTCGAGTCGTGGACGATCTCGGCCACCCTCTCGCGTGATACGGAGCGGATCCACATCGGGCAGATGGTGAACTGCAATGGCTATCGCAACCCGGCGCTCTTCGCCAAGATCGCCTCGACCGTGGACGTCGCCAGCCACGGTCGCCTGTATGCAGGCTACGGCGCAGGCTGGTATGAGCACGAGTGGCGGGCGTATGGCTATGGCTTCCCGGAGACGAAGGAGCGGATGGCCGCCTTCCGGGAGGGCGTGCAGATCATCCACAAGATGTGGACGGAGGACACGCCGACCTTCTCTGGGACGTATTACTCCATCGACGGGCCGATCAATGAGCCGAAGAGCGCGAAGCCGGGCCGCAAGGTGCCGCTGTGGATCGGCGGGAGTGGCGAGAAGGTGACCCTGAAGCTGGTCGCCCAGTATGGGGATGCCTGCAACATCGGGGGCGATGCGGAGACGATCCGCCACAAGCTCGAGGTCCTGCAGGGGCATTGCGAGAAGGTCGGACGCCCCTACGACGAGATCACGAAGTCGACGAGCTTCAACGTCTATCCCGTCGCGCCGGAAGCGGACGCCGAGCAGCAGACGGCCCGGCTCCGCGAGACGATGGGCAACGTCTCCTGGGAGGACTTCTCGAAGAGCCATATCGTGGGGACGCCGGATGTGATCGCCGAGCGCATCCAGCAGGCGATCGATGCGGGCGCGGACTACATCATCACCTACATCCCGGGCCTCGCCTACGACCTCGATCCGCTGCATCGGTATGAGGAAGGGGTGATCGCGAAGCTCGGATGATCTGTCGGGGATGGGAGTTCGTCGCGGACGAATGGACACCGGGCCGCCGATCTCCAGATGGCGACGATCGGCGCCGCAGGATCGTGTGACGGCAGGCTCGGCACGTCCAGCGAGCGGGCCGGTTGCGCGTTGGTCGCAACCGGCCCGCTTGGTGCGTTATGCGGAACCCGGATGGAGCGATTGTCGAGTGGCGGGGTATGCTCACCACCAGCGCAGCAATCGATTCCTTGGGAGATGGCATGACTTCAGCACCAGAAGCGCCGATCGCTCCGATTGTGGCCGTCGATCTCCGGCGCAGCTTTCGCAAGCGTTCGGGCTGGCGTCGTTCCGGCGAACTGGTCGAAGCGGTGCGCGGCATCAGCTTTGACGTCCCGCACGGCGCCATCTTCGGCATGCTCGGTCCGAACGGCGCCGGCAAGACCACGACCATCAAGATGCTCTCCACGCTCCTGGTACCCACCAGTGGCACGGCGCGCATCGGCGGCTTCGACATCACCCGCCAGGAGCTCGAGGTACGCGAGCAGCTCGGGGTGCTCTTCGGCGGCGATCGCGGACTCTACAACCAGCTCTCTGGCTGGGAAAACCTGCGCTACTTCGGCACGCTCTATGGGCTGGACGATGCGGCCATCAAGCGGCGCGGCGGCGCGCTGCTGGAACAGGTGAGGTTGACCGACCGCGCATCGGAACGGGTCGAGAGCTATTCCCGCGGCATGAAGCAACGGCTGCATATCGCCAAGACCCTGCTGCACGATCCGCCGGTGATCATTCTCGACGAGCCGACGATCGGCCTCGACCCGGCGGCGGCGATCGACGTGCGTGAGCTGATCGCCAGCCTGGCGCCGGAACACACCTTGTTGCTGACCACCCACGACATGCACGAAGCCGATGTGCTCTGCCGGGAAATCGCCATCGTCGATCGCGGGCTGATCGTCGCCCAAGGCACCCCGGCGGCGCTCAAGGCGGG
>Ga0164243_10016221_pt1 | contig 10235 bp, 9 predicted proteins | sample OricompcompostOP_FD_108781 | JGI IMG/M metagenome (GOLD analysis project Ga0164243, IMG submission 108781) | Organic Plus compost microbial communities from Emeryville, California, USA - Original compost - Organic plus compost (OP) | ecosystem: Engineered > Solid waste > Mixed feedstock >... | reverse complement strand
TCCTGCTCGAGAACGAAGCCCGGCCGATGACCGACGAAGAACTGGGCCTGTGAGCGCAGCGCACACGAAGTGGCAAGCGTAGGGACCATGTCATGAGCTTCGTCGTCCTGATCCCCGCGCGGCTGGCCTCCACGCGCCTGCCCGACAAGCCGCTGGCCGACATCGGCGGCCTGCCGATGGTGGTGCGGGTGGCGCAGCGCGCGGCGCTGTCCGGCGCGCAGCGCGTCGTCGTCGCCGCCGACGACGAGCGCATCGTGCAGGCCTGCGCGGCGCACGGCGTGCAGGCGCTGCTCACCCGCCAGGACCACCCCAGCGGCAGCGACCGGCTGGCCGAGGCCTGCGCCCTGCTCGCGCTGCCCGACGACGCCATCGTCGTCAACGTGCAGGGCGACGAGCCGCTGATCGACCCGGCTCTGATCGACGCCGTGGCCGACGCCCTGGCGCGCCGGCCCGAGGCGGCGATGAGCACCGCTGTGCACGCGATCGACAGCCTGGACGACTACCTGAACCCGAACGTCGTGAAGGCCGTGACGGACGACGCCGGCATGGCGCTGTACTTCAGCCGCGCGCCCATCCCCTGGCCGCGCGACCTCGCCGCCGCGGGCACCCCCACCGGGCTGCCCTCGCCCCCGCCGCTGCGGCACATCGGCATCTACGGCTATCGCGCCGGCTTCGTGCGGCAGTTCCCCCGACTGGCGCCTTCGCCGCTGGAACGGCTGGAGTCGCTGGAACAGTTGCGCGCCCTCTGGCACGGCCACCGCATCGCCGTGCACGTCAGCGCCGCCGCGCCCGGCCCGGGCGTCGATACGCCAGCCGACCTGGAGCGCGTGCGCGCCCTGCTGGCGGGCGCCTGAACGGCCCTGCAAGCGGGCCGTCAGCCCGTGAGCGCATGCTATCCTCGACCGGTTGGCGCCCGAGGCGAGGCGCGCGCGGCACGCAGGCCCTGCGGCACCGCGGCACGAATTCCAAGAACCGTCCGAGGACACCATGAGACTCATCCTGTTGGGCGCCCCCGGGGCCGGCAAAGGCACCCAGGCGACCTTCATCTGCCAGAAATACGGCATCCCGCAGATCTCCACCGGCGACATGCTGCGCGCGGCCGTCAAGGCCGGCACGCCGCTGGGTCTGCAGGCCAAGACGGTGATGGAATCCGGCGGCCTGGTCAGCGACGACCTGATCATCGACCTGGTCAAGGAACGCATCGCCCAGCCCGACTGCGCCAACGGCTTCCTGTTCGACGGCTTCCCACGCACCATCCCCCAGGCCGACGCGATGAAGGCGGCCGGCGTCAAGCTCGACTACGTGCTCGAGATCGACGTGCCCTTCGAGGACATCATCGAGCGCATGAGCGGCCGCCGCTCGCACCCGGCCTCGGGCCGCACCTACCACGTGCGCTTCAACCCGCCCAAGGTGGAAGGCAAGGACGACGCCACCGGCGAGGACCTGATCCAGCGCGACGACGACAAGGAAGAGACCGTGCGCAAGCGGCTCGACGTCTACAGCCAGCAGACGCGCCCGCTGGTCGACTACTACCGGCAGTGGGCAGCGCAGGACCCGGCCGGCGCCCCCCAATACCGCGCCATCAGCGGCGTGGGCTCGGTCGACGAGATCACCCGCCGCGCCTTCGAGGCGCTGGGCGGCTGAGCCTGCCCCCTTCCCACCGGCCCGCACGGCCGGCAGCGCGAAGACGAAGCCACTCCCCCGCGGGGCAGTGGCTTTTTTTTGCCGCATCGGGCCGGCTCAGCCGGCCTGCATCAGCGAGAGCATCAGCGCGATGCGCGCCTTCGCCGGCGGCAGATCGACCGCCTCCGGCAATGCCTCTGCGCCCGACGCCAGCACGCGACCGAAGGGGCAGCGCGTCGTGCGCACCACGGTCACGCCCGCCGCCTGCGCCCGCTGCGCCGCCGATTCGAGGTCCCGGTGCAACGTAGCGTTGCCGGTGCCGGCCAGCACGAGGCCCTGCACGCCGACGGCAGGATCCTGCGCGCGTTCACGCAGCAGCGCATCCACCAGCCGTCCGCCAGCATCGGCGTGACTGAGCACGATCTCCACGCGCGGCCACGGCGTCCCCTCGGCGATGCGGCGCAGGAGCGCCGGCGCCGCCTGCGGCGGTGCCGGCCAGCCCTGCGCCAGCGTCACGCGCCCTTCCTCGATCACGCCCAGCGGCCCGAGGTCGCCGGAGGAGAAGGCGTCGAGCCGGTAGGGGTGCACCTTCTGCACCGCCTGCGCACCGTGGATCGCCCCTGCGCACACCGCGAGCACGCCCGCCGCCGCCGGCGTGGCCGCGACGCCGATCGCGTCGCGCAGGTTCTGCGGCCCGTCGGGCGCGAGCGAGGTCGCCGGGCGCATCGCGCAGGTCAGCACCAGCGGCCGCCGCGGCGCCAGCACGCTGTGCAGGAAGAAGGCCGTCTCCTCCAGCGTGTCGGTGCCGTGCGTGACGACGATGCCATCCACGTCCTGCGCCAGCCAGTGCGCACAGCGCAGCGCCAGCGCGCGCCAGACCCCGGCATCCATGTCCTTGCTGTCGATGTTGGCCACCTGCTCGGCCTGCAGGGCCACGCCCGGCACCTCGATGCCGGCCAGCAGTTCGTCCACGCCGACCTCGCCGGCGCAGTAGCCGAGGTTGTCGCCCTGCACGGCGGCCCGCCCGGCGATGGTGCCGCCGGTGCCCAGCACGACGACCTTCGCCGGCCCCGGCGGTGATGCGATGCACTTGTCAATCATGAGAAACTGGTTAAAAATACAGTTACTGGATGCACAATCAGTGTCCGACCTGCCCCGGTCATCCGCGTTCTTGCAAGGAGTCGTCCGATGCTCAACCTGCCCGCCTCGCCCTTCGCCGTCAAGCTTACCGCCCGGCAACAGCAGATCCTGGACCTGATCCGCGGCGTCATGGCGCGCACCGGTGCGCCCCCCACGCGCGCCGAGATCGCCGCCGAACTGGGCTTCAAGTCCGCCAACGCGGCCGAGGAGCACCTGCAGGCGCTGGCGCGCAAGGGCGTCATCGAACTGGTCAGCGGCACCTCGCGCGGCATCCGCCTGAAGGGCGATGCGCTGCGCGCCCTGGGCGAGTCGCGCACGAGCCAGATGTCGCTGGCCCTGCCCGGCATCGCCCAACTCGCGCTGCCGCTCATCGGCCGCGTCGCGGCGGGCTCGCCCATCCTGGCGCAGGAGCACGTCGACCAGACCTACTACGTCGAGAACACCCTGTTCCAGCACAAGCCCGACTACCTGCTCAAGGTGCGCGGCATGTCGATGCGCGACGCCGGCATCATGGACGGCGACCTGCTCGCCGTGCAGGCCACCAAGGAGGCGCGCAACGGCCAGATCATCGTCGCGCGCCTGGGCGAGGAGGTCACGGTCAAGCGGCTCAAGCGCACCCGCGACGCGATCGAGCTGCACGCCGAGAACCCCGACTACCCCACCATCGTTGTGCAGCCCGGCGAGCCCTTCGAGATCGAGGGCCTGGCCGTCGGCCTGATCCGCAACACGATGCTGATGTAGCACCCGCACCGATTCCGGGCCGTGCCAGGTGGCGGGCGTATGGCTGCTCTTGCAGGCCATCACCCTGGCGCGGCCTTCCACCGACGAATCCTGCCTGTGTTCAACCTTCCCTCAGGAGTTCACATGGGAATCGCATTGCTCACCCTGGCCGACCTGTTCGTGCCCTTCCAGTCCATCGCCGGCCGCTGGATGGAGAGCCGGCACCGCCGCCGCCACGCGCTGCGCTACGTGGCCGTGCGGCCGGCCTGCGGCCTGCACGGCAGCGCCGCGGCACAGCAGGCCATCCGGCCGGCCAGGCCGCTCAAGGTCACCCGGCTGGTGGAACGCGGCCAGCAGGGCCGCCCGGCCGCGGGCGGCGTGGTCATCTCCGGGCGCATGGACGAGGTCTGCGCCGAGCTGGAGCGGCTGGCCGCGCTGGAGGCAGCCGGGTCGCCGCGCACGCACTGACGCCGGTGACTGACGCCCCGCACTGAGGCGGCGCGTCGACGCCACGCCCCTCCAAGGGCACTCTGGAGCCCCCGCGGCCCCGATGCGCGGGCATGCGCAAGGCACAATGGAAACCCATGAACATTGTGATCCTTGACGACTACCAGGACGCGGTGCGCAAGCTGCGATGCGCCTCCAAGCTCGACGCCTACGCAGCCAAGGTCTACACCAACACGGTCAAGGGGATCGGCCAGCTCTCGGTGCGCCTGAAGGACGCCGACGTGATCGTGCTGGTCCGCGAGCGCACCCAGATCACGCGCCAACTGGTGGAGAAGCTGCCGCGCCTGCGGCTGATCTCGCAGACCGGCCGCGCCGGTGCGCACATCGACGTCAACGCCTGCACCGAGTTCGGCGTCGCGGTGGCCGAGGGCTCCGGCTCGCCGCAGGCCCCGGCCGAGCTGACCTGGGCGCTGATCATGGCGGCCATGCGCCGCCTGCCGCAGTACATCAGCAACCTCAAGCACGGGGCGTGGCAGCAGTCGGGGCTGAAGTCGGCCTCCATGCCGCCCAACTTCGGGCTGGGCATGGTGCTCAAGGGCAAGACGCTGGGCGTCTGGGGCTACGGGCGCATCGGCCAGCTGGTGGCGCGCTACGGGCAGGCCTTCGGCATGCAGGTCATCGTCTGGGGCCGCGAGGCGAGCTGCGAACGCGCCCGCTCCGACGGCTTCCAGATCGCACCCAGCCGCGAGGCGCTGTTCGAGAACGCGGACGTGCTGTCGGTGCACCTGCGCCTGGCCGAGGACACGCGCGGCATCGTCCGGCTGGAGGACCTGATGCGCATGAAGCCGACGGCCCTGTTCGTCAACACCTCGCGCGCCGAGCTGGTCGAGGCCGACGCCCTGCTGGCGGCGCTCAACCGCGGCCGTCCGGGCATGGCGGCGGTGGACGTGTTCGAGAGCGAGCCGCCGCTGCAGGGCCACGCGCTGCTGCGCCTGGAGAACTGCATCTGCACGCCGCACATCGGCTACGTGGAGCAGGAAAGCTACGAGATGTATTTCGGCCAGGCCTTCGACAACGTGGTCAGCTTCATCAAGGGCAACCCCACCAACATCGTCAACCCCGGCGCGCTGCAGGTCCGCCGGTGAGTTCCCACGCCGGCGACGGCGCACGCGCCGCGCGCGCTGCGCAGTGGGCGCTGCTGGCCGGCAATTTCGTCATCGGCACCGGCGTGATGATCGTCGCCGGCACGCTCAACGAGATCAGCCGCGCCTTCCGGGTCGAGCCCGCCGTCGCTGGGCAGCTCATCACGGCCGCCGCGGCCGTCATGTGCATCGGTGCGCCGCTGCTGGCCAGCGCCGTCGCGCGATGGGACCGCCGCGTGCTGCTGACGCTCTCCCTGCTCTGGTATGCCGCCGGGCACCTCGCCGCGCTGGCGGTGACGGGGCTCGGCGAGCTGATGGCATTGCGGATGCTGACGGTGATCGCGCCCGCCGTCTTCACGCCGCAGGCCGCGGCCTGCATCGGCCAGCTGGTGCCGGCCACCGAGCGCGGCCGGGCGGTGACCTTCATCTTCCTGGGCTGGTCGCTCGCCTCGGTGGCGGGCCTGCCGCTGGGCGCCTTCGTCGGCGGTCGCTTCGGCTGGCAGGCGGCCTTCGTTGCCGTGGCAGCCGGCGCGGTGCTGGCGGCCGCGTGGGTCTGGCGCACGCTGCCTCCGGGCGTGCGGCCGGCGCCGATGTCGCGCCGCGCCTGGGGCGAGGTGGCGCGCCACCGGCTGCTGCCGGGCGTGATCGCGGTGACGGTGCTGCAGGCGGCGGGGCAGTTCGTCGTCTTCAGCTTCTTCGCGCCCCTGCTGCGCCGCCACCTCGGCGCGGACGCGCTGCAGCTCGGCCTGGTCTGGGCCTGGTTCGGCGCCTTCGGCCTGCTCGGCAACGTGCTGGCCAGCCGCCTGGTCGACCGGCTGGGCACCGGGCGCGTGGTGCTGGCCACCACGGCCTGCATGGCCACGAGCCTGCTGTGCTGGCCGCTCGGGCTGGCGGGCGGATGGCTGGCGCTGGCGGCGGTGCTGCTGCCGTGGGGCCTGGGCTGTTTCGCGGCCAACTCGGCCCAGCAGGCGCGGCTGGTGGCGCTGGCTCCTGCGCTGGCGGCAGGGTCGGTGGCGCTCAACAGCTCCGCCATGTACGCCGGCCAGGCGGCCGGCACGGCCGTCGGCGGCTGGCTGATGGCGCGCGGCGCCGACGCGTGGATGAACTGGGCCGGCGTGCTGCTGCTGCTCGGCGCGCTGGGGCTCAGCGCCCTGCTCGACCGGCGGGCGGGGCCGCACCGCTGACGCGGGCCGGCATGTGCCCGGTCAGCGCCGGCGGGTGACGCCGGGTTCGATGCCGGACTCCACCCGCGGATCGAACAGATCGATGTCCGCCGACGGGCTGTCCGCCGCAGCGTCCCGTGCGCGCAGCGCCTGCGGCAGCGTCTCGACGGACGGCGCCTGGAGTTCGTCCAGGTCGAAGTCCAGCGTGGCCGTCAGCGGGTGCGGCGGCCGCGTCGGCGAGAAGTCCCGCGGCCGCTCGAACAGCAGGGTGTCCCGCTGCGACAGCGGATCGTCCAGCGGGGCCGGCTGGGTCGACAGGGCCATCGGCAGGGTGCTTTCGCGCTGGTGGTGCCGCGTGAGCGTCTCGTAGACGCTCACGCGCGGCGCATCGGCCTGCGCCGGCGGCTCCTGGGCCATCGCGTAGAGCATCAGCAGTTCGCGGTAGGCGGCCAGGTCGAAGGGTGCGGCGCCCTCCTCGCCGGGCTTGCGCATCAGCAGCTCCTCGATCACCGGCAGCGACTCGGGGCCGGGCCAGTGTTCCTCGATGCGGCGCAGCACCTCGTCGTAGTGGTCGAGCGGGCGCCCCTGTTCCTGGAACTCGTCGAAGGCCGGCACCCGCACGTTCAGCGCCTGCTGGCACTGGCGGCGCACGCGCTCGTAGTCGAGCATGCGGCCGAGCGAATGGAAGATGCGCAGCAGCTCCAGGTAGGCCAGCGCGCTGGTGTCGGGATGCATGGCGACGTACTCGGACAGCGCCTCGATCGCCTGCTCGTGCTGCCCGAGCGAGAGGAAGAATTCCGCCTGCTGCTGCACGTCGAACAGTTCCTCGGTGTTGACCGAGCGCGAGGTGGGCAACTGCCCCGGCATGGTGGCGTGGAAGTCCTCGCCGGCGGCATGCCGGGCCTGGACGTCCGCGTCGGCGGCGTCGTCGTCCTCATCGGCGGCCATCGCTGCCGCCCCTGCGGCGCCCAGCGCCTGCATCCCCGGCGGTGGTCCCGGCTCCTGCGCTTCGGCGGCCTCGCCGGCGTCGGGGCCCGGCAGCGTGTCCGGATCGTCCCCCGTGGCGGCGAAGCGGCTCCTGCGGGCCGGCCGGCCCGCGGCGGCGCGCGCCTCTGTCCAGATCGGCTCCTGGTCACGGCGCGTGAGGCGCCAGAGCATCGCGATCGCCAGCAGCGCCAGGGCCAGCAGCCCGGCCAGGATGTACACCAGCGGGTTGCTGTAGCGGCTCTCGCGCGCGGCCGCGAGTTCGCGCCGCAGTTCGAGCAGGGTCTGCTCGTTGCGCGCGGTCTGCTCGCGCAGTTCGGCCAGCGCCTTTTCCAGCATCACCGTGCGTTCGGCCTCGCGCACGGCCGCCTCGGACGGCGGGCTGGACGGCGGCGCGGCGGCCACGCCAGCGTCACCCGTCGGCGCAGGGGCCGCCCCGGACGCAGCCGCAGACGCGCCGGCGACGCCCGCTGCAGCCGCCGGCGCGACCTGCGCGGCGGCTGCCGGGCGCGGCGCCAGCGGCTCCAGCGCGTCCACCTGCAGGCGACCGCCGCCGCTCGGCGCCTCGGCGGCCGCACTGGCCGCAGGCGCGGGCCGCGGCTTCGGCGCCGCGGCCGGCCGTGCGGCACTGCGCGTGCTGCCGGACGCCACGGCCGCTGCGGCCCGCCTCGGACGCGGCGCGGACGCCTGCGCCCCGCCGCCGCCCTCCGGCGCGCGCTGGACCCGGCTCGCACGCACCGGCGGCCGGGCCGGCGCGGCCGCGGACGGCGCCTCGCCGGCCGGGCGTGCCGCGGCAGCGGGCACGACAGGCGGCGCCGCCTCGACCGGCGGCGGATCCGCCAGCAGCACATAGCTGCGCGTGGACGTGGCGGCGCAGCCCGCGCGCACCGTCATCGTCAGGATGGGCTCCTCCACCGGCCGCGCGGTGCGCACGCGCAGCAGCGGCGCGCCCGGCTGGCTGCCGGGCTCCAGCGACACCGTCACCCGGCCCGGGTCCATGGCCGCCTCGCCCTGCACCACCTCCACGCTGGGGCACAGGGAGTCGCCGGCCTCCGCTGCATCCAGCCGCAGCGGGATCGCCACGTCCAGCGGCTTGCCGATCCACGCAGTGCCCCGGGGAGGCCCGAGCGTCAACGCCCAGGCAGGCACCACGAACCCGAGTACAAACAGGGTCGCCGCAGCGTGACGGAATCGCACAATGGGTGCCGTTCGGAAGAAGTCAAAAGTTGACACATTTTGACACTCTCAACCGGCCCGTCCAACTTTTGAATACTTTTTGAGCATGACTGTGAATTTTTCGCGACTCGCCGTCGTCGGAACGGGAGCGATGGGCCGGGGCATCGCCCAGATCGCCGCGCAGGCCGGCAGCGAGGTGCGCCTGCTGGACGCCGCCCCCGGCGCGGCCTCGCAGGCCGCCGAAGCCATCCGCGCCCAATGGCAGCGCCTGGCGGACAAGGGCCGGCTGACGCCGGAACAGGTGGCCGGTTTCGCGGCCCGCCTGAAGCCGGTGGCCTCGGCCGCGGAACTGGCCGGCTGCGACCTGGTGATCGAGGCCATCGTCGAGCGGCTCGACGCCAAGCGCGCGCTCTTCGCCGAACTCGAACGGACCCTGGGTGCCGACGCGGTGCTGGCGACCAACACCTCTTCCCTGTCCGTGACCGCCATCGCCTCCGGCCTGGCGCATCCGCAGCGCGTGGCGGGCTTCCACTTCTTCAATCCGGTGCCGCTGATGAAGGTGGTGGAAGTGGTGTCGGGCTTTCGCACCGACCCGGCCGTGTGCGCCCGCCTGCGCGAGTACGCGGCGCAGATGGGCCACCGCGCCGTGCAGGCGCAGGACACGCCCGGCTTCATCGTCAACCATGCCGGCCGCGCCTACGGCACCGAGGCCCTGCGCATCGCCGGCGAGGGCGTGGCCGACTTCGCCACCATCGACCGCGTGCTCACGGACCAGGCGGGCTTTCGCCTCGGCCCCTTCGAGCTGCTGGACCTCACCGGCCTGGACGTCTCGCATCCGGTGATGGAGTCGATCTACCACCAGTACTACGAGGAGCCGCGCTACCGGCCGAGCGTCATCGCCGCGCAGCGCGTGGCCGCCGGCGTGCTGGGCCGCAAGAGCGGCGAAGGCTTCTACCGCTACGTGGACGGCGCGGCGCAGCGGCCGCCCGAGCCGCCGGTGCCTGCGCCCGCCGCGCTGCCGCCGGTGTGGGTGCCGGCGCGCGCCACGCGGCGCGCCGAACTGCTGCGCCTGGTGCACGAGCTGGGCGCCACGCTGGAAAGCGGGGCGGCACCGTCCGCGGGCGCGCTCATCGTGGTCGCGCCGCTGGGCTTCGACGTCACCACCGTCGCCGCCGTCGAGCGGCTGGACCCGACGCGCACGGTCGGCATCGACATGCTCGTCGACGACGCCGCGACCCGGCGCCGCGTACTCGCCACCAACCCCGCCACCCGGCCCGACATGCGCGACGCGGCGCACGCCCTGTTCGCCCGCGACGGCAAGGCCGTGAGCGTGATCCGCGACAGCGGCGGCTTCATCACCCAGCGCGTGGTCGCCAGCATCGTCAACATCGCGGCCGACATCTGCCAGCAGCGCATCTGCACGCCGGCCGACCTGGAAACGGCCGTCACGCTCGGCCTGGGCTACCCGCAAGGGCCGCTGGCGATGGGCGACCTGTACGGCCCCACCAACATCCTGGAAGTGCTGTTCAACCTGCAGACCGTCTACGGCGATCCGCGCTACCGCCCCAGCCCCTGGCTGCGCCGGCGCGGCGCGCTCGGCCTGAGCCTGAAGCATGAGGATGAATGAACATGGCGGCTGAACTCAAGAGCACGACCAAAGGCAACACCATGGTGCTGACGCTGTCGAACCCCGGCCAGCGCAATGCGCTGGGTCCCGAGATCTACGCCGCCGGCGTCGAGGCGCTGGAAGGCGCGGAAAACAGCCCCGAGGTGCGCTGCGTCGTCATCACCGGCGAAGGCGAGTGGTTCTGCGCCGGCGGCTCGCTGCCGCGGCTGGCCG
>Ga0164243_10016220_pt1 | contig 10235 bp, 8 predicted proteins | sample OricompcompostOP_FD_108781 | JGI IMG/M metagenome (GOLD analysis project Ga0164243, IMG submission 108781) | Organic Plus compost microbial communities from Emeryville, California, USA - Original compost - Organic plus compost (OP) | ecosystem: Engineered > Solid waste > Mixed feedstock >... | reverse complement strand
CCGCCGCCGCCCGCGCCGCCGCCGGTCCCGCCGCCGTCGCCGCCGCCCGCGCCGCCGTCGCCCTCGTCTCGCTCGTCGCGGCCTCTCCTGCGGTCGTTGGCGTTTCTGGCGCCTCTCTCCCTGCTCGCTCTCCGCTTCGCGTGGACGACGACCTCGGTCGACGGGCCGAGGAAGTCCTCGCCGCCGTAGCGCTTGCCGTCGAGGAGGAAGTTGACGATCGGGTAGTAGCGGCCGGCGTCGGCGTAGGCGTGGGTCATCGTGGCACTGGAGTCGCGCACGACGTCGCCGCCGTCGTTGAAGTCCCACAGGTACTCGACGGCGTTGGCGTCGACGCCGTCGGGCGGCGTCACCGTGAAGCGCACCTGCTGGCCGACCCCGACCGACTCCGGGACCGCGAACAGTCTCGGCTCGGCGCGCATCTCCAGCCGCAGGACGCCGTCGACGGCGACCGCGCGCTCGGCCGGGCCGTCGGCCGTCTTCGGCCGCAGCAGCGCCAGCGTGCCGGTGCCGTCGAGGTAGAGGACCGGCGGGTCGAACGGCGGGTTCATCTGGACGCGCGTGATCTCCGTCGTCGTGCCGTCCTCGCGCGTGAGCACGAACGAGCTGTAGGAGCTGCCGTCGAGGTTGAGCTTGCGCAGCACGTCCGCGAGCGCGACGACGTCGAGGTCGGCGACGGTGCCGTCGGGCAGCGTGTAGCCGCCGTCTCTGAGGAAGCCGGCGAGGTCGCTCCAGGCGACGATCCGCGACTGGCCGCCGTCGGGCGGGACGATCTCGATCCGCGCCGCTGCCGGCGACTGCGGCGGCGGCGTTGCGCCCTCGCCGCCCGGCTGCTCCTGCGCGTGCGCCGGCAGCGCCAGCGCGGCCGCGAGCGCGAGCCCCGCGAGCAGGACCCGCAGCGGGCGCGGGGCGCGCTGCGGGCGCAGCCGTGCTGCTGGGCGGTGACGGCGGGCGGGGCGGGACATCGGCGTCCCGTGGACGCTAACAGGCTTTAGGCGACCCTAACGCCGCGCCCGGCGGTGCGGCGGCGGGCGAGCACCCAGCTCTTTGAGCGCGAGGCAGCGGGTGACGCCCCCCAACTCTCATCGTTTGTTGAGGAACTGCGTAGGGGAAGTTCAGCGACGGGCCCGAAGCTGTTCCACGTGACCGCATCCGCACCCGACACCAGCACGCTCCCGTCGCTCGATGCGCTCTACGCCGACCCGCGCCGGCGCCGCTCGCGCGAGCGCGACCTCGGACTGACCTGGAGAGCGCGCGACGGCTCGACCTACCGCGTCGCGTGGATCGAGGAGACCGAGGAGCTGTACGCCTTCCGCCACCTCGACCGCGACGGCCGCGGCGGCGGCGTGCGGATCCTCGGCCGGATCCCGGCGGCGCGCGTCGAGCGGGAGCTGCGCGAGTGGCCGGCCCGCTGCGGCGCCGACGCCTCCTACGAGTGGCTCTGCCGGCAGGTGCGGCGGCTCCGCGCCCGCCCCCGCTGAGCGCCGCCGCCCGGCCGCCCCCGGCACCCCCGCCGCCTGAAAGCCCGGCAAGCGGGGCATAAGCCTTCCGTCCGCCCGCACCGGAACGGAGGCTCCCCGTGGACCACCGCAAGCTCGTCCTCGTCGCGATGATCTTCGCGGTCGCGATGATGTTCATCGACCAGACGATCGTCGCGCTCGCGGTCCCGGAGCTGCAGGACGACCTCGACGTCTCCTCGACCGGCGCGCAGTGGATCGTCAACGGCTACCTGCTGGCGCTGTCGGCGCTGTTCGCGCTCGGCGGCAAGCTCGCCGACGTGCTCGGCCACAGACGGATGGTGGTCGCCGGCGTCGCCGCCTTCGCCGTCTTCTCCGCCCTCTGCGGCGCGACCCCGACCGGCGCGATCGGCGAGGCGTGGATGATCGTCTTCCGCGTCCTGCAGGGCGCGGCGGCGGCGCTGCTGTTCCCGGCCGCGCTGGCGATCGTCGTCGCGGCCTACCCGCTGCACGAGCGCGGCAGGGCGCTGGCGATCTTCTTCGCCGCCTCGGGCGGGCTGACCGCGATCGGCCCGCTCGCCGGCGGCTACCTGACCGAGTGGACGTGGCGGGCGATCTTCTGGATCAACGTCCCGGTCGCGATCGTCGCGATCGTGCTGACGTTGCGCGCGAGACCGGCGCAGGACACGCGCAGAGTGCCGCTGGACCTGCGCGGCGCGGTGCTCGTCTCGGCGGGGATGGGGCTGGCCGTGCTCGGCCTGCAGCAGGCGGCCGTGTGGGGCTGGGACGACGGCCGCACGTGGGGCTGCATCGCCGCCGGGCTGCTGTTGCTCGGCTGGTTCGTCGTCGACCAGCTGCGCACCGAGGACCCGCTGATCGACGTGCGGATCTTCGCCCAGCGCGCCTTCGCTGCCGACAACGCGGTGCTGTTCCTCATATCGGGCGCGTTCGTGCCGCTGTTCTTCTTCGCCAGCGTCTACGCGCAGGTGTCGCTCGACTACTCGGCGAGCGAGGCGGGGCTGTTTCTGCTCGTCTTCTTCGCCGGCTTCTCGATCGCCGCGCAGTGGGGCGGGCGGATCCTCGACGCGCGCGGCGCGCGGCCGGCGGTCGTGCTCGGCTGCGCGGTCGCCGCGGTCGGCTTCCTCCTGTGGGGCTCGCAGCTGACGACGCTGGAGTTCGGCAGCCAGTGGTACTGGCTCGCGGTCGCCGGCGCCGGGATGGGGATGGTGCTCGGCCCGGTCAGCACCGACGCGGTCAACCGCGCGCCGCGCGCCAGCTACGGAGAGGTGACGGGGATCACGCAGACCGTGCGCAACTTCGGCGCGAGCCTGGGGCTGGCCGTGCTCGGCTCGGTGCTGGTGACCGAGAACGTGCGGCGGGTGCAGGAGACGCTGACGGCGAGAGGGGTCCCGTCGGGCCGCGCCGACCAGATCGCCCACGCGATGACGTCGGCCGGCGGGAGCGGCGCGGTCGGCGACGCCGGCGGCCGCGGATCGGCGGCGGCGAGAGCGATCTTCGAGGCGATCCAGCTCGACGTCGCCCGCTCGACGCGGACGGTGATCTGGGCGATGGCCGGTCTGATGGCGGTCGCGTTCCTGGTCGCGCTGGCGAGACTGCCGCCGGGCCGGGTCGAGGAGGCGCCGGCCGGCGCGCGCGGCGAGGCCGAGCCGGAGCCGGCGCAGGGCTGAGCGGCGCCGTCCGCTACGTTCGCTGCATGCAGCAGAAGCGGATCGGATTCCTCTCCTTCGGCCACTGGCAGGCGGCGCCGGGCTCGCAGACGCGCACCGCCGCCGACGCGCTCAACCAGACGATCGAGCTGGCCGTCGCCGCCGAGGAGCTGGGGATCGACGGCGCCTACGTCCGCGTCCACCACTTCGCCCGCCAGCTGGCCTCGCCGTTCCCGCTGCTGGCGGCGATCGGCGCGCGCACCAGCGCGATCGAGATCGGCACCGCCGTGATCGACATGCGCTACGAGAACCCGCTCTACATGGCCGAGGAGGCGGCCGCGGCCGACCTGATCGCCGGCGGGCGGCTGCAGCTCGGCGTCAGCCGCGGCTCGCCGGAGCCGGCGCTGCGCGGCTCGGAGGCGTTCGGCTACGTGCCGCCCGAGGGCGACAGCGACGCCGACCTCGCGCGCGCGAAGACCGAGCTGTTCCGCGCCGCGATCGCCGGCGCCGGCGTCGCGCACGCCGACGACGGCCGCGGCGGCGTCGCCGGCGCGCTCGCGATCCAGCCGCAGTCGCCGGGGCTGCCGGAGCGGATCTGGTGGGGCTCGGGGACGCGCGCGACGGCGAGATGGGCGGCCGAGCAGGGGATGAACCTCCAGAGCAGCACGCTGCTGGTCGAGGACACCGGCGTCCCGTTCGACGAGCTGCAGGCCGAGCAGATCGCGCTCTACCGCGAGGCGTGGGCGGCAGCCGGCTGGGAGCGCGAGCCGCGCGTCTCGGTCAGCCGCAGCGTGCTGCCGATCGTCACCGACGAGGACCGCCGCTACTTCGCCGGCCGCGGCGGCGCCGGCCAGTCGGAGGACCAGCTCGGCTACCTGGAGGGGGTCGTCGCCCGCTTCGGCAGAAGCTACGTCGGCGAGCCCGACGCGATCGCCGAGGAGCTGGCGCGCGACGCCGCCGTCCGCGACGCCGACACGCTGCTGCTGACGGTCCCCAACCAGCTCGGCGTCGACTACAACGCCCGCCTGCTGGAGACGATCGCCCGCCACGTCGCCCCGGCGATCGGCTGGCAGCCGGCCGGCGCCGGCTGAGCGCGCCCTCGGCGCACCCCGGCGCAGCCGCCGCCTCGCGCCCGCAGCGCGGGTCGCGGGCGGCGGCTGCGCGCAGGCCGCGCGACGGCGCCCGGGCGGGTGGGCACGTTGGCCGCCCGGGGCGCCGTCGGTCGCGGATCAGAGCGCGGCGGGGATGCCGGCGGCGCGCCGCACGAGGTTGGCGGCGTCGGTCCGGTCGACGTGGCCGTAGACCAGCTCGGCGACGAACGCCGGCGGGGTCGCGTTGACGTTCTCGAACAGGCCGATGCGCCCGGCCTGCCCGCCGGTGGTGAGGTCGAAGACGAAGTTGAAGAAGCGGTTCTTCTCGCGCGCCGTGACCCCGTTGCCGGGCAGCATCTCCTCCAGCCGCGGCCCGAACTCCGGGTGGTCCCAGACCTTCTCGGGCCAGCGCGAGACGAGCCCCTGCCCGCAGAGGTCCTGGATCAGGTAGACGATCTTCGGATACTCGGTGATCGAGTACAGCCGGCCGGAGGCGACGAGGCCCGGCTCGGGCACCTGGACCCCGCACCACTCGACCGACCGCTCGATGCTCGCGAGCGAGTACGAGCGCAGCGTCTGCGCGTACATCGTGATCTGGGCGATCGTGTTGCGCACCCCCGGGATGTTGGTCGTCCCGAGGATGTCGGCGATCACCTGCGCGGTGCCGGCGAACAGCTGGGCGCGGCAGCCGAGCCGCGTCATGATGTGCCACAGCGCGTAGGCGCAGCTCTCGTGGTAGAGCGTCAGCAGCTCGAGGTTGCGCAGGCTGAAGACGTACTCGCGCGGGATGAAGACGTCGTCGAACAGCATCAGCTGATCCATCTCTTCGCCTCTGGCGTCGATCGGATGGTCGGCGCTGTCGGCGTCCACGCGGATCGTCGGCTCGCGCATCACGAGCGAGAGCCCGGGCGAGTTGACCGGCACCGCCGCCCAGATCGCGGCGTCCTCGCCGAGCCCGGAGCCGAGCACGGTCGAGAGCGTGAAGAAGTGGGTCAGCGCGCCCATGCTGCCGGCGACCTTGCTGCCTCTCAGCACGATCCCGTCGGGACGCTCCTCGACGACCCGCAGCGTCCCCGGCCGCTCGTTGCGCGGCACCGTCCGGTCGGACTGCGCGTCGAGGATCAGGTCGGTGCTGAGCGCGTTGAGCTCGCTCGAGCGCTTGACGAAGTCGCGGATGTTCTGAGCGAACTCCGCGTTCTCGCGCTCGACGCGGTCGATGATCCCGAGGAAGCCGAGCGCCATCGCCGGGCCGTAGTCGGGCGGACGGCCGTACATGCCGAGCGTCTCGGCGGTGATCGCCTTGATCGCCTGGCGCTTGCGGTAGAGGTGGTCGCGCTCGGTCGGCACCTGCCAGCCGGTCGGCCGGCGGGTCCCGGTCTCGGCGTCGAGGTAGGTGACCGCCTCGCGGTGGACCGGGTCGTGCTGGAGGTCCATCACCGACGCGACCGTCTCGACCGTGCGGCGCAGGTGCGGATGGGTCGTGACGTCGTCGATCTCGGCGCCGGTGCAGTCGATCACGCGACGGCCGTCGCGCAGCGAGCGCTTGTACTGGTCGCCGGTCAGCAGGTGCGGGTCGGCGCCGTCGGCCAGCACCGCCCTCAGCGTGTCGGTGCTGCGGTCCAGTGCGGTCTGTTCCATGTCGTCCTCGCTCCGTTCAGACGTTGAGGATCGCGATCGCCCGGATCGGCGACCCGGTCCCTTCGCGGATGTTCAGCGGCAGGCCCACGTAGGTGAAGCGCTTGCCGATCAGCTGGTCGAGGTTGCAGAGGCTCTCGGTGTTGACGATCTGGCGCTCGCGGCAGACGACGTGGGCGAGCAGCTCGCCGTCGTCGGCCTGGTCGATCGAGACCTGGTCGACGCCTATGTTCACGACGCCCTTGTCGGCGAGCCAGAGCGCGCCGGCGCGATCGAGGCCGGCGTAGCCGACGAGGTAGTCGTCGCCCGGGTAGGTCCGATCGCCGTGCCCGGTGTGCAGCAGGACGATGTCGCCCGCGCGGATGATCGAGCCGGCCGCCTCGTCGGCGGCCTGCAGCACCTCGGGGGTGAAGTGGTCGGGGTAGCGGACGTGGGAGACGTCGATGCAGCAGGCGTCGCCGTAGTAGTACTCGAGCGCGATCCGGTCGAGCGAGGGGCCGTCCTCGTCGTACTCGTAGATCGCGTCGGTGTGGGTGCCGGTGTGCTCGCTGAGGATCAGGTTGTGGGCCGCGAACGGCGCCGTCCCGAACAGCCGCGGCGCGTCCTCGCGCGCGTGGTTCTCGACGATGAACGGCTTCTGGTGGTGCTGCCAGATCGGCATCCCCTGGTAGATCTCGCGCGTGAGGTCGACGACCTCGAGCCGGCGGTCGAGGAGGTGCGCCCCGCCGGTCGGTCCGCTTGGCTTCGTGCCCGTCGTCATTGCTGTGCTCCTGTCGTCCGGTTGTGCAGCGGTTTCACGGGAAGATCAGTCGGGCGGCGATCGCGCCGTAGATGCGCGCCGCGCGCGCGAGGTCCGCGACGGCGACCGACTCGTCGGCGGTGTGCGCGTCGGCCTCCGCCCCGGGCCCGACGACGACCGCCGAGGCGCCGAGCCTGTCGACGAAGATCGAGCCGTCGGTCATGTACGGCAGGCCGCGGACGCGGTGCTCGCCGACGACCTCGCCGACCGCCGCGATCGCCGCCTCGACGAGCGGCGACTCGCGCGGCGTGCTGATCGGCGGCGAGTCGCGCAAGACGGTCAGGCGCACGCCCTCCAGGCGGGCGCGGAGCGCCGCGAGGATCTGCGGGTGCGAGTGGCCCGGGACGGTGCGGAAGTCGAGCGTCGCCTGCGCCGCGTCGGGGATCACGTTCGGCGCCTGCCCGCCGTTGATGCTGTTGAGCGAGACGCTGCCCCTGCCGAGGATCGGGTCGCTGCCGCCGATCAGCTCGGCGATCGTCGAGAACGGCGTCAGCCAGTCGAGCAGCGCGCAGACGGCGTTGACGCCGGCGTGGGGCTGCGAGCCGTGGGCGGCCGTCCCCTCCATCGCGGCCGAGACCCACAGCGCCCCGCGGTGGGCGATCCCGACGTCGAGCCCGGTCGGCTCGCCGATCACCGCCTCGCCGACGTCGTCGAGCAGGCCGGCGTCGCAGAGCATCGTGGCGCCGACGCTGTCGGTCTCCTCCCCGGCGGTCAGCGCCAGCACGAGGTCGCCGGCCGGCGTGCGCCCGAGCCGGTGGAGGCGCTCCATCGTCACGACCATCGCCGCGACCGCGCCCTTCATGTCGAGCGCGCCGCGGCCGTGCACGCGCCCGTCGTGGACGAGCCCGCCCAGCGGCGGGACCGTCCACCGCTCGGCGTCGGCGACCGGCACGGTGTCGAGGTGGCCGGAGAACAGCAGCGCGGGGCGCTCGCCGCGGCCGCGGATGCGGGCGACGAGGTTCGCGCGCCCGTCGCCGAACGGCAGCAGCTCGGCCGCGATCCCGGCCGCCCGCAGGCGCTCGTGGACCAGTCGCGCCGCGCGCAGCTCGCCGCCGGGCGGGTTGCGGGTGTCCGCCCGCACGAGCGCGCCGGCGAGCTCGGCGATCGCGGCGGCCGCGCCGTCCTCGACGCCGATCGCCCCGACCGCCGTGCGCGCCGCCGTCACGAGCCCTCCGGGGGCGTCGTCACCGTCTGTGGTCTGCATCTCTTCCTTCCGTGGAGGCCGCGGTCGTCATGCCTGCTCGGTGACGTGGACGGCGATCGGCTGGTCGGCCTCGACCTCGGCCGGGGACGGCGCCGCCGCCTCCCCGCGCAGGACGGCCGGCTCCGGGAAGATCCGCGTCAGCGCGAGGTAGATCGCCGCCGCGACGCCGGCTCCCGAGACGAGGCTGAGGTCGACGCCGCCGGCGAGGTCGGCCCACGGGCCGGTGTAGAGCGTCGTGTTGGCGAACAGCAGGCCGATCACGACCGCCGGGAAGAAGGCCGCGACGGCGCGCAGGTTCCAGCCGCCGGTGAACCAGTAGATCCCGCCGCTGGAGCCGGTGTTGAAGACCTGCAGGTCCTCGACGTCGTAGCGGCCGCGCCGCTGGACGTAGCCGATCAGGTTGATGACGACCCACGGCGCCATCACGACGACGAGCAGGATCACGAACGCCGAGACCGAGTCGACGGCGTTCCAGACGAAGCGGCCGACGAAGACGAAGGCGAAGGCGAGCAGGCTGATCAGCACCGTCGCGCGGACGCGCGACAGCCGCGGGATCAGCGACGAGAAGTCCAGCCCGGTGCCGTACAGGCAGACCGAGCCCTGCCCGAACGAGCCGAGCACCCCGAGCGCCAGCGCCGCGAGCACGTACCAGCCGGGCGAGATCGCGATCAGGCCGCCGACGAACGACGCCTCGGCCGCGCCGAAGATCGACGCGGTGTACGCGCCGAACAGGCAGGCGAGCGTGCAGCCGATCATCATGCCGACGTAGTTGGCGGCGACGACCTCGCGCCCGCCGCGGGCGCGCGGGATGTAGCGCGAGTAGTCGTTGGCGAACGGCGCGTAGGAGATCGGCAGCGACATCGTCGTGGCGACCGCGAGCAGCCAGGTCGGCCAGAAGCCGCCGAGCGCGTACTCGCCGCCCGCGTAGCCGGCGTCGAACCTGCTCGCCAGCGCGGCGAAGCCGATCAGCATCAGGCCGCCGAGCACCGGCACGACGAATTTCTGCGCGGCGACGACGGTCGCGTAGCCGTAGATCGCGATCGCGATGGTGAAGAGGCCGGTGAGCGCGTAGCCGAGCGCCGAGACCAGGTCGGTGACCGGCAGCCCGAACAGCCGGTGGGCGCCGGCGACGAGCGCGTCGCCGCCGGTCCAGATGCTGATCGCGAAGAAGCCGACCGCCGTGATCATCGCGAGGATCGAGCCGATCAGCCGCCCGACGACGCCGAAGTGGGCGCCGCTGCTGACGGCGCTGTTGGTGCCGGTGCGGGGGCCGAAGAGGCCGAAGGGAGCGAAGATCGCGGTCCCGACCAGGAGGCCGACGACGATCGCGGTGACGCTGCTCCACCAGCCCAGCCCGAAGACGATCGGCAGCCATCCGAAGACGATCACCGTGAACGACATCTGCGCGCCGATGAAGACCCAGACGAGGCTTCTGGGGTCGCCGTCGCGTTCGGCGTCGGGGATGTAGTCGATCCCCCGCTGCTCGACTCTGCCTGCGCGATTCTCCTCGTGCATCGTCCTCGCCTCCTTCGGCGCTGTCCATGTCGGGCTCACCGTCTGCTCCTGCTGGCGCGCATCTACGGGAGGCCGTCGCCGACGCTGCGGTACGAGCGGTCGAAGTAGATGAGCGGTTCGAGGGCGCGCAGCGACGATCTGCCGGCGTGGGCCTGGACGACCCGTCCGACGAAGACCGTGTGGTCGGCCACCTCGTTGCAGTCGGAGACGACGCAGTCGAGGTGGTACATCGCGTCGCGCACCCGCGGCATCCGGCCGCTGTCGCCGCCGTCGTCGTCGACGTGCTCGTCGACGAACTTCGGCGCGCCGGGCGCGGCGCCGACCTCCGCCAGCGCCCGGTGGCTGGTGCTCAGCAGCGAGAGGCCGAAGCGGCCGGTGCTGCGCACCTGCCGCGCGGTCACCGTCTGCGTGCCGAGCGAGATCAGGATCTGCGGCGGGGTCGCCGACAGCGAGCAGCAGGCGCTGATCGTCAGCCCCCACGGCCGTCCGTCGATCCGCGTCGTGACCATCACGACCCCGGCCGCCAGGAGGCGCATCGCCTCGCGGAAGCCGAGCTCGTGGCCATGCGGCTCGGACATCGGGTCCTCGAGCCCGCCGGCGATCCGTTCAGCCGACCCCATCGGACGAGCCCCGCTCGCCCTCGGGCACGTAGGCGATCGCCTCGATCTCGATCAGCAGGTCGGGATAGGCGAGGCCCGAGACGCGCACCGCCGTCCCGACCGGCCCCGGCTCCTTGAGGTACTCCAACCGCACGGCCGTCATCTGCTCCCAGTACTCGCGGATCTCGTCACCCTCGCCGTCGAAGACGTAGAAGGTGTTGAACTTGACGAGGTGACGAAGTTCGGCACCCGCGTCGTTGAGAACCTTCTT
>Ga0164243_10016219_pt1 | contig 10235 bp, 8 predicted proteins | sample OricompcompostOP_FD_108781 | JGI IMG/M metagenome (GOLD analysis project Ga0164243, IMG submission 108781) | Organic Plus compost microbial communities from Emeryville, California, USA - Original compost - Organic plus compost (OP) | ecosystem: Engineered > Solid waste > Mixed feedstock >... | reverse complement strand
GCCTTCGGCGTGGCGCTGCTCGCCCAGGTCGGCACCGGCGGGTTCGCCTCCGTCCCCGAGGCCTGCGACGCGACCGTCCGCCTGGCCGAGCAGACGCGGGTGGACACGACCGCCCTCGCTTATTACGACCGGGGCTACGCCGTGTACCGGCAGCTCTACCAAGACCTCCGCAAGTCGTTCGGCACGATCAGCGACCTCGTCGCCTGGCGGGAGGGCTGAGAACTTGAGCCGACGCCCCGCCCGCAAGGTCCGCCCCGCGCCACGCCCCCCATCGACGCCTACCGTAGCCCCCGCCGCGGAACCGGCCGCAGCGGGAGGGGCGGCGGCCGATTCGTCCCTCAAGGGTTGGCGGGTCGCGTTCGTGGTCGGAGTCTTGCTGACCTTGCAGGTTGGTTTGGCGACGCGGAGCCTCGTTCAGGAAAACGCGACGGTGGACGAAGTCGTCCACCTGCCGGCCGGGATCACGTACTGGCAGACGGGCTCGTTCCGGCTTTACCACCACAACCCCCCGCTGGTGAAACTGCTGGCCGCGCTGCCGGTCATTTGGTCGAACCCCGTCGTCGACTACCGGGCCGCGTCGTGGACCACGGAGCCCCCCAACAAGGCGGCCTTCGCCCACGAGTTTCAGCAGGCGAACGCCGGCAGGTACTTCGAGTTGTTCACGCGGGCCCGGCTGGTCATGCCGGTGTTTGCCGTCCTCGGGGGGGTCGTGGTTTTCGCCTGGTCGCGGCGGCTCTACGGCGTTTGGGGCGGGTTGTTGAGCCTGTCGCTCTGGGTGTTCTGCCCGAACATCCTCGCCCACACGCGGCTCGTGACGACCGACATGGGTGCGACCGCGTTCGGCGTGCTGGCGACGTACGTCTTTTGGCTCTACCTCAAGAACCCGACCTGGCGCCTCGCCGCCCTCGCCGGCCTGGTCCTCGGGCTGGCGCAGCTCACCAAGTTCAGCCTCGTCGTGCTGTTCGGCCTTTGGCCGCTCATGGCACTCGTGCGGATCGTTTCGGACTCGGAGTGGCGCAAGGCGATCGGTCGGACGGTTCTCCAAGGGCTGTTAATCGTCGGGCTGAGCGTCCTCGTCATTGACGCGGGCTACGGATTCGAAGGGGTGGGCATCCCGCTCGGGGAGTACGAGTTCGTCTGCCAAACGTTCACGAAACCCGTTCCTCCCGGCGTACGCCGGCCGCGGAGTTCCGACCAACTCCTCGACGGGGCCTACCGGTTTCGGATCAACCGCTTCCGGGGCACGTTGCTCGGCCGCGTGCCGGTCCCCTTGCCGAAACACTACATGCTCGGGTTCGACGACCAGAAGCTCGAAGCCGAGGGCATCCCCAACAAATACCTCATCGGCCGAAACGAACCCGTCGGACCCGATGGGGATAAACTCCAAGCCTATCCCGTCTATCTCAACGGCGAACTCCGGCAGGAGAGTTGGTGGTATTATTACCTATTAACCCTCGTCTATAAGGTCCCCGAAGGGACCTGGGCCCTCGTCCTCGGGTCGTTTGCCGTCCTGGCGTGTTCTCGAAGGTTCCGCGCGGGCTGGTTCGACGAATTCGCGGTCCTCGCCGTGCCGGGGTTCGTGCTGTTCGTGATGAGCATCTTCACGAACATCAACCTGGGGCTCCGCTACGTCTTACCGATCTTCCCCTTTATCTACGTCTCCGCGGGCAAACTCGCCCCCTGGGCGGCCGGTATCGCGGTCAAGACGAAGCGGCTCGCGGCGGTGTCGTGCATCGGTCTGGCCGTCGCGATGACGGCCGCCGCGACGGCGTGGATTCACCCCCATTACCTGGCCTACTTTAACGTCGCCTCGGGCGGCCCCGACCGCGGCGCGAGCCACCTCATCGACAGCAACATCGACTGGGGACAGGACCTCATCAACCTCCGCCGGTGGTTGGCGGAGAACGCCCCGAACCAGCGGGTGGGATTGGCTTACTTTGGGCAGATTAACCCGCGGATCTTCGAACTCAGGGGGGAGGGCTTCGACTGGTTCCTTCCGCCGCCCGAACCGGAGAGCCTTGGGAACAACCCCCTCCCCCCGCGCTACCTGCTCGACCCCGACGGGTTCCGCCTCAAGCCCGGGCTCTACGCGGTCAGTGCTTCGCTGGTCCAAGGGCTCCCCTGGCGGGTCTATGAGAGCCCCTACGGGATCTACGACCGGACCCGCTGGGTGCCCTATGGCGTGTGGACCAACGCCTTCGGCTACTTCCGCGAGCTAACTCCTTTTAAAAAATTAGGTTACTCGATCTTCCTCTACCGCGTCACGCCCGAGCAGGCCGACCGGCTGGCCCACTACTGGGGGCGGCCGGGGCCGCCCCGGTGAGGCTCGGCCGGCCCCGGAGTCAAGGGGAAAGCCCTTGCGTCGCGGCGTCCGCGGTTATACAAAGATCGGTTCCGACGCAGACTTACCGCCACGACGGGGTTCACCCTAGGTCCTCCCCAGCGCGCACGGTGACGCGACGCGTCTCGACGGCGGGGGGCGCCGGACTTCGGTTCCGAAAATTCAGCGCAAATGAGGGTCGGATGAGCGATCAGCACATCGCCGCGCGGGCCCGCGCGGCGCTCGACGCGGGTGAAGGTATTCTGCGACTGGCCCCGACGTGGGTCCCCCGTTCCTTTCTGATGCCGGGCGGCCGACTGAAGCTCGCGCGCCAAGACCTGTACGCCCTCGGCACCCACCGCGGCGGCATCGACGAGCGCTGGTTCGCCTCGACCACCCCCGCCGCCAACGAGGGCGCCCCCGCCGACGAGGGGCTTAGCTACGTCGTCGCCGACGGCGGCAAGTTCACCCTCAAGGACGCCATCGAAGCGCACGGCGCCGAGATGGTCGGTGAGGCGATCTGGTCGAAGTACAAGAAGTGGCCGGTCTACTCGAAGTTCTTCGACAACCTCGGCCCGATCCCGCACCACATGCACCAGAACGCCGAGCAGGCCGCCAAGCTCGGCCGGGAAGGGAAGCCCGAGAGCTACTACTTCCCCCCCCAGTTGAACTGGACGGGCAACAACTTCCCGTACACGTTCATGGGCCTGGAACCGGGCACCACCAAGGACGACATCCGCAAGTGCCTGGAGCGCTGGGACGAGGGCGATAACGGCATCCTCGACTACTCCAAGGCGTACCGCCTCAAGCCCGGCACCGGCTGGCTCATCCCCCCCTGCGTGCTCCACGCCCCCGGGTCGCTCGTCACGTACGAGCCGCAGTGGGGCTCCGACGTCTTCGGCATGTACCAGTCGATGGTCGAAGGCCGCCGCGTCCCCTGGGACCTGCTGGTCAAGGACGTCCCCGAGGACAAGCACAAAGACCTCGACTACCTGATCGAACAGCTCGATTGGGAGAAGAACGTCGACCCCGAGTTCAAGGCCCACAACTACCTGGAGCCGATCGTCCACTCCGGGGGCGAAGGGCAGGGCTACGTCGACAAGTGGATCGTCTACGGCACCGTCGACGGCAAGCAGTGCTTCAGCGCCCGCGAGTTGACCGTCTTCCCCGGCGGCTCGGCCACGATCAAAGACGCCGGCGCCTACGGCCTGGTCGTCACGCAGGGCTCCGGCACGATCGGCAAGCTCGACGTCGACAGCCCGAACTACATCCGGTTCGGTGAGGTCACCAAGGACGAAGTCTTCGTCACCGCGAAGCGGGCGGCCGAAGGCGTCACCTTCAAGAACACCGGAAGCGAACCGTTCGTGAGCCTCCGGTACTTCGGGCCCGACGTTCACAAGAACCTGCCGAACGTGGGCGATCACCTGAAGTGAGCCCCGTTTCAGAAACCCGGCCGGGGCGGTTTCGCCCCGGCCGTCTTTCTTTCGGGGCCGCGTCCGAACCGGCGGGGATCTAAGGCCGGTCGGCCGGTCCGACAACGCATCGATCCGGCAGAAGCGCCTGCGGGTCCGTTCGCTCCATCGGGCTCATCCCTCAGACGATACCGAAGAACCGAAGGCCGGCTGAGTCGCAAGGGCGTGGGCGAACCCGCGGCCCGTCGCGTCGGTGGTCGGAATCCACCTTACGGGAGTCTCTATTCATGAGCGGCAGCCTTCCCAATAACTTCCCGAAACTGCACAACGCCGCCTGGCCCGGGGTGGTCGGCAAGGGCGACGGCTCCGAGCCGCCGATCGACCTCGACACGATGCTCGACCTGACTGCCGCGGCCGAAGTCGGCGGGGTCAAGTTCGACGGGTTCGACCTGTTCCTCTTCCTGCCGCACATCAACATCGACGCCACCGACGACGAGTTGAAGGCCCTGGCCGACAAGGCCTCGTCGCGCGGGCTGGCGATCGGCTCGGTCGTCGCCCCGGTCTGGCCGCCGACGGGGGGCGGCTCGGCGATGGACGAGGGCGAGGGGCGGAAGAAGTTCCTCGAACAGGTCCGCAAAGGCTGCCGCATCGCGAGCAAGCTCCGGGAGTTGGGCATCCGTAAGTACGGCGTCGTCCGGATCGATTCGGCTGTCGGCCCCGGCGACTGGGCTAACGACCCGGAAGGGAACCAGAAGAAGATCGCCGAAACCTTCAAGCAGGCCGGCGCGATCGCCAAGGACTACGGCGAGAAGCTGGCCGCCGAAGGGGAAATCTGCTGGGGCGGCATGCACTCCTGGCGGAAGATGGTCGACCTGCTGGAGCGGGTCGGGGAGCCCGAGACGGTCGGCTTCCAGGCCGACATGGCCCACACGCTGCTCTACACGCTCGGCGAGAACGCCCCCGAAGACCGCATCCTCCCCCCGGGCTACGACTGGAAAGACAAGGCCGTCCTCGACGAGGCGCTCAAGACGTTGACCGCCGCGCTCCGCCCCTGGACGATCGACTTCCACGTCGCCCAGAACGACGCGACCGTCTTCGGCTCGGGCTCGCACGACCACACCGGCCGCCACTGCCTGGCGAACGACCCGAACGGCAAGCTCGACATCCCCCACGTCGCCGGGTTCTGGCTCCGCGACGAGAAGGGGAACCTGACCAAGAAGTTCCAGCACATCTGCTGGGACGGCTGCATGTTCCCCAACGAAGTCATGACGAAGCCGCAGACCTGGAACGACATCCTCGCGGCGATGATCAAGGTCCGCGACGCCCACGGCTGGCGTGCGTGAAGTGGTCCGTTGGGTGCGGCGAACGCACCGGATTTTCATTCTTTGACACACGGTGCGTCGCGCGCACCCGACCGGAACCGGGATAATCGAATGGCCGCGAAGAAACCTCTGAACATCGGCCTCGTCGGCTACGGCTTCATGGGCCGGACCCACTCGAACGGGTACAAGCGGGTCAACGACTTTTTCGACCTGGCGTACCGCCCCGTCCTTAAGGCCGTCTGCGGCCGGAGCGCCGAGAACGCGCAGGCGTTCGCCGACCAGTGGGGCTACGAGTCGATCGAGACCGACTGGCGGAAGCTCGTCGAGCGTAAAGATATCGACGCGATCGACATCTGCACGCCCAACAACACGCACGCCGAGATCGCCATCGCCGCCGCCGAGGCGGGGAAGATGGTCCTCTGCGAGAAGCCGCTGTCGATGAACCTCGTCGAAGGGCGGCGGATGGTCGACGTCATCGAGAAGGCCGGCGTGCCGAACACCGTCTGGTACAACTACCGGCGCGTCCCCGCGGTGACCCTGGCCAAGCAACTCATCGACCAGGGTAAGCTCGGCCGGGTCTTCCACTACCGGGCCAACTTCCTCCAGGACTGGACGATCTCCGCCGACCTCCCCCAGGGCGGCGCCGCGCTCTGGCGGCTCGACGCCGCCGCCGCCGGGTCGGGCGTGACGGGCGACCTGCTCGCCCACTGCATCGACACCGCCCTCTGGCTGAACGGCAACATCAACTCGGTCTCCGCCGTGACCGAGACGTTCGTCAAGGAGCGGAAGCACAACCTCACCGGCAAGATGGAGCCGGTCGAGATCGACGACGCCTGCGCCTTCCTCTGCCGGTTCGAGAACGGCTCGCTCGGCCTGTTCGAGTCGACCCGCTACGCCCGCGGCCATAAGGCGCTCTACACGTTCGAGGTCAACGGCGAGAAGGGCTCGCTGAAGTGGGACCTCCACGACCTGCACCGGCTCGAATTCTTCGACCACGGCGACGAAGGCCGGCTCCGCGGCTGGCGGTCGATCCACGTGACCGACGGCGACCACCCGTACATGAAGCACTGGTGGGTCCCCGGCCTCCAGATCGGCTACGAGCACACCTTCGTCCACCAGGTCGCCGACTTCCTGGAAAACCTCGCCTCCGGCAAGTCGACCAGCCCGACCTTCCGCGAGGCGCTCGCCACGCAGGCCGTCTGCGACGCCGTGCTCGACTCGGCCGAGGCGGGCAAGTGGGAAGACGTCGTCCAGGTGTAACGACAACGGCCGGGCCGGCCGCCGCGATCCGCAGGCGGCCCGGCCCGGCGATTCGTACTATGGCGGTCGGCCGATCGTGACGGGAAACGGTCTACGAACCTTGAACACGAGGGTCTGATGAAGATCGGGATGAACCTGCTGCTCTGGACCGATCTGGTGGCCGAGCCGCACGACGGGCTGCTCGAACAAATCAAAGGGCTTGGCTTTGACGCCGTCGAGATCCCCGTCTTCCACACGGCGGACCTCGCCCCTTACGAGCGGTTGGGCCGGCGGCTGAAGTCTCTCGGCCTCGGGGCGACGGCCGTCACGGTCATGACCCCCGAAGCCAACCCGATTTCGCCCGACCCGAAGGTCCGCGCGGCGGGCGTCGCGCACCTCGACCGGGTCATGGAATGCGGCCAGGCCTTCGGGTGCGAGATCCTCTGCGGGCCGATCCACTCGGCCATCGGCGTGTTCTCCGGCAACGGCCCGACCGAGGACGAGTTCAAGGCCGGCGTCGAGACGCTCCAGAAGGCCGGCGAGAAGGCCCAGGAGCGCGGGATCAAACTCGCCGTCGAATACCTGAACCGCTTCGAAAACTACTTCCTGACGACCGCCGCCCAGACATCGCGGTTCGTCCAGGCGGTGAACCACCCGTACGTCCGCATGATGTACGACAGCTTCCACGCCAACATCGAAGAAAAGAACCAGGCCGCGGCGATCGCGTCGTGCAAGAACGAGACGATCCACGTCCACATCTCGGAGAACGACCGCGGCGTGCCGGGGACCGGCGGCGTGCAGTGGGATTCGTTCTGGTCGGGGATCAAGTCGTCCGGCTACGACGGCTACCTGACGATCGAAGCCTTCGGCCGGGCGCTCCCCGCCCTCGCCGCCGCCACCCGCGTTTGGCGCGACCTCTTCCCCGACGCGATGGGGCTCTGCCGCGACGGCATCGCTTTCATCAAGAAGGGCGCGGGGATCTGAACCCGTCCGCCACAACCCCCCGAGCCTTTTGCGAAAACCCGGTGTCTTGCCGACACCGGGTTTTCGCGTTATGAGAGGGTATGCGGCGTTCGACCCCGACCGCCCTCGCCCCGTCGCGACCGCCTTTCTCTATCCGTCGAGGAAAGCCGTCATGGACGTCGTCGGTTTGAAAGGGGAGCGGGTCCGACTCGTCCCACCGGAGGCGTCCGTCCACATGGAAAACGCCCTCCGCTGGATGAACGACCCGGAAGTGACCGCGAGCCTGGAGCACATCACGGGGGTCACCCGACGGCAGGAGGAGGCGTTCTTCGACCGAATCGCCACCCAGCGCGAGAACGAACTGCACTGGGCCATCGAAACGGAAGACCTGGGGCACGTCGGGTTCATCGCCCTCCAACAGATCACGTGGCGCGTCCGGACCGCGGTCGGGGGCCTCATCCTCGGCGACCGACGCTCCTGGGGCCGCGGTTTTGCGACCGACGCCGTCCGCGTGCGGGTCCGATTCGCCTTCGAACAACTCGGGCTGCACCGGATCGAGGGGCACACGATCAACCCCGCGATGCGCAGGGTCTACGAAAAAAGCGGCTATACTCACGAAGGCGTGGCCCGGCAGAAGGTTTGGCGCGACGGCCGTTGGCACGACGCGTACTATTACGCCATCGTCGACGGCGATTACTTCGCCAACAGTTCCGTGCCTCCCGGCCCGTCAGCGCCGCCGGGCGGCTGACTTCGGCCTCCCATCCAGCTCCCGTTCGATCGTTTTCAGCACGAGCCCGAGGACGACCACGCCGACTTCCAACCCCCCGATCAGGACGAGCAGCCAGCGGCGGTTCGCAAGCGCGTGGCTCATCACCTTCGGGAAGTTCGGAAGTTGCTGGATCGCGTTCATCCAAAAGCCGACCTTCCTCTGTCCCTCCGGGGGGTCGTTCTGGAAATAGTCGGCCGCAAGAAACGCCCAGCCGACGATGACGACCGCCAGCGCGAGCATTCCGACGACCCATCCGACGGACTTGTTCTCTTCGGCCACGGGCAATCCTCCGACCTGCCTCGCTTTTACCACCCTTTAGAACAAACGAACACTATCGCGCATGCGCCGGCGCGTAAAGACAATTTTGCGAATTCGATACATTCTTGTTTTGTGATCTTTTAAACGGTGGGTCGGATCGGGGGCGGGCGGAGGGAGGTGTCGTGCCAGTAGGCGTGGAGGGTTTTGACGAGGTCGCGGTAGCGGGGATACTCGGCGGGCTTCTGGATGAAGCTGTTCGCGCCGGCCTGGTAGGTCTGGATCACGTCCTCGTCGCGCCGGGAGGTGGTCAGGACGACGACGGGGATGGTCCGCAGCAGGGGGTCGGCCTTGATGCGGGCGAGGACCTGGCAGCCGTCGAGCCCCGGGAGGTTGAGGTCGAGCAGGATGAGGTCGGGTTGGTGGCCGGCGGGGGCGTCGGCGGCGCCGAGCTTGGAAAGGTACTCGAGGGCCTGGCGGCCGTCGTGGAGTACGGTGAGGCGGTGGAGGATTGCCGCCTCGGTGAGGGCGCGCGCGATGATCTTTGCATCGGCGCGGCTGTCTTCGACGAGCAGGATATGGAACTCAGGTCGCATGAGTCACTTCGCTGGACAGGGCGGGGGTGGCCGCGTCGGCCTTGGGTCCGTCTCCGGTTTCGGCGCCGGCCTCAAGGGGTCGGCGGCGTAGGCGGACGAAAAACGTCGTACCTTGACCGGGCTCACTCTCCACCCAGATCCGGCCCCCGTGCGCCTGAACGATCTTGGAGCAGATGGCTAGCCCGGCCCCGGTCCCTTCGTACTCTTCCCGGGTGTGAAGTCGCCGGAACAGTTGAAATATTTTCGAATGAAACTGGGGCTCGATCCCGATCCCGTTATCACGCACGGCCAGGGTCGCCCAGCCGTCCTCGGTTTCGGGGGCGGCGCTGATCGCCACGTAAGGGGCGGCCTTATCGTTGTACTTCAGGCCGTTGCCGATCAGGTTCGACAGGAGTTGTCCGATCCGGGCCCGGTCGCCCCAGACTTCGGGGAGGGTGCCGTCGACGCGCACCTCCGCCCCCTTACTGCGGATCAACTCGGCGAGGTCGGCGCGGATGACGGGGATCAACTCGGCGAGGTCGACCGGCCCGAAGTCGGCGGTCACTTTCCCGGCGCGGGAAAGGTTGAGGAGGTCGTGGATCAGGTCGCGCATCCGCCGCGAGGCGTCGACGATGTAGCGGACGAACTCCTGCCCTTCGGCGTCGAGGCGGTCGCCGTAGTCGCGGAGGAGGAAGTCGGAGAAGGCGATCAGGGTGCGGAGGGGTTCCTGGAGGTCGTGGGAAACGACGTACGTGAACTCGTCCATCTCCCTGTTGCGGCGTGAGAGCTCGTCGTTGGTGCGGGCGAGCCGCGCGTTCTTCTCCTGAAGTTCGTCTTCGAGGCGGTGGCGGGCGGTGACGTCCTGGGCGACGCTCCGGGAGTGGACCAACCGGCCGTCCGGCCCGCGGACGGCGGTCCCGGTGACCCAGACGTCGATCACTTCCCCCCCGGCCTTGACCCACTGGCTGGACAGTTCGATCGTCCCGGCTTCCAGGAACGCGGCGAACCGCTCGGCGAAGCTCGTCCGGAGCGCCTCGGGCATGAGCCGCGCGTACGACTGGCCGACGAGCGCCTCGCGGCGGTAGCCCAGGGTGCGCAGGAGCGTGTCGTTGCACTCCAGGATGCGCCCCTCGTCGTCGAGGCTGAAGTACATCGCGGGCGCGTTCTGGTAGAGGTCGCGGTACCGCTCCTTGAGCTCTTCCAACTCGCGGTTGATGAACCGGAGCTGCTCGTTCACCTGGGTCAGTTCGCGGGTCCGTAGCTTCAATTCCCTCTCGGCGCGGACCTTGGACGTGACGTCGGTGACGTGGCAGCGGAGGTGGCTGATGGTGAGGTCCGGGGCGTAGCGGGCGCCGACGTTGATCTCGATCGCCCGCGACT
>Ga0164243_10016217_pt1 | contig 10235 bp, 8 predicted proteins | sample OricompcompostOP_FD_108781 | JGI IMG/M metagenome (GOLD analysis project Ga0164243, IMG submission 108781) | Organic Plus compost microbial communities from Emeryville, California, USA - Original compost - Organic plus compost (OP) | ecosystem: Engineered > Solid waste > Mixed feedstock >... | reverse complement strand
GCGCGCTGCGCAAGACCGGCGGCAAGCGCGGCATCGCCACGCTTTGCATCGGCGGCGGCGAGGCCGTGGCGATGGCGATAGAGATGGTGTGATCGGCTTCGTGGCTGCACTGCGGGTTCTTGAGTCGCATCGCCGCCGCGGGCCCGGCCCCTTGCGGCCCACGTCCCTGCGGCTCGGGCGCATGACGGCGCGCCCGAGCCGCAGGGACGTGGCCCGCAAGGCGTTACCCCTCCGAAAGGACGTCTCAAGAACCCAAAGCCTTTCGACCGACCCACGGCACCGTACTAAACCAATAAGAGACAACCGGGACCCCCATGCCCATCATCGAATCCCGCATCAACCCGCGTTCGCAGGACTACGCCGACAACGCGCGCGCCATGCAGGCCCAGCTGGACGACCTGCACACGCAGCTGGCCCGCACCGCGCAAGGCGGCAGCGAGGCCGCCCGTGCCAGGCACACCGCGCGCGGCAAGCTGCTGCCGCGCGAGCGGGTCGAGCGCCTGGTGGATCCGGGCAGTCCGTTCCTGGAGCTGTCGCCCCTGGCCGCGCACGGCATGTATGACGACGAGGCGCCCGGCGCCGGCATCATCACCGGCATCGGCCGCATCGCCGGCACCGAGTGCGTCATCGTGTGCAACGATGCCACCGTCAAGGGCGGCACCTACTATCCCGTCACCGTCAAGAAACACCTGCGCGCCCAGGAGATCGCCGCGCAGAACCGCCTGCCCTGCGTCTACCTGGTCGATTCCGGCGGGGCCAACCTGCCGCGGCAGGACGAGGTGTTTCCCGACCGAGACCACTTCGGCCGCATCTTCTACAACCAGGCGCAGATGTCCGCCCAGGGCATCGCCCAGATCGCCGTCGTGATGGGCTCGTGCACCGCCGGCGGCGCCTACGTGCCCGCCATGAGCGACGAGTCCATCATCGTCCGCAACCAGGGCACCATCTTCCTGGGCGGCCCGCCGCTGGTGCGCGCCGCCACCGGCGAGGTCGTCAGCGCCGAAGACCTGGGCGGGGGCGAGGTGCACACGCGCCTGTCCGGCGTGGCCGACCATCTTGCCGCCAACGACCTGCATGCGCTGCAGCTGGCGCGCGGCGCCGTCGCGCGGCTCAATCGCGTCAAGCCTCGGCCTCTGGCCCTGGCACCCGTGCGAGAGCCCCGCCACGACCCCGCCGAGCTCAATGGCATCATCCCGGCCGACACGCGCAAGCCCTACGACGTGCGCGAAGTCATCGCGCGCATCGTGGACGGCTCGGAATTCGACGAATTCAAGGCGCGCTTCGGCGCCACGCTGGTCACCGGCTTCGCGCACATCCACGGCATGCCGGTGGGCATCGTGGCCAACAACGGCATCCTGTTCTCCGAGTCGGCGCAGAAGGGCGCGCACTTCATTGAGCTGTGCGCGCAGCGCAGGATCCCGCTGGTGTTCCTGCAGAACATCACCGGCTTCATGGTCGGCCGCAAGTACGAGAACGAAGGCATCGCGCGCCACGGCGCCAAGATGGTCACCGCCGTGGCCACCGCGGCCGTGCCCAAGTTCACCGTGCTGATCGGCGGCTCGTTCGGCGCGGGCAACTACGGCATGTGCGGGCGGGCCTATTCGCCGCGGCTGCTGTTCATGTGGCCCAACGCGCGCATCTCGGTGATGGGCGGCGAGCAGGCCGCCAGCGTGCTGGCTACCGTGCGGCGCGAGGGCATCGAGGCCCGCGGCGGGCAATGGCCGGCGGACGAGGAAGAAGCCTTCAAGGCGCCCATCCGCGCGCAATACGAGCGCGAGGGCCATCCCTACTACGCCACCGCGCGGCTGTGGGACGACGGCATCATCGCGCCGGCCGACACGCGCCGCGTGCTGGCGCTGGGCCTGTCGGCCGCGCTCAATGCCCCCATCGACGATACCCGCTTCGGCGTGTTCCGCATGTAGACGGATGAGCGACATGTTCGAGACCCTGTTGATTGCCAATCGCGGCGAGATCGCCTGCCGCGTTGCCGCGACCGCCCGCCGCCTGGGCATCCGCACCGTGGCCGTGTATTCCGATGCCGACGCGGGGGCGCGCCACGTGGCCGCCTGCGACACGGCCGTGCGCATCGGCGGGGCCGAGCCGCGCGACAGCTACCTGCGCGCCGAGGCCATCCTGCAGGCCGCGCGCGCCACCGGCGCGCAGGCCGTGCATCCCGGCTACGGCTTCCTGTCCGAGAACGAGGCCTTCGCGCGCGCCGTGGCCGAGGCCGGCATGACCTTCGTGGGGCCGCCGGCTGCGGCCATCGCCGCCATGGGCAGCAAGGCGGCCGCCAAGGCGCTGATGGCGGAGGCCGGTGTGCCGTTGGTGCCCGGCTATCACGGCGAGGATCAGGACCCGCAGTTTCTCCAGGCCCAGGCCGATGCCATCGGCTATCCCGTGCTGATCAAGGCCAGCGCGGGCGGGGGCGGCAAGGGGATGCGCGTGGTCGAATCGTCGGGCGCGTTCCCCGAGGCGCTGGCCTCGTGCCGGCGCGAGGCCAGCGCCAGCTTCGGCGACGAGCGCGTGCTGATCGAGCGCTATCTGCAGAAGCCGCGCCACATCGAGATCCAGGTGTTCGCCGACGCGCACGGCCGCTGCGTCCATCTGTTCGAGCGCGACTGCTCGGTGCAGCGGCGCCACCAGAAGGTCATCGAAGAGGCGCCCGCACCCGGCATGACGCCCGAGCGGCGCCGCGCCATGGGCGAGGCCGCCGTGGCGGCCGCGCGCGCGGTGGGCTATGTGGGCGCGGGCACGGTGGAGTTCATCGCCGAGCCCGACGGGCGCTTCTACTTCATGGAGATGAACACGCGGCTGCAGGTCGAGCATCCCGTCACCGAGATGATCACCGGCCACGACCTGGTCGAATGGCAGCTGCGCGTGGCGGCGGGCCAGCCGCTGCCGGCCGGCCAGGACGCGCTGCGGCTGGACGGCCACGCCATCGAGGCGCGGCTGTACGCCGAGAACCCCGACACGGGCTTCCTGCCCTCCATCGGCACGCTGGCGCGGCTGGACCTGCCGGCGCATGCGGCCTTCGCCAACGGCGACGTGCGCGTCGACGGCGGCGTGCGCGCGGGCGACGCGATCACGCCGTTCTATGACCCCATGATCGCCAAGCTGATCGTGCGCGGCGCCGACCGCGACCAGGCGCGCCGGCGCATGCTGCAGGTGCTGGCGCAGACGCGCGTGGTGGGCGTGCAGACCAACGTGGCCTTCCTGGCCCGGCTGATGCGCGACGAGGCCTTCGCGTCGGCCGACCTGGACACCGGCCTGATCGAGCGGCGCCGCGCCACGCTGCTGCCGCCCGCGGCGCCGGCCGACGCGGACGTGCTGGCGCTGGCGGCCGCGGCCGAGCTGGTTCGCCTGGGGCTGGCGGACGCCGGCACCGCGCCGGCCTGCGCCGATCCATGGGACGCGCGCGATGGCTGGCGGGTGGACGGGCGCTATGCCTGCCGCTACACCTGGCTCGACAATGGCGCCCCGCGCGTGGCCGCGCTGGCGCGCACGCCGGAGGGCTGGCGTATCGACTGCGGCGAGGGGGGCGCGCAGGCGTTCGCCTGGCAGCAGGCGCCGGCCGCTGCACAGGCCGGCGCGGCATCGGCCCCCGCCCTCGCGCTGCGCGTGCGCCGCGACGGCCGCGAGTGCAGCGGCACCGTGGTGCTGCACGGCGAGCGCGTGCACATCTTCCGCGACGGCCAGGCCTGGGTGCTGGAACGCCACGACGCCCTGGCCCATGCCGGCGACGACGAGGCCGGCCACGGCGGCGGCCTGACCGCGCCCATGCCGGGCAAGATCATCGCCATCGCCGTGCAGGCGGGCCAGGACGTGGCCAAGGGCCAGCCCCTGCTGGTGATGGAGGCGATGAAGATGGAGCACACCATCTCGGCGCCCAGCGGCGGCCGCATCCGCGAGGTGTTCTACGCCGTGGGCGACCAGGTCGCCGAAGGGGCCGAGCTGGTGGCCATCGAGCCGGCCTGAAACCGGCGGCGGTGCCGCGTTAGGCCGCCGTCAGCCGCCGCTGGCTAGAATGTCGGGTTCCGGCGCCGGCTGCGCCATCCCGCGCACACCCCCATGCCCGCCCCTGCCGACCCCGGCTCGCCCAGTCCGCTTTCCCGTCCCGCCTTCCTGCATTTCGTCGCCGGCCGCTTCGGCGCCTCGCTGGCCTACCAGATCGTGGGCGTGGCCCTGGGCTGGCAGGTCTATGCCATGACGGGCAGCGCGCTCGACCTGGGCCTGATCGGCCTGGCGCAGTTCCTGCCCATGGCGGTGCTGACGCTGGCCGTGGGCCATGTGGCCGACCGCTACGACCGCCGCACCATCGTGGCCACCTGCATGGCCATCGAGGCCTGCGCCGCGCTGGTCCTGGCGTATGCGGCGCTGCACGGCTTCGGCGGCCGCGCGCTGCTGTACACCACCATCGTCGTGATGAGCTCGGCGCGCGCCTTCGAGGCGCCCACGCTGCCCACCCTGCTGCCCGCCGTCGTGCCGCGCGCCTGGATCCCGCGCGCCACGGCGCTGTCCACCTCCACCAACCAGGCCGCGCTGATCGCCGGCCCGTCGCTGGGCGGGGTGGGCTACGGCCTGGGGGCCGGCTGGGTCTACGGCGCCGCCGCGGTCATGTACGTGGTCGCCTTCGCGTGCATCGCCACGCTGGTCATCGAGCGCGCCCCGCCGCGCAAGGAAGTGACCACGCTGCGCACGCTGTTCGCCGGCATCACCTTCATCTTCCAGCGCCGCGTGCTGCTGGGCACGCTGTCGCTCGATCTGTTCGCCGTGCTGCTGGGCGGCGCCACCGCGCTGCTGCCCATCTACGCCAAGGACATCCTGCATGCCGGCCCGTGGGCGCTGGGCGCGCTGCGCGCGGCGCCCGCCTGCGGCGCGGTGCTGATGGCCCTGCTGCTGGCGCGCCGCGACCTGCTCAGCGGCAACGTGGGCGGCATGCTGTTCGGCGCATTGATGATCTTCGGCGTCGCCACCGTGGTGTTCGGCCTGTCCACCTCCATTCCGTTGTCGGTGGCGGCGCTGGCCGCGCTGGGCGCGGCCGATGCCATCAGTGTCGTGGTGCGCTCGTCGCTGGTGCAGCTGAACACGCCCGACGAGATGCTGGGCCGCGTCAGCGCGGTCAATACGCTGTTCGTGGGCACCTCGAACCAGCTGGGCGAATTCCGCGCGGGCCTCAGCGCCGCGGCCCTGGGCGCGGTGCCCGCCGTGGTGCTGGGCGGCATCGGCACCGTGGCGGTGGCCTGCCTGTGGATGTGGTGGTTCCCGGAACTGCGCCGGCTGCGGTCGTTGCAGACGGCGTAGCGGGGGGCACGCGGGCTATGGCCCGCCTGGCGCCACGGTCCAGTCTTCCAGCCTGAGGCCGTCCACGCGATCGAATTCCCGGGTGTTGTAGGTGATCAATATCAGGCCTTGGGAGCGTGCGTGGCCGGCGATCATCGCGTCATAGAGGCCGATGGGCGTGCCCGCGCGGGCAAGCTCGGCACGCAGCTGGCCCGTGCTTGCGGCAGCGGCGAGATCGTATTCCAGCATGTCCAGCCGGGCCAGGAATCCCTCCACGACGGTCAGGTTGTGCGACGGCGCCATTGATTTCTCGGCCCCGTAGACCAATTCCATCGCCGTGACCGTGCTGATGCACAGCTGGCCGACCCGTTGATTGAATGCCTGCCGCACCGCCTGCGGCTTGTTCTTGATCGTGTAGATGCAGATGTGGGTGTCGAGCATCCACTTGCGCATCACAGCGGCTCTCGGATCTGGTCGCCCGGCGGGTCCCGATGGTCCATGAAGTCGGCCGTGACATCATTGCCTTCGAACCAGCTGTCCCATGCCTCGCCCGCCGGTACCAGGATGCGGGCCCGGCCCACGGCGAGAATGTCCACGCATTCTTCCGCCAGAACAAGTGCGGCCTGGCGCCTATGGGGCCAGGCCGCTGGGGCTTCCCTGCGAGGCCAGCCTACTTGCGCACCGCCGCGATCACCCCGTCCAGTTGTTCCAGCATGCGCGCCACCTCGTCTTCGGTGACGTTCAGCGCCGGCATGAAACGCAGCAGATTGGGGCGCGGTGCGTTCAGCAGCAGGCCCTCGGGCGCCAGGTTGCGCGCGGCCTCGACGATGGCCGGGCCGTCGTCACGGTCCAGCAGCAGCGCGCGCAGCAGGCCCATGCCGCGCTCGCCGTGCATCTTCCACTTGGCCGACAGCGCCAGCAGCCCGTCGGACAGCTGCGTGGCGCGCGCCTGCACGGTTTCCATGAAACCGGGCTGCATCAGGGTGTCGTACACCGCCACGCCCACCGCCGCCATCAGCGGGTTGCCGTTGTAGGTGCCGCCCTGGTCGCCGTGGGCGAACACGCACACGTCCTGGCGCGCCAGCAGCGCGGCCAGCGGCACGCCGCCGCCGATGCCCTTGGCCAGGGTCATGATGTCGGGCACCACGTCGAACTGCTGGTAGGCGAACATCGTGCCGGTGCGGCCCATGCCGGTCTGCACCTCGTCGACGATGAGCAGCAGTTGGTGCTCGTCGGCCAGCTTGCGCAGGCCCTGCATGAATTCGCGCGTGGCGGGGAACACGCCGGCCTCGCCCTGCACGGGTTCGAGCATGATGCCGACCGTCTTGTCGTCGATCAGGCGGCGCACCGAGTCCAGGTCGTTGAGATCTGCCTTCGGAAAGCCCTCGACCTGCGGCGCGAACATCTTGTCCCAGCCCGGCTTGCCCGAGGCCGACATGGTAGCCAGCGTGCGGCCGTGGAAGCCGTGGTCCATCGTGATGATCTTGTAGGCGCCGTTGCGCCGCACCTGCCCCCACTTGCGCGCCAGCTTGATGGCGCCCTCGTTGGCCTCGGCGCCGCTGTTGGCGAAGAACACCCGATCGAACACCGAGGCGCCCGTCAGGCGCTGCGCCAGCTCGATGGACGGCAGGTTGTAGAACGCCGGCGAGGGGTTCATCAGCTTGTCGGCCTGCTCGGCCAGCGCGCGCTTCATTTCGGGCGCGCAGTGGCCCAGCGTGTTCACCGCCCAGCCCTGTATGAAGTCCAGGTATCGCTTGCCGGCATGGTCCTCCAGCCACGAGCCCTGGCCGCGCACGAACACCAGGTCCGGGCGGGAGGTGATCTCCATGAGGGCGTTGACATTGAACTGGCTGAAGTCCATGGCGGTTCCTGGCAGAAAAGAAGCGGGGGAAAAACGGAAATGTAGCACTGCGGCGCCACCCTATCGTGACGGGCACCCGGCGTGCCCGCCGCCTGCCGCGCGCGGGCTGGCCGGCCCGACGGGCATGGAATTTGCTTATGTTGCCCATGCCGCAAATTGTTGCGGCATTTGTCTATTTATTCCCTTATTTCAGATGCATTTCACGTAATCCTTCATGCCATGAACGCCTCCCAGAACGTCGCCGAGCTCTCGCTTCGGATCGAACACATCACTTCCGTCAAGATCCAGGAGATCAAGGAGATCACCCTGGAAACCCGGCTGCTGAGCCTGAACGCCGCCATCGAGGCCTCGCACGTGGGCGAGGCGGGACGCAGCTTCGCCGTGGTCGCGGGACGGGTGCGCGAGGTGTCGGACCGGGTCGAGGCGCTGGCCAGCTCGCTGCAGGACGAGCTGCGCGACGTCGGCACGCGCATGCAGCAGGCGCTGCGCCGCGCCCGCGGGCAACGGCTGGCGGATATGGCCCTGAATGTCATCGAGACCATCGACCGCAACCTGTACGAGCGCACCTGCGACGTGCGCTGGTGGGCCACCGAGGCCGCCGTGCAGGCCATGGCCGCCGAGCCGGACGCGCGCATGGCCGACATGGCGCGCCGCCGCCTGGGCGTCATCCTGGATACCTATACCGTCTACCTGGACATCTGGATCATCGATCCGGCCGGCAAGGTGCTGTGCAATGGCCGGCCCGATGCCTATCCGCAGGCCGAGGGCCACGACGTGCGCAGCCAGCCGTGGTTCCAGCAGGCGTTGGCCGGGCGCGGCATCGAGGCCTACGCGGCCGGCGACGTGCAGCCCGTGGCCGCGCTGGGCGGGGCGCCTTGCGCCGTCTACGCCGCCGCCATCCATGCCGATCCGCAGGGCGAAGGCGCGCCGCGCGGCGTGCTGGCCGTGTTCTTCGACTGGCGCAAGCAGGCCGCGGCGGTGGTCAACGGCATCCGCCTGTCGCCGGAAGAGGCCGCCAGCGTGCGCTGCCTCGTGGTCGACGCCCGCCAGCGCGTCATCGCGGCCAGCGGCGACGACGCGCCGGACATGCTGACCCTGCCCGCGGACCGCACGGACGGCTTCTACGCCGACGGGGATGCGCTGGTCGGCTATGCCCTGACGCCGGGCTATGAGACCTATGGCGGCCTGGGCTGGTATGGGGTCGTGATCGACCGCGGCGGCTAGCCTCCGTCCGTCGTGGTGCGTCGGTGCGCCATCGCAGGGCGCGCAAGCACCGCAACAGCGCATTGACCCCATAATTTCGGACCGGTTTCCCGGTCGGTTTGGCATGGCATGGAACTTGCTCGTCCTGTTTTGTATACCGATTCGGTGTGCAAAACTTCCGAGAACGATGCGCTTCCCGCGCAGGAGAACTTCCATGAAGCGTAGACACGTGCTGCTGTCCCTGCTGGCCGCCACCGCCGTCCTGGCCGCGCCGCTGGCCGGCGCCGAGGCCCTGGCCGACATCCAGAAGGCCGGCGTCATCAAGATCGCGGTGCCGCAGGACTTCCCGCCCTTCGGTTCGGTGGGCGCCGACATGAAGCCGCTGGGCTACGACATCGACACGGCGGCGCTGATCGCCAGCAAGCTCGGCGTGAAGCTGGAACTGGTGCCCGTCACCAGCGCCAACCGCGTGCCGTACCTGCAGACCCACAAGGTCGACCTGGTCATTTCCAGCCTGGGTAAGAACGCCGAGCGCGAGAAGGCCATCGACTTCTCCGCCGCCTATGCGCCCTTCTTCAACGGCGTGTTCGGCCCGGCCGACCAGGCCGTCTCCAAGGCCGCCGACCTGGCCGGCAAGACCATCGGCGTGACGCGCGGCGCCGTCGAGGACATCGAGCTGTCGAAGATCGCGCCCGAGTCGGCCACCATCAAGCGCTACGAGGACAACAACGGCACCATCACGGCCTTCCTGTCGGGCCAGGTGCAGCTGGTGGCCACGGGCAACGTGGTGGCCGCGGCCATCCTGGCCAAGAATCCGCCCAAGAAGCCCGAGACCAAGTTTCTCATCAAGGATTCGCCGTGCTACGTGGGCCTGAACAAGGACGAGCCGCAGCTGCTGGCCAAGGTCAACGCCATCCTGGCCGAGTCGAAGACGGACGGCTCGCTCGACGCCATCTCGCAGAAGTGGCTGGGCGCGCCGCTGCCGGCCGGGCTGTAGCGATCGCCGCGCGCGCAAAGCCGCCATGGCCTACCGCTTCGATTTCGCGGCCGTGTTCGACTACACGCCGGTGCTGGTCAAGGGCGTCGGCGTCACGCTGGCGCTGATCGGCTTCGGCGCGGTGGCCGGCGTGGCCATCGGCATCGCGTGCGCCTGGGCGCGCACCCAGGCGCCGGGCTGGGTGCGCGCGCCGGTCACGGCGTACGTCGAGCTGATGCGCAACACGCCGTTCCTGATCCAGCTGTTCTTCATCTTCTTCGGCCTGCCGTCCATCGGCGTGCAGATGGGCGAGATGCCGGCCGCGTGCCTGGCGATGGCGCTGAACCTGGGGGCCTACAGCGCCGAGATCATCCGTGCCGGCATCGCGGCCACGCCGCGCGGCCAGTACGAGGCGGGCCTGAGCCTGGCGATGGGCCGGCTGCAGGTGTTCCGCCATGTGGTGCTGGCGCCCGCGCTGATGCGCGTGTGGCCGGCGCTGTCGTCGCAGATCGTCATCGTGATGCTGGGCTCGGCCGTGTGCTCGCAGATCGCCGCGCAGGACCTGACCTTCGCCGCCAATTTCATCCAGTCGCGCAACTTCCGCGCCTTCGAGGTGTACTTCGTCACCACCGGCATCTATCTGGCGCTGGCCCTGCTGCTGCGCCAGGCGCTGCGCATGCTGGGCCGGCGCGTCTTCCGGAGCGCGCGGCCATGATCGAGTTCTCGCTGTGGGACATCGTGCGCAACCTGCTGCTGGCTACGCGCTGGACGCTGGTGCTGTCGGCGGTGGCCTTCGCCGGCGGCGCGCTGCTGGGCATGGCGGTGCTGCTGCTGCGCACCTCGCGCTCGGCGCTGGCGCGCCGGCTCACCATCGGGTTCATCGAGCTGTTCCAGGGCACGCCGCTGCTGATGCAG
>Ga0164243_10016216_pt1 | contig 10235 bp, 12 predicted proteins | sample OricompcompostOP_FD_108781 | JGI IMG/M metagenome (GOLD analysis project Ga0164243, IMG submission 108781) | Organic Plus compost microbial communities from Emeryville, California, USA - Original compost - Organic plus compost (OP) | ecosystem: Engineered > Solid waste > Mixed feedstock >... | reverse complement strand
CGGCCGGCAGGGACTCGGGGTCCGTGTGGTTCAGTTCGACTCGGATCGTGCCGCCCTCGTCCCCGATCGGCAGCGGAACGTCGAGGGTGCCGTGTTTGATACGCAGATCGTCGAGGAACCGCAAGGCGTTGCGCGCGAAGTATCCGAGCTCGGGGTGGTGCCGTTTGGCCTCGAGTTCGGTGATCACCACGACAGGGATCACGACCTCATGCTCGTGGAACCGGGCCATCGAACCCGGATCGGCCAACAGGACACTGGTGTCGAGAACGTACGTGCGCCTCGTGGGGCTAGCAGCCACAGCTGCCTCCTCGACGGCCCGCACGCGCTCCCCTGCGCCGGCCGCGTCTACTCGTGTCGGTGGACTTGGCGGAAGATGTCAGGGGCGAGCATCACCACACCTCGAACGTACGACTGCCTACTGGACTTTCTCGGCCGACACGCCCGACCACGGGATGACGAACACGTGAACGATCCCACCCGCTGGTTGAGGTGCGGAGCGCAGCGGAGCCTCGAAACCAGCGTCCCGTCGATTTCGAGGCTCGCAAGCTCGCACCTCAATCAACGATCCAGTCGGTGGTCGACTCAGGTGCCGTAACGACGCTCCCGTGCCGCATACGACCGCATTGCGCGCAGGAAGTCGACGCGTCGGAATGCCGGCCACAACGCATCGCAGAAATAGAACTCCGAATGCACGCTCTGCCAGAGCAGGAAACCGGACAGCCGCTGCTCACCGGACGTGCGGATCACCAGGTCGGGATCGGGCTGGCCCTTGGTGTAGAGATGTTCGGCGATGTGGTCGACCTCGAGCGTGTCGGCCACTTGTTCCAGCGTGCGGCCCTTGCCTGCCTCCTCCAGCAGCAACGACCGGATCGCGTCGGTCAACTCCTGGCGGCCGCCGTAGCCGACGCAGATGTTGACCTGCATCGACGAGCCGTTGTTCGCGGAGCGTTCGGCTGCCCGCTTCAACCGGCCGACCGATTCAGCCGGCAACAGGTCCAGGCTGCCCAGCAGGTTCAGACGCCAGCGGCCGTCGTCGGCGAGCCGGTCGACCATGTCCTCGACCGCGATCATGATGCTGTCGACCTCGCCGGGATCACGCTGCAGATTGTCCGTCGACAGCACCCAGAACGTGACTGTTCCCACACCCAACTCATGGCACCATTCGAGGAATTCATCGACCTTCGCGGCGCCCGCCTGATAGCCCGAACGCAGATCGTGCCCGGCATCCTTGGCCCAACGCCGGTTGCCGTCGACGATCGCGCCGACGTGCCGGGGCAGATGGGCGGGATCCAGTTGTGCTGAGAGGCGACGTTCGTAGATCCCGTACAGGAGGTCGCTGACAGCCATGCCGCTAATCTATTCCTATGACCCCGCCCGGCTCCGACACCGTCGCCCAAGAGGTCGAACTCCGGGTCAAAGAGGTCGTCAAGGTCGTCAAACCGCACCTTCGCGGCTGGTTGCACGCCGTCACGCTCCCGCTGGCGTTCTTCGGCTTCCTGGTCATGATGATCATCGCCGACTCGACCCTCGTGCGTGCTGGTGTCGCCGTGTTCATGGTCAGCGCGATGCTGTTGTTCGGCGTGTCGGCGACGTACCACACGGGCACCTGGTCGCTGCGCATGCGCACGTTCTGGAAACGGTTCGACCACGCCAACATCTTCGTGCTGATCGCCGGCTCCTATACGCCGTTCTCGTTGCTGCTGCTGGAGACCCGGCACGCGGCCATCATGCTCAGCCTGGTGTGGAGCGGCGCGATCCTCGGCGTCCTGTTCAAGATGTTCTGGATCGGCGCACCGCGCTGGTTGTACGTTCCGCTGTACATCCTGCTCGGATGGGCCGCGGTGCTCTACTTCCCCGAGTTCGTCGACAACGCCTCGACGGCCGTCCTGGTCCTGATGATCGTCGGCGGCGGTCTCTACACGCTCGGTGCGCTGGTCTACGGGTTCAAGTGGCCCGATCCGTCACCGAAGTGGTTCGGCTTCCACGAGGTGTTCCACCTGATGACCATCGCAGCGTTCACGGTGCACTACATCGGCGTCAGCCTGCTGGCCTATCAGCAGCGGTGACGGCTGCCGGATCGGTGACCGGCAGTCGGCAGGTGAAGTTCCGGCAGACGTAGACGGCCGGTCTGCCGTCCACGAGGTCGCGGTCCTGGAACAGCGGAACCTCCAGCCCGGGTTCGCCGGCCACCACGACGGCGCCCGGTGACGTGACAGCGAGCGCCGCGCGGTGCAGCGGTCCGGCGATCTCGCCCACGACGGCGATCTCCTCCGGCCCGGCCTCCATGGCTTCAGCCGCCGCGAGGGTCCATCCCGCGAACCTGGGCGCCTCGGTGCCCAGTCGCGCGGTCGCGGCCGTCGCCCGTTCGGCTGCCGCGCGGTAGTCGTGTTCACCCGTGATGGCGGCGAAGCCGATGAGCGCGTGGACCAGCGCGGAACTCCCGGAGGGATACGCGTTGTCCGCGTCGTCGCGAGGGCGCACGATCAGCGTCTCGGCGTCGTCGGCGGTGTCGTAGAAGCCGCCGTCGGGGGCCGAGAAGTGCGCGAGCGCCCGGTCCAACAGGGTGCGGGCACGGCCCAACCAGACGGCTTCGCCGGTCGCTCCCAGGACCGACAGGAACGCCTCCGCCACGGCGCCATGATCGTCCAGGACCGCCCGGTTGCCGCCGGCCACGCCGTCACGCGAGGTGCGGGCGAACTCGGCACTGTCGGCCCGGTGGACGTCGACGAGCAGGCGTGCCGCGTCGGTCGCGGCCTGAACCCAGGCAGGCTCGTCCAGCATGATCCCGGCTTCACACAGTGCCGTGATGGTCAGGCCGTTCCACGACGCCACGACCTTGTCGTCGCGCGCCGGGCGAGTGCGTTCGGCGCGGACGTCCAGCAGTCGCTGTCGCACGTCGGCCCAGCGCGCCGGGTCGTCGGGGTCCTGGAGCATCTGGAGTGTGGAGAAGCCGCGTTCGAAGGTTCCCTGTGCCGTGACACCCAACAGGGCGGTCGCCCAGGCGGCGTCCGATCCGAGCGCCTGCATCAACTGGTTCGGATTCCACACGTAGAACGTGCCCTCGTGCCCATCACTGTCGGCATCGAGCCCAGAGGCGAAGCCACCCTCGGGGGTACGTAGTTCGGACAGCAGGAAGGCGGCGGTCTCGCGAACGATCCGCTCCCCCAACGGGTTCTTCGTCTGTCGCCACCAGTGCAGGTAGACCCGCAGCAGCAGCGCGTTGTCGTAGAGCATCTTCTCGAAGTGCGGGACCCGCCAGAACCGGTCCACCGAGTAGCGAGCGAATCCGCCGCCGAGCTGGTCGTACAGGCCGCCGCGTGCCATCGCCTCACACGTCCGGTCGACCATGTCGGTCTCGCCACGACGGAGCAGGAACTCCAACACCATCGACGGCGGGAACTTCGGGCTCGCGCCGAATCCGCCCGCCTCGGCGTCGTACGACCGTCGCAACTCCTCCGCAGCGACCGCCAGGTCGATCGCGCCGCCGCTCACGTCGGGCTGGGTGTTCAGGTGGTCCAGGACGTCACGGCCCACCTGTTCGATCTCGCCTCTCCTGTTCTCCCACGCGTCGGTCAGCGCCTGCAGGACCTGCGTGAACGCCGGGGCGCCCTGTCGGGGCTCGGGTGGGAAGTAGGTGCCCGTGAAGAACGGTTCGCCGGTCGGGGTCAGCACGCATGTCATGGGCCAGCCGCCATGTCCTGTCATCGCCTGTGTCGCCCGCATGTAGACCGCGTCGACGTCTGGCCGTTCCTCGCGATCGACCTTGATGTTGACGAAATGGTCGTTCATGTACTGCGCCGTCGCCGGATCCTCGAACGACTCGTGCGCCATGACGTGGCACCAGTGGCAGCTGGCATACCCCACCGACAACAGGATCGGCCGATCCAGTTCCTGCGCGATCGCGAACGCCTCCGGCCCCCACTCCCACCAGTCGACGGGATTGTCCGCATGCTGCAGCAGGTACGGACTGGTCGCCGAAGCGAGATGGTTGGCCATACCTCCACCTTAGGAGCGGCGCGCGCGTGGCCTTGGAGCCTAGGCTCCACGAGCATGAGTCCCACAGTCGGGAGCGAGGAATCCATGGACGCGAACGACGAACTTGAACAGTTCACCGACACCGTCGGGCCGGTGACGTCCGAGATGGTCGCCTGCGGCATCGTCGTGAGTTGCTGGCGGGAGGCGATCGAGCCGCTCCACCGGTTGTTGACCGACCCCGAGATGGCCTACATCAATATCTCCACCACGGTTGCGGTGGCGCAGTTCTGTACGCCGACGTCCGTGGACTGGCCGGGCGTGAGGAGCGTCCTTCTCGACTCCGATCGTGTCATCCTTCCGGGCCGCACTCCCCGAGAAATCGCCCACGACGAGTGGGACGAGCTGTGCGAAGCCGTAAGTGAGCGACTCGACGCTGAGCAACCCAGCGCCGTGGCCCATGCCGGTTGGGCGCTCATAGTGTGCGCCGACTGGTGGGGCATGCCTGGTTATCCGAACCAGGTCGCCGGACTGCTCAAGACTGGCCGCGTAACGCGCTCGCAGCGGACAGCCAAGGAACTTCGCGAAGCGCTCCTGTCCGATCCGCTTTCAGTCCCGCTTGAGGTCTGGGATCAGATCGTCGGAGGCAACGGACTCGGTTGGCTGGACCGCGAATAGGCAGAAGCCCGATCAGGCAACGGACTCGTAGAGACGCCCAACCTGGGTCACACGGTCAGTGTGTTCCGCCACGCACCAAAGTCGCGGTCCATCTCGACGGGGTCGACGAACGTGTCGAACGCACGTTTGGCGCGTTCGACACTCACTGGGTCGCGAACGACGTCGGCTGTCCACTCGACACTCTGGCGAACGTCGGCCCCGACGTCGGCGTGGTCCACGAACTGCTCGAATACCCGAGTCGTCTCGACAGGATCGGCAACAGCCATGAGTCGCCACAGATCGCCGAGATCTTTGTCCCGAACTGGCCCCTTGCGTGGCTCGCGCAGACGCTCCCCGATCTTGGATCCCTTCGCCAGGATCAACGCGGGGATCTCGGCGACGAATATCTCTGCCGAGAGCCGTGGGTCGGCGAAGTCGGTGATCGTCATGAGAGACCGGTTGAGGACAGCGAGTTCCAAGCCGAGGGCGTTGCCAACAGCAAGCTTGCCGTGCGCGCCCTGCAAAGCCGGAACACCTCGCTTGGTCCGGCTCACCGTGCCCGACAGCCCATGGGGTGCAAGAAGGTCGATCTTCTCCCGATACGACCGCATACCATCGGACTCGTCGAATGACTCTCGCCCCCACAACCCCGGTCGTGCCATCGTGCGGTGCTCGTAGCCCGCGTCGGCGAGGAGCGTCTCGATGCTCGGCCCGTCGCCGACCAAGCCGGGCGTGACACCGAGGTCGCCATCACCTGTCGGCATGCTCGGCGCGTCGAGATCCATCGTGCGCAGCAAGACCGCATGCGCTCCTACCAATGTCAGAGACTCGGCATGAACCGCAAGAACACCTACCACGTTGATGATTGCCCGACGGCTCCACTCGATCTCGGAGCGCGGTATCTGGAACTCGGTCATGCCACGCGCCGTCCCAGCAGGATGTCGGCCTGCTCTGCCATGCGGTCGATGCCGCCGTAAGCGTCGAGGACAACCTGATCACGCCCAACCACCGTCACTCCGCCAACCAGGATCCGTCCCAGCTCACTCACCCCGTCGAAGGGGATCAGCGTGACCCGCATGCCGAATGAGCCCGGCACCTTCCGCACAAGCCCAGTCGTCTCGGCTGCTCGCTCCACGTCTTCGACGTAGAGCACGGGCCACACCTCCCCTGCGCTGGAGCGGTAGAGGTTCGCTCCAGCATCACCGGTCACGGCGTACTCGATGCCAGCGGAGCCGAGGACGTCGGCAAGTTCGTACGCGGTCGGGCCGGCCTTGAAGTCGACAGCGCCCCAACGACGCGTCAGGCGAGCGGCACGGCCCGCCCGGAGCAGCAGCTCTGCTTCCTTGTCGTTGATTGCCCGGCCTTGGCCGTCGACGAGCCCGATCCGTGCCCAACGCTTCCGCCACGCTTCGACGGCTGGCGTCACCTCGATGCCCAGGCTCGGTTCGAGCGCCAGTCGGGCAGCCGCAATCGCGCCGACGTCGGCCGCACCGGTGAATCCGATCGGCTCCCCCAGGACGACCAGAATCTCCTGAGCCAGGTCGAACGACGGGCTCACTGTGCCGGCCTCGATCCGGGTCACAGTCGTCGGAGCAACATCAACCAACGCCGCGAGCTGACGAGCACTCAGCCCGTTCACTCGACGCAGCGTTGAGATGCGCTCCGCCAGGTTCATGCGATCAGTTTAGAACATCGTTGCAAATATGCAACACACTTCCGGGAATGCCATCGCATCTTCTCCGGCGTTCACTCCGACATCGGACTGTCACCGACAACCAGCGCAGAGGCCACAGTTGATTAACGACCCGTCAGCGCCAGCACCCGTCACCGCAGAGGGGATGTTGACGCTTCGTTACCGTGGGCAGGTGACGATCCGAGCCGCGACTCCTGACGACACACCCAGGATCCTCGAACTGATCCAGGCGCTGGCCGAGTACGAGCGCGAGCCCGATGCGGTCGAGGCGACCCTCGACGGCCTGCAGGAGGCGTTCTTCGGGCCGAATCCGCGGGTGTTCGCGCACGTCGCAGAGCAGGACGGCCGCGTCGTGGGGATGGCGATCTGGTTCGTCACGTTCTCCACCTGGACCGGGGTCCACGGCATCTGGCTGGAGGATCTGTTCGTCGAACCCCAGGCCCGTGGCGGCGGCTACGGGAAGGCGCTGCTCGCGTCCTTGGCGCAGGTGTGTGTCGAACGCGGCTACCGCCGCCTGGAATGGACCGTTCTGGACTGGAACGAACCGAGCATCGCGTTCTACCGCTCGCTGGGTGCTGAGCCGCTGGAGGAATGGACCACCAACCGGCTCACCGGCGACGCGTTGTCAGCGCTCGCCGGAGTCTGAGTCCCACGGTTCAGCAGCACGCTTGGTGTGCTTCACGAACGAGCGGGCCAGGAAGTAGATGGCGACGCACAGTGCCGCGACAACCCCCATGGCGACCCAACCGGGCCGCACGTTGTCCTTCGTGAGCGGGATGTCGGCTGTGATGAGCCAGGCGGCGAGTTCCTGCATGACTCCAGGATAGGTCTCAATCCCTGAGGCCTGCGAAGAGGTCGTCCTCCGGGAGCGACGTCTCGACGTGGGACGCCACCAACTGGTAGTCCTCAGTGGGCCACGCCTCGGCCTGGACCTCGTTGGGGACCGCGAAGAACCACCCGTCGGGGTCGATCTGGGTCGCGTGGGCCAGGAGAGCCGCATCCCGGATGTGGAAGTAGTCGGCGCACTCGACGCGCGTGGTCAGACGCGCCTCGTCCTCGGGCTTGCGCTCCCAGTCCTTGAACCGTTCGGCATAAGGATTCTCCAGGCCGTGACGTTCCAGGGCAGCGCTGATCGCCTCGATGCGGCGGTAGCTCCACCCCAGGTGGTAGTACAACTTGGACACCTGCCACGGCTCGCCGAGTTCGGGGTGCCAGTCCGGATCGGCGGCCTTCTCGAACGCGTAGACGCTGATCTCGTGGCACTTGATGTGATCGGGGTGCGGGTAGCCGCCGTTCTCGTCGTAGGTCGTGAGGACCTGCGGTTTGAACGACCTGATCAAACGCACGAGCGGCTCGGCGGCCTCCTCCAACGGAACCAGCCCGAAGCAGCCCTCCGGCAACGGCGGCTTCGGATCGCCCTCCGGCCACCCGGAGTCGACGAACCCCAGCCAGTCCTGCGTGACACCGAGGATCTCGCGGGCGCGATGCATCTCCTCGCGTCGGATCTCGGTGATCAGTTCCGGGTTCTCGGTGATGCCGGGGTGTTCGAACTGCGGGTTCAGGATGCTGCCACGTTCACCGCCGGTACACGTGACGACGTGGACGTCGACCCCTTCGGCGACGTACTTCGCCGTCGACGCGGCACCCTTGCTCGACTCGTCGTCGGGGTGCGCGTGCACGTGCATCAAGCGCAGATCAGCCACCGGCGGCTCCCTTCGTCCGACCCCATCCTTACACCCTGAGACACTGGGCCTCATGTCTGACCTCGACGCCCGGTACGGCCGCCGTGAACGACCGCGCTGGTTCTGGCCGCTCATCGCGTTGATCGGCTGTTCGATCGGTGTCGCGTTCGCGGCCTGGGTGGCGTTTCAGGACAAGCCGGTCTCCGCACGAGTGTGGGCATACGACGTCAAGGACGACCAGCACGTCACCATCACGCTCGACGTGGTCACGCCTGATCCGGTCGACGTCCGCTGCACCGTCTACGCCCAGGCTCACGACCACGGGATCGTCGGAGAGAAGAGTGTCGACGTTCCTGCAGGTCAGGGCGAGCGTCGCATCGCGATCGACGTCGAGACCGAGCGTCGCGCGGTGACGGGTGTACTGAGGACCTGTGAAGTCATCGAGTGACTGGTAGAGTTGATGGTTCACCCCGGGTCGAGCCCGGGGTGCAGTACGTCAGAGGAGGAGATCGGCATGACTGAGGTAACGGGACAGAACACCATCTGGGTCACCCAGGAGGCGTATGACCGTCTGGCCACCGAGCTCGAAAACCTCAAGGGCCCCGTGATGGAGGACATCACGGCCAAGATCGCTGCTGCTCGCGACGAGGGTGACCTCAAGGAGAACGGTGGCTATCACGCCGCCCGCGAGGAACAGGGCAAGACCAAGGCCCGTATCGACCAACTCACCGACATGCTGCGTCGCGCCGAGGTCGGTGAGAAACCGGCCGACGACGGTCTGGTCGAGGCCGGCATGGTCGTCACGATCCGCTTCGCGGGCGACACCGACACTGAACAGTTCCTGCTGGGTTCACGCGAACTGCTGTCGATGGACTCCAGCGTCGACATCGACGTGTATTCGCCGACGTCACCTCTGGGATCGGCGATCCTGGGCAAGAAGCCCGGCGACACCGTCACCTACGAGGCACCCAACGGCAAGGACCTGACGGTCGAGATCATCGAGGCCAAGCCCTACTAGACCAACTGGTAGCCGAGGGCGACGAGCCGCTGCTCGACCTCGGCCCTGTGGGCCGGGCCACGAGTCGCGACCTCGATGTCCACGTCGACCTGATTGATCACCAACGTCTCGGACGCTCGGTCGTGACCCACGTTGATCACGTTGACCTGCAGTGAGGCAAGGTCGGCGAGCAGATGCATCAGATTGCCCGGCCGGTCGGGGATGCGCACCTTCAACTTGAGGAATCGGCCGCCGGCGGCCAGCCCGTGACGAATCACGTCCAGCAGCACGAGCGGGTCGATGTTGCCACCGGACAGGATCGCCGCGGCGGGACCCGCCCAGCGGCCGGGTGTCTCGAGCAACGCCGCAACGGCCGCGACACCGGCCGGTTCGACCAGCAGTTTGGCGCGTTCCAGCAGTCCGATCAGGGCACGGCTGAGTTGTTCCTCGCTGACCGTGATGACCTCGTCGACCAGGTCCGCGATGATCGCGAACGGCACGGAGCCGGGCTGGGCGACGGCGATACCGTCGGCCATCGTCGCGGCCATGTCGGTCGCGATCGGATGCCCGGCTGCCAGCGACGGCGGATAGGCGGCCACCTCCTCGGCCTGCACTCCCACGATGTGCAGATCGGGCCGCTCGGTCTTCAGCAGCGCCACACCCGCGGCGAGACCACCCCCGCCCAACGGAACCACGATGGTCTGCACATCGGGCAGTTGCTCGAGCAGTTCCAGACCGAGCGTGCCCTGCCCCGCGACGATGTCCTCGTGATCGAACGGGTGGATCAGAACCGCGCCGGTCTCGTCGGCGAACGACCGGGCTGCCTCCAGCGATTCGGTCACGCCGGAACCGTGGAACCGCACCTCGGCGCCGTACCCCTCGGTCGCGGCAACCTTCGGCAGCGCAGCACCTTCGGGCATGAAGATCGTGGCCTGCGCACCGAGCATGGAGGCGGCGAGCGCGACGCCCTGCGCGTGGTTACCGGCGCTGGCCGCGACGACGCCGCGATCGCGTTCGGCATCGGACAGCCGTGCGATGCGCACGTAGGCGCCACGGATCTTGAACGAACCGGCGCGCTGCAGGTTCTCGGCCTTGAGGTGCACCTCGACGCCAGCCCGGCCGCTCAACCAGCGTGAATGCGACATCGGTGTCGGTTCGATGACACCGGCGAGCAGATCCCGGGCGGCGCGGACGTCGGACAGATCCATCACGATGCCTCCGGCTCCGGCTCCGG
>Ga0164243_10016214_pt1 | contig 10236 bp, 8 predicted proteins | sample OricompcompostOP_FD_108781 | JGI IMG/M metagenome (GOLD analysis project Ga0164243, IMG submission 108781) | Organic Plus compost microbial communities from Emeryville, California, USA - Original compost - Organic plus compost (OP) | ecosystem: Engineered > Solid waste > Mixed feedstock >... | reverse complement strand
GTAGGGCAGGATCACCAGGACGGCCCAGCGGAGCAGCATCGTCCGCCAGCGGCGGCGGCGCTCCCAGCGATACCGCAGCGGCAGCGGATGGTACGGGAACCGGACGCCGAGCCACGCCGCGAAGCCGAGGGCGCCGAGCGGCACCGTCGCGATCCAGAGGACGGTGAGCGCGGTGGCCGCGAGCCGTCCCGCCGCCACGCCGACCCCGACGGCGACCAGAGCGCAGATCGGGGTCACGAGCAGCCAGAGGACGGCGTTCTTCGCGTAGACCATCCGGCGCAGTGTCCTGGGGTCGGCGAGGGCGGCGACGGAGCGGGTGGCGTCGCCGCCGAGGAGGTTCGTCGCCGGCACGTCAGAGTACATCCACGAGGCCAGGACCAGCGAGAATGCCAGCGGGCCGTGGAAGGTGAAGAGGAAGCGCTCGACGGCAGCCGGGAGCAGCGTCCAGCAGGCGGCCATGAGCGCGCCATTGCCGATCACGACCGACAGCGTCTCGTACGGTGGCCGCACCGCGCGCCGGAGTTCGGCGCGGACGGCTTCCGGGAAAGTGTCGGGAAGCGTCACCGGCCCAGGCCGCGGTCGCGGGCCAGGCGGCTCAGGATGGGCCGGATCGACAGGCCGGTGCCGCCCAGCGCGACCATCCCCACGCCGAGGTCGACCGAGACCCGGCCCTGCCGGGCCCAGTAGACGTCGCGCAGGTCGAGCAGGAGCGCGAACTCGTCGACGATCAGCGCCAGCCCGGCGCCGTACGTCAGGCCGGTCAACGGGTGCCGCCGGTGCGGGTCGCGGCCCACGACCCCGATCGCGCCGACGGCGCTGACCATCCCGATGCCCCACAGGTAGTGGTGGAAGTGGATGCCGCCGACCGTGATGTCGTGGAACCGGGTGCCGCCGCGCCGGATGCTGTAGGTGATCGCCCGCACCGCGCCGAACGTGACCGTGAAGCCGAGCCAGGACCAGAGCGCCGCGCGCTCGCGCAGGCCCAGCTCCTCGCGGTACGCCCGCCGCACCTCGGCCGGCCTCGGCACCGCCGGAGGCGGTGTGGGCGGGCCGTCGCTCATGCGATCAACGTACCCTCAGATCGGGCTTTCCGGGTTTGATCGGCCGAGCCGGTCGGCTCGACGGGTCGCCAGGCCAGCGGCGTCGAGAGCACCATCGTGCTCGACGGCTGGCCGTACGGGGCGAGCCGGTCGATCACCGACTGGAACTCCGCCATCGCCGCGGTGGCCACCACCACGCGATGCCGTCCCGACCACCGGCTTCAATGAGACCCGTGTGTTCGGTCCCCGTCGTGCGCGGGATCAGGGTTGGGCGGCCTCGTCGAGGAGTTCGGCCAGGTGGCGGGCGGTCGTGCCGGAGAGCTCGGCGATCTGGGTACGGCAGCTGTAGCCGTCGGCCAGCACCACGTCGCCCGGCCCGACCGCGTCCAGGGCCGGCAGCAGCCGCTGCTCCGCGATCCGCTTGCTGATCTCGAAGTGGCCGTTCTCGAAACCGAAGTTGCCGGCCAGGCCACAGCAGCCCGTCTCCATGACCGTCACCTCGAAGCCCGCGGCGCGCAGCACCGCCACGTCGGCCTCGGTGCCGAGGACCGCATGCTGGTGGCAGTGCACCTGCACGTGCACGCGGGTACCCGGCGACGACGCGCCGAGCCGGTCCGCGTGCGGCCGTACCGCCTCGGCGAACGTCGTCACCCGGGCGGCCAGCCGCGCCGCCCGCGGGTCGTCGGCCAGCAGCTCCACGAGGTCGCGGCGCAGCGCCGCCGCGCAGGACGGCTCCACCACGACCAGCGGGACGCCGGGCTCGTCGGGAATCACGTCCAGCGTGCGGCGGAGCACCGCCTTGGCCTTGTCGAGCTGGCCCGTGGAGATCCACGTCAGCCCGCAGCACGCCGCGCCGTCCGGCATGGAGACGGCGAAGCCGGCGCGGGTCAGGACCCGGGTGGCGGCGTGCAGCACGGTGGGCGACAGGTGGTCGGAGAACGTGTCCGGCCAGAGCACGACCCGCGTGCCGGTGCCGGGTGTCGCCGGCCCGCGGCGGGAACGGCGGAACGAGCGCGCCGGGATCGCCGGGACCGCGCGGGCCGGGTCGATGCCCGCGAGGCGGCGCAGCAGCCGGCTGCGGCCCGCGACCCGCGCCGCCCGCGACGCCACGCCGGCCGGCAGCCGGGAACCCAACCGCAGCCAGGTGGGCAGCCAGCCCAGGCTGTAGTGCGCCATCGGCCGCAGCCGCCGCCGGTAGTGCTGGTGCAGGAACTCGGCCTTGTACGTCGCCATGTCGACGTCGACCGGGCAGTCCGACAGGCAGCCCTTGCAGGACAGGCAGAGGTCGAGCGCCTCGTGCACCTCCGACGACTTCCAGCCCGCGGTGTCGAGGCGGCCGTCGAGCATCTCGGCCAGGATCCGGGCCCGGCCGCGGGTCGAGTGCCGCTCGTCGCCGGTGGCCTGCCAGCTCGGGCACATCACGCCGGCCGGGTGGTCGACCACGCACCGGCCCACGCCGACACAGCGCCGGACGGCGCGGCTGAAGTCGCCGGCGTCATGGGGGTACGCGAACGCCGTACCCGTGACGACCGGCAGCTGGCGCATCCGCACGTCGGCGTCGAGCGGCCGGGGACGCACGACGACACCGGGATTGAGCCGGTCCTCGGGGTCGAAGACAGCCTTGAAGCCCTCGAAGACCCGCAGCACCTCCGGAGCGAACATCCGCTCCAGCAGCTCCGACCGGGCCCGCCCGTCGCCGTGCTCGCCGGACACCGAGCCGCCGAACGCGACCACGAGGTCGGTGGCGTCCTCGACGAACGACCGGTACCCGGCCAACCCGTCGGCCGACGCGAGGTCGAAGTCGAGGCGGGCGTGCAGGCAGCCCTCGCCGAAGTGGCCGTAGACGGCACCGGCGCGGCCGTGCGTGGCGAGCAGCTCGTGGAGCGCCACCAGGTAGTCGGCCAACCGGTCGGGCGGGACGGCGGCGTCCTCCCAGCCGGGCCACGCCTCCGAGCCGTCGGGCAGGCGGGTCGCGAGCCCGGCGCCGTCCTCCCGGATCTTCCAGAGTGCCCGCTGCGCGGCCGCGTCGGTCACCACGGTCGAGCCGGCGAGCAGGTCGGCCACGTCCGCGACCACCTTGCCGCAGGCGTCGGCGGCGGCCGCGACCGACTCGCCGCCCATCTCGACCAGCAGCCACGCGTCACCCGCCGGCAGGTCCGGGCGGCGGGCCACGGAGCGGCCGGCGAGCGCGATGATCGTGCCGTCGACGCTCTCCACGGTCAGCGGGCCGTGCGGCAGCAGCGCGGGGACCGCGCGGGCGGCGGCCACCACGTCGGGGAAGCCCAGGACGAGCAGGACCCGGGCGGCGGGGACGGGCACCAGCCGGACGACCGCCGACGAGACGATCGCGCAGGTCCCCTCGGTGCCGACGAGTGCCTGGGCCAGGTCGCGTCCGTGCTCCGGGAGGAGCCGGTCCACGGCGTACCCGGAGACCCGGCGCTTGAGGGTCGGCAGCCCGGTCCGCAGCGTGCCCAGGTTGGCGGCGACCAGTCGGTCGAGGTCGCGGTGGAGCGGCGAGGACGCCACGAGCGCGTCCCACCCGGTCGGCGACGACGGCCCGACGGTGAGCGGCGACCCGTCGGCGAGCAGCACGTCGAGCCCCACGACGTTGTCGGCCGTGGTGCCCCAGGCGACCGAGTGCGACCCGCACGCGTTGTTGCCGATCATGCCGCCGAGCGTGCACCGGTTGTGGGTGGACGGGTCGGGGCCGAACGTGAGTCCGTGCGGGGCCGCCGCCGCGCGCAGGTCGTCGAGAACCACGCCGGGGCGTACCCGCGCGGTCCGCGCCACCGGGTCGATCTCCTCGATCGTGTCCAGGCGGCGCAGGTCCAGCAGGACGTCGCCACCGATCGCGTTGCCGGCCACGCTGGTACCGGCACCCCGGGTGACCACGGTCAGCCCCAGCTCGGCCGCGGCCGTGACGGCGGCGCGCAGGTCGTCGGCGTCGGCCGGCTCGACCACCACGCCCGCCGGCGCGCGGTAGATCGAGGCGTCGCCGGCGTACGCGGCGCGGGTGCCGACGTCGTCGCGGACCCGCCCCCGGACCCGTGCCCGCAGCGCCCCCGCGGGCGTCAACGCAGGACCCGCAGCCGGGTGGTCTCCGGCAGCTCCGCCAGCCGCGCCACCGCCGCGTCCGGGACGTGCCCGCCGAGATCGGTGATCACGTACCCGTACTCGCCGCGGGTGCCGAGCACCTGGCCCTCGACGTTGAGCCCGTGCTCGGCCAGCACGTTGTTGACCTTGCCGAGCACGCCGGGCAGGTTGGCGTGCACCAGGGACAGCCGCTCGCCGGTCGGCGCCGTGACCGGCGACGAGGGCCGGGGCAGCACGACGGCGGGCAGGTTGACCGAGAGCCGGGTGCCGCCGTCGCGGTAGAAGGTGCTCAGCTTGCCGGCCACGAAGTCGCCGATGTCGGCCTGGGCCTCCTCGGTCGAGCCGCCGATGTGCGGGGTGAGGATCACGTTGGGCAGGCCGCGCAGCTCGGACTCGAACTCCTCGCCCCGCCCCATCGGCTCGTGCGGGAAGACGTCGATGGCGGCCCCGGCGAGGTGGCCGCTGAGGATGTGCTTGCGCAGCTCGACGTGGTCGACCACGAACCCGCGGGAAAGATTGAGCAGGATGCTGCCCGGCCGCATGCGCGCGAACTGGGCGGCGCCGAACAGCTCGCGGTTGTTGACGTTGCCGTCGACGTGCAGCGAGACGACGTCGGACTCGGCGAGCAGCTCGTCCAGGCTGCCGCACCGCCGCGCGTTGCCGAGGGCCAGCTTCTCGGCCACGTCGTAGAAGCTCACCCGCATGCCGACGTTCTCGGCGAGGACGGACAGCTGGGTGCCGATGTTGCCGTACCCCACGATGCCGAGCCGCCGCCCGCGGATCTCGTGGCTGCCCTCGGCGGCCTTGTCCCAGACGCCGGCGTGCATCGCCGCGTTCTTCTCGACCAGCCGCCGGGTGAGCGCGATGATCTCCGCGAGCACCAACTCGACCACGGAGCGCGTGTTGGAGAACGGCGCGTTGAACACGGCGATGCCGGCCCGCGAGGCCGCCGGCAGGTCGATCTGGTCGGTGCCGATGCAGAACGCCCCCAGCCCGACGAGATCGCGCGCCGCGGCGATCACCCGCTCGGTCACCTGGGTCTTGGACCGGATGCCGAGCAGCTGCACACCGTCGAGGCGCGAGATGAGATCGTCTTCGGAGAGCGCCTTGGGCAGGGCGTCGACGGAGAACCCGTCGGCCTTGAGCCGCTCGACCGCGTCAGGATGGATGCCCTCGAGGAGGAGGGCCCGGGGCTGCGAGGATGTCACTCGCCGAAGCCTATTCGGTCCGCCGGAGCGGCCGTCGCGAGCCTCCGCCATCCCATCGTACGGAACGGATGAGCCACGCATACACGGACATTTCCGTATATGGGCGACGCGACGCCGTCCCGCATGCCGCCCTGTCCCGCTGGTACCCTCCGTCCCATGGCCCAGTAGCTCAGGGGATAGAGCACCGCTCTCCTAAAGCGGGTGTCGCGCGTTCGAATCGCGCCTGGGCCACTCCTTCTCCGCGGCCGGCGGTCCGCCGGGTCGGCGGGGCTACGCTGGCCGCGAAATCGGCGTTCGTGCGGGCACCGCGGCGGGAGTGGGCCCCTATCCTGGGCCCATGTCGGAGGTGGCGTACATCGGACCCGGTGGGCGGCGTCCGTTGCTGCGGACGCTCGTCGGGGACGTGCTGCGGCGCCGGCGGATCGCCGCGGGACGCACGCTGGCCGACGTGGCGCGGGCGGCGCGCGTGTCCGTGCCTTATCTGTCCGAAGTGGAGCGTGGCCGGAAGGAGGCCAGCTCCGAGGTGATCGCCGCCATCTGCGACGCGCTCGGCCTCGACCTCGCCGACTTCCTGGGTGAGGTGCGGCTGCGGCTGGTCGGCCGCGCCAGGCCGGCGCCCCGCCACCCCCGGCGGCCGGGAGACGTGGTCCTGCTGGCCGCGTGATGGCCCGTCAGCTCGCGCGGCGCAGCTCGCGCGGCCGGCGGTCGGTCAGGACGCGGTCGACCAGGCCGTAGGCGACGGCCTCCGCCGCGGACAGGGTCATGCTGCGGTCCGTGTCGGCCCGGATCTTGGCGACCGGGTGGCCGGTGTGCTCGCTGAGGATCTCGTCCATCTCGGCCCGCACCTTCGACACCTCCTTGGCCTGCACGGCCAGGTCGGGCAGCGTGCCCCTCGCCTGGCTGGACGGCTGGTGCAGGGTCACCTTCGCGTGCCGCAGCACCGCCCGCCGCCCCGGCGCGCCGGCCGCCAGCAGCACCGCCGCGGCCGAGACCGCCTGGCCGACACAGGTCGTGGCGATGTCGCAGCGGACGAACCGCATCGTGTCGTAGATCGCGGTCAGCGCGCTGAACGAGCCGCCGGGGGAGTTGATGTACATCCCGATCTCCTGCTCGTTCTGCGCCTCCAGGTGCAGCAGTTGAGCGATCACGACGTTGGCCACGCCGTCGTCGATCTCGGTGCCGAGGAAGATGATCCGCTCGGCCAGCAACCGCGAGTAGATGTCGTAGGCCCGCTCGCCCTGCGCCGTCCGCTCGACGACGGTGGGCACCAGATACTGGCTCATCGGGCCATCCCCACGAGGGTGCGCGCGCCGGCCGGGCGGACGTCGTCGACGCAGGTCAGGATGTGGTCGATCAGCCCGTACTCCTGTGCCTCCGCCGCGGTGAACCAGCGGTCGCGCCGGCTGTCGCGCTCCACCCGGTCGATCGGCTGTCCGGTGTGCTCGGACGTCAGCGCCAGCACCGTGCGGCCCAGCCGCTCCAACTGCTCCGCGTAGATCTCCACGTCCGCCGCGGTGCCGCCGAAGCCGGCCGAGCCCTGGTGCACGAGGATCTGCGCGTGCGGGAGGCTGAACCGCTTGCCCCTGGTGCCCGCCGAGAGCAGGAACTGCGCCATGCTTCCGGCGAGACCCATCGCGAGGGTGCTCACGTCGTTCGGGATCAGGCGCATCGTGTCGTAGATGGCCAGGCCCGCCGTGACCGACCCGCCGGGCGAGTTGATGTAGAGGCTGATGTCGCCGCGCGGGTCCTCGGCGGAGAGCAGGAGCAGTTGGCCGCAGAGCCGGTTGGCCACCTGGTCGTCCACTTCGGCGCCGAGCACGACGATCCGCTGGTGCAGCAGCCGGGCGGCCACCTGGTCGTCGAGCGTGCCGGCGGTCAGGCCGGCCACCTGGGCTGCGTACCGCATGGGATCCTCCTCGGTCCGGGACGCGCTGTGGCCCCACGATGGCGCCGCGGAGCGGCCCGTACCAAGGAAATCTGCTGTCAGCAGACGTCTCGGCGTGGGGACGTGACGCGGCCGCCACGCCCCCACGCCGCTCGTTCACCGCACGCGGAGGGTCGCGGTGGCGGTGTCGGACCTGCCGTCGACGGTCAGGCGGTAGACGAAGCTGTCGTCGTGCTTGACCGTGTTGCGGTAGACGAAGCCCTTGCTGGTGGTCCGCACGATCGTCCCGTACGCCGGCGGGGTGACGATCTCGAGCGTGGCCGCCGTGGTGGCCGCGTCGTTGACGAGCACGCTGATGGTCTTCTGGCCGAGGTACGGCACCTGCACGGTGTCGTTGACGGCATCTGGTGCCGCCCGGAACCCGCCGCGGCCGTCGCCGATGAAGTGTGTGACCTCGCCGGTGTCGTGGCTCTCCGTCCGCACGTCGAGCTTGCCGTCGCCGTTGGCGTCGAGCACGTCGATGGCCCAGAACGTCGAGCCGTCCGGCGGGTCGGCGTGCAGGAAGATCCGCTGGCCGTTGTCGAGCACGACCACCACGCCGGAGAACGGCTCGTTGGCCGCGAAGTGGCCGTCGAAGACCGCCAGCAAGTCCGTGGCGCCGTTGCGGTCGAAGTCGGCGAGCCGGAAGTCGAACGAGACCGCGCCTTCGAAGGCGACCGGGCCGCGCACCAGCTGACCCGACGGCGTGTTGAGGTAGGTGATCAGGCCGTCGCCCTGGTCGGTCCATTCGTACAGGTCGACGAGGTTGTCGGTGTTGAAGTTGTCCAGGCCGAGGAAACTGGGCTGGTCGATCGCCTGGAAGCCGCCGGCGGGGGTGAAGTTCTCCAGCACGACGAGGTCGTCGTCGACGCCGTCGGGCCGCCCGTGGAAGTACGCGAGCACCAGCTCCGCGTCGCCTTCGCCGCCGAGGTCGACGATCACGCCCATGTCGGGGCAGTAGCCCCACTCCCCCGGGTCGGCCCAGCTGTAGTGGGTCGGCGGGCCGAAGCCGCCGCCCGGCTCGCCGAGCTCCACGTCGACGCCGCACCGGCCGGCGCTGAACTCCACGAGGGTCGCGCGGTCCGTGCGGCCGTCGCCGTCCACGTCACCGAGCAGGGGATCGCCCTGCCCGCCGGCGAAGGCCGGTGCGCTCAACGACGCCACCGCGACGACGGCCGTGGCGCTCACCGCGAGAAGTCGCTCGACCCACAAAGGTGCCTCCTTCCCGTGCCGGCCGGACGGCCGGGCTCAGGTGGCGCACGCTAGCGGACCGGAGAGATCGTTCGAGAGCGCGGTGACCGGTTTCCGACTCCACGATGGACAGCCGCGTGGCGGCCGTGCCCCGGGTCAGCGCCGGGCGGCCACCCATGCCAGCGCCAGCAGGACGGGGTACGCGAAGATGGTGTCGATCGTCACCCGTGTCACGGCCGGCCGGAAGTCCCAGTCGACGAGCCAGGTCAGGAGCAGGTTCACCAGCGCGCCGGCAAGGGTGACGGCGGCGATGGCCACGCCGCGGCTCCGCAGCCGCGCGGTCGCGGCGAGCGCCGCCTCCACGACGAGACCGGCGCTGACGAAGCCGCCGAGCAGCGTCACGAACCAGACGTCCGGGTAGTGCTCCCAGTAGTAGAAGTCGACCGGGATGTCCCACGGCTCGTCGAAGATGTTCTGGTCGGCGCGCTCCATCGCGAGACCGACGAGCCCGGCGGCCACACCGGACGCCGCCTGCGCGGCCAGGGCGGCACCGCGGCGGCGGGTCCAGAGTCCGGCCAGCAGGCCCGCGAGCGGCAGGAGTTGCCAGGCGTACCGGTCCGTCCACGGTGGCAGCAGCCCGGTGTCGTAGCCGGCGACCAGCGGGTAGGCGGTGGTGATGGCGCCGACGAGGGCCCCGATCAGCAGGACGGCCGCCCACTGCCTCCGGCTGGCACGTGGCGGCGCCGGATCTGCCGGCACCGCCGCCGCGGCGGGTGGTTCCGGCGCGGCGAGTCCGGCGCCGTCGCCGGGCGGCGGCGCGGGACGCTGCCGCGGTGGCGCGCCGAGGCTGCCGTGCGCGACGACGAGCTCCGGGTGGTCGATGACCGTCGGCGCGACGCCGAGTGCCCGGTGCAGCATGGTCGCGACCAGCGGGATCCGGCTGGACCCGCCGACCAGGAAGAGCCCGGCCAGCCGGTCGGCGGCGACGCCGCCGGCGAAGAGGGTCGACGTGGTGAGGGCCACGGTCCGCTCCAGCCACGGCCGCGCGAGTCCGTCGAACTCGTCGCGGGTGAGATGGAGGTCGCGATCCAGCTCGGGCAGCACGATCGGCGCCGTGGCGACGCGGCTGAGCTGCTCCTTGGCGGCCCGCGCCTCCTGCCGCACCAGCTGCCGCCGCCGGCGCTCGACGAGCCCGGTGCCGCCGCTGCCCGTCACGCCGGCGCCGGCGTGGGTGGCCAGCCAGTCCACGATCGCGGCGTCGAGGTCCACGCCACCCACGTCGTCCAGTCCCGCCGCGGCGACGACGTCCCAGCCGCCGTCGGCCCGGCGCCGCAGCGCGCTGACGTCGCAGGTGCCGCCGCCGAGGTCGTACACCACGAGGGTCGCGCCAGCGTCCACCCGATTGCCGAGAGTCTCGGTGAAGTAGAGCGCGGCGGCGACGGGCTCGGCCAGCAGCCGCACGTCGCCGCCCAGCCCGCCCCGGGCCGCCGCCGCGAGGAGCACGTCGCGGCGCGGCGCACCCCACGCGGCGGGATGGGTCAGCACCACCGAACCGGGCGGGCCACCGAGCACGCGGCGCGCGGCCTCCGCGACCCGGGCGAGCACCGCCCCGACCGCGTCGACCACCGCCGTCTCGACCTCGCCCAGCAGCAGCGCGCCGTCGTCGATGCGCCGCTTGGGATGCGGCTCCAGCCGGCCGGGCTCGACCAGCGACCCGCGAAGCGCGTCGTGCCCGACCAGCAACCGCCCGTCCGCCTGGGCGAACACCGCGGACGGCAGC
>Ga0164243_10016213_pt1 | contig 10236 bp, 9 predicted proteins | sample OricompcompostOP_FD_108781 | JGI IMG/M metagenome (GOLD analysis project Ga0164243, IMG submission 108781) | Organic Plus compost microbial communities from Emeryville, California, USA - Original compost - Organic plus compost (OP) | ecosystem: Engineered > Solid waste > Mixed feedstock >... | reverse complement strand
TGCGAGACAGCTCGGTTTCGACATCGGCCACCTCGCGCTGCAGGCGCGAGACGCGCTCGGTCTGTTCACGGGCGGAGCCTTCGAGCGCGTTGCGGCGCGCGGTCAGATCGGCGAGCTGCCCGGTAAGTTCCGAAAAGGTCTTTTCCGAAGCGGCGAGCACTGCATCCGCCTCGGCAACACGCTGGCCGGCATCGTTGCGATGGCTCTCGCCGGCCTCAAGCTGACGGCGCAATTCGCCGGCTTCGCCGGTGAGACGTTCGAGTGATGCTTCGGAATCGGTCGCGAGCTGACGCTCGCGTGCAATATCCTCATTGAGCTGCACGATCCGGCGCTCAAGCTCGGCGATGCGCTCCTTGGCGCGGGCCTCTTCCCGATCGAGGGTCTCGCGCGCCACGACCAGACGCTGCAGCGCGGCGCCGGCGCGCGCCTCGGCATCGCGCATCGGCGGCACGGCCGCCGCGACTTCCTCCTGCAGCTTGGCAGCCTCGGTCTGCGCCAGGGTGGCGGCGGCAACCTCGCGCACGCCGAGATCGCGCGCACGCTCGGATTCCTCGACCTCGGTATTGGCGTTGCGCCAACGCAGGTGGAACAGGGTCGCTTCCAGCCTGCGCACCTTGGCGGAGACATCGCGATACCGCACGGCCTGCCGGGCCTGCCGCTTCAGCGCATCCATCTGGCTGGCCAGCTGACCGATCACGTCCTCAAGACGCTGCAGGTTCTGCTCGGCGGCGCGCAGGCGCAATTCCGCTTCGTGCCGGCGGGCATGCAGGCCGGAAATGCCAGCCGCCTCTTCCAGCACGCGACGACGCTGCTCGGGCTTCGCCTGGATGATCTCGCCAATGCGCCCCTGATGCACGAGCGCCGGAGAACGGGCGCCGGTGGAAGCGTCGGCAAACAGGATCTGCACGTCGCGCGCGCGCACCTCGCGGCCGTTGATCCGGTAGGTCGACCCCTGGTCGCGCTCGATGCGGCGCGAGACCTCCAGCGTGTCGAACTCATTGAACGCGGCCGGCGCGGTCTTGTCGGAATTGTCGATGGCCATCGCGACTTCCGCATTGTTGCGCGAGGGCCGGTTGCCGGAACCGTTGAAAATGACGTCATTCATGTCGGCGGCGCGCATGGACTTGTGCGACGTCTCGCCCATCACCCAGCGCAGCGCTTCGACAAGGTTCGACTTGCCGCAGCCGTTCGGCCCGACGACGCCGGTCAGGCCCGGCTCGATCAGGAAATCAGTGGGTTCGACGAAGGACTTAAAGCCAATCAGCCGCAGGCGACTCAGCTTCATGAAGACGATTTTCTTTCTTATGCCGTTGAATTTCCAGACCTAACCCGCCGGGCGACTCAGCGCGGGCGCTTGCTGGCGCGGAGAATGAATAGCCGGGCGTCTGGGGGCAAGCCTTCCCCCGTAATTTACCGCCCGGAACCCACAGAAAGCCCTGTTTTTAGCTCTTCAACAGCGGTTCGAGCTGCTTTTCGAGCTCCTGGATGGTGAGGGCACCCCGGTGAACCTTGCCGTTGATGAAGAAGGTCGGGGTCGAATTCACCCCCAGCTTCTCGGCTGCCCGCGTGCGCACCTGCTCGATTCCCTCCAGCATTTTCTGGTCCTGCAGGCAGGAATTGAAGCTTTCCTCGGTGAACCCGGCCTGCTTGGCGATGGCCATCAGCGGCTCGATCGGCTTCTGCACCACCCAATCCTTCTGCTTCTGGAACAGGATTTCGACCATCGGGTAGTATTTGTCCTTGCCGGCACAGCGCGCGAGCATGAAGGCGCCGGCGGCCAGCGGATCGAGCGGGAATTCCCGCAGGATGTATTTCACCTTGCCGGTGTCGATATACTTGGTCTTCAGCGTCGGATAGGTGGTGTTGTGGAACGTGGCGCAGTGGCTGCAGGTCATCGACGCATATTCGATGATGGTCACCGGGGCGTCGTCCTTGCCCTGCACCTGATCGCCCAGGGGGCCGGCAACGGCGAGATCGGCAGGGCTCGGCGATTGCGCGAATGCCTTGTCGATCAACGACAAATCAAGCGCGGACAGCGCGGTTGAGGCCAGCGCAAGCGCGGCGGTGCCTGCAAGGAAATGCCGTCGGGTGATGGTCACAGAAAACTCCTGCGCTTGAAGGACCTTATTTGCGTCTGGGCTACCCTTTCCGCGCAAATGTGGCAATGGCGCGCCATCCCGCAAGGGCAGTTTCGCACTCACGGGCGTTTGATGGCCGCTCCGAGCCGGCCGAGCGCCTGCCGCAAAGCCTCGTCCTCGATCATGCCAAGAGCCTCCTCGATCTTTTCGGCCATTTTCGGGTCGATCTTTCGCCTCTCCTTCGCCGGGCGGCCGGAAGAGACCGGCGCCTGGCGGATGGCGATGCGTCCGACCGCCTGCCAGCCGAAAAAGCGGTTCACCCGCTCCAGAATGACCCCCGAGAGATGCTGGATTTCGATGGCCGCCGGCCCTTCCACGCGCAGCACCAGCGTGCCGGGCTGCTGCGCCTCGCCCTCGCGCCCGCGCGGCCACTGGATTTTCAGCGGCTCGGCACAGAGCGCGATATCGGCGCCGACGATCTCGGGCCAGGACGTCACCAGTTCGCGCGAGGCAAAACCCTGCCTGGCGAAGCTGTCCTTCAGCAGCGTCGCCGCCACATCGGCCAGTGGACGGGCATGGTGTCTGGGCTTGTTCACCGCAAAAGCCTCTGTCAGATCAGATGCATGACGCTAGCAAAAGCGCGCGCGCGGCAAAAGCACGGGACGGCCGCCGCGCAAATCCCGGTGGCCTCCGCCGCGACATTGCTGGCCTGGTACGACCGGCACCGGCGCAAGCTGCCGTGGCGCGCGGAAAAAGGCGCGCGGCCGGACCCTTACGCGGTCTGGCTGTCCGAGATCATGCTGCAGCAGACGACGGTGAAGGCGGTGGCGCCCTATTATGTGCGCTTCCTCGCGCGCTGGCCGACGGTCGCCGATCTCGGCGCGTCCATGCTCGAAGACGTCCTGAAGCTCTGGGCGGGATTGGGCTATTACGCGCGCGCTCGCAATCTTCACGCCTGTGCTCGCGCAGTCCTCGAGAAGCACGGCGGACTTTTCCCCGACACCGAGGAGGAGTTGCTCGCCCTGCCCGGCATCGGACCCTATACGGCCGCCGCCATCGCGGCGATCGCCTTCGACCGCAAGGCGACGCCGGTCGACGGCAATATCGAGCGGGTGATCGCGCGGCTGTTCGCGGTCGAAGAGCCGCTGCCGCAGGCGAAGCCGCGCATCAAGGCCTTGGCGGAGACGCTGACACCCGAGAAGAGACCCGGCGACTTCGCGCAGGCGATGATGGACCTCGGCGCCACCATCTGTTCGCCGAAGAAGCCGGCCTGCTCATTATGTCCCTTCAGCGAGCCCTGCGTCGCGCGCGAGCGCGGCGACCAGGAGACCTTTCCGCGGAAGGCGCCGAAAGCGAACGGCAAATTGCGGCGCGGCGCGGCCTTCGTCGTCACGCGTACGGATGGCGCGCTGCTGGTGCGCACGCGGCCGGAGACGGGCCTGCTCGCGAAGATGACGGAAGTGCCGACCACCGAGTGGGCGCACGGGTTTGATGAAAAGAACGCGCTGACGCAGGCACCGCTGACAGCAAAATGGCACCGTGTGCTCGGCGTCGTGAGCCACGTGTTCACGCATTTTCCGCTCGAGCTTGCGGTCTATCGCGCACAGATGCCGAAAGGCACACGCGCACCGAAGGGCATGCGATGGATCGCCTTTGACGAGATCGAGGGCGAGGCGTTTCCGAATGTCATGCGCAAGGTCATCGCGCATGCAATGAATTCCTCGAGCGCGACCAAACAGCAAGATTACAAGCTATAGCGCTTCCGGACTCGCGGCCGCGCAAGTGCAATTCAGCTTGTCGCGAATCTGTCGTCCGACTGTCACACCGCCCCTGTTACATCGCGGTGGGACCGGCACCGCATAGCCTTCCGCCACTGCGCCGCTTGCGAAATAGCGGCCGCGGCCCGTCGGTCGCGACAAGGACCGTCAAGGTCCGCACAGGGGCGTACACATTATGCAGGCAGATCTTTTCAAGGACGTTCTGGTCCCCGTGATCGGGGGCCTCGGCATTTTCATGCTCGGGCTCGAATTCATGAGCAACGGCATTCAGGCGCTGGCGGTCAACAAGATGCGCGCGCTGCTGGCGAAGATTGCCGGAACCCCGATCAAGGGCGTGCTTGCGGGCACGGCAATCACCGGTGTCATCCAGTCGTCGACGGCGATGACGGTCATGGTGGTCGGCCTTGTGAATGCCGGCGTCATGGGCCTGCGTCCCGCCATCAGCGTCATCATGGGCGCCAATATCGGCACAACGCTGGGCAACGGACTGATTGCGCTGCCGCTCGGCCCGCTCGGGCTGCTGCTGGGTGGCTTCTTCGCGCTTGTCTACGTGTTCGCCAAGGACGACAGGACGCGCAACATCGCGCTCGCCTGCATGGGCTTTGCGCTCATCTTCTACGGCCTGAACCTGATGACCGGCGGCCTGCGCCCGCTGCGCAACATGCCGGAAGTCATGTCGGTGCTGTCGGCGCTGAGAGCCGACAATTTCATGAGCCTCGTCTATTGCGTGCTGATTGCGGCGCTCATCACGGCGATGATCCATTCGTCGTCGGCCACGATCGGCATTGTGATGGGCCTCGGCGCTGCCGGCGTGCTCGACTGGCAGACCGCGGTCGCCTTCTCGCTCGGCGCCGACCTTGGCACCACCATCACCTCGTGGATGGCCTCGCTCAATCTCTCGAAGAACGCCAAACGCGCGGCCTACGCCCACATTTCCTTCAACATCATCGGCGTCGCAGTGATGCTGCCGCTATTCTTCCCGTCGATGCACATCCTCACCTATGTGATGGGCTGGTTCGGCGGCGATCCCGGCGTGCCGGTGGTCGTCGGCGGCAAGGAGACGTTCCCGCTCGTTCCCGTGGCGGTCGGTCTCTATTCGACCTTCTTCAACATCTTCAACACCGCGCTGCTGTTCCCGTTCGTCGGTGTGTTCGAGCGCGTGCTCTCGCGCATCGGCCATTCCTCGCGGGAGGACGTCGAGGATTACTCGCAGCCGCGCTTTCTCGATCCGCGCGGCGTCAAGGATCTCGCGATGGGCGTGCCGGCGGTGCAGCGTGAAAGCGCCCGCTATCTGGAGGCGGCCAGCAAGTTCCTGGACATTGCGCGGGGCACGGAAAACGCGCCCGACGATTCCGAGGAGCATTACGGAGCGACCGACGTACTCAGCCGCGAAATCCGCCAATACACGGCGGGCATGTTCGATCCGGCCATGCCCTATGCCAAAGCCGACCTGCTCGCGAGCCTGATCGAGGAAGAGGATTTCACCGCAAGCCTCGGCGAAACGCTTTACCAGATCGCACGGCGTGTCGAGCGTCAGCCCTTCTCCAATATCGGCCGCGAGCTGGTGAACGAGACGCTGGACCAGGTCGCGGACGCGCTGCGCGCAATCATGCCGGACGCCTCGGGCGGCGCGGTCCCGGCACAGGCGGCGAGCCGACTGCCGAAGCTGACGGCCTTGCGCGAACGCTGCCTCAAACTCGGCGCCGAACTGCCCTGGGCCGAGCGCGGCGCCATCCTGGCGCTCCTCGGCAGCGCGGAGCGCACCTTCCAGCTGATCCAGCGCATCGACGAAGAGCGCAAGTCCGTGTCGCGCGTCGTGCCCGCGGCGCAGCCGGCGAAGAACGCCAAAGAGGCCGGCGCGATCGGCGATGCCGTCGCCGTGCCGACGTAAGGCTTGCGGCATTCAAGGCCGTCGGCCGGGCAGCATACCCGGCGGCCCGGCCGTATCAGGGAGAGGGTTCATGACACGCCTCATCACGCGACGCTCGGTCGCTCTTGGCCTTGCCGCGACGACGGCGGCAAGCGCCGCCATGCCGGCCCGCGCACAGGATGTGCTGGGCGGCGGCGCGGTGACGGGAGCCGGTTCGACCTTCGCCTATCCTGTGCTGTCCAAATGGGCGCACGGCTATCAGCGCTGGGTGGCGGGCGGCGGCTTCTTTCCGGTGGCCAATTCCGGCCTTGAGGATCCGCCGACCGGTCCCGTGCTCGATTACGAGCCGTCCGGATCGCTGGCCGGCACCATGCGGGTGAAGGAAGGTGCGGTGGATTTCGGCGCGTCGGACGTGCCGCTGAATTCCGCAGAGCTTGCGAAACTCAATCTCGGCCAGTTCCCGCTCGTGATCGGCGGCGTGGTCGCGGTGGTCAATCTCGACGGCATCGCGCCGGGCCAGATGAAACTTACCGGGCTTGTCCTTGCCGACATTTTCCTCGGCAAGATCGGCACCTGGTCGCATCCCGCGATCAAGGCGCTCAATCCCGACCTCAAGCTGCCTGACGCCAGGATCACGGTGGTGCGCCGCGCCGACGGGTCCGGCACCACCTACAATTTCACCAATTATCTTTCAAAGATGAGCCCGGAATGGAAGGACAAGGTCGGCTCGGATCTCCTCGTGCCGTGGCCGACCGGCGTCGCCGCGCGGGGTAACGAGGGCCTGGCGCAGAGCGTGCGGCAGACGCGCAATTCCATCGGCTATGTCGAATATGCGCAGGCCGTGAAAACAGGGCTCAGCTATGCGAGCCTTCAGAATGCGGCCGGACAGTTCGTCGCTCCGGAGCCGCGCAGCTTCCAGGCCGCCGCGGCAAGCGCCGACTGGGAGAAAAGCGCCGATTTCGAACTGCTGCTGACCAACGCGCCGGGAGAGACGACTTACCCGGTCGTCGCGACCGTGTTCGCGCTGGTGCACAAGAACATGTCCGCGCGGCGAGCGCGCGCTGCTTTCAATTTCTTTCAGTGGGTGCTGGACAACGGCGCAGGCGACGCCGCGCAGCTCGGTTATGTGCCGCTGCCGCAGACGCTGGTGGCGCAGGTGAAGGCCTATTGGGCGCGGAATTACAAGATCAGCGCCTAGGCTCAGCGGTGCAGCAGACCCAGGCTACCTCCCCCGGAAAGGGGGGTAGCCTGTCGCGCTGGCGATATCCGAAGAAAAACTCACACCGACGGAATACCCGCCGCCGCCATCATCATGCGCTCCTCGTCCTTCTTGCTGCGCCTCGGCTTGTTGCGCGCGGCGGCCTTCTTGTTGATCTTGCGCTTGGCGATGCCATTGAGCTTCTTGTCGGTCGCCTTCTCTTCCCGAAGGTTGGTCGCCAAGAGCCGCGCCACGTCGTTGTGTCCAAGCGTCTTGGCCCAGGTGACGAGCGTGCCATAGCGGGTGATCTCGTAATGCTCGACCGACTGCGCCGCCCCGATCAGCGCCGCGTTGAGCACCATCTTGTCATCGACCTCGCCGGCGATCTCGTTTGCCTCGTTGATGATGCCGTCGATGGCCGGGCATTTGTGCCCTTCCGGCTGCAGCTTCATCTTCTTGAAGGCCTGGTCGAGCCTCTTGATCTGCCCCTTCGTCTGCTTGAGATGCATCTGGAAGCCCTTTTTCAGCTCGCCGTCAGACGCCTTGTTGATCATGTCCGGCAGGGCTTTCTCGATCTGCTGCTCGGCGTAATAGATGTCCTGCAGACCATGGACGAACAATTCATGCATGTTGTGAATGTCGGGAGAGAACCAACCCATCTTCGCCTCCTCGTATGTGATCAGAGAGGATAAGCGGCAGGGGTTGGGGGAGGTTCCTGCTACACGATGCCTCTCCCCTGCAAGGAGGTAGAACGCCCTACTCCGCCGCTTCCCTGCGGCCGCCCGATACCGGCGGGGCCGGCACAATAGGTGGCTTGGCATTGAGCGCATCGACCTGAAAGCCGGCGACCTTCTTGTAGTTCGCGGCGATGTCTTCCAGCTCCTGCCGCGTCAGCACATCGGTCACCTTGTCGAAGCCTCCCGGCGCGCGCTCTTCCACCAGCTGCATCACCTGCTCCGGGCCGTTCCTCCGGTTGAGCAGCACCAGCTGGGTGGTCGCGGGCCGCCGCTCATCCTCGTAGGCGAGCAGGGCTTCGGACGTCTCGCCTTTGGCGAGGATTTCCCGAGCCAGCACGCGCGCATCGAGGATTGCCTGCGAGGCGCCGTTGGAGCCGATCGGGTACATGGGATGGGCGGCATCGCCCAGGAGCGTCACGCGTCCGAAGGTCCAGCGCTCAAGCGGGTCGCGGTCGACCAGCGGATATTCGTAGCAATATTGTGCATTGCGGATGAGGCCCGGGACATCGAGCCAGTCGAATGTCCAGCTTTCGAAATACGGCAGGAACTCATCCAGCCGGCCAACACGGTTATAGTCCTCCCGCCGCCACTGATAATCGGGCGGCAGCAGCCGTTCGGCGATCCAGTTGATCATCGGCCGCCCCCGTTCGGAGGCGGCGCGCGAGATCGGATAGCAGACGAATTTCAGCACCTCGTGCCCGGCCATGATCATGGTGCGGCCGGACAGGAACGATTCGCCTTCGGTGACGCCACGCCAGAGAATGCGTCCGTTCCAGATCGGTGCGCCTTCCTGCGGGTACAGCCGGGCGCGCATCGCCGAATGGATGCCGTCGGCGCCGATCAGCAGCGAGCCTTCGTGTTCGCCGGCGAGCTTGCCGCTCCTGTCGACAAAACGCGCGCGCACGCCGTTTGCGCTTTCGGTCCAGTCCTGCAGATGGTGGCCGGTGAGGATATTGTCCGCGCCGATGCGCTCACGGGCGGCGTCGAGCAGGATCTGCAGCAGGATGCCGCGATGGATGGAGAATTGCGGCCACTTGTAGCCGGCCTCAAGCCCGCGCGGCTCCGACCAGATCGGCTTGCCGTGCTTGGAATAATAGGCGAGTTCCTTGGTGCGGATGCCGGTCTCGTCGAGCTTGTCGAGCAGACCGAGATCGATCAGTTCGCGGCAGGCATGCGGCAGGACATTGATGCCGACGCCGAGGGCCTTCAGTTCGGTGACGCTCTCGAAAACGCGGACTGGCACGCCGATCTGGTGCAGGCTCAGAGCGACGGTCAGGCCGGCAATGCCGCCCCCGGCCACAAGCACGGTCATGAGGTTTCCCCTGCGGAACGAACTATCCGGGTTCTGTCACAGCGGCCCGGTTGGGGCAATCATATCCGAGGTCATCGGGCTTGCCAGCGCCGCGGCATCCTTTAGGAATGCCCTCCGATTTCGTCAGCAGAGGATTGAAGATGACCATCCAGCGTTTCGATACCGGCCCGCGCATGAGCAAGGCCGTTGTGCACGGCAACACGGTTTATCTGGCCGGCCTCGTTGCCGACGAGCCAAAGGGCAAGAGCGTCACCGAGCAGACCAAGGACATTCTCCGGCAGATCGACGGCTATCTGGCCAAGGCCGGTACCGACAAGAGCAAGCTGCTCACGGCCAATATCTGGATCACCGATATGGCGAATTTCGCCGAGATGAATGCCGTGTGGGACGCCTGGGTATCGCCCGGCAACACGCCCGCTCGCGCGACGGTCGAGGCGAAGCTCGCGACGCCGGATTACAAGGTGGAAATCATGGTGGTCGCGGCTCGTTAAGGCACCGCGGAACAGAAACTCAAACGGCGTGGCCCAGGCCATGCCGTTTTTCTTTTGCCCCTGCCGTCCTGCCTATGCGGTCCGGACCGCCATCCGCTGGATGTCGCGGCCGTAGACCGAGGCGACCACCAGGGCGACGCCGGTCATCAAAAGATTGATGCCGACCAGAAGCCCGATCACCCAGCCCGCGCTGCCCGGCCAACCCGAGAGGATCAGGACGGCGAGCGCGATGTCGACCAGTGCGCTGAACAGCATCCAGCCCCAGGCCTTCGGAATGATGTTGCGCATGTTCACCGACATCACCGCCTTGGTGATGCCGCCGGCGATCAGATAGGCGACGAGGATCAGGGTCAGCGTCACAGCGCCGGCGACGGGATGCCAGAGCAGTGCGACGCCGGCGAGCAGATAGAGAACGGCGAACAGAAGGTTCCACCAGAAGCCTGGGGCAGACTGCCCGCCCGAGAACGAAGCGATCAGCCCGAACACGCCGCTGATCACCAGCACCCAGCCGACCAAGAGCTCAACGGCCAGCGTTGCGACATTCGGCATGGCGATCGCGAACAGGCCGAGGATAATGAGCGCAATGCCGTAAAGCATGAACAAGCTTCGATATTTCTTCAGCCCCTCCGCATCGATCGTGAGTACCCGCGGCATGACGGCCTCCATGAATCACGTCGAGCGCCGATCATAGCGCCACCACCACAGGCCGAATACCGGCATTTGCTTCAACTTGCCGGTGCTTCCGGCGCATCGGCCGGGTGGGTTTACCCGG